>Ga0081540_1001077_pt1 | contig 24248 bp, 11 predicted proteins | sample TabmetS2T1R1_FD_71024 | JGI IMG/M metagenome (GOLD analysis project Ga0081540, IMG submission 71024) | Tabebuia heterophylla rhizosphere microbial communities from the University of Puerto Rico - S2T1R1 | ecosystem: Host-associated > Plants > Roots > Rhizosphere ... | reverse complement strand
GATTGCAGTGCCGCCTTGACTACCTTCCAGCTTGGTAACGTGCTTTTCTCGTTGGCCACGACCACAAATCCTTCGACGGCGGTTTGGTGTTGCATCAGAATACCAAATGCGAGTTGGCTTCGGCCAAGATTACCAATATGCGCTTTCGGCCGATTTCCGCTTGGCCCCAAAAGCGACTGATCCTTGCGCGCACACAAAATGACACGAAGGGTCAAAGGCTGACGCTATGGCTGCACCCGGCCTTGGCTCTGAAGCGGACCTTGATGTCTCGGGCCTTTATGTCGGCTACGGGCCACAAGCCGAAGTCAAAGCTCCACGTGACGCTGGTTCGGTCTTTCTAGAAGGCGGGAGTTTCGACGTGATCATAGTATCAACGCATAATCCCGACGCCGAGGTCTCTGCAGTTCCTGCTGTGGTTGCCGGTGCCCGGGCCGGCTGCAAACTACTTGGGCTGGTGGCTGATCGACATGACGTACGCTGTGGCCTTCCAGATTTCTTCATCGGTCATGACGTCGCGCCACGCCGGCATGCGGAGGCCGCTCTTCTCCCGGCCGTCCGCGATCGATTGGAAGACACCTTTGGGATCAAGTTCGCGGCGGGCGAGATTGACCCCGCCTCTGCCATCCTCCCCATGACAATGGGCACACTGCTTTTGCAGAAACAGATCATGGCCCGCCGCAATCATGCTCGGGTCTTTGAGGTTCGGAATGTCCTCTTGCGGATAGGCGGCGTCGCAAATGAAAATAGAGCCGATCGCCACCAGCACCAGTCTGTACATCATTGGGAACCAGTCCGACACCGACGCGTGACAGGGGCGGCCGCGTCCGGCCGCCCCTTGCTGACTTCGCCTACTTCGGAACTTTGAAGGCGATAAGGGCCGAAGCCGCCGGCATCTTTTCGAGTTGTGGGAACAACGCCGGAAGCAGGATCGCGGCGTAGGAGCCCCATCCGCTTGGCACCAGGATGTACTGCTCGCCATCGACGGCGTAGCTGATGATGCCAGCGCGCATTCCTGAGCCGGTATTGAAGCTCCACAGCACCTTTCCGGTGTCGGCATCGAAGGCCCGTAGAATGCCCATCGGGTCGCCGTTGAACACCAGCCCGCCGCCGGTGGTCAGTACGCTCGCGAAGCCAGGGACATCCATCTCTACCGACCATTTACGCTTGCCGGTGAATGGATCGTTTGCATCGAGCCGGCCAGGCTTGCGCCCATCGGGTGCCATCGCCAGCCGCCCGAAATCACCGGCGCCGATATGACCGGTGCCATAGTCCTTGGGGTCGTCCTTCTGGGCAATTGGTTTGAGGTAACCGCAGAAATCCAGCACGTTGTTGTACCAGAGTCCGGTCTTGGGATTGTAGGCGCCGGAATTCCAGCTGCGTCCACCGAAGGTGGACGGGCAGATCAGCGTCTCCTGATTCATCGGCAATTCGACGCGGCCGATCAACTCGCCGGTTTTCCTGTCGATGTCCTTTACAAAGTTCTTGAGGTCGCTGATCGGCCAGATGTTCTCGATGCTACCGTCATTCTTGTCGAGCACGAAAACGTAGCCGCTTTTGTTCATGTGGACGATCAAATCCTTGCCGTCCTTTTTGAACAGCATCACCTCGTAAGGCGAATCGTAGTCCCATACGTCGTGTTTTATCTCTTGCCGGTACCATTTCAGATGGCCGGTCTTGGGATCGAGTGCGACGATCGAATCGGTGTAGAGGTTGTCACCCTGCCGGTCCGCATTGATGAAATCCTTCCCCGGATTGCCGGTACCGTAAAAGACCGTGTTCGTCTCGGCGTCGTAGGTGCCCGGCATCCAGGCCCCGCCACCGCCGTATTTGCCGCTCTCGCCGGGCCAACTCTTCGGGTCGTCCTTGATGGTGTTGAATTCCCACACCTTCTTGCCGCTCTTGGCTTCTACACCGTAGATTTTCCCTTGCGTTGCCAATTCGCCGGCGGTCGAGCCGAAAGTCAGCATGTCGCCGGCAACCACGGGCGGTGAGGTGAAATTGCAGCCGTGGCAGTTCGCAAAATCGGTCAACTGGACTTGCCAGATCTCCTTGCCGGTTTTCTGATCGAGGGCAATGCCGCGCCCATCTACCGTTCCAATGAAGACCTTGCCGTCGCCGACCGCGACGCCACGGCTGTAGGGTGAGAACAACACCTTCTTGGTGAGCGGATCGAGCTTCGGCTGATAGCTCCAGAGCTCCTGCCCGGTCTTCCCGTCCAGCGCCGCCACGCGATTGCCAGACGTGATCGAATAAACCACGCCATCTATCGCCAGGGGCGTTTCTTGGATGCCCATGGTGATATCGCCGCCATGAGCGATCCATGCCACCGAAAGCTTGCTGACGTTGCCCTTGTTGATTTGATCGAGTGGGCTGTAACGCCACGCGTTGGTCGTCCGGTTGTATTGTGGCCAATTGTTAGGGTCTTCAGTGCCCGGGCCCTCAGCGAGGGCGACTGTTGCGGTGCTGAGCAAGCAAGTCAGACCCAAGCTTGCCGCTAAAATCAACTTACCCATTGTCATTCCTCCCTCTGATGGTTTCGATGCTCTTGTTAAGCCGCGGCGTCCGCCGGGATGCTCTCAATCTTTCATGCCAATCTGGGTCTTTCGGACGGCGCGAGACACAGTGACGGGGACGATTTCGGGCCAATCCTTCACCTAATCCTTTGCCCGTAGTAACCTTGGCGCGCTCGTCCGTAGGCATCACTCATCGCCATGATCGATCTCCGGGGGCTCGACGCTGCATTGAGCCACGGCAGTCTATCTTACCACCTCCAAACCGCCACTGTCTTGCGCTCATGCAAGGGAAGCTACTCCCGCAGGCAGCATCGATCACAATCGGCGCTACGTATCGAGGCTTAGTTCGCTTTCGACAATACTTGCCACTATTCGACAAAAGTGATGCTTTTCTAACAGGGGGAGGTAACATCGCGCTGTAGGGTGGTGCGCGGGTTTCTCCGGATTGCACCCTTGCAAAGACGACTGAGGAGACTCCCATGACCACGCAAGGGGTCTATGGACGCGCGCTGTCCGACCGCTTCCGCCTCGATGTATCGGTGCAATGGGAGGACGGGGATCGCGTCTACTGCCGAGGATGGCGCATGGGCAACGACGGAAGCCGCACCACCGTGCTGGCGATGTCGCCCGCCGCCGAGCATCCGGCACCTGCCACCCTCGACCGCCTCACTCACGAATATGGATTGAGGGACGACCTGGACGCGGCATGGGCAGCACGACCGCTCGAGCTCATCCGCGAAGCCGGTCGGACCACATTGGTGCTCGAGGATCCCGGCGGCGAGCCGCTTCACCTGCGACTAGCCGCGCCGATGGACGTGACGCGCTTTTTGCACCTTGCGATCAGCATTGCTGTGGCGCTAGGCAAGCTCCACCAGCGCGGTCTCGTCCATAAGGACATCAGGCCGGCCAATATTCTGGTGAACCACGCGACCGGAGCGGTCAAGTTTACAGGATTCGGCATTGCGTCCCGCCTCCCACGCGAGCGGCAAGCACCGGCGCCGCCCGAGTTCATCGCGGGCACGCTCGCCTATATGGCGCCCGAACAAACCGGCCGGATGAACCGCTCGGTCGATTCCCGCAGCGATCTCTACGCGCTCGGCATTAGCCTTTACCAGATACTCACTGGCGCCCTCCCCTTCGCGGCGGCCGATCCGATGGAATGGGTCCACTGCCATATTGCGCGGCAGCCGGTGGCGCCGAGCAAGCGGCTGACGGACGTTCCGGCCGCGATCTCCAACATCATCATGAAGTTGCTCGCCAAAGCCGCCGAGGAGCGCTATCAGACAGTCGCGGGCCTCGAGGGCGATCTGCGCCGCTGTCTCTCCGATTGGGAGCGTCAAGGACGCATCGACGACTTCCCGCTTGGGCAAGATGACATACCAGACCGACTGCTGATCCCTGAGAAGCTTTATGGGAGAGAGCGCGAAGTTAGGACCTTGCTCGGCGCTTTCGACCGCATCATTCAGAGCGGCGCACCGGAGCTCGTGCTGGTCTCGGGATATTCCGGCATCGGCAAATCCTCGGTCGTCAACGAGCTGCACAAAGCGCTGGTGCCGCCGCGCGGGCTATTCGCCTCCGGAAAGTTCGATCAATACAAGCGCGATGTCCCCTATGCGACGCTGGCCCAAGCCCTTCAGGGCTTGACCCGCTCGCTTCTCGGCAAGAGCGAGGCCGAACTCGTGCGCTGGCGCGCCAACCTTCTGGAGGCGTTGAGCCCGAACGGACGGCTCATGACCGACCTCGTCCCGGAGCTGCGGCTTATCATCGGAGAGCAGCCTCTCGTCCCTGAACTTCCGCCTCAGGACGCGCAGCGCCGCTTCCAATTGGTATTTCGTCGGCTCATCGGCGCGTTCGCGCGGCCAGAACATCCCTTGGCGCTTTTCCTCGATGATCTGCAATGGCTCGATGCCGCGACGCTCGATCTGCTGGAGGATCTGTTGACTCGGTCGGATCTGCAGCACCTCATGCTGATCGGTGCATATCGCGACAACGAAGTCGATGCCGTCCATCCGCTAAGGCAGAAACTCGACGCCCTCAAGAACGCCGGCGGCAAGGTGGCGGAGATCACACTGGCGCCGCTCGCCCGGGAGCACGTGGGGCAGTTGATCGCGGATGCGCTTCGCTGCGAGCCGGAGCACGCCGCGCCGCTCACGCAACTGGTGCACGAAAAGACAGCGGGCAATCCGTTCTTCGCCATTCAGTTCGTCTCTTCGCTCGCCGAAGAGGGAATGCTCGTCTTCGACCATGATGCCGCGCGCTGGTCTTGGGATCTCGACCGCATTCACGCCAAGGGTTACACCGACAACGTCGTGGACCTCATGGTCGGCAAGCTGACCCGCCTGCCAGCCGCCACGCAGAATGCGTTGCAGCTCCTGGCCTGTCTCGGAAATAGCGCCGAGGTCACCACGCTTTCGATCGCCCTCGAGAGCTCGGAGGAGCGGGTCCACCCGGCTCTGTGGGCGGCCGTGCATCAGGAATTGGTCGAGCGCCTGGCGGACGCCTACCGGTTTGCCCATGATCGCGTTCAGGAAGCCGCTTATTCGTTGATTCCGAAGGAGCTGCGCAGCGAGGTCCACCTTCGAATAGGGAGGGGGCTCGCAGGGCACATCCCGCCCGAGAAGCGGGAAGAGGCAATCTTTGACATCGTCAATCAGCTCGATCGCGGCGCGGCTTTGATCACCTCGCAACACGAGCGCGAGCAGCTGGCCGAGCTCAATCTGCTCGCGGGGAAACGCGCCAAGGCCTCCACCGCATACGGCTCGGCGCTCACATATCTGGTCACCGGTGCGGCACTCCTACCGGGAGATTCCTGGGAGCGCCGCCATGAGCTGATCTTCGAGTTGGAGCTACTCCGGGCCGAATGCGAGTTTCTCACCGGTGCGATGGTCGATGCGGACGAGCGGTTGAATGGACTTTCCACCCGCGCCGAAAATACTGTGGAACGCGCCTCCGTCGCCTGCCTGCACATCGATCTATACACGACCCGTGCTCAGAGCAGCCGCGCCATTGACGTCGGGCTCGGCTATCTCCGGCACCTGGGCATCGAATGGTCGCCACACCCGACGGACGAGGATGTGCGACGTGAATACGATCGGATCTGGTCGCAGCTCGGGAGCCGCACCATCGAGGATATGCTCGAGCTGCCTTTGATGACTGATCCAGCATCACTGGCGACGATCGACGTCTTGACGAAGGTTGCGCCAGCAGCATTCACCCTGATGGAAGCAAATTTTCACGCGCTCGCCATATGCTGGGCAGCAAATCTCAGCCTCGAGCGTGGCAACAGCGACGGATCCTGCGACATATATGTGAGGCTTGGCTTCATCGCTGGCAACCGATTCGGCGATTACAAGGCCGGATCCCGCTTCGGTAAGGTCGGATACGAGCTGGTCGAACGACGGGGGTTGAAGCGTTTCCAAGCTCGGACCTATCTATTATTCGCACATCACCTGATTCCATATACGCAGCACGTCCGGGCCGCACGGGATCTCCTGCATCGTGGATTCGAAGTCGCGAACAAGATCGGCGACCTCATGTTTGTGGGTTGGTACAGCGGCTTGTATCTGGTCGAGAATCTTCTGGCATCGGGGGATCCACTCAGTGAGGTGCAGCGCGAGGCGGAGCGTGGTCTCGCTTTTGCGCAGAAGGCCCAGTTGGCACACGTCGCCTACATCATCCAAACGCACTTGGAGCTTATCCGTACGCTGCGCGGTCTGACGCGGAAATTCGGCTCCTTCGACGATGAAGAGTTCGGCGACGCTGGGTTCGCCAGAAACCCGAACTCGGCGTTTGCCGAATGGCTGTGCTGTATGCGAAAGTTGCAGGCCCACTTTCACGCCGGCGACTATGCGTCGGCCATCGAGGCAGCAACGAGGGCGCAACGGCGGACGGCGTCAGGCTATCTTTACCAAGTCGCCGATCTTCACTTCTATAGCGCCTTATCGCACGCCGCAGTTTGCGACGCTGCCGACCGACAGGAACCACATTTCGCGGCGCTATCCACCCATCGCCGACACCTCGAGATCTGGGCGCAGCAATGCCAAGAGAACTTCGAAAGCCGCGCCGCGCTGGTCGGAGCCGAAATCGCTCGCCTGGAAGGTCGCGATTTCGAGGCCATGCGGCTCTATCGGCGGGCCATCCGTACCGCCCGCGCCAACGGCTTTGTTCAAAACGAGGCGCTCGCCTACGAGCTTGCCGCGCGCTTCTACGCGGCGCGTGGTTTCGATGAAGAAGCGCTTCTCTACCTGCGAAATGCCCGGTACGGCTACCTGCGGTGGGGCGCCGATGGCAAGGTGCGGCAGCTCGATGAGATGTATCCGGACCTCCGGAAGGACGAGCTGGCGCCCGCTCGGACGAGCACGATCGGGGCGCCGGTCGAACATCTCGACCTTGAGACCGTGATCAAGGTGTCGCAAGCCGTATCGAGCGAGATCGTCCTAGAAAAGCTAATCGACACTCTTATGCGCACGGCCATCGAGCAGGCAGGTGCCGAGCGCGGCCTGTTGATCTTATCAACAGCAGTTGAGCAGCACATCCTGGCAGAAGCCGCAACGCGCGGCGGCTCGGTCATCGTCCAATTGCTGGACCAGACCGTGACCGCAACGGCGCTGCCATCGTCGGTTCTGCACCACGTCTTGCGCACGTGGGAAAGCGTCATTCTCGACGATGCCGCCACCGAGCCCCTATTCGCCGCCGACCCCTACGTCCGTCAGCGGCCGGCGCGATCCATTCTCTGCCTTCCTTTGATAGCCCAGGCCAAGCTTGTCGGCGCGCTTTACCTCGAGAACAACCTGACCACCCGCGCCTTCGCGGCGGCGCGGATCGCCGTGCTGAAGCTACTCGCCTCGCAGGCGGCGATCGCACTGGAGAACGCCCGATTGTACCGCGATCTCGCCGAGCGCGAAGCCAAGATCCGGCGCCTGGTCGATGCCAACATCATCGGGATCTTCATCTCGAGACGAGAGGGGAACATCGTCGAGGCCAATGACGCGTTTCTCAAGATGGTGGGGTACGACCGAGGGGATCTTGCTGCGGGGCGCGTGCGCTGGACCGGGCTGACGCCGCCGGAATGGCTCGACAGCACCGCCGGCGCCCTGAAGGAGATAAACACGACCGGGGCCGCCCAACCCTATGAAAAGGAGTACCTGCGCAAGGACGGCAGCCGCGTCCCTGTTTTGATCGGCGCGGCGGCGCTTGACCAACGACGAGACCAAGTCGTCACTTTCGTGCTCGACCTGACTGAGCGCAAGCGGGCGGAGGGAGCAGCACGCCAGATGCAGCTGGAGCTGGCGCATGCAAACAGGGTCGAAACAATGGGCCAGCTGTCCGCCTCCATCGCTCACGAAGTCAAACATCCGATCGGCGCGGTGTCCCTCTGCGCCGAGACCGCTCTGCGTTGGCTGGGTCGGCAACCGCCCGAACTGGAGGAGGTGCGGCAGGCACTTGCCAACATCGTCAGGGATAGCCGTCGGGCAACCGACGTCATCGGCCGGATCAGCGATCTCATCAAGAAAGCCCCGCCCCGGAAGGACCGCCTGGAGATCAACGGAGCGATTCGCGAGGTGATCGAGCTCACCCGTGGTGAAGCAGTGAAGCACGGCGTCTCGGTGCAGTCGGACCTCGCGCAGGGCTTGCCGCTCATCGGAGGCGATCGGGTGCAACTCCAGCAGGTGATCCTCAACCTTATCATGAATGCCGTCGAGGCCATGAGCGACGTCGGCGAGGGAGCACGAGAGCTGCTTATCAGCACCCGCCAGGCCGAGCCGGACGGCGTGCTCGTGCGCGTTCGAGATTCGGGTCCGGGACTGGCGCCGGCTACCCTTGAACGCGTCTTTGATGCCTTTTACACAACAAAGATCAGCGGCTTGGGGATGGGCCTGTCCATCTGCCGGTCCATCATTGAAGCGCATGGCGGACGCCTGTGGGCGAGCGCGAACGTGCCCCGGGGCGCCATATTTGAATTCACCCTGCCTGCCCACCGAGACATTACATCGTGAATGGATTCTTTGGGCTGCGGCGTGTCTCGTCCGGATGTTAGCGACAGCATTGGCGGCCGCCCATATCCAATCGCCGTTTGACAAGGCGGAGCGCCCCATTTTCGCACGCGACCGCCGGCGTGACGTGAGCCCGTGCCTACCGTGGCCATTGCTCGCGGTCGATTGAGTGACTTAAGCCCGGGCTTGAGGCGGCGCAGGGCCGTGAGAAAGGCAAAAGCCGCAGCGGCGAGCGGCCATACGACCGCAGCACCGCCAAGAAGACTGATGAAATAGCGCCGTCTCATGCAGCCCTCCAGGGAGGCTCAGGACCACGCTAAATCCAGGTTGAGGCATACCACATCGCGGCATGGGAGTCCGGGGAGTTAGAGGCGCGGCAGCCCGCTATTCTGCGTAGGGCCATGACCGCTAAGGGTCATGAACCGACATCACGCGCTTGCCCGGGTTTGTCCAGTCTACCCCCGAAAGCGGACGTCAGCTGCCGATGCAAGACCTTCCGAATTTCGAAAATGGACCGGCCTAACCCACAAGGCGATGGCTCGGCTTTGTATGTGTCGTTGGTCCCCGTTAGCCTAGCCGCAACGCGACCTTCAGTGGCTGTGTGATCGCAGTTGCCAGATCGAGTGCGTCGCCGACACCGCGATCATCGTGAGCGTCACGCCAAGCATCGGCACCAGCACCGCCCAGCGGACGGTGACCGCGCTGACGGCAAAGCCCATGATCATCGAACCGATCGGGCCGCCACCGAGCGCGACGTGATGGGACGATTGCTGCACTTGGGATACAGCGTGCGTCCACAAGTCGGGTCTTTGGGGTATCGCATCGATATGGTCGTCGAAGGCGCCAATGGTCGACGGCTCGCTATCGAATGCGACGGCGATCGTTATCATGGCCCTGAGCAATGGCGCCAGGACATGCGACGTCAACGCGTTCTCGAACGCGTTGGTTGGCGTTTCTGGCGAAGCTTCGCTTCTAGCTACTATCGGGACACTGACGGTGTCATCGGCGATCTCGTGGCAATGCTTACGCGCATGGGAATTGAACCTGCAGCGCACAAGGAACAAGCGGCACGGCCCCATCGCTACACGGAACATCGCACCGCGGAGCCCACATTACCTCCGCGAGAAGGCGCGACCGAGGCCGAGACACCCGAACCTTTCGCACAGCAATCTTACCCGGAAGTGCTTCCTGCGCGCATTAAGCTGAGCGATAAGGTCATTCTCTTCTTTGCCGACACTAACAAGCGGTTGTCGGTGCGGCTCTTTGAGGATGGCGAGGATCTCGATAAAGGGAGGCTATCCGTTCATTCCCCGCTGGGCGTCGCCGTCTGCTCCTGTGACGCGGGCGACGAGGTCGAATATCGCGATGGCGCAACTGACCGCAAAGTCCTCGTCGAAAGCGTCGAGCGGAGCCTCACGCTTGAACCCTCAATCGAAGAGTCCGATGAACAATCTGGCTCTAAACCGAGCATCGCGTCCGGCGTCGGCGACAACCGTCTGCGCGGCAGCCCCACCGGGGGCACGATGAACCTTTTGTCACCGGGGCTGTAACAACACGCTCGATATATGGATCATACCTAACTAACGGCCTTAGCGGACCACAGACTTGAGTGACCCAAGTCCGCTTTGGGTCAAGCGTTGGCCTAAGCCGGTCTCACTCTAAGTCAGCTAAGAGCCGGTAGCGGACCACTCTCTGATCGCAAACCTCGCCTTTATCGATCCACACCCTCATTGGAGACGACGGACCGGGCCGACGTCAGGCAGCTTAACCTTCACCGCCATCTCCCCAAATCGGCAGAACCCACTTGCCCACCCCATCTGTTCCGGCGTGCGGCAATTGGGTTCGAACAGACGTGGATTCGCAACGACAATCACAGTGCTGCACGCCCGACTGGTGGCCACATTGAGCCGATGCGGGTCATACAGGAACGCCATGCCGCGCGGCGCATCTTCGGGTGAGGAACTGGCGCACGAATAGATCACCACTGGCCCTTCCTGGCCTTGGAACCTGTCGACGGTCCCGACGCGGACCACGTGGAAGTCGGCCAGCGCACGCCTTAGCGCGCTCACCTGGGAGTTGTAGGGAGCGACGACGAGGATGTCTTTCGGCTCCAATGGGCGGGTTTCTCCTTTGGCGTTTGTCCACGTGGTGCCGTGCTGCAGCAACGAACGCGCAATAGCGACCACAGCGTCCACCTCTTCGAGGGATTGGGCTTGGTTGCCGTGGTGGGCCACGTCCACCAGGAAGAGCCCGGCACCGGCGAACGGCGTGGCGCCCTCGATGCGCTGGCGCTCCAGGCCACAATTCGACTGCAACCGACCCTCGTAGTACGCCTCGGACGTGAACGCGCAAACGGCGGGGTGTAGCCGATACGTCCGGTCGAGGAACAGGCCTTGGTCATCGCGCAGCGTCGCCTGCGTTGGACCGATCACGTGCACGAGTGCGGCAACGTCGGCGCCATCCTCGTGCGCGCCGCGCGTGGGCTGTTCAAGCTGCTGCGGGTCGCCGAGCAACACCAAATTGCGGGCCGCACGTGCGGCGGCCAGCGCCTGTGCTAGAGCCATCTGTCCAGCCTCGTCGATGACGAGCACGTCGAGGCGGCCGATGGCATCAGGATGGGCCCACAGCCACGCGGTGCCGCCGACGATGGTGCCCGGGGCAATCCGGTCGAGCGCCTCGGTTGGCGACTTGGCGAATTCAATGCCCTCCACACCGTCATGCTCATCATCCTTGTGCACCAGGTGCAGATGTTGGGGGCTGCTCGATGCGTCGTCAGCTTTGCGGACAGCAATCAGGAGGTTGTCGATGACTTTGTGGCTGACTGCTGTGATACCAATCTTCTTTCCTCCCGCGGCGAGCGCCAAAATAGCCTTGGCACCTTGCGTCGTCTTGCCGGCCCCGGGCGGCCCTTGTACAGGCAGCACGCCGCCGTCGAGTTCGCTACATAGGCGCACCAAGGCATGGTCGGCGTCCTCATCGGCACGGCGCAACTCCTCGCCGACACCAGTGACGCGGTGCGGCGGACGTCCACGTAGGAGTTCACTCGCAGCGGCGTAGGCGCTGTCATGGTCGAACCCGTTGTCGCGGACATGTTCGGCGAAGGCGAGCAATGCTTCCTCGAGCGCCTTGGCGCCGACCACGGGATCTTTGAAGATTGAGGTGGGAAGGGATTGCATGGCCTTGTCGCTGATGCTCAGCACGACCGTACGATCATCGAGATCGAGCGCTTCGACTGCGGCCGTAATCGTGTCCGGTTCCTCGCCCGGATCTGCGGGGATCGGCCACACGGCCTTGTCATCTTCATCGATAGCCGTTTCCTGGGTTGGGAAACGGAATCGGCATCGCGCGTTCCGCTCGCGTCCTTGCTTGGGGAGCCGTTCGACGAACTCGAGTTCGGCGAGCATCTGACGTTCGTCGAGGTGCTCGTCGCTCGGCAGATCGCGAAGGCGGAAAAATTCCCACCAGGCATTCTTTTCCTCCTGGCGGTAGTAGCCGAGCATCGCAGCGAGCAATGCCCGCGCCCTTTCGTCCGCCGTACGCTCCTCGGGGTTTGCAGCCAAGCCTTGCCTTAGAGTTTCCCGAAGCGCCTCGATGCGTTGATCGCGCGCGCCGACCTCCTCACTTGGCGCCAGAGCGCCGGGCACCGGGCGGACGATGCTTTGGCCGCGCGCGAGGAAATCGTCGCGCTGGCGCTCGAGCCAGCCGCGCAGAGATTCAGTGGAGAGGCAGTCGTCGGCGTTGTACACGGCGACACGCTCACGGATCTCGTCGGTAATGACATCGGCGTCGCCCAGTTCGAGTGCCAATTCGAGGTCGCGGCGCGCAAGGCCGGCTTCTCGCAGATCCAGCCGCCGCTGGAAACCATGCAAAGGTTCTAGCTCCTTGAGACCATAACGCTCCACGCCGATGCGAAAACCCTCGCGCACGACGGCATGCAAGTCCACGAAACGCCGACCGCGCAGCAGTTGATCCAACTCAGATCCGCGCGTGGCATGGCGGGCCGACAGCCGTTTGAGGGCAGCGGGCTCGTAGGCGCCGAAGTGGTAGACATGGGCACCGGCGTGCTTCTGCACGCGAGCCAGCGCAAAGTCGATGAAGGCCTCGAAGGCAGCTTTCTCCTCACCAGCATCCAGCGCCCAGCGCTGGTTGAATTCGACCTCTCCGTTCTCGTCCTTGATGCTGACTCCAGTGAGATACTCCAGTCCGTGCGGGGCAACGAATGGATCGCCCTCGAAGTCCAAGAAGATGTCGCCGATCGAAGGCTGCGGCAGCCGTGCCAGCCCACGGGCTGGTTCAAGTGGGAGCGCCTCATTCTGCGGCATGTCGGCACCACGGCTGGCCACTTGCAGCCGCGCCTGCTGTCCAAGCCGCCGATAGGTGTCCTCGGCGCCTCGCTTAGGCTTGTCGGGGAGTCGGCCCTCGCTTTGGGCAATGGCCGCAACCGTAGGAAGTCCTTGCTGCTGGAACTCACGCACTTGGGCGCTGCTGATGGCAGCGATGAGCGAAGGGTGGTCATCAGCACGCCTCTGCCCGTCGCAATGGCGCCAATAGATGCAGATGTCGCAGTGCGCCACGGGATGCGGATAGGTACTCGGCGGCGGCGCCGCGGTTACCGCGGCCAGCAAGCGGGCACGCACGAGCCGGTAATACGCAGCGAACTTCGCGGTAAGATAGGTTTCCTGCTCGATCGGCGTAATGACGTGGACGTAATCAGGCGCCACCCCCTGCATTGGCTTGAGCAATTCGGCATAGGTGCACAGTTGCAGGATCGTGCCTGGCTTAGTCTCGAGCGAAAGCTTGGTGTCGGCCGGCTCGTAGGCGTAGCCGGACAACGACGAGGTCGTAGTGTCGACGCGCAGCAACAAGTCGGCGACGCCGCTGAACACCTCATTGGCCAATGTGGCCTGCACGATAGCGTCAAAGCCAGCCTCCATCGCTCGGCGGGTCGCTGCTGGATCGCGCTGTCCGCGCAGGTCGCAGATCGAGCGGCCCGCACTCCGCAGCCTCTCGACGTAAGCCGCTTCGTGCTGGCGGCCACGCTCGCGTAACGCGTCAAGCCGTGAGTTTGGGTTGAACTCGATCTGTAGCAGCCCCTCACGCCGCCGGCGCTCGAGTTGCGTGAGGTGAGGGCAAGCCTGATGTGCCGCGAGCTGAGTCGGAGTGAGGTGCTCGGGTGAACCCGGAGTCGACTTATCGTGGGCGACTAAGCCGCCATTTGCCGACTTTTGTCCCACTACTGACCCCTGAGTATCCCCCGTCTCTGCCATAAATCCTTCGGTCTCGTTTCGCGCCGGCCCCTAATTAAGCCAGATAATAGTCTACCTTATCGCGAGCCGGTGTCTGCAAAATCCCGCAAGTTGTGGAGCGGCACAGAAATTTTTCGGCTGCAGCAGGCGCCCGGCGATTGACGTTTCGGCTGGCCGAGATGGATTCGAGAATGAAATTGTCTCAACACCTTTGGCGTACGGGATTTTGGAAAATTGGACTGCTTGGACTACCGCGCAGTGGCGATCGAACCTGTCTCCACCAATCGTCTCCCCAAAAACGGGAATTTCTGCGGTGCGGGCAGGAGACTTTCGGCAAATTCTCGCCAAAGTTGCCGATTTTAGGAGCTTAGAGACTATCCGGATATATACGAATTCCCCGTAAATTGCAGGTATTTCGCGTAAAAATTGACCACAATCTTAGGTCGAGTGACTAGTTGGCTGAGGTGAGAGGGATCGAACTCACGCATTCCTGATCGAACTTGGTCTCCGGCCGCGAGGGATCCAGTTTGGGAATATCCGCACGGAATATACGGAAATCGGCCCGCCGGCGGCTCTTTGCCGGAAAATCGCCGTTACCTGTCCGACGCGAACCGGATGAGAAGCAGACCAACGCCTGAGCGGTCAGGCACTGCCGAGTGTGGACCCTAACCGGACATGGACAGACCAGCACGGAACTGCCGAAGCTGATCACGGCAAACAGAGCGTTTTCACACAGTCTGCAACCATAGCCGAAGCAGCGATCGCATCGACAACGCCCGGCTCAGCAGCGCGCCAATCTCCTGGAAGAAGCGTTTTACGGGCCGGTCATCCTCAGGTGCAGCGGCACGCGTCCCTTATCCGAGTCGATGATATAGAGCTGCAGCTTGGGCAAAATCTTCTCCATGGCCTCCAGATACAGTCGCGTCCTGGTGACATCGGGTGCCTTTTCATACTCCTTCTGCAACGCCAAAAAACGGCTTGTCTCGCCGACGGCCTCGGCGACGCGCTGTTGCTTGTAGGCCTCCGCCTCGCTCAGTCGCGTGCGAGCCTCGCCTCGTGCTTTGGGAATGAGGTTGCCTGCGTAAGCGCGGGCTTCGTTGATCACTTTCTCACGGTCGGCCATGGCATTTGCGACGTCCTGGAACGCCTCGACAACCGATCTGTCGAGAGTCATTGCCATAATGCTCGCAGACACGATGCGAATGCCGCTGCGGCGACGGTCCAGGAGTTCCTGCGTCTCTGCTTTGACGCGTTCCTGCACGGCGATCCGTCCCCTGGTAAGCACCTCGTCGATGGGCATACCAATGACCGTCTCGGTCAGCACTCCCTCGGCTACGGCTGCGACGTAAACAGGTGCGTCCTCGATCTGAAAAAGGAATTCCGCTGGATCGCGGACGACGTATTGCAGAACGAGGGCAGCATTGACGATATTGGTGTCCCCCGTCAGCAACTCCATGCCGGACGGTGCGGCCGATTCACCGGCAGGTAACGCAAATCCCACGCCGACTTTCTTCACGCTGGTCGTCTTGACGACATTTAATTGATCAACGGGCCAGGGGAAGCGGTAGTGCATGCCGGGGCCGACCTCAGCCTCGACGGCACCGAACCGACGCACCACCGCGCGCTCATCTGTCCCGACCACATAGACGCCCGAGGCCAGATGGGCTCCCAAAAAAAGGCCGGGGATAGCGAGGATCCAATAGCGATAGCGGCGCCATAATCCGGGACGCAACTGTGGTTCGACTCGGCGCTTCAGATCTTCTGCGGCGTGCTCTGCTTCTCGCCCTGTGTCGCCAACCCGGGCCCGATCGGATACGAGCGTCATCGGACCTCCTCCTCGCGTTTTTTGTCCTGCAGAAGATCAGCGCCAGTTGAAAGTTCTCCGGACGCCGGAGGGGGCGGTCCGACATGGCCCGGTTGCTTGTCGAAGTGCAGCATACGCAGAGCGTCGGCATCTGCGGGAAGGAAGATAGTCGTCTTGTCATCCAGCAATTTGTCGTAGGCCCGCAATGTCCGGAGGAATTGGTAGAATGTCGGATCCTGCCCGAAGGCTGTTGCGTAGGTCCGCGAAGCTCCGGCATCGGCATCGGCCTTGATGCGCTCGGCCTGTCCGGCCGCATCGGAGTCGATGCGGCTCTTCTCGTGGTCGGCCTCGGCGATGATCCTCTTCGCCTCCAACTCACCCGCCGAGCGGTTCTCCTTGGCGATCTTGGCCCGCTCGGCCTTCATACGTTCGAAGACATGCTCCCGGTTCAGCTCCGGAGGGTAGAGGCGGCTAACGTCGACGCTGACCACATCGATGCCGTAAGGCGCTCGGACAAAATCGACAACGCGGCGAACGACTTCCGACGCCACCGCCTGGTAATTGCGTGTTGCCGGATCGGTGGAGATGAGGACGGACGCGGGATACCGGCTCATGACGGCGCCGAGCTCAGCCAGGACGACATCGGAGAGACGCTGTTCGGCCGCAGCCAAAGTCGCGAGCGCGGCGAGAAAGCGTTCCGGGTCAGCGATCCGCCATGTCACCAGGCTGTCGACACCGAGGTTCTTCTTGTCAATCGTCAGGAACTCCGAAGGCGCCGGGCGAAAGAACTGGATGCGTTTGTCCAGCCGCACGACACGGTCAAATGGCGCAATGACGTGGAGGCCGGGCTCGGCGACGACACGGACCACACGCCCGAAGCGGGTGACAAGTCCGTATTCGGTGACGTCGAGGGCGAAGAACGAGGAAACAAGAGCCCAGACCGCGAGCACCGCCGTGAGTGCCGGCAGAGTGCGCCAAAGCACGACGTTCGATCGTCTATTCGCCGTGGTGGATTGTTCCGCCATTCTCACCTGCCGACGCCTTCATATCCTATCAGTTTGACCAATGAACTTCGCCATCTTCGCTCCACCTGATCCGCCTGCTTGCCAGGTCTCTTGATCCTCGCGAAGCCGGCATTCCTACTTGCTTTGGCCCGAACCGATGGGCTGCAGCAGCCAGATGTCGATGTCTTTCACGTCGCCGGCACCGGGCCGCACGAACTTCCGCATACCCGGCAGAACGTCTTCGAGCGTTTCAAGCTGCAATCGGAATTTTGTAAGCGTAGGGGCGTGCTTGTAAGCTTCGAGCCGAAGCGCGAAGGCGTCCGCACCGGCCTGCGCGCCAGTGATCCGCTGCTCCTTGAAGGCCAGAGCCCCCTCGGTCATCGCGGCGGCTTCGCCCTTTGCCTGGTTGATCTTCTCGACTGCGAAGACGTTCGCCAGATTGATCGTGCGCAGCTTGTCTTCCAGGGCACTGGCGACGTCTCGGAATGCGTTATGGACTTCGTCCGGCGGGTGGTCATAGAGCAGGTTGACCGCGAGGACCTCGATTCCCGCCTGGTAGCGGTCCAGCGTCGACTGGGCGGCCTCGCGTGTCTCGCGTTCGATCTCCCCGCGCGCTGTGGTGTAGACCGCATCGATGGGGCGGGTCGCGACCGCACTCCGCAGCGCCGCCATGATCGTGCTGCGCACGAGAGCTTCCGGTTCGGCGAGATGGTAGGCGAAGGCCGGCGCATCCTTGACCCGGTACTGGACCGTGGACCTCAGGTCTATGAGGTTGCCGTCACCGGTGAGCAGAAAGGAGTCACCGGGCGACGTCTCCTTCTGGAACCAGACCCCGCTCGCCGCCTGCGGCGGCAAGGGAAGCGATCCAAAGGCCGGCCGATCGCGAAGCTGTGCCCGCGTCGCCTCCTCCCGGGACAGCGCCGGTGGAAGTCCGAATTCAAGCCGCCGCGCCAGATTCTGCGCGATCAGCCGGTGGTTCTCGAACGGCCAGGGCCATCTGAAGTGCAGGCCGGGCTCAAGATCCGATGCCAGGATCCGGCCGAACCGCAGTCTCATGCCAACCTCGCCGGGCCCGACTGTGAAGAAGCCGTTCCCCAGCCAAAGGACGCCCGCCACGGCGGCGACTGCGAATCCCAGACCTCGCGCGGTAACGGCGATTCCGGTCAGCTGCGCGGATCGATCGCGGAGCCAGACCCATTCGTGTGGAACGTGCGTCCGGTACATGCTGAGGATCAGCAGGCTGGTGAACAGCACGGCGCCAGCTTCCTTGACGAGGTCGGGCACGAAGCCGGCAGCCGTCCCGAATGTCGTGCGTGGGTCGAGCCCCCAGGCGTGGTAAATCGCATTGAGGGCTAAACCCGCAGCGATCGACATGATCGCGACCGCGATCAGATAGGCAGCCACGGCATAGCGGCCCAGGACCTTCAGCAGCACAACGAGGCTCCCGATATTCGTTGCCGGCCCGGCCAGAAGAAAAACGAGAACGGCACCAGGGCTCAAGCCTTTGAGAGCCAACGCGGCCGCCATGGGCGTCGAGCAGGAAGCGCAAGTGTAGAGAGGGATGCTCAGGACGAGCATCAGCACCATCGAGGCAATTCCGCCACCCCACACCCCCTCAAACAGCTGCGCTGGAATTGCGACTACGACGACAGCGGATAGAACGACGCCCAGAACCAGCCACCAGCTCACGTCGTCGAACAGTTCGACGAAGCCGTAACGGAAGATGCGCCTTGTCGTGCCAACGATGGTCCTGGTGCCGCTACGATCGAGTTGCGAATTCGCCTGCTGGCCGTGGTGCGCATGATGATCGTGCTCGTGCGCGTGATCATGACCCGCGGGGTGGGCCGCGTGCTGACATCCTTCGTCGCCTACGGCTGGAGTCATGGCAACCTCAGCCAGCGGCTCGGTCGCTTTCGGGCGCCAGCCGCCAAACAGATTCGTGGCGAGCCCGCTGGCAATCGCGGTCGCCACTCCAGCGATGGGACGGAACACGGCCATCACCGGGTCAGTCAGCGCGTAGGTCAGGGCGATGCTGTCGATTCCGGTTTCAGGCGTCGCGACGAGGAACGCGACGGTGGCGCCGGGAGTGGCTCCCTGCTTGCGCAGCCCAAGTGCTGCCGGCAGGACGCCGCAGGAACACATGGGTATAGGTGCGCCGACGACCGATCCCCAGAGCACGGACTTGATCTTTCCAGTCCCGACCAGCCTTGTCAGCAGCCGGCCCGGCACGAGGATCCCAAGAATACCGGCGAGCAGAAAGCCGAAGAGGAGAAAGACCGAAGCCTCTTCCAGGATTTCCCAGGTTTGCCGAAGGACGTCGAACAAAAAGTTGATCATGATCCCCTCTTCGGGGTCGCTTGGGGCCGATAGTCCGGTCCCGACCGACTGGTGCCCGATTCCGAAGTTCCCATCGCATCGTGGCGCGCGCTCATGCGAGCTTCGGAATCAAGTGAGCATTTTGCAAACTTCCGGCGACGCCTTGCGCAGGCGCCGCCGGCGACGCGACTTGAGTCACTTCGGCAGATATTTTTTGTTCAACGCGCAAGCCACGGAGAACTGCGGGTCGACGACGTTGGCGATGTAAAGGTGAGCCGCCTGACCAAGCAATTGAAGGGCTTCGTACCGCTCGAAGCCATAGTCCTTCATCAGCCAGTCGACCATGTCGACGCAGGCGAGCCGCAGGGCGTCGATCAGAGGCCGCGTGCTGCCGATCGACATGATCTCATTGTCGTTGATCAGGCGCGGCCAGTTGATCTTCTTGCCCTTGATCAGGTTCACGGTGAATTTGACCCTGAACGGCGTCTCGATCGCCGCGCCGTTGATCTCGCCGTCGCCCTGAGCGGAGTGCCCGTCGCCCAGCATGAACAACGCCCCCGGTTCGAACACCGGAAACTGCATCGTGACCCCGGCGACGACCTCGTTGAAGTCCATGTTCGCGCCGTGAGGACCCGGAATAAGCGAACTGATGCACTCCTTGCCTGCCGGAGCCGTGCCGATGGTGCCGAAGAACGGCCTGATCGGAACTTCGACCTTGCCCACCTTGCTGTTCGGCATGTCGAAAGTGGCGATCTTGCGGCTCTTGTCGAGACGCCAGATGAACAACTTGTCGGGCGCAGGCGGCGTCACCATCGCGGTCTTGTACTCAGGCGCAAGCAGCCCGAAATAGGGAATCGAGGCGCCCCATCCCCAATCACGATTCAGATCGATGCTGTCGATATGGACCTCCAGCGTGTCGCCGGGCTCGGCGCCCTCGATATAGAACGGACCCGTCTGCGGATTGACCTTGGTAAGGTCAAGCTTTGCCGAGACGGTGGTGTCGGAGATGGAGAAAACGTCGTTCGAGGCGTCGCGCGTACTGGTGGTGACGGAGTCCCCGGGTTTGATGCGCATGGCCGGCGGATGGGAATGACAGTAGGTGAAATAAACCTTGTCGCCCGGATCGTAAGTCACTTCGGCGGCAGCGGCCGGCCGGGCGAGAGAAAGCCCGGCGATCGATAACAACAGCACGGCCGGCATCAAAGGCAACGTCTTCCTCGGTGTTCCACAATTCCCAGACATGTGATGACCTCCCTCGGATCATTTGGCTGCATTGGTGTGCAATCTCGATCGATCCTTCACTTCGCCTCCGGCTATCTCATGGTTTGTTCCCTCCTCTGAACCTCATCTCCTTTCGGCAAATCTCTGCGGATGTCATGGTTTCCAGCAGCGCTGCCGTTGAAATAGTCGCTGTCCAGGAGCACGCCGAATAATGGGGAATCCGCCGGCAGCACCATGGTCGTGCTTTTTCGCGCGAAGTTCCGCGACGCCTCCATGGCGCGCAGGAATGCATAGAATTCGGGCGCCCGGCTCAGCGCGTTCGCATAGATGCGCGCCGCCTCCCCGTCCCCCTCGCCGCGGCGCTGTTGCGAGAACTCGATCGCCCGGGCGAGTATCCGCGCCTTCTGCTCCTCAGCCGCGGCTCGCACCTTCAGCCCCTCCTCCTCGCCCTCCGAGCGATACAGCATGCTGATGCGGCCGCGTTCGGATTTCATTCTCGCGTAGAGGCGGGACCGGTTCTGCTTGGGAAAATCGAAGCCGCGCAGCTGGACATCGAGGACTCCGATGCCGTAGTCGCGCAGCGCCACGGCGTCGCACCGACGAGCAATCTCTGCGACGATGGCATCCGCTCGGTAGGCTGCGGCATCCATCGAGACAAACGCGACCAAGCGATTGCTCCCGATAGCGGCCCCCAACTCGGCGGACAGGATGTCGCCGAGTCGCGATTCGGCGCTCCTTCTGTCGACGACCGTTTCAAAATACCGCTTCGGATCGGCCACCCGCCACAAGATCGTGCCGGATGCCACGACTGGCGTTTTCTCGAGGGTCAGGAATTCGCTCGACGGCGCAGCGTAGACGAACAGGCGACGGTCGAACGTCCGGACGTTCTGCCAGGGATGCTTGAACCCCAGCCCCGGCGCAGTGATCACCTGGGTTGGCTTGCCGAAATCCGTGACGATCGCGTAGTCCGTGCTGTCAACGGTGAAAAAGCAAAGGCTACCGACTGCAGCGACCAAGCCAAGCGCAGCGATCGCCGCCAGGGCGCGCCGATACGGCCACCTGTCGGATACCACTGCGTTATCACGCGACCGAACCATGGCCCGTCCTTCCCGCTGGTCAACTCCAGCGTTGGGCTCTTCGCCTCGGCACCGCGGCGGGCGCCTCGACATGATCAGGATTGAGGAAGTGTGCACCAATGCCGCATCGAGGGCAAGGGATGGTAATCCAGTTCCAGCCGAGCTCGCTGGCGCCTTGTCGAGTACGACGAGTACGCGTCGCGACGCCTGGTCACGGTGCCGAATGCTTACCGCGTAGCCGTGGCTGACTTCATCACGGCTGCCACTGTCAACCCGACTTATCTTTCTCTTTCACGGCTTTTCTCATGAAATTATAGCAACGAGCGGCTGCGCAAGCGGTGCGCGCATTCCTTCCATAACCAGACTTGATGTTCGCTCGCTGCGATCAGCGTTTCCGTTCGGGATAATATGCTGAACTTGAATGCGCCGTAGGGCACAAGTCCCGCGCACTTTTAACCTTGCTCTTTCAACGTTAATCCATTTCTGCCGCCGCAGCGGTGGCAAGGCCCGCATGCATGTGGCGGTGTTTCTCGCGCGCACATTTTCAGACTAGAAAATGATTCCTGATACGAAAGACGATTTCATAAACTCATTGGCCGCCAGCTTCGCCCGCACTAGTAGTTGGTGGCGCATCATACAGACAAAATCTCCGACTGGTCCTCGCAATGAGCTTGCCGCTGATAGTAGGGACGCTTCATGATCCCGTTACTCACGCCATTCCGTTTGCCCGCCAACGCACCGCTGAGCGCGGTGGGCGTTTCGCGCTTCGGCTCGAAGGCTGCGCCCGCTTACGTAGCAGCAACTAGCTCCGCCTCTTTCGCGGCTCTCATTTCTCGCGCTGTCTTGAGGGCTTTACGAAGAAACGGCTCTTCAGTCTCCTTCGACAGGGTGATTATCGCGCCCAAAATCAGCCGGTGGAGACCGAAATGCACTGCCGCTCCTACCGCGCAGTGTGGTCGAACCCGTCTCCGCCTGAAGTCTCCTCAAAAACGGGAGTTTCTGCGGTTTGGGCTGGAGACTTTCGGCAGATTCTCGTCAAAGTTGCTGATTTTTGTCGCCTGGAGACCAAGTCGACATGCGCTAATATCCCGCAAAAGGCAGGGATTTCACGCAAAAATTGACCACAATCTCAGGTCGAGCGACTGGGTGGCTGGGGCGGGAGGGATCGAACCTTCGAGTGGTGGAATCAAAATTCACCATCTAGAGGGCCGGCGCAGCTGAAGCGGATAAGGTGAAAACTCAACCCCGTCTATCGCGCTTCATGCAGCAAATTCGCTAAGGAACTCGAAAATCTCACGAATCTCCCATGGGGCGTCACGCACAGGATTCCATAAGTGTCCAGAACCCCAGCCGAAGCGGATGCTCCGGCACCTGCCCGTCGATAGGTTGCGGCGCTTAGCACGATCAGTTCAAAATTCAACGGTCTTGAAGCAAGACGACGGGATCAATCCCAAGCGCGTCTGAAATTTGCTCGAGGGCGTCAACCGTCGGCGAATTTTCCTCGCGCTCGATCATTCCGATATAGTTGCGATTCAGACCGGCGCGATCGGCCAAATCCTCTTGGGAAAGGTCGCTTTCTTTTCGTAGACGCCGAAGATTTTTGGCTACCAGCCGCCGCAACTTCATGCGGCAAGACGGCACAAAACGTCACTTGATCTCCACCTAGTATACTAGGTATTGTAGACGCTTATCATGGTGTCTCGAATGGCCAATGCGCTAGCTCCCTCCGTCGAACCCTTCGTCGACCGCGTCACGTGCGATCATGCTTCCGCTGGGAGGCCCTTTCTTCGTGTTGGCTATCGAATTGAAGGGACGGATTACATTCTTTCGGCCATCGATCTGCCAGTTCAGCTCCTCGAAGAAGAAATTGCATCAGGTCTAGGGTTAGTCACCGCTGTTAGCCCATGTGGCGAAGTAACGTCTCAAATTGTCGGATCGTCTGGACTGTCCTTGCCGAAGCCGCATTCGATCAGCTCAATACGCGATTTAGTTTCGCAGGCTATTCGCGCGGACAACCTGCAACTAGAGGAAGCATCAACCAACGAGCTATGTGGTCTGTTAAGAATACTGGAAGCCGCGACTGACCAAGTAAGGACCGCGCTCGCCCAGATGCCTTTCGAGGCCCAGCGCCGACACGGTTAGAATTAGCAGGTCCTGTCAATCGTCAGGCGCAGATTCCGCCTCAGCCCGCTTCCTTCCCTTTCTGAATGCTGCATCACTGTCAAGAAATGCCTCGAGCATGAACGGTATCAGCTGGGCCACCTCCTCTCGGCTTCCGTAAGTCTCGGAATAGAAATCGGCATACTCGCGTAGTCGCTTTGCCAGACCAGGCGCCAGCGCGATACTCATCTTGACCGGTGTCCGCTCCGGCAGTTTTGCAAGCTTCATATCGTCATCTGCCCACTGCCGTTGCTTGAACGTCTTGGTAGGGCTTCAATACCAGATCCTTCGAAACAATCACCCGCAAGGGCCAACCCGGCCGCACGGTGATCGTCGGCTGGACGTCGAGCTCTCGCTCCACCAGGCGCTGCCCAGCCCGATTGGTCGTTTGCTGTGTGCTTTCCCGGAGCGCCTTGACCAGATCACTCTCGTTGTTACCGATCGACAATTGGGTTCCAACCCCAATCAGCGTTCCCAAAGCCACGCCTTTCAGCAGCTGCCAAGTGTGGAAATCCACTTCATCTTCAAGGCCTGCATAGCCGGCGACATCGGTCGCCGGAAGCTTCTCGATCACGATCGAATTGCCATTGGGCAGGATCAACCGCGTCCAGATCACAAGCGCCCGTTTCTGACCGAACGCGACAACGCTGTCGTACTTTCCTACGAGCCGCGTACCCTGCGGGATCAGGAGATGGTCGCCCGTCACGGTGTCGTAGACATTCTCGGTGACCTGACCAATCGTAGCCCCAGGCAGATCCGAATTCAGCCCAGTGACGAGGCTCGCCGGAATGATCGAGCCCGCCATCACAGCATAGGTCGAGGGTGCCGCGCTCAAGGCGTGAGGATTAATGGTCTCGGTGTCAGCTTTCGCGCCGACAAACGCCAGCTTGCGCGCCTGTGATGACGGGATGGTCT
>Ga0081540_1001076_pt1 | contig 24252 bp, 24 predicted proteins | sample TabmetS2T1R1_FD_71024 | JGI IMG/M metagenome (GOLD analysis project Ga0081540, IMG submission 71024) | Tabebuia heterophylla rhizosphere microbial communities from the University of Puerto Rico - S2T1R1 | ecosystem: Host-associated > Plants > Roots > Rhizosphere ... | reverse complement strand
GATGACGAGGGGCCGAAGGTCGCCAAGCCCGACAAGATCGCGACCCTCAAGCCGGTCTTCAAGAAGGACGGAACCGTCACCGCCGCCAACGCCTCGTCGATCAACGACGGCGCCGCCGCGCTGGTCCTCATGTCCGCCGACCGGGCCAAGGCCGAGGGCAAGACCGTCCTCGGCCGCATCACCGGCTACGCCACCGCCGCCCGCAAGCCGGTGGAGTTCACCATCGCCCCGGCCGATGCGATCAAGAAGCTCTTCGAGCGGACCAAGACCACCGCCAACGACGTGGATCTCTGGGAGATCAACGAGGCCTTCGCGGTCGTGGCCATCGCCAACAACCAGATCCTCAAGCTCGACCCGAACAAGGTGAACATCCGGGGCGGCGCGACCTCGCTCGGTCACCCCATCGGAGCCTCGGGCGCCCGGCTGCTGGTGACCTTGCTCCAGGCCTTGAAGGATACCGGGAAGAAGCGGGGCGTCGCCTCGCTCTGCATCGGTGGCGGCGAGGGCATCGCCCTGATGGTCGAGCGCTGATCCAGGAGGCGTCATGAACAAGGTGGTGGCCAGTGCCGACGCCGCGGTGGCCGACATCCCCGATGGGGCGACGATCATGTCCGGAGGCTTCGGCCTCTGCGGCAACCCGGAGAACCTCATCGCCGCGCTCGCCAAGAAGGGCGTGAAGAACCTCACGCTCATCTCCAACAACTGCGGCACCAACGACTTCGGGCTCGGCGTCCTCCTCAAGGCCCGTCAGGTCCGGAAGATGGTCGCCTCCTACGTCGGGGAGAACAAGGAGTTCGAGCGGCAGCTCCTCGGCGGGGAGATCGAGGTCGAGCTCAATCCCCAGGGCACGCTGGCCGAGCGGATCCGCGCCGCGGGCTGCGGCCTCGGCGGGTTCTTCACCCCGACCGGCGTCGGCACCCAGATCGCCGAGGGCAAGGAGACCCGGAACATCGACGGGAAGGACTACCTGCTGGAGAAGCCGCTCCACGCCGACTTCGCGATCATCCGGGCCTGGAAGGCCGACCGGCTGGGCAACTGCGTCTTCCGGGAGACGGCCCGCAACTTCTCCCCCCTGATGGCGATGGCGGCGAAGACCACCATCGTCGAGTGCGAGCAGCTGGTCGAAGTGGGCGAGATCGACCCCGACGAGATCCACACCCCCAGCATCTTCGTGCGGAGGGTGCTCAAGGGTCCTCGCTACGAGAAGTGGATCGAGAAGCGCACCGTGCGCAAGCGCGCCTGACCGGAGACGCTCCCACCATGGCTCTCACCCGCGAACAGGTCGCCCAGCGCATCGCCCAGGAGCTGCAGGACGGCTTCTACGTCAACCTGGGCATCGGCCTCCCCACGCTCGTCGCCAACTACATCCCGCCGGGGATCGACGTCTTCCTCCACTCCGAGAACGGGCTGCTCGGCATCGGCCCCTGGCCGCTGGAAGGGGAGGAGGACCCGGACCTCATCAACGCCGGCAAGGAGACGGTCACGGCCGTGCCGGGCGCGTCGTTCTTCGACTCGGCCACCTCCTTCGGGATGATCCGCGGCGGCCACATCGACTTCGCCGTGCTCGGCGCGATGGAGGTCTCGGCGCAGGGCGACCTGGCCAACTGGATGATCCCCGGCAAGATGGTCAAGGGGATGGGTGGGGCGATGGACCTCGCCATGGGCGCCAAGCGGGTCTTCGTGGCCATGGAGCACGCCACCAAGGACGGGAGCCCGAAGATCCTCGAGCGGTGCTCGCTCCCGCTGACCGGGCGGAAGTGCGTCCACCACATCGTGTCCGACCTCGCCTACATCGACGTCACCCCGGAGGGGCTGCTGCTCCGCGAGGTGGCACCCGGGGTCACCCCGGAGCAGGTCCAGAAGCTCACCCAGCCGCGGCTTCGCATCTCGCCCGAGCTGCGCGAGATGCGCTTCTAGGACTGGCCCCCGGGCGCCCCGCCGAGTCGATCACGGGCTGCGCCGTCTGCTACGATTGTCCGGACGGAAGGCGCGTCCAGGATGTCGACCGAGAAGCCAAAGAGCGGACGGCGGGCAGACCGGCTCGAGCACGAGATCCCGGTCGCGTACCGGACCGTGGACGGCTTCATCACCGACTGGGCCACCAACCTCTCCCGGGGTGGGATGTTCATCAACTCCCGCAACCCGCTTCCGGTGGGCACGACCGTCCGGATCATCCTCCAGCTGCCCGGGGCGCCAGTCCCGTTCGAGGTCCGGGGCCGGGTGACGCGGGTCCAGGAGTTCGACAACCCCACCAACCAGGTGCCGGGGATGGGGGTGGAGTTCGTCGACGTGACCGACGAGCTGCGCGACCGCATCGCCCGGTTCGTCGAGCAGCTCCGCCGCGAGCTTCCGGACACCGGCCGCATGCCCGGCCCGGCCCAGGGCAGCAAGCCCCCGAACTGAGCCGGCCCGCACCGGACGGGCCTGGCGAGGCGTGACGTGAGCCGGCGATCGAGCGCGCACAGGCCCCGGGGCCACCCGTCCCCCCGGAAGCCCTCCACTCCGCGAGACGCCGCGCCCCCACCGAGTCCGGTGGAGCTCGACGTCGAGCGGCTCTCCGCCGAGGGGGAGGGCGTGGCCCGGTGGAACGACCGCGCGCTGTTCGTCCCCGGCGCGCTTCCGGGGGAACGGGTGCGGGTGGTTCCGGGCGTCGAGGGAAAGGTGCAGCGGGGACTGCTGATCGAGGTCCTCCGGCCGTCGCCCGACCGCGTGTCCCCCGGGTGCCCGCTGGCGGGGACGTGCGGCGGGTGCGACTGGCTCCACCTCGCGCCCGGAGCGCAGCGGCGGGAGCGGGAAGCCGCGGTGCGCGCGGCGCTCGAGCGCCTCGGGGGACTGGACCTCTCGGGCGTCCAGTGGCTGCCGACGCTCGCCGCGGGCGACCTCGGGACGCGGAGGCGCGCGGACCTGACCTGGACGGGCAGCGCCCTGGGCTACCTCCACCGCCGCAGCCATGCGCCGGTGCCGGTCGAGCACTGCCCGGCGATGGTCGGCCCCCTCGCCGCGCTCCCCGGGCAGCTCGCGCCGCTCCTCCGGCCTCTCGGGCGGGGCCTGAAGGCCGTGAGGCTCCTCGCCGACGGCACCCGGGTCTCCGTGGCGCTCGAGCTCGACGGGGCCATCGCCCCACGCACCCGCGAGGTCGCTCTGGCCGTCGTCCGGAGCGGGGTCCGCGGCGTGGTGCTGGTCCCCGGGCGAGGATCGAGCGAGGACGTGGGCCGGCCGACGCTCCGCACCCCCGCGCCGCTGCGTCCGGAGGTGACGCTCCAGCTCCGTCCCGAGGCCTTCGCCCAGGCGCACGGGGAGGGGACGCCGCTGCTGGTCGAGCGGGCGCTGGCGCTGCTCCAGCCGCGTCCGGGGGACACGGCGCTCGAGCTGTATGCCGGCAACGGCACCTTCACCTTCGCTCTCGCCGGGCGGGCGGCCTCGGTCCTGGCAGTGGAGTCCTCTCCGCTCTCCGTCCGGCTGGCGGTCGCCGCGTCGACGGAGGCGCACCTCGAGAACGTGCGCTTCGTGCAGGGCGAGGCGGAGAAGGTGAGCCGGGGCCTGGTGAAGGAGGGCCGCCGGTTCGACGTGCTGCTCGCGGACCCACCGCGGACCGGCTCCCCGGGCCTGGGGCCGCTGGCGCGCAACCTCGGGGTCCGGCGAGTGGTCTACGTGGCCTGCGATCCGGGGGCGCTGGCGGGGGATGCGGCTCGGCTCGTCGCCGCGGGGTTCAAGCTCACCACGCTCCAGCTGGTGGACATGTTCCCGGGGACCCACCACTCCGAGACGCTGGCTGCGTTCGACTCAGGGCCAGAATAGCCAGAGCCAGTCGCGCATCGTCTGCCAGAACCGGTCACCGAGGGACCGGGCCACGAGGCCGAACACCAGCGCCGAGCCGACGACCGCCGCGGCAAAGAGCCCCCGGGAGAAGGGCCATCCGATGGCCAGGGGCACCGCGGTGAGGACGGCACCGAAGGCGAAGCCGGCCGCGAACTTGAGCCACGGCTCGAGTCGATCCGGCGCGATGCCCTTGTTCATCAGTGCCATGGCGGGGAGGTCATTAACCGGCAGGCCTCTGACTCGCGCGCATGGCTGCGTGAAGAAGTGCGCATCGGCCAGGAACTGTGCTCGTGGCCCGGCGGTCAGTTCAGCTTGATGAATCGCGTGCCATCGAACTTCAGCACCGCGGTGGCCTTGCTCTGGAGGGGCACGTCCATGAAGACCGCGGAGCCCTGCGTCCGGAGCTTCGCCTCCCGGGCGATGAGCTGGTGCCCGCCCTTGCCCTCGAGCGCGTACCAGAACCGCTCCCCATCGGTGGCCAGCGCGACGTAGCGGCCGGTGATCTTGCTCCGTTCGTCCGGCACGCTCTCGAAGCGGAGCAGCGCGACCGCGGTGGAGGGGCCGGCGAGCATCCGGTCCGGGAGGGTCATCGGTCCGTTGACTCCGTCCGGCGACACGAACGACCCCAGGACGCACCAACCACCCTCGACACGCCGGAGTACCCAGAGGACGTGGGAGCGGCCCGACCCGCTTCGCAGCACCCAGTCCACCGGCTTCCCTGGAAGCTCCGACGTCCAGACCAGCTGGGCCGGAGTCCCGTCGGGCGCGGTGAGCGCATCCATGGAGCGGATGCCGTTGCCCGGAGCTGGAGTCGCCGGATTGCCCAGCCGGTCCGCGATCGTGCCGATGCCCGCACAGGGCAACGGCGGCGGCGCCGGCGGCACCGTCAGATCCACGGTGGGCGGCGGAGGAGGGGACCCGGGATCGACCCTGGGCAGTGGGGCCGTCCCACAGGCCAGCAGGCACGACAGTGCTGCGAACCATCCCCCCAGTGGTCGGCGCATGGGCGGGAGCCTGGAGCAGCGCGCACGGTCGCGCAAGCGCCGCGTCGCGCCCGGCCCGCTCAGCCCCGGGAAGCCGGGTCCCACCCGAGGTCGTGACGTGCCCGGTCGCTGGACGCGTACGTGCTCGGCTCGGCCACGTTGTAGACGCCTTCGCCCCGGTCGACCGCGAGCAGCGCCGCCCGGGCCGCCGCCACGACGTGCACCGCGGGCAGCTTCGAGGGCCCGTCGTGCGAGGTCCCGGGGCCGTAGAGGTACCCATAGCGGAGCACGACCGAGGTGAGCGGCGCCGCTCCGAGCACCGCCTGCTCGAGCGCCATCGTCCCCTTCACGGTGATGGCCGACAGACCCGTGGCGCCGGTGTTGATCGGATCGCTCTCCACGTGAGGCTCCGGACCCGGGGCGTAGATCCACACGATGCTCTGCGCCACCAGTCGCCGCGCTCCCGCGGCCCGGGCGGCGGCGACGAGGTTCTCGGTGCCCTCGGAGCGGATCCGCGCGTTGTCCCGGATGGCGCGTTCCAGCCCGGCCCTGTCCAGCGAGGGGAGGTCGTCGGGGAGGGCGGTCAGCTGGTGGATCACCACTTCCGGCTCCGAGGCGACCATCACCCGCCGCAGCGCCTCGGCGTCGAACGCGTCGACGACCGCCGGCGTCGCGCCGAGAGCCTGGAGCAACTTGGTCTTGCCCTCGCTCCGGGTGGTCCCGGTCACGTGGTGTCCGGCTCGCACCAGCATCGGGACCAGCTGCTGGCCGATGAGACCGGAGGCGCCGGCGAGGAAGATTCGCGCCATCTGGGTTATCTCCTGGGGCGGATGGAAGCCCGGATCGTCGAGTTCGCGGAGGTGCTGCGCCAGAACGGCGTCCGGGTTGCCACGTCCGAGCTCCTCGATGCAACGCGCGCGGCGACGCTGGTCGACCTCGCCGACCGCGAGGCGTTCCGCTCCGTTCTCCGGACGACGCTCGTCAAGCGCCCAGCCGATCGCGGCCCGTTCGACCGGGCGTTCGACGTCTTCTTCTCCGGCGCCGTCTCGCTGCTCGAGGGCGTCGAGCAATCGCTCCTCGACGAGCTCGCGGCCACCGGCGCGCTCGAGGGGGACGAGCGCACCATGACCCTCGCCACCCTGAACCGGCTGCTCGGCGAGATGTCCCCGCTCGGCCAGGCCGCGCTCCGCGGCGACCGGGCCCGGATCGCCGAGCTCTTCCGGGGCGCGACGCTCCAGCTCGACTTCTCCCGGCTGCAGAGCCCGCTCCAGGCCGGCTTCTATTCGCGGCGTCTCCTCGCCGGCGCTGGCGGCGACGGTCTCCGGACGGACATCGGGGCCATCGAGGCCGAGCTCCAGCGCCGCGGAATCTCCGCCGAGGGTTTCGAGTGGGTCAGCCGCCGCCTTTCCGACGTGCTGCGCGGCCTCGAGGCCGACGCCCGCCGCGAGGTCGAGCGCCAGGCCCGGGCGCGGCTCCGCGGCACCTCCGGCGCGCTGGCCGAGCGTGCCTTCTCCTCCCTGAGCCGCTCCGAGCTGACCCAGGTCCAGCACGCGGTGCGCCGGCTCGCCGAGCGCCTCAAGACGCGGCTGGTCCGCCGGGAACGCAGCCGCCGCAAGGGCGTCCTCAACGTCCGCCGCACGCTGCGGAGGAACATGTCCTGGGGCGGCATGCCGATGGTGCCGGTCTTCCGGGCGCGCCGGCCGCAGCGGCCGGAGGTCGTGGTTCTCTGCGACGTGTCGGAGTCTGTCCGGAACGTCAGCCGGCTGATGCTGCTCTTCACCCACACGCTGCAGTCGCTCTTCGCCCGGGTACGGAGCTTCGTCTTCGTCTCCGACCTGGGCGAGGTGACCGAGCTGTTCCGGACGCTGGAGCCCGAGCGCGCGCTGGACCTGGCGGTGACCGGCAAGGCGGTGTCGCTCCAGTCCAACTCCAACTACGGCAACGCGCTGGCCAGCTTCGTCCGCCGCGAGCTGCCGGCGGTGACCCGGCGCACGACGGTGCTGATCATCGGCGACGGCCGGAACAACCAGAACCCGCCCAACGTCTGGGCGCTCCGTGAGATCCGCCGGAAGGCCCGGCGGGTGGTGTGGATCTGCCCGGAGGAGCGCCGGGCCTGGGGCGTGGGCGACAGCGAGATGGACCTCTACGCGCGGGTGTGCGACCAGGTGGTGGTGGTGCAATCCCTCTCCGACCTCGACCGGCTGGCGGACCAGCTCGTGCCCGCGGGTGCCCACTGATGGAGCGCTCCGGAGACGACGTCGCCGGCGGTGACTCCCGGACCCTGTCCTTCGCTGCTTACCGCATCGACGCGGCGCTGCTCGAGAAGCTCCTCCGCTACGAGCGCGCGCTGCTCGAGAACCTCCCCGAGAGCTGGAGCCCGGCGGCGATGGCCTCGGCGCACAAGCTGGCGCTGGCCTCCTCCGGCCTCTCCCAGGACGTGGTGGAGCGGGCGCTCGCCGTGCTCCGGCGATTCGCCGGGAATCGCGAGGTGGCGGCACGGCTGCGGGCCCGCTCGAGCTCGCTCGACCCGGAGCGCGCCGGCGACGCCCGCGACCGCCTCGCCGCGCTGGACCGGGAGCTGCGCGAGCGGGACGATCCCGACACCATCGCGCTGCTTCTCCAGCACGAGGAGACCCTCCTGGGTCTCCACCGCCGGCTCTCGCGTCTCCTCGGAGCCTGACAGCGGAAACCGGCCGGGTCGAGCGGTCCTCGCTGGCCCTCGCGGCGCGATCCTCGCGCTCAACCCGGCCGGTCTCCGCTGTTGACCCGGACCGTCGCCGGATGCGGCACGCGCAGTCCCGTTTCCGGACGGGGCAGTGGCCCGACACGCAGCTCGCCGCACGCCGGCGCCGGCTCGCCGGGGCACGCCAGTTGCTCTCCTGGCCTCCCTCCGGAGGAGCCTCCGATGCGCATGCACGACCTGGCCCAGGACCTTCGTCTCGCCCTCCGCGCACTGGCACGCTCTCCGGCCTTCACCCTCGCCGTCCTCGTGACCCTCGCGCTCGGGATCGGAGCCAGCACCGCGATCTTCAGCGTGATCTACGGGGTGCTCCTCCGCCCCCTCCCGTACCCGCAGGGAGAGCGCCTCATCCATCTGACGCAGCCAGCCCGTCTCGCAGGGGTGAAGAACGTCGGGATCTCCCCGGTGGAGCTCCGCGAGCTGCGGACCCGCGCGACCACGGTGGGCGACCTCGTCGAGTACCACTCCATGCCCTTCGTCATCCTCGGGGGCGAGGAGCCGGAGCGGGTGCAGACCGGCGTCGTGTCCGCCGAGTTCTTCCAGACGCTGGGCGTGCGTCCGCTGCTCGGGCGCCTCTTCGAGAAGGGAGAGGACCGTCCCGGAGCCCAGGCCGTGCTCCTCCTCAGCTACAAGTACTGGCAGACCCACCTCGGGGGGGATCCGAGGGTCGTCGGCCGGTCCTTCACCATGAACGACCGGGCGCACACGGTGGTCGGCGTCCTCCCCAACATCCCCCAGTACCCGGCGGAGAACGACGTCTACATGCCGGTGGACTCCTGCCCCTTCCGCCGCGCCGAGTCCTGGGACCAGGTGCGGAACGTGCGCGGGCTCACCGTCTTCGCGCACCTCGCGCCGGGGGTCGACGTCCGGAAGGCCCGCGCCGAGCTGGCGCTGATCAGCGCGAGCTGGCAGCAGGAGCACGCGGAGGACTACCCGAAGGCGCAGGGCCTCGGGCTGGACGCGCTGATGCTCCAGGAAGAGCTCACCGTCGGGGCCCGGCCGATGCTGCTGCTCCTCCTGGCGGCGGCGGCGTTCCTGCTCCTCATCGTCTGCTCCAACGTCGCGAACCTGACCCTGGCCCGCATCCAGCGCCGGGAGCGCGAGCTGGCAGTGCGAACCGCCCTGGGGGCATCGCGGGGCCGGATGCTGGGGCACCTCCTCACCGAGAGCGTGAGCCTCGCGGTGATCGGGGGGCTGCTCGGGCTCGGGCTGGCGGCGGCGACGCTGCCGCTCCTGGTCGCCTTCGCCGCGAAGCTCAGCACCCGCGCGGTCGAGGTCCGGCTGGACTGGGTGGTTCTCGCATTCAACCTGGTCGTCTCGCTCGGGACCGGCGTGCTGGTCGGAGCGCTCCCGTCGCTCCGCCGGACGCGGGACCTCTCCGGTGAGCTGAAGGACGGAGGCGGCGCCGGCTCCCATCCGGCAGGAAGACGCGCCCGGAATGCGCTGGTCGTCGCCCAGGTGGCGATCTCCTGCGCGCTGCTCATCGGCGCCGGGCTCTTCCTCCGCAGCCTGCACGAGCTCTCGCTGGTCGACGTGGGCATCGACCTCGAGCACGTGCAGACCGCGCGGGTGGGGCTGGACTTCACCCGTTACGGCGGCACCGACCAGGCGAAGACGCGCCAGCTGGTGGACCGGCTCGTGGACCGCCTGGGCTCCGCTCCGGGAACGGTCTCTGTCGGCGTGGGCAACGCGGTCCCTCTGCGCGGCACCACGCCCTTCAGCGCCGCCTACGTCGTCGAGGGCCAGGCGACCGACGAGCGACAGCCCACGGGACAGGCCACCTTCAACGCGGTCACCCCGGAGTACTTCCGCACCCTCGGGATCCCGCTGGTGAAGGGCCGCACGTTCCAGAGCACCGACCGGGACCAGGACCACCCGGTGGTCGTGGTGAACCAGACGCTGGCGAAACGCCGCTTCGTGACCGAGGACCCGCTCGGGCGCCGCCTCTCCTTCGACGGCGGCAAGCAGTGGGCGACCATCGTGGGCGTGGTGGGGGACACCCGGCAGCAGGACCTCACCACCCCGGTGATGGAGGAGGTGATCGGCGCCTTCGCCGAGACCGGCTTCAACGACCTCCGGGTCTTCGTCCGGAGCCAGGCAGGGCCGGACGCCATCTCGCGGCAGATCCGCGACGCCGTGCGCGAGCTCGACCCGCAGCAACCGATCACCGAGATGCGGCCGCTGGCCGAGCAGCGCGCCCAGGCGCTCGCCCCGCACCGGCTGGTGGCGTCGCTCCTCGGGCTCTTCGCCGCGCTCGCCCTGATCATCACCGCCTCCGGCCTCATCGGCGTCGTCGCCTACAGCGTGAGCCAGCGCACCCGGGAGATCGGCGTCCGCCTCGCCCTGGGCGCCGCGCCCGGCGCCGTGCTGCGGATGGTCCTGGGACAGGGGATGGCCCTGGTGGTCGGCGGCCTCTGCCTCGGGCTCGCCACCGCGGTGGTCTTCGGCCAGCTCGGCCGTGGCCTGCTGTTCGGGGTCGCTCCGCTCGATCCGCTGACCTACGTTTCGGTGCCGCTCCTGCTCCTCGGCATCAGCCTCGCCGCCTGCGCGCTCCCCGCCCGGCAGGCGACGCGGGTCGACCCGATGCTCGCGCTCCGGTCCGAGTAGCCGGGCGCGCTCCGGTGAACGGTCTTCCGGAGCGGTGAATGGCTGGCTCCGGGGACCGGCTCGTCCACACCGGAAGCCCGTGCCAGACTGACCGGCGATGGGCTGGGTCGGCTACGTCATCGCCTGGGTGGTGGCGGCGCTCTTCTGGGCGCTGGCCGCGTCCTGGGGCTCGCACCGGCCGCCCCGGGAAACGATCCTCTACGGCTTCCTCGCGATGGGGACGGCAGGGCTGATGGGCGTCGGGGTGTGGGCGCTCAGCGGGAGGCTGGAGTGGAACTGGCGCTCCCGGCGATTCCTCGCGCTCCATCTGCTGTCGATGGTCGGGTTCGCGGCCCTGTACGCCGTGTCGTGGATCTGGCCGGACGTGGTCACCGGGAAGGGAGCCGCGGCCCTGGCGACGCTGCGGACCTCGCCGATCCTGATCTGGAACCTCCTGATGGGCACCTGGCTGTATCTCGTGGTGGCCGGGTTCTCCTACGCCATCCGGGCCCAGCGGCGGGCGCGCTCGGTGGAAGCCGCCGCGGCCGAGGCGAGGCTGATGGCGCAGCAGGCGCAGCTCGCGGCCCTGAGGGCGCGCCTGAATCCACACTTTCTCTACAACGCGCTCCACTCGGTCGGGGCGCTGGTCGGACGCGATCCGCGGCGCGCGGACCAGGCGCTGGAGCGCCTCGGAGACCTGCTCCGCTACGTGCTCGACGCCGAGGAGGAGGTGCCCTTCCGCCGGGAGTGGGCCTTCATCCAGGACTACCTCGCCTTCGAGCAGCTCCGTCTGGGCGAGCGGCTCCGGGTGGACTCGCACGTCGACCCTGCCGCGGCGACGGTCCTGGCGCCGCCGCTCATCCTCCAGCCGCTGGTGGAGAACGCCGTCCGGCACGGGCTGGCCGATCGCCCGGAAGGAGGACGGATCGCGCTCGGCGCTCGCATCGTGGACGGACAGCTGGTGCTCACCGTGGACGACGATGGGGCGGGGGCGCCCGCCGGGGAGGGCACGGGAATCGGCGTGAGCTCGGTGCGCGAGCGGCTGCGCGTGCACTACGGCGACGCGGCCTCGGTCGAGGCGGGGCCGCGTGCCCATGGATTCGGGGTCACCCTCCGCCTCCCGGTCCGCCGCGGAGAGGAGCTCGCGGCATGACCGGCGCCGACTGCCTGCGGGCCCTGGTGGTCGAGGACGAGCCACTCGGCCGGGCGAAGCTCCGGGAGCTGCTCGAGCCCGTCTCCTGGCTCCGGTGGGTGGGCGAGGCGGGGACGGTGAGCGCCGCCGAGGAGGCCCTCGCCCGGCTCCGGCCGGACCTGGTCTTCCTGGACGTGCAGCTTCCCGGCGGCTCCGGTCTCGACGTCCTCCGCGCGGCCGAGCCCGGGACCGGGGTCATCTTCACCACCGCGTATGATCGATTCGCGGTGACGGCCTTCGAGCTCGGCGCGCTCGACTACCTCCTCAAGCCCTTCGGCGCGGAGCGATTCGCCCGGGCGCTGGAACGGGCCCGACCGGTGCTCCTCTCCCGCCGTGCGTCGGCCGCGGAGCGCGGGCGCGAGGTCCTCGGTCCCGGCAGGCTGGAGCGGCTCTTCGTCCGCGACGAGGGGCGCATCGTTCCGCTTCCGGCCCAGGAGATCGAGCGGATCCAGGCCTGCGACGACGTGGTGCTGGTGCACGCCGGAGGGCGGGTGTACCGGCTCGCGGTCACCCTGGCCGAGATCGAGGAGCGGCTGGACCCGCGCGCCTTCGTCAGGGTGCATCGCTCGCACCTGGTGAACCTGAGCCAGGTCCTGTCCTTCGTCCCCACCGAGGATGCCCGGCTCCTGGTCACGCTCCGGAGCGGCACCACGCTCTTCGCCAGCCGGCAGCGATCGCGCGAGCTGCGGGGCCTCGGGCGCTGAGCCTCATCGAGCGGCGCCCTCGCGCCGCCACATCAGCGTCCCCCTGGTTCGGGGGGCTGAGCCTCATCGAGCGGCGCCCTCGCGCCGCCACATCAGCGTCCCCCTGGTGCGGGGGGGCTGAGGCGGGTCGACCCGTTCACCGGCACCGGTGACCGCTGGCCGGACGGCGCCGACCGCTCGCCCCCGCGCGTGGACGGACGCCCGGGTGACCGCGAACGCTCCCGTGCATGCGCCTCTCGTCCGTCGCAAAGATCCTCGTCCTCGCCGTCGGCTGTGCCACCTCGACGCCGCGCGCTCCTTCGAGCGAGGAGCGTCTCGTCCAGCTCGTCGAGCAGATCCGGAAGGCGGACTACGCGGGCGATCGCCAGGCCCTCCGTGACCTGCATGCCACGCTTGCCGCGGCGCCGACGGGAGATGCGCCGCGCTCGCTGGTGCTCTACTGGCGAGGGTTCGCGCTCTGGCGAAGGGCGATCAACGGGTTCAACGAGACTCCGATGCCCGACGACCTCGGCGCCGACGCGAATGCCGCCAGCACCGAGTTCGAGGCCGCGCTGAAGGAGGATCCGAAGCTCGTCGATGCCCAGGCCGGGCTGGCCGCCTGCCTCGGGATCAGGATGTACCTCCACAAGACGGTGGACGACGAGATGCGCGCGTTGCTCGCCCGGGTGAAGGAGCTTCTCGCCGAGGCGCAGTCTCTCGAGCCCGAGAATCCGCGGCTGCTCTGGGTCCGCGGGCCGATGGAGTGGTGGACGCCCAAGGGAAGCCCTCCGGAGACGGTCGAGGCTCATCAGGTCAGGGCCATGAGCACCTACAACCGGGCGCTGCAGGGGCTTCCGGGTTCGCTTCGATCCGGTCCAGGGCCGCTCTCGCCGACCTGGGGCGAACCCGAGCTGCACATGAGCCTCGGCTGGGCGTATCTCAAGAAGGTCGAGCCCGACCTGGCGCAGTCCGAGCTCCACGCCCGGAAGGCGCTCGCGCTCGTCCCCAGCTGGCACTACGTCCGCGACATCCTCATGCCTCAGATCGAGGCCGCGAAGCGCACAGCCACCCGGTAACTGGCCCCCGGGTCCTCCGGGACTGAGCCAGGTAGCTGACGCGTGGTGCGGGGGCGCGGGTGAATGGCACGGGGGCTGCTTGAGCCTCCGGAAATGGAACTCTGGATCACGCTCCGCTTCCGCGGCAGCCCACTCGCGCTCCGCAACAGCTTTCCCCCGGAGCTGGCCTTCATCGCGCGCCAGCTGCGGTCCCTCGACGGACCGGAGGTGGCTCCGAGCGAGCGCATCTCCACCGCCTACGTGCAGGTCAGCCCCGAGCAGGCGGAGTCGCTGCTCGCCTGGGGCCGGATGCGCTCGGTGGACGGACGGACGCTGCTCGCCTCCGCCACCTTCGAGGAGCACTGGCGCGCGCACGAGCTCGCTTCCGGCGCTGTCGTCGAGCTGACCCGCGCCGCGGCGCTGGATCCTCCGGTGGTGCTCGCGCGCGGCCGTTCACACCTGGCGCGCTGGGCGTGCTCGTACTGTGACCGGATTCGCTCGGAGCAGGTGGGCTCGCTGGAGCTCGCGCTCGACGAGCCCGCGGACGTCGAGCTGGCCCACCGCGCCCGGCCGGAGCTCCTTCTCACCTCGGCCGGTGAGCTCGTGGCCTCCTCCCGTCTGCGCAAGGTCTTCGAGGGGCACGGACTGGAGACCCGCCCGGTGCTCGGGACGCGCGCCTGGCTCCAGGTGGGGATCGAGGCCTCGGTGCCGCTGGCCTCGCTTCCGCCGCTGGAGACACACGGCCCCTCGTGCCGCGGCTGTCGGGACGAGCCGCTGGTGCGCGCCGATGGGCCGGTGATCCGCGAAGGGGTCTGCGTCCTCCGCACGCGGCCCTGGACACTCGCTGCGCCGCTGCCGTCGGGGGTGGCGCTGGCCTGGTCCGAGCAGCGGCTCGGGTTCCGCGGCGCGGTGCACGATGGGCCGGTGCACGCGATGGGGCTCCCGCTCGATCTCGATCTGCACCCGGGCCTCTTCGCGGCGCAGGGGAGCCCGGTGGTGCTCGCCAGCGCGACCCTGGCCCGCGCCCTCGCCGATGCCCAGGCAGGAGGCCTCGAGGTGAGGCCGGTGAACGCTCCGAAGAACGCCTCGGTCCAGCGCTCGCCGCACGCGGCCGCGTGAGCGGAGGTGTGACAGCGGGGGCACACCTACCTGTGATCGCTCGGGCACAACCGGCGACCGCGTGTGCACAGCATACAGTGTGGTCGCCACTTTTCAGCCCTGGCACGCAAGGTGCTCCTGATTTCCGCCGTCTGGCCGTGCACGCGTAGGCTTGGAGACCGCCTGTCCATGCCCCGAAAGCCCCCTGTGGAGCCCGGTGAGCGCGCACGTGCCTCGACCGCGGAGACGCAGGTTCGCCCCGAGGAACGGCACCGGAACGCCCCGAGCCTCCTGGTGAGCTGCGCCGCGGGCGCCTGGGCGGTCCCCCTGGCGATGGGGCGGACCTACGTCCTGGGGCGGGCGCCGGAGTGCGAGGTGATGCTGGACGACCCGTCGGTCAGCCGCCGCCACGCGCGGCTCACCGTGTCCGGCCGGATCACCGTCGAGGACCTGGGGAGCACCAACGGGACGGCGATCCAGGGGCGGAAGCTCGCGCCCGGCGAGCGGGGCGTGCTCGCGCTGGGAACGGTGTTCGAGATCGGCTCGGCGACCATGGTGCTGCAGCGACCGGCGTCGCCCGGGACGCGCGCCCACAAGACCCCGGCGGAGTTGCCGGGCACGGTGGTGCGCGATCCGGCGATGAAGCGGCTGTACGAGATGCTGGACGTCGTCGCGCCGACGGGCCTGAGCGTCCTCGTCCTCGGAGAGACCGGGGTGGGGAAGGAGGTCTTCGCCGAGGCCCTTCACCGGTGCAGCTCGCGCGTCGGCGCTCCGTTCCTCAAGCTCAACTGCGCCGCGCTCCCCGAGTCCATCCTCGAGGCCGAGCTCTTCGGCTACGAGAAGGGCGCCTTCACCGGGGCGACCCAGACCAAGGTCGGTCTCTTCGAGGCGGCGGACGGCGGCACGCTGTTCCTCGACGAGGTGGGGGAGATGGCGCCGAGCACCCAGACCAAGGTCCTCCGGGCGCTGGAGAGCGGCGAGGTGATGCGCCTGGGCTCGTCCACGACCCGGAAGGTGGACGTTCGCTTCCTCTCCGCGGCCAACCGCGACCTCCGCAAGCTGGTGGCCGCCGGCAAGTTCCGGGCGGACCTCTTCTTCCGGCTGAACGGCATCACCATGACCCTGCCGCCGCTGCGGAAGCGGCCCGAGGACGTGCTGCCGCTGGCCGAGGTCTTCCTCGAGCGTGCCGCGCGAAAGCTGGGGAAGCCGCCGCCGCGACTGGGCGAGGAGGCCCGGCGCGCGCTGGGGGCGCATCCCTGGCCCGGGAACGTGCGAGAGCTGCGCAACGTCATCGAGCGGGCCGTGGTGCTCTGCCGGGAAGAGGTGCTGCGGCCCGAGGATCTCCTCCTGCAAGAAGGGGAGATCGAGGGCGCCGCCGCGACGCCCGCCTCGGGGACGGCGACCCCGGTGCCGGGTCCGCCCGAGGACGAGCAGGTGACGATGCGACTTCCGCTGCGCCCCGGGTCACCCGAGCTGAAGGGCAAGCTGGAGGAGTTCGAGCGGGCCCAGATCCTGGATGCGCTGGCGAAGACCACCGGGAACCAGACGCGGGCGGCGAAGCTGCTCGGCATCGCGCGGCGAACGCTGATCAAGAAGATGGTTCGCTACGGCATCGAGCGGCCACGCGCCGACGCGCGGGGCGGGCCGGAGGACACCCGGCACTGAGTGGTCGAGCGGCTACTGCCGCTCGTACACCCAGGTGCCGCTCAGGGGTTTCCCGTCGGGCGTCTTGCCGGTCAGGACGAGCGTCCGCGTCTTGACGTCCTTGGAGAAGGAGACCTTCCCGGTGACCGTCACAGCTCCGCCCTTCTTGCTCACCACCGTGTAGTGGAGGTCGTCGACCTTGGTGAGCGACCGGGTGTCGGTGGTCGGATCGCCGATGACGACGTAGTCCTTGCCGTCGGCCTTCCCCATCCACTCGTTGTGGATGGGGTTGCCGTCCTTGTCCACGCCATCGACGGTGGCCTTCAACCGGTCACCCGACGCGGTCTCGTAGATCACGCGGGTGTTCTTCTGGGTGGCCTTCGGGATCTTCGATTTGGCCTCGCTGAGCTTCCACCGTCCGAGGTTCGGGTCGGCAGCCTGCGCCGGCGTGGCAGACAGCGCGAGCGCCACGGCCAGAGGGGTCAGCCATCCGTTCATGGGACCTCGCCTTAGCACCCGGGGGCGACCCTGGTCCGCGCTGGTATCGGGGCTCGCCGCCGGCGCAGGGGTCACCCGCGTTCCCGCCGCTCGGGAAATGCGGGAACCCGGGGCGTGAGGGAGTCGACATTCCGTCCAGATCCCCGGAAAGTCGAGCCGCGTGATGCTGGACTCCGCTGCCTCATGAATCGCACGACCCACGCCTCGACGAAGGTGAAGCCATGGTCAGCCTGAAGATCAACGGGAAGGTCCATCAGGTCGCCGTCCCTCCGGAGATGCCCCTGCTCTGGGTGCTGCGGGACGTCCTGGGGATGAACGGAACGAAGTTCGGGTGCGGTGTCGCCCTCTGTGGCGCGTGCACCGTCCACCTCGACGGCATCCCCAGGCGCGCCTGTGTGACGCCGGTGAGCGCCGCCGTCGGCCACTCCATCACCACCATCGAGGCGATCGGCAACACCGATGCCGGGAAGAGGGTGCAGAAGGCCTGGCTGGATCTCGAGGTCGTCCAGTGCGGCTACTGCCAGTCGGGGCAGATCATGGCCGCCGCGGCGCTGCTGGCGAAGAACAAGGCCCCCAGCGATGCGGACATCGACCAGGCCATGTCCGGGAACATCTGCCGCTGCGGGACGTACCCCCGGATTCGCGAGGCCATCAAGCAGGCGGCCCGCGGACCCTCCACTGCGACGAAGGAGGGCTGACCGTGGACCCGATCTCTCGCCGCCAGCTCCTCTTCGCCAGCGCTGCCGCCGGAGGGGGCCTCCTCCTCGGCTGGGAACACGAGGCCAGCGCGGCCGTCCTCGCCGCGCCAGCGAAGGCCAACCAGCCGGCCTTCATGCCGAATGGATTCATCCGCATCGGCCGGGACGGGAAGGTGACCCTGATCCAGTCCCAGGTCGAGATGGGGCAGGGCACGTACACGTCGATGTCCCAGCTGCTGGCCGAGGAGCTCGAGGTCGGGCTGGACCAGGTCGCGATCGAGCACGCGCCTCCGAACGACGCGCTCTACGCCAACCCGGCGCTCGGCGATCAGGAGACGGGCGCATCGACCTCGGTGCGCATGTTCTACGAGCCGCTGCGGAAGGCCGGGGCGACTGCTCGGACGATGCTGGTGACGGCGGCGGCTCGCCGGTGGAACGTGGACCCGGCGTCGTGCCAGGCATCGCGGGGCGTGGTCACGCACGCGGCGACGAATCGCACGCTGGCCTACGGGGCGCTGGCCGACGACGCGGCGAAGCTCCCGGTCCCGGAGAAGGTGACCCTCAAGGACCCGAAGGACTTCAAGCTGATCGGCACCCCGGCCAAGCGGCTCGACACCCCTGGGAAGGTGAACGGCAAGGCCGAGTACGCCATCGACGTCCGGCTCCCCGGGATGAAGATCGCCACCGTCGCCGCGAGCCCGGTGGTCGGAGGCAAGCTCGCCTCGATCGACGACAAGAAGGCGAAGGCCATCCCGGGCGTGCGGCAGATCGTCCAGCTCGACGACACCGTCGCCGTCGTCGCCGACAACATGTGGGCGGCGAAGCGTGGCCTGTCCGCGCTCGTCCTCCGCTGGGACGATGGCCCGAACGGCACCATCTCCACCGCCGACGTCGCCAGGGGCCTGGAGGAGGCCTCGAAGACCGCGGGCGTGGTCGTCCGGAACGAGGGAGATGCAGCGAAGGCGATCGCCGGAGCGCCGAACAAGATCGAGGCGCTCTACGAGGTGCCCTTCCTCGCCCACGCGACGATGGAGCCGATGAACTGCACCGTCGACCTGCGACCCGACCACTGCGAGGTCTGGACGGGTACCCAGGTCCTGACCCGCGCCCATCGAGGAGCGGCGAAGGAGGCCGGCCTTCCGGTGGAGAAGGTGGTGATTCACAACCACTACCTCGGGGGAGGGTTCGGGCGTCGCCTGGAGTTCGACATGGTCACCCAGGCCGTGCGGATCGCCAAGCAGGTCAAGGGCCCGGTGAAGGTCGTCTGGACGCGGGAGGAGGACATCCAGCACGACGTCTTCCGGCCGCACTACATGGATCGGTTCTCGGCGGCGCTGGGTGCCGACGGCAAGCCGGTCGCGTGGACGCACCGGATCGTCGGACCGGCCATCCTCGCCCGGTACTTGCCGGCGGCGTTCACGAAGGGAATCGACCTCGATGGCGTGGATGGAGCGGCGCAGCTCCTGTACGACATCCCCTCGATCCGCATCGAGTACGTGCGGCACGAGACGCCCGTGCTCAACACCGGGTTCTGGCGCGGCGTCGGCGTCACCCACAACGACTTCGTCATCGAGAGCTTCATGGACGAGCTCGCCGTGGCCGCCAAGCAGGACCCGGTCGCCTACCGACGGGCTCTCCTGCGCAAGTCGCCTCGGGCCACGGCCGTCCTCGATGCGGCGACCCAGGCAGCCGGGTGGGGCAAGCCGCTGCCCGCGGGCCGCGGTCGCGGCGTCTCCATCCTCTTCAGCGAGTGGGGCAGCTACCTCGCCCAGGTGGCCGAGGTGGAGGTCTCGAAGGCCGGGGACGTCCGCGTGCACCGGATCGTCTGCGCGGTCGACTGCGGCCAGGTGGTCAACCCCGACACGGTGAAGGCCCAGATCGAGGGCGGGATCATCTTCGGGATCAGCGGCGCGCTCTGGGGCGAGGTGACGCTGGAGAAGGGAAGGGTCCAGCAGTCCAACTTCCACGACTACCGCGTCATGCGGATCGACGAGACGCCGTCGATCGACGTCATCCTGGTCCGGAACGGCGAGAAGCCCGGCGGGATCGGCGAGCCCGGCACGGCGGTCACCGCGCCGGCGGTGGCCAACGCGGTCTTCGCGGCGACCGGGAAGCGCATCCGGAAGTTGCCCATCGAGCGGCAGCTCAAGTCGACCTGAGGAGGGATGCCATGCGAATCCTCGGCTTGCTCACGTCCATGATTGCACTCGCGGTCGCCGGCTGCAGTCGCAGCGAGGCGGCTCCGGCGGCTGGCGATCCCGCGCTCTTCGAGCCGATCGCCAGCGTGCTGACCCACCCCCGGTGCATCAACTGCCACCAGGCGGATTCCCCCACCCAGACCGATGCCAAGATCCGCCACCGGCCCTTGATGGTCCGGGGTGCCGACGGCCACGGGTCGCCGGCCCAGCCGTGCCAGACCTGCCACCAGACGACGAACACCGCGGACGGGTTCGTGCCCGGCGTCAAGGACTGGCACCTGGCGCCGCTGTCGATGCTCTGGGAGGGCAAGACGAAGGCCCAGATCTGCGAGCAGATCAAGGACCCGGCGCGGAACGCCGGCCGCCGCACCGGCGAGCAGATCATCGAGCACATGAAGGTCGACCCCCTGGTGCTCTGGGCCTGGAATCCGGGCGCGAACCGGACGCTGCCGCCCCTCACGCACGAGCAGCTGCTGAAGGCGGCCGAGACGTGGGTGGCCGCGGGCATGCCCTGTCCTCCGGGCGGGTGAAGCACCGGCGTTCGGTTCGGCGGCTCTTGCGAGCGCGTTGCGTGCTCGTCAGGGTCTGGCACCGCCATTGATTCCTGTGACGGTGCTTGGGAGCCGAGCGGCGAGTCAGTCGGTCCGCTCGTCGCGGAAGAGGCTTCCGCTGCCATCGGCACGCAGCCCGATGACGAAGCGCCCGCCCGACTTCGCGATCTCGCCCAGCGTCTGAAGCTCGCGGATCCGGAGCAGCTCGGGGTGAGCCTGGACCGCCTTGGCCTCCTCGACCTCGCCCTCCAGCTTTGCGCGGGCACGCTCCCTTTCCACGTCTGCGGCGAGCCGGGCCTGCTCCTTCTGGGCCTCGACGCGAGCCCGGGACATGGCGATCTCCCCCTCCGCCTGGATGCGCAGCGCGTCGGAGGCCCGGCGGGCCTCGATGAGCTTGGCCTCGCTCCGGCGCTCGGTCTCCAGGACCTGGTTCATGATCTCCCGGAGGTTCCCCGGGAAGGCGAGGTCCTTCACATCCGCTCGGACGATCTGCACCCCGTACGTCGCGGCGATGCCCTTCACGTCAATCCGGACGGCATCGGAGACCTCGTTGCGATCGGAGAGGATGGCGTCGAGGTCGCGGCTGGCGAGGAAGCGACGCGCCGCGAGCTGCACGTCCTCGTAGATCCGCTCCTCGTAGGAGGCCACGTTGTGGATCGCCGCCTCCGGATCCATCACCCGGAAGTAGACCAGCAGGCTGACCCGGATGGCGACCTTGTCGCGGGTGAGGATCTCCTGTCCCTTCAGCGTCAGCGAGCGCTCGCGGCCATCCACCAGCTTGACCGTGCGCTCGACGCTCTTCTCGAAGAGGCGCTTCTTCCAGACGTGCTTGCCCGGCTTGAGCTGCCGCTGGAACACGCCGTCCTCGTAGAGCAGGCCCACGAAGGACATTGGAACGACGAATTCGTCCTCTCGCATCGCGACTCCCCCCTCCCGACTCCAAGCGTCAGGCGCCGACGACTCGGCGATTTGCAGGACCCGCTGCGGGCCATCGATGGCAATCGGATCTCTTGGACGAGACCATCGCCCACATTGGGCTACGGCCGAGCCGGGCGCCTGACGAGAGACACGCTAGCATCTTCGTCCAGACCCGGTCGCGCCGAGAGATGGCCGGCCGGAGACGTCGTTTGGTCGCCGCGGCTCCCGCAGGGCGGCCATTGATTCCGCCGGGCGCTCCCGGGTATCTGGACCGGTCCCGGTCCCGCCGTGAAGCGCTACTTCGTCCACACCTTCGGCTGCCAGATGAACGTCAACGACTCGCTCCGGATGGGCGAGGCGTTGGCCACCATCGGCTACCGCCCCACGCCCACCGCGGAGCAGGCCGACCTCATCATCCTCAACACCTGCGCCATCCGGGAGAAGGCCGAGGACAAGATGCTCTCGGCGCTCGGCCGCTACCGATCGATCAAGACCCAGCGGGGCGCGCTCCTCGCCGTGGGCGGGTGCGTCGCCCAGCAGGAAAAAGGGAAACTCCTCGCCCGCGTCCCTTACCTGGACTTCGTCTTCGGGCCGGACGCCATCGGCAAGCTGCCCGAGCTGGTCACCCGCGTGGTCCAGGACCGGGTGCGGGTCACCGAGACCGCCTGGGTCGACTCCGAGGAGTACGTCTTCCCCCGCGCCGATCCGGGCAGCTCGGCGGGGAAGGTGAGCGAGTTCGTCACGGTGATGAAGGGCTGCGACAACGTCTGCAGCTTCTGCGTCGTCCCCCACACCCGTGGCCGGGAGGTCAGCCGGCCCTTCGTCGAGGTGCTCGAGGAGGTCGCGGCGCTGACCGGGGTGGGCGTCCGCGAGGTCACGCTCATCGGGCAGAACGTCAACTCCTACCGGGGCGGGATCTCCTTCGCCGATCTGCTGCTACGCGTGGCGCAGGTCCCCGGCATCGAGCGGGTGCGCTTCACCACCAGCCACCCGCATGACCTCTCCGACGCGCTGATCGAGGCCTTTCGCAGCGAGCCCCGCATCGCGCCGCACTTCCACCTCCCGGTCCAGAGCGGCAGCGACGACGTCCTCCGCCGGATGAAGCGGGACTACACGGTCGCCGCCTACCTGGAGCGGCTGGCCGCCCTGCGCGCCGCCCGCCCGGGCATCGCCGTCACCACCGACATCATCGTCGGGTTCCCCGGCGAGACCGAGGAGGACTTCGAGAAGACTCTCGGGCTCACCGAGCAGGTCCGGTACGAGAACCAGTTCTCCTTCGTCTTCTCCGCGCGGCCCCGCACCGTCGCCGGCCTCAAGGAAGCGGAGTGGGGGCCCATCCCCCACGAGGTGAAGGTCGAGCGGCTCGAGCGGCTGCAGGCGGTCCAGCGGCGAATCAGCGGAGAGATCGGCGCGGCGCTCGTCGAACACGAGGTCGAGGTCCTGGTGGAGGGTCCGAGCAAGTCCCATCCCGCCCGCCGCTTCGGCCGGACCCCGGAGAACCGCACGGTGAACTTCGACGGGACGGCGCCGGCGGGCGCCCGGGCCCGGGTCCACATCACCCACGGGTCGCCGAGCGCGCTGCTGGGCGTCGAGTCCGGCATCGTGGACCTCCCGCCGGTTCCGCCGGCGCAGCGCAGGACGGAAGCCGCCTGATGGGAATCCGCTCCTTCCAGGGAGTGGCGCCGCGCCTTCATCCCTCGGTCTTCGTCGCCGAGGGCGCGCACGTCATCGGGAACGTGGAGATCGGGGAGGAGTCCTCGGTCTGGTACAACACCGTGCTTCGCGGGGACGTGAACACCATCACCGTCGGAGCCCGGACCAACATCCAGGACCTCACGATGGTCCACGTCGATCGCGGCACGCACCCGACGCGCATCGGGGACGACGTCACCATCGGCCACCACGTCGTCATCCACGGCTGCACCATCGGAAACCGCGTGCTGGTGGGCATCGGCGCCATCATCCTGAACGGCGTGGTCATCGAGGACGATGCCTTCGTCGCCGCCGGGTCCCTGCTCATTCCCGGGACGCGCGTTCCCTCGGGCTCGATGGTCATGGGCAGCCCGGGGAAGGTGAAGCGCCTGCTGACCGACGGCGAGCGCGAGGGGCTCCTGACCTCCGCCGCCGGGTACGTCCTGAACGCAAAGCTCCACCGGAGTGGGTGACGCCCGGGGGGTGAGGTCGCGTTGCCACCGCGTCGGGCTTTCCCTGACCCGGGGCCCTCCCGTGGTACAAGGTCTGGTTGATGCCGCCACAGGACGCTCTCCGGAGCTGCGCCCTCTTCAAGGGATTCACGGAGACCGGGCTGCAGATCCTCGCGGGGATCGCGGTGGAGCGGACCTATCCCCGCGGGACGCCGCTCTTCGTCGAGAACATGCTGGCCGAGAGCCTCTTCATCATCGCCGACGGCCGCGTGGGCATCACGGTGCGGAACGGCGCCGAGGAGCTCCCCCTGGGTGAGCTCCAGCGGGGCGACTCCCTCGGCGAGCTGGCGCTGGTGCAGCAGGGACAGCGGCTGTGCAGCGCCATGGCCCTCACCCCGGTCACCGCGGTGGAGCTCCGTAGCGTGGACTTCCAGCGGCTGATGACCCAGAAGCCGCAGGCCTGTCTCAAGCTGCTCATGGCGATCGTGTCCCAGTTCGGTGCCAGGCTTCAGGCCAACCGGGAAGCGTTCAAGGCCCTGCTCCCCCGTCCCTGAGCTGCCGGATCCGCGAGGGCCGGTGCTAATGTCCCTCGACCCGGGTCCGCCCGGTCTGGAACCTCTTGAATTCCATCCTGACAGCGCCGAGGCATCGATGAGCGGGGGGTTCCTCTCTCGTCTGACGCTGCTCGCCTCGGAGGCGGTCCCGGCCGGCTCGTTCTTCGATCAGCTGGCCGCCCGCATCCTGATGGGGTCTCACGGGGCGATGGCCTACCTGTCCATCTTCGCCGTGCTGGTGGCCTGCGGGCTGGGGGTGCCGCTCCCCGAGGACATCTCGCTCATCCTGGGCGGCTACCTCGTCTACAAGGGCGTCGCCAACCTCTGGGTGATGGTCGCCACCGGGTTCCTGGGAATCCTGGTCGGCGACTCGCTCATCTACCTGGCCGGCAGGCGGGTCGGGCGGCGGGTGCGGACCGGGCACGGCTGGCTCGCCCGGGTGGTGACGCCGCCCCGGCGGATCTTCGTCGAGGGGCTCTTCGCCCGGCACGGAGAGAAGATCGTCATCGCCGCCCGCTTCATGCCCGGGGTCCGCGCGGTGACGTACTTCACCGCCGGTTCCGCGGGCATGCCCTACGCCCGCTTCATCTGCTTCGACGGGCTCGCCGCGCTGCTGTCGGCGCCCCTGTTCGTGCTGCTCGGGTACAGGTTCGGCAAGCACATCCAGCACGTCATCGAGCTGATGAAGAGGTACCAGCTCATCGCCGTCGGGCTGCTCCTCGGAACCGTGCTGCTCTGGGCGGCCGTCCGCCGCTGGCGCGAGGTGTCGCTCGCCCGGAAGATGCGGGAGCAGATGGGGGAGGAGGACCGCAAGCCCCCGCCCGGAACGGTGCTCCGCGAGCCCGCCGGTGAACTGAACAAGTAGCCCAGCCAAGCCCCCGACAGTTCTCG
>Ga0081540_1001075_pt1 | contig 24254 bp, 21 predicted proteins | sample TabmetS2T1R1_FD_71024 | JGI IMG/M metagenome (GOLD analysis project Ga0081540, IMG submission 71024) | Tabebuia heterophylla rhizosphere microbial communities from the University of Puerto Rico - S2T1R1 | ecosystem: Host-associated > Plants > Roots > Rhizosphere ... | reverse complement strand
AGTTCTGGACCTACGATCCGAAGTGGTTCATGCAGCAACCGGTCTATTCGCGCGACTACCCGCCGATGAAGAGCTGAGACGCAAGCGAGTCCGGGCGCCGGTCGATGAACCGCGGGGGCCCGGACCGGGTTGCCGGTGCGGAGGGAAGCACCTAATCTGCGTCGCAAGAAATTCCGAGGGGACGTCTGACAGCATGAATCTGTACCTGGTGTTGGCCGTCAACAGCGTGACGCTGGGCGGCCTGCTGTTCCTGCTGTCGGCGGGCTTCTCGCTGATCTTCGGCTTGATGCGCATCCCCAACCTGACGCACGGCTCCCTGTTCATGCTGGGCCCCTATTTTGGCGCCACGTTCGTGGTCTGGTGGCGATATGATTTCTGGCTCGCCGCGGTGCTCAGCGCGCTCCTCGTCGCCGCGCTCGGCGGCGTGATCGAACGCTTCCTGCTGCGGCAGCTGGCCGGGCGGCAACAGGCGCAGGTGCTCGTCACGCTCGGCATCGCCTTCATGGTCGCCGACATCTGCCTGATGGTATGGACCGGCGACCCGATTACCGTGCCGACGCCGCCGCAATTCGAGGGGACGGTGCGCAGTGCCGGGCTGGTGTTTCCGACCTATCGCCTGATCATCATCCTGATCGCCGTGGTGATTGCGGCCGGGCTCTGGCTGCTGCTCGATCGCACGCGGCTCGGCGCCATGATCCGCGCCGGCGTCGATGATCCCGACATGGCTCGCGTGGTCGGCATTCGCGTCTCGCGACTGTTCACGGTGGTGTTCTGCCTCGGTGCCGGCCTTGCGGGCTTCGCCGGCCTGATCGGTGCGCCGATCCTGTCGGTCTATCCGGGCCTCGACTTCGACATGCTGCCGCTCGCGCTCGTGGTGGTGATCCTCGGCGGCACCGGCAGCCTGCTCGGCTCGTTCGTCGGCAGCTTCATCATCGGCTTCATCTACAACTACGGACAGGCGCTGTGGCCCGAGCTCGCCTACTTCGTCCTGTTCCTGCCGATGGTGCTGATCCTGCTGCTGCGCCCGCAAGGGCTGTTCGGGCGGCAGGTGTCATGACCGCGAAACGCATCGCCATCGCGCTCGCCCTCCTTGCGCTTGCCACGGTTCCCTACTGGATGCCGGGCTCGTACTACGTCAACGTAATGAGCCAGATCCTGTTCTTCGCGATCTTCGCACTCGGCATCAATGTGCTGGTCGGCCATGCCGGCCTCGTCTCGCTCGGCCATGCCGGCCTGTTCGGCGTCGCCTCCTACATGATCGCCGTCGTGGTCGCCGCCGGCTGGGGGCACCTCGCGGCGATCGTCCTCGCACTCGTCGTCACCATGATCGTGACGGCTGCCTTCTCGGTCCTGTCGCTGCGCGCCATCGGCATCGGCTTTCTGATGATCACCCTCGCGCTCGGGCAGATCCTGTGGGGCCTCGCCTATCGCTGGATCAGCCTCACCAACGGCGACAATGGCCTCAACATCGCGACCCGGCCGGCACCGTTCGGCATCTCACTCACCTCGGCGAGCTCTTTCTACTACGCCACGTTGATGATCTTTCTCCTGTCGGTGCTGCTGGCGGCGATCTTCGCCAACTCGCCGTTCGGCGCGAGCCTGCGCGGCACCCGCGACCAGCCGCGCCGCATGAACGCGCTCGGCTACCACGTCTGGATGATCCGCTTCTATGCCTGCCTGTTCTCGGGCTTCCTGAGCGCGATCTCGGGCATCCTGTTCGTCTACTACAATCAGTTCATCAGCCCGCAGGCGCTGGCGCTGACCTCGTCGGCCGAGGTCGTGCTGATGGTGATCTCTGGCGGCTCCGGCACGCTGCTCGGGCCGATCGTCGGCGCGGCGCTCGTCGTCATCATGAAGAACGTGGCGAGCGCCTATATCGTGCGCTGGAACCTGGTGCTCGGCGCGATCTTCGTGGCCATCGTCATCTTCATGCCGGAAGGCCTGGTGCCGGGCGCGGTGCGGCTCGCTCGCGCCTTGTGGAACAGGCTGCGCGGCAAGCCGGAGGCCCAGGCGCCGGCGCCGAGCACGGGAGCGCACGGATGACCGCGCTGACCGTCAACTCGCTCTGCAAGTCGTTCGGCGGACTGCGCGTCACCGCGGACGTCAATCTCAGTGTCGCGCCGGGCGAGCGGCGGCTGATCATCGGGCCGAACGGCGCCGGCAAGACCACGCTGTTCAACCTGATCACCGGCGAGCTCGCGCCCGACTCCGGCTCGATCCACCTGTTCGACCAGGAGATCACGCGTGTCGCGAGCCGCCGGCGCGCGCATCTCGGCATGGCGCGCACTTACCAGATCATCACCCTGTTCCCGCAGGACACCATCCTGCGCAACGTGATGCTGGCGCTGCTCGGCCTGTCACCGCTGCGCTGGAATCCGTTGATCAGGTTCGAGCAGCAGCGCCAACTCAGAGACCAGGCCAGCGACGCCTTGAAGCGCGTCGGTCTCGCTCACATCGCCGAGCGCCCGCTGTCGCAGACCTCCTACGGCGAGCGCCGCCGCGTCGAGATCGCCATGGCGCTGGCGCAGAGCCCGAAGCTGCTGCTGCTCGACGAGCCGTTCGCCGGCCTGTCGATCGACGAGCGGCGCGACGTGCAGCAGCTCCTGCTCGCCATTCCGCGCGAGGTGACGATCGTGATGATCGAGCACAACATGGACGTGGCGCTCGAGTTTGCCGAGAAGATCACGCTGTTGCATTTCGGCGAGGTGATCGTCGAGGGGACGCGGGCCGAGGTGGTGGACAACCCACGCACGCGGGAGGTCTATCTTGGCGAGTGACGCGCTCAAGCTGACCGATATCGACGCTCTCTACGGCGACAGCCACGTGCTGCACGCGGTGTCGTTCCGGCTCGGCGAAGGCCGCCTGCTCGGGCTGCTCGGCCGCAACGGCGCCGGCAAGTCGACCTGCATGAACGTCACCGTCGGGCTCCTGCCGCCGCGCCAGGGCACGGTCGAGGTGTTCGGCACGCCGGTCGGGGGTCTGTCGCCGGAGCTGGTCGCGGCGCAGGGCGTCGCCCTGGTGCCGCAGGGCCGGCGCATCTTCAGGAGCCTGACCGTGCGCGAGAACCTGGTGGTCGCGGCGCACAAGCCGCTGCCGGGCAGCCGCCACGCGCCGTGGAGTCTCGACACGGTATTCGGGATGTTCCCGCGTTTGAAGGAGCGGACCGCGCAGCTCGCCGGACATCTGTCCGGCGGCGAGCAGCAGATGCTGGCGATCGGCCGCGCGCTGATGCAGAACCCGCGCGTCCTCTTGATGGACGAGCCGTCGGAAGGCCTGGCGCCGCAGATCGTCGCCGAAGTAATGGCGACGATCCGCAAGCTCAAGGAAAGCGGCCTCTCGATCGTGCTGGTTGAGCAGAGCCCGAAGCTCGTGTTCGACATCGCCGACGATATCGTGATCCTCAACACCGGACACGTGGCCGTCGTCTCGACGGCGGAGCAGCTGACGCGCGACGGGGTGGATCTGCGGCAGCACCTCGGGGTGTTCTGAATCGGCGTGGCTTGAGACGAGCTTGCCGCGGACGAGACCCTGGGAGGAGCGCGATGAAACCTGCGCGTCGTCGATTTCTGCGTCTGACGGCAAGTGCCGCCGGCCTTCTGGCAAGCTCGCGCATCGCGTGGAGTCAGGCGTATCCGTCGCGGCCTGTCAAAGTGATTGTACCGTTCCCGCCCGGCGGGCCGACGGACGTGATGGCGCGGCTTGTCGCCGAAAAACTGTCGACGGCGCTCGGGCAGGCGTTCGTGATCGAGAACCGGCCCGGAGGTGCAGGCGGCACGGTCGGTCTCAAGGCCGCGGTAACTGCGGACCCTGATGGCTACACCCTGCTCGTCGCCAATGTCGGTACGCTCACCATCACACCATCGATCTACAAGACCGTCGACTTCGATCCGCTGAAATCGCTCGCGCCGATTGCGCTGCTCGCAGACAGCCCGCAAATCCTGGTCGTCAATCCGTCGGTTCCGGCGGAGACCGTTGCAGAGCTCGTCAGCTGGTCCAAAGCCAATCCGGGCAAGGTCAACTTCGCCTCGCCCGGCTCCGGCACGCAGCCACATATTCTCGGCGAGCAGTTCAAGGCCGTCACCGGCACGACGATTGTGCACGTACCGTATCGAGGCTCCGCGTCGGCGGTGACCGATCTCCTCTCGGGCCAGATTCAGATGTATTTTGAGAGCCCGTCAGTGCTGCTGCCGCACATCCAGGCAGGCAAGGTTCGCGCGCTGGCGGTGACGACCGCGACGCGCGCAAGCACGTTGCCCAACGTGCCGACGGTGATCCAGGCCGGCTATCCGCAACTGGAAGCAACATTGTGGTCGGGTCTATTGACGACCGCCGGGACACCGCCGGCGATCATCGACAAACTCAACGCGGCGACGAATGAGGTGCTGGGCTCAGCCGAGATGCGAGCCGCTCTCGCCAAGCTCAACGCCGAGGCCAAGGGCGGATCGGCGCAGGACTTTGCCCGGTTCATGGCGTCGGAGATGACCAAATGGGCCACCGTCGTTGCTACGCTCGGCATCAAGCCTGAGTGATTGTGAGCCTGCGCCACTCACAGGCCCACGCTTCGCGTCGATCTCTCCCCGCAAGCCGGGAGAGGAGAGGTGGCCGTGTGACAAGACAATGCTCGACTACGCCCGTCGCACCATCCCCGGCACCAGATGCTTCACCGACGGCGCGCCGACCTGCTGCATCATGGCGCGCGTCTCGATGCGCAGAAGCTCGAGCGCACGCTCGACGCCGGGCTGGCCGAACGCACCGAGGCCCCAGATGTAGGGCCGCCCGACGCAGACCGCCGTAGCGCCCATGCACAGCGCCTTGACGATGTCGGAGCCGCGGCGGAAGCCGGAATCGACCAGGATCGGCACGCGGCCTTTCACCGCCTCGATGATCTCCGGCAGCGCGTCGATGGTCGAGCGGCCGGAATCCTCGCTGCGGGCGCCGTGATTGGAGACGATGATGGCGTCGAGGCCGGCATCGGCGGCGATCACCGCGTCCTCCCACGCGAGCAGGCCTTTGACCACGATCTTCATCTTGGTGATGTCGCGCAGCTTCTTGAAGAAGTCCCAGGTCATGGCCGACGACTGCGTATGCGTGAGCCCCGACAGGTCGGCGCCCTGCCACATGCCGCGCGTCCGCAGGTTCGCCTGCAGGCTGCTGCGGTCATGGCACCCGCTGCAATCGCGCGTGTCGGTTTTCATGAGCCGGAGCAGGGTTTCCTGGTTGCGGCCGCCGTTGCGGTCCACCGTCACCGCGACCGCCGTGCAACCGGCCTTTTCTGCGCGCTTCACCAGATATTCCGAGACGTCCCACTTGTTGGTCGCGTAGAGCTGGAACCAGATCGGCGCGCCGCGCGCGGCAATGACGTCTTCAACGCCGAAGCTGGTCGCGGTCGACAGGATCTGCAGATGGTTGCCAGCCTTCGCGGCGCGTGCCGTGCCGGCCTCGCCGTCGGCGTGGAACGAGCGCTGACCGCCGACCGGCGCGACGACGATCGGTGAATCGTAGGTGACGCCGAGGATGTCGGTCTTCATGTCCACTTTGCTGACATCGACCAGCCGGCGCGGCCGCAGCTGGAACTTGAGAAAGCCCTCGCGGTTGGCGCGCAAGGTGATCTCGTCGTCGACCCCTGAGGCCATGTAGCCGAAATGCGAGGGCGGTACGTTCTGCCGGCAGACCGGCTCGAGGTCGAAGACGTTGATCGCTTCCTTGGGCGTCTTGATCAGGTCCTGCGCCTCGAGCGGCGCCCACATCAGAGGATCGGGCAGCTTGGACTTGGGCAGCAGCACGTCATTGGCGAAGGCTGCGCCGCCGCCGGCGGCAAGCAGCGGACTGCCGGCGAGGAATTGCAGGAAACGACGGCGATTGGTGGCCTGTTGAGAGTCTGACATGGCGGGCCTCCTCCCCGAGGCATGCGGAGCGGCCCTTCCGGGATTATGACGTCGGAATTTGTGCCGCTCCCAACGTAAGGCTAGCGCGGCAAGGAGACGAATTGAACCGCGTTCGCGGCATGTCAGCTAGATCGCTCCCCGCGTTCCCCGGTAGAATTCGCCGGCGCCGAGGGAGCGAGCATGCACAGCCTGCCGTCCACGCCAGCCGAGGTTTTGGACATCTCGACCCGCGGGCTGCGGTTCCGCATCAACATGGCGGTGAAAGCGGCCGAGCTGTTCGGCTATTGGCGGCATCCCTACCGGGATGCGGCGACCTCGTTCGAGGAGATGACGCTCTCGGACATCTATTACTGGGTCTACAAGTGCACGAACCCGATCACCCGTCCGGAGCAGGGCGAGCGGATCGCCGACCAGATGGTCACCGACAGCCGGGTCGCGGCGCTGCCGCACGGGTTCGAGACGCAGAGCTCGCTCACCATCGGCGCCGGCGGCGATCTGCTTCAGGCGGACGGGCTCGCGCAATCGAAGGACCTGCTGTTCGAGAGCATCGCTGATCTGCTGTTCGACCAGACCGTCTCCTACGCGAATTTCGAATCGCCGATCACGACGCAGCCCTTGCAGAAAGAGGTGATCGGCGACCGCGCGGCGCCGATCCAGTGCTGCTCCCGCGAACAGTTCGACGTGCTCAAGGGACACAGGGGCAAGTGCTTCACCGTCCTGAACACGGCCAACAACCACATGTTCGACATGGGCGTCGAAGGCGTCGAGACGACGACGCGCGTGCTGGCCGAGCACGACATCCTGGACACCGGCACCAATGGCCGGCCGGACGAGCATGGCCAGGGGAAATTCCTCACCAGCAACGACATCAAGCTCGGTTTGGTGTCGGCGACGTTCGGTCTCAACGGCCATGTCATGCCGCCCGGCGACGAGCACCGCATCAATGTCACGACGCTGCTGTCGAAATTCTCAAAGCCGGATCTCAGGCTCATCAAGCGCCAGATCGATCATTGCAAGGACCAGGGCTGCGACTTCATCATCGCGTCGCTGCACTGGGGCTTCGAGTTCGAGTTTTTTCCACGCCGGCAGCAGGTCGAGATCGCGCACACGCTGGTGGAATGGGGCGCCGATGCCATCATCGGCCACCACGCCCACGTCATTCAGCCGGTCGAGTATTACCGCACGCGGCGCGATCCCAGCCGGATCGCGGTGATCGCCTATTCGGTCGGAACGCTGGTCTGGGGCTACACCGCGCCGCATCTGGTGCTGGGCATGATCCTGAACCTGACGCTCGCAAAGGGCCTGTTCCAGGGCAAAGCCCGCACCTACATCGAGCAGGCGCGCGTCACGCCGGTATTCCGCAGCTCGACGAGCAACGAGCACGGGATCGTGACGCGACTCGAAAAGCTCGCCGATCACGTGGCCGGGCGTCGCAAGCTGCACAGCCCGGACTATATTGCCGGGATCAAACGCTACGCCGATTTGGTACTAGAGCACATTCCGATTTGAAGTAATCGGAATGTGCTCTAGCTTCTTCGATTGCGCATGTCCTTTTCGGAAAACCGGTATCCACTTTTCCGGGACATGCGCTGGGAAGGACCTCTGATGGACATCAAGCTCATCTCCGCGGGCGCGAACCCGCCGAAGGACCTCCACGCGGTGATCGAAATCCCGCTCGGCGGCGTGCCGGTCAAGTACGAGATCGACAAGACCTCCGGCGCCCTGTTCGTCGACCGGTTTCTGCACACGGCGATGTTCTATCCCGGCAACTACGGGTTCATCCCGCAAACGTTGTCGGCCGACGGCGATCCCTGCGACGTGCTGGTGGTGAGCCAGGTTCCTGTGGTGCCCGGCGCGGTGATCCGCTGCCGTCCGGTCGGCGCGCTGGTGATGCAGGACGAGGCCGGCGGCGACGAGAAGATCCTCGCCGTCCCGGTCGACAAGCTGCATCCGTTCTATACCGGTATCCGCAACTATCAGGATCTGCCCAGCATCATGTGCGAGCAGATCGCCCACTTTTTCCAGCACTACAAGGACCTGGAAAAAGGCAAGTGGGTGACGATCGTCAAATGGCTCGAGGCCGAGGGCGCCGAGCGCCTGGTGATGGAGGCGATCGAACGGGCGAAGCAAGAAGGACCGTAGGATGGGTTGAGCCATAAGGGCGTTTTACGCCCGTCTTCGACGGGCTATGGCGAAACCCATCGGCTGACTCACATGATGGGTTTCGCTTCGTTCAACCCATCCTACGATCACACCGAAGCGCTACTGCTTCTCGATCCCCGCAAGCTTCACGTAATCGCCCCACTTGGTGGTGTCGGCGGCGAGCATGTCGGCAAGCGACTTGGACGATCCGACCAGCGGCAACCCGCCCATCTTGGCGAGGAATGCCTTGGCATCGTCGCTCGACGCGATCTGGTTGAACCAGGTCTCGAGCTTCTCCGCGACCGGCTTCGCCGTCTTCACCGGAACGAACACGCCCCACCAGCTGACCACCTCGCCGTAGTCCTTGAGGCCGGCCTCGACCATGGTCGGCACGTTGGACAGGCCCGGCAGACGCTGCGCCGACGTGACCGCGATCGGCCGCAGCTTGGCGGACTGCGCGATGGCGAAGGAGGCATCCTCGATCAGGAAGTCGATGTTGCCGGCGGCCAGATCGCTCAGCGGCGTCTGGACGTCGCGATACTGCACCTTGTTCGGCTTCACGCCGGCCTGCTTCTTGTAGAGCTCGGCCGCCACCAGCTCGGGATTGATCGAATAGCCATAGGAGGCGCGGTCGCCCTTTTCCTTCAGGCGCGCGGTGAGCTCGGCCAGTGTCTTGATCGGCGACTTGGCGTCGACGAGGACCACGTAGCCGGTCTTGGCCAAGGTTGTCACCGGCGCCAGATCCTTGGCCGGGTTGAATTTCAGCTTCTTGAACGTGTGCGGCGCGGCGGCGAGCGTCGCACCGGGCAGGATGACGAACGTGTAGCCGTCCGCCTTGGCCTTGGCTGCCGCTTCGGCGCCGGCGGTGCCGAACGCCCCGCCTTTGTTCTCGATGGTGACCGGCTTGCCGGCGAGCACGCTCAGCTTCTCCGCATAGAAGCGGACGAGCTCGTCAGGGTTCGTATTGGGCGGAAACGCGCAAATCGCGCGAAGGTCCTTGGCCGGGTACTCCTGCGCCCCGGCGGGAACCGCCACCGCCATCAGAGAAAGTACCAAAACACCAGCCAGCCCAGCCTGATGCCGAACGTTCATCGTTGCTCCCCCGAAACAGCGAAGGTGATCGCCCTCCCCTTCGCTTGTAGCCGGAGGCAAGCTAGTCGACAAACCCGCAGGCGTCCACGGACAAGGTTATCCAGCGCGCTGCGGAGGCTCCGATGCCGTCGCCGGCGTTGCAATTTCGTCATCGTGGCCGATGGCGCGCCAGGCGGCGCCGTCCAGATCGTCATACTGGCCGCTCTTGAGCGACCACAGGAACGCGCCGAGGCCAAGCAGCCCGAGCGCCAGCGCCATCGGCACCAGGAACACCAGGACTTCCATCACGCTCCTCGCTTTTCTTTGGAGCATGATCTTGTTCCGAAAACCGGTACCCACTTTTCGGGATCATGCTCTGGTTGCCGCGCGCGCAAGGCATTGGCGGTCACCAGGACCGAGGAACCGGACATGGCGAGCGCGGCGACGAGCGGCGTCGCCAGGCCGGCGATCGCCAGTGGCACGGCGATCAAGTTGTAGACCACGGCGAGCCATAGGTTTTCGCGCATCAGGCGGCGCGCCTTGCGGGCGAGCGCGACCGCATTGGACACGGGCGTGAGGCGATCGCCGAGGAACACGCCGTCGGCCGCGGCCTGGGTGAGATGGGTCGCGCTGACCGGCGACAGCGACACGTCGGCCGCCGCCAGTGCCGGCGCATCGTTGAGGCCGTCGCCGACCATCAGCACCTTGCGGCCGGCGCGCTTGAGCGCCTCGATATGCGCGATCTTGTCGGCCGGCTGCACCCCGGCGCGGAACGTCGCGACGCCGAGCGTGCGCGCGACATGCTCGACCGCGGCGGCGCAGTCACCCGAGAGGATCTCGACCGCAAAACCCTGCCGCTGGAGCCGCGCGACGATCGCCGGCGCATCGCTGCGGATGCGCTGGCGCACGGCGAACACGTAGCAGGCATCGGCCATCCGGAACGCGATGGTCGACGCTTCCGGATCGCCCGCCCTGACGGCTTCGGCCTGCAGGTCAGCCCGGCAAAAATCGGCGCGTCCGAGCCGCACCTCGACGCCGTCGATGACGGCGCGGACACCGCGGCCGGGCTCCTCCACCGCGTCACCGACCGGCGCCTTGGCGCCGGCGGCGCGCGCCACCGCGGCGGCGAGCGGATGCCGGCTGGTGAGTGCAAGCCGGCCGGCGCGCGACAGCACCTCGGCGGGAATATCGTGGGCGTTGACCACCTCGGGCTCCGGCAGGGTCAACGTGCCCGTCTTGTCGAACACGATCGTGTCCGCCTCGGCGAGGCGCTCGATCGCGTCGCCGGCATTGAGCAGCACGCCTGCGCGGAACAGCGCGCCCGAGGCGACCACCTGCACGGCGGGGATCGCCAGCCCGAGCGCGCAGGGGCAGGTGATGATCAGCACGGCGATCGCCGTGATGATGGCGTCGTGCCAGGTCGCGCCGGCGATCACCCAGCCGGCGAGCGTGGCGAACGCGGTGAGATGCACGACCGGCGCATAGAGCCGCGCGGCGCGGTCGGCGAGGCGCACATAGCGCGAGCGCGCCTCGATGGCGTTGTCGAGGAGCCGCGTCACCTCGTCGAGCAGCGTGCCCTTGGCCGCGGCGGCGACGCGGATGCGCAGAGTGCCGCCGATGTTGAGCGTGCCCGCGAACACCGACGCGCCCTTCTCGACCGGCACATGGGCGGTCTCGCCGGTCACCAGGCTCTGGTCGATCTCGGAGCGGCCTTCGATCACGACACCGTCGACAGCGATGCGCTCGCCCGGCCGCACCAGCACGAGATCGCCGGGCCGCACCGCGGCGACCGGAACCTCGCGGATCTCCTCGGCGCTGACGAACTTGACCACGGTCTCGGCGCGCAGCGCGGCGAGGTTCGACGCGACCGCGCGGGTGCGCCGCCGCATGTTCTGATCGAAGAAGCGCCCCGTGAGCAGGAAGGCGAGCAGCATCACCGCGGAATCGAAATAGGCGTGCTCGGCGTGATGGAGCGTCTCGACCACCGACATGCCGAGCGCGAGAAGGACGCCGAGCGTGATCGGCACGTCCATGTTGAGGCGGCGGTCGATCAGGGCGCCGATCGCCGAGCGGAAGAACGGCTGGCCGGCATAGGCGGCGGCGGGCAGCGCGATCAGCGCCGAGAGCCAGTGGAAGAAGTCGCGCTGCTCCGGCGTGATGTCGGTGACGTTGCCCGACCACACCGAGACCGACAGCAGCATGATGTTCATTGCGGCAAAGCCGGCGACGGCGAGGCAGCGCAGCAGGAAGCGCGACTCCTGCTCCTCCTCCGCCTCGGCGCGGCGGCGATCGAACGGGTGCGCCTTGTAGCCGAGCTCGGCGAGCCGGTCGATGACGCGGACCGGATCAAGCTTGCCGTCGTTCCATTCGACGGCGACGCGCCGGTTGGTCAGGTTGACGCGCGCGTGGATCACGTCGGGGACTGCCGCGAGGCCGTTCTCGATCGCGAACATGCAGGCGGCGCAGGTGATGCCTTCGACCGCGAGGTTGATGCGCGCGCGGCCGTTGTCGAGATGCTCGATGAAGTGGGAGATGTCGCGGGTTTCGGTCATGGCCCGCTAGCGCCTACGGCAACACCACGCGGTTGCGCGACAGGAACAGCCGCTCGCCGCCGCGGTCCGCTTCGATGATCAGGTCCCACTGGCCCGGCGCGATGTCGGCGACGGCGCCGCGAAAAATGCCGCTCTCGCGCTCGTTGAGCGCGACCGCGCGGTCGGCGCGCTTGTCGATCGGCCGCGCCAGCCGGCCGGAGAACACGACGCCACTGACCGGCGCGCCGTTGCCGTCGCGCGCATCGACCTGGACGCGGGCCTCACCGTCCGGCGAGCGTTCGACATGGGCGGCGACGCGCCACTTGCGCGCGTCCTGATCGCGCGCCGCCGCGATCTGCGCGTTGAATGCAAGGCTCGCACGATAGGCGCTGTCGACCTCGGTGCCGGGCAGCGAGTCGATCGCGAGCTTCATCATGGTCATGTTCACGCCGACCACCACGCCGAAGAACGCGACGAGGCAGATCAGAACGGTCCGTCCGGTGAGAGGCTTCGTGGATTTCTTGGCGCTCATGCTCGGCTCCACGGGTCAGCGTGCAATGAAGTGGTCGTGGCCAGTCGCGCTCTCGCCCGTCGTCACGTCGCTGGCGCGGAACATGATGGCCGTCGACTTGTCGAGCTTCGCGTCCGGGCCGGTGGTGACGAGGACACGCGTCTCGAAGGTCTGGTCGGGCCCGATCGCGAGATGCGGCGTGCCCACGGTGACGGTCTCGCCGCCGACGATGTGCACGACCGCGCCCGGCAGCCCCTCGACCTCGAGCGTCAACGTCCGCGTCTCGGCGCCCTTGTTGAGGAAGCGCACGGTGTAGGCATTGCGGATCGAGCCGTCGCTCAGCGACACGAACAGCGGATTGCGGTCGTGCAGCACGCTGATGTCGATCATGTGCCGGGTCGCCAGCGTGTAGAGCATGATCGCGGCGACTGCGGCAATGATGCCGACGTAGATCACGGTGCGGGCGCGGACGAACCGGTAGATCCCCGGCTTGCCCTGCTGCCGTCGGGCCATGTTGATGTCGTTGTCATAGGCGATCAGCCGGGTCGGCCGGCCGATCTTCGCCATCACCGTGTCGCAGGCGTCGATGCAGAGGCCGCACTGGATGCATTCGAGCTGCGCCCCGTCGCGGATGTCGATCCCGGTCGGGCACACGGCGACGCACTGGTAGCAGTCGACGCAATCGCCGGCCGGCTCGCCCTTGGCGCGCAGGTTCTCGGCCAGCTTGATCGACATGCGCGGCTCACCGCGGTCGTGGCGATACGTGACGTTGAGCGCCCATTCGTCGGTCAGCGCCGCCTGGATGCGCGGCCACGGGCACATGTAGGTGCAGACCTGCTCGCGCATGAAGCCGGCGAGCGTATAGGTCGTGAAGGTGAGAATGCCGATCCACACATAGGCGACGAGCGGCGCCTGGAACGTCGCGAGGTCCTTCACCAGGGTCGGCGCGTCGGCGAAGTAGAGCACCCACGCGCCGCCGGTCCACCAGGCGATACCGAGCCAGATCGCGTGCTTGGCGACGATCTCGCCGACCCGTCGCGGCGTGATCGCCGCCTTGTCCTTTTTCATGCGCTCGCGGCGGTCGCCTTCGATGAAGCGCTCGACCGCGTAGAACAGGTCGGTCCACACCGTCTGCGGGCAAAGGTAGCCGCACCAGATGCGCCCGCCGATGGCGTTCATCAGGAACAGCGCCATGGCGGCGATCACCAGGAGGCCGGTGAAGTAGTAGACCTCCTGCGGCCAGATCTCGACGAAGAAGAAATAGAAGCGGCGGTTGGGGAAATCGACCAGCACCGCCTGGCTCGGCGCGTCCGGGCCGCGGTCCCAGCGCACGAACGGCAGGCCGTAATAGATGCCGAGGCAGATCGCCATCAGCGTCCATTTGATCCTGCGGAAGGTGCCGGAGACGCTCTGCGGATAGACCTTCTTGCGCGCCTCATAGAGCGGCGCGTCGACCTCGAGATCGACCGGATTTGTGTGCTCGTTCATCGGTGGGGGTTGCCGATCGTTTCCGCGCTCCTCTTTGTCTACCCGGCGTGGCGAGGTCCCGCCTTGAGGTAGCTCAAATGGCGGCGCACCTGATTTGTTGGGCACGGCGGCACCACGAGCACTGCGGGTTCCCCTCCCCCCTTGTGGGGAGGGGGTGCTTGGGGTGCTGATGAAGCGCAAGCACTTGCGGCCACCCCCCTCCCCGACCCTCCCCCACAAGGGGGGAGGGAGCGAGAGGCGGTGCCCTGCTAACGAGTGCTTGTCGATAGCGTCGTCCTTACTGCCCGCCGCCCAGCGTGTGCACATACACCGCCAGCGCCTTGATGGTGACCGGATCGAGCCGGCCGGCCCAGGCGGGCATCACGCCATTCCGCGAATTGCTGATGCTCTCGATGATCGACGCCTCGTCGGAGCCGTACAGCCAGATGCGGTCGGCCAGGCTGGGGGCGCCCATGTCCTGCTTGCCCTTGGCGTCGTCGCCGTGACAGGCGGCGCAATTGTCGGCGAACAGCTTCTTGCCCGCGGCAAGATCGATGCCCGGCCGGATCGGCAGGCCCGACAGCGAGCGCACATAATTGGCGACGGTGACGATCTCGTCGCGCTTGAGCATGTTGTCGCGGCCGAAGGCTGGCATCTGGTTGGTGCGCTCCTTGGCGTGGCCCGAGCGGATGCCGAATTCGATGGTCTGGTGGATGTCCGCGAGCGTGCCGCCCCACAGCCAGTCGTCGTCGTTGAGGTTCGGATAGCCTTTCGAGCCGGTCGCGCCACTGCCGTGACACGGCGCGCAGTTGTCGCCGAAGGCCGCCCTGCCCTGCGCCCGCGCGAAGGCGAGCAGCGCCGGATCGCGCTCGATGTCAGAGAGCGAGGCGCTCGCCAGCACCGCGCCCTTCTCGCCGCGCGCCTGCTGCAGCGCCGCCAGCTCGCGCGCCAGCTCGGCACGTGTGGAATAGCCGAGCAGGCCGGCGGTGTAGCCCGAGACGGTCGGCCAGGCCGGATAGACGACCCAATAGCCGACCGACCAGACGATGGTGGCGTAGAACGTCCACAGCCACCAGCGCGGCAGCGGCGTGTTGAGCTCCTTGATGCCGTCCCACTGATGGCCGGTGGTGGTCGTGCCGGAGATGGTATCGACTTCGATATGGTCGGCCATGATCAATCCTCACGCAGCGGCATGCGTGCAGCCGCATCGAACGACTTGCCGTTTCGCGGCCACAGCGCGTAGCCGAGGATCGCGATGAACACGGCGACGAACAGCGGCGTCCACCAGGTCAGCACGAGATCGGAGGCGATAGAGGTGATCAGTTGGTCGGGTTTCATGACTCGTTTTCCTCAGCGCAGGTTGGCCTTGGCGTCGTAGAGCTTGAAGTCGACCAGCGTGCCGAGCATCTGCAGATAGGCGATCAGCGCGTCCATCTCGGTGATCTTTCCCGGGTTGCCGTCGAAATCGCGCGCCACGGTCTTCGGATAGCGCTTCTGCAGGTCGGTGATGCCGGGATCGTCGGGCGTCGCCTGCGCCCTGAGGTCGGCCACCGCATTCGCGATCTGCGCCTCGGTATAGGGCACCCCGATCGCGCGGTTGGTCGCCAGGTGGGCGGCGATCTTCTCCGCCTCGAGCTCGGTCTCGGCCAGGAACGGATAGCCGGGCATCACCGACTGCGGCACGATCGAGCGCGGATTGGTCATGTGCGCGCGATGCCACTCGTCGGAATATTTCGCGCCGACGCGGGCGAGATCCGGACCGGTCCGCTTCGAGCCCCACTGGAACGGATGGTCGTACATGCTTTCGGCCGCGAGCGAGTAGTGGCCGTAGCGTTCGACCTCGTCGCGCAGCGGACGGATCATCTGCGAATGGCAGGTGTAGCAGCCCTCGCGGATGTAGATCGCGCGGCCGGCGAGCTCGAGCGGCGTGTAGGGCCGCACGCCCTCGACCTTCTCGATCGTGCTCTTCAGGTAGAACAGCGGCGCGATCTCGACGATGCCGCCGATGGCAATGACGAGCAGGATGCCGATGACGAGCAGGATGGAGTTCTTCTCGAGGATCTGATGGCGAGCCCAAACCGACATGATGGTCTCCTTACTCGGCCGGCTGCAGGACGGGCCGCGCGGCGCCGACGGTCTCGGCTTCGCCGGACTGCACCGTCTTCCAGATGTTCCACGCCATGATCAGCGCGCCGACCACGAACAGGGCGCCGCCGAGCGCGCGGATGACGTAGAAGGGATGCATGGCCTCGACCGTCTCGATGAACGAGTATTCGAGGAAGCCGAGCGAGGTGTAGGCGCGCCACATCAGGCCTTGCAGGATGCCGCTGACCCACATCGCCGACACGTAGAGGACGATGCCGATGGTCGCGAGCCAGAAGTGCCAGTTGACGAGCTTGAGGCTGTACAGCCGTCGGTTCCACAGCCACGGCACCAGGCAATAGACCGCGCCGAACGACACGAAGCCGACCCAGCCGAGCGCGCCGGAATGCACATGGCCGATGGTCCAGTCCGTGTAGTGCGACAGCGAGTTGACCACCTTGATCGACATCATCGGCCCTTCGAAGGTCGACATGCCGTAGAAGGCGACCGACACCACCATCATGCGCAGCACCGGATCGGTGCGCAGCTTGTCCCACGCGCCCGACAAGGTCATCAGGCCGTTGATCATGCCGCCCCAGGACGGCATCCACAGCATGACCGAGAATGTCATGCCGAGCGTCTGCGCCCAGTCCGGCAGCGCCGTGTAGTGCAGGTGGTGCGGGCCGGCCCAGATGTAGAGGAAGATCAGCGACCAGAAATGGATGATCGACAGCCGGTACGAATAGATCGGCCGCTCCGCGCGCTTCGGGATGAAGTAGTACATGATGGCGAGGAAGCCGGCGGTCAGGAAGAAGCCGACCGCGTTGTGGCCGTACCACCACTGGAACATCGCGTCCTGCACACCGCCCCAGGCGATGTAGGACTTCGATGAGGTCAGCGACACCGGCAAGGTCGGATTGTTGCCGAGATGCAGCATCGCGATGGTGACGATGAACGCGAGATAGAACCAGTTGGCGATGAAGATGTGCGGTTCCTTGCGCTTGATGAGGGTGGCAAGGAACACCAGCAGGTAGACGACCCAGACGATGGTCAGCCACAGATCAGCGTACCATTCGGGCTCGGCATATTCCTTGGACTGCGTCACGCCGAGCAGGTAGCCGGTGCCGGCGATGACGATGAAGAAGTTGTAGCCGAGCACGACGAACCACGATGCCAAGCCGCCGGCGAGGCGCACGCGGCAGGTCCTCTGCACCACGTAGAACGAGCTCGCGATCAGCACGTTGCCGCCGAAGGCGAAGATCACCGCCGACGTGTGCAGCGGCCGCAGCCGGCCGAACGTGGTCCACGGCAGATCGAGGTTGAGCGCGGGAAACGCGAGCTGCAGCGCGATGATCAGGCCGACGAGGAAGCCGGCGATGCCCCAGACCACCGCGGCAATGGTCGCGAACTTGGTCGCGCCCATGTCGTAGTTGGGCTTGCCATCGATCTCGGCCGGAATGCCGCCAGCCGGCCGGTTGAAATAGGAATTGATGATCAGGAAGACCGCAGCGACGCTCGCCGCTGCCGCCAGATAGGCATGGAACGCGAACGGCGCGTCCTCCGCCTTCGCGGCGCCGACCAGCGCCAACAGCGTCGTCAGCGCGAAGATGATGGCGAGTCCACCCTCGCCAAGCGTCATGATCTTACGAGCGTCTGCGTTCGCCATAGCTGCGCCTGTCCGTTGGGTCCCGGTCAGGGACACAAGACGCGCAGTGCCGCATTGCGGCATTGATCCGGATCAAGAGCGCAGATCGTTGCGGACGGAGAATTACGTACCAGCGTAGGCGGCCTCGAAGGCGCTGCTGATCGCCTCCTTGCTCTTGCCGGCGCGTGCCGCATCGCCGATGACGACCACCTTCTGTCCGGGCCGGGCCAGCGCACTGAACTCCTCGCCGGTCGCGATGCGTGCCTCGTGGTAGAACCACGTTCGGAACGCCGGCTTGGAAAAAATCTGGCGCAGGCCCGGCCAACGCCCCGCGCCAAGATTGAGCAGCACCTCCGGCACCCGTCCCAGGCCGAACCGGTAGCGGGCGCCGGTCGCAATGACGATTCGGTCGAATGGCGCCAGCAAGGCCGAGGCCTTCCGGACGTCGACGCCGTAGTGAAACGTGACACCTTTCTGCGCGCACGCCGCTGCGAGCCTTTGGATGTAGCGCGTGAACGAAACTTGACGCGCGGCGACCTCCTGGAACAGCGGGGCTTTGCCCGCATAGCGGAACGCGCCGCCCGGCAGGCTCGCGCGCTCGAACACGGTGACCGTGTTGCGATCGGCGACCAGCGACGCATAGGTCAGGCCGGCGGGGCCTGCGCCGATCACGGCGATGCGCTCGCCGCTCGGCAGATTGGCCGGCACAAACTCACGCTCGCGGCCGGCGGCGGCGTTGACCACGCAGCGCAGCCCGCTGCCGCCGCGCATCTCGTTGACGCAGGTGTTGCAGGCGAGGCAGCGCCGCACCGGCTCGCCGCGGCGCACTTTCTCGACCCAGTCCGGATCGGCGATGAGCGTGCGGCCGAGCGCGATGAAATCGGCCTTGCCGGACGACAGCGCGTAAGTCGCGGTCTGAGGGTCGCCGAGGCGGCCGACCGCAATCACCGGCACGTTCACCTGCGCCCTGATATCGGCGGCGTAGTCGAGGAACGTCGCGTCCGGATATTGCATCGGCGGGATCATGCGCGCCGCGGACGGCAGCGAGCGATAGTGGCCGGCGGCGATGTGGAGCGCATCGGCGCCCTGGCCCGCGGCCCAGATCGCGACCCGCCTTCCCTCCGCGTACGGCATGCCCTCGGGGAAATAATCGTCGACCGAGATGCGGAAAATCACCGCCATGCCGGGCACCGCGGCTTTCACGGCGCGGAGAACCTCGAGAGCGAAGCGCGCGCGGTTCTCGAGCGGACCGCCGTACGCGTCGCCGCGGCGGTTCTCGAATGGCGTCAGGAACTGCGAGATCAGGTAGCCGTGCGCAGCGTGGATCTCGACGCAGTCGAAGCCGGCGCGACGCGCGCGGTCGGCAGCCGCGGCAAAGGCGGCGACCGTCTCGGCGATGCGCGCATGCGACATCTCCTCCGGGATGATGGTCTCGTTGGTGACCTCGAATACCGGATGCGGGATCGCCGACGGTGCGATCGGGGTCTCGCCGCAGATGTCGACGCGGGTATGTCCGCCGCCATGGCCGAGCTGAATCGAGGCTTTGGCGCCGCCGTGGTGAATGGCCTCGGCGAGGCGCGTGAGCCCCGGCAGGAAGCGGTCGTCGAAAATGCCGAGCTCGCGCCGGCGATGGCGGCCGGCCTTCTCGGGCGACGCCATCTCGCAGGTGATAAGGCCGACGCCGCCGGCGACGCGCGCCATGTAATAGGCGATCGTATCGTCGGTGACGTGGCCCTCCTCGTCGGCCGTGCGCGTCGTCATCGGCGGCATGACGATGCGGTTGCGGATGTCGACCGATCCGATGCGGCCGGGAGCGAGCAGCGGATTCATCGATCACGTCTTGAGGCGGGAGAGAACGCTCTCCAATGCCTTGATGGCCTCAATCCTGTCCAGCTTCTGGAGGTCGACGAGCACGCGCAGGCCCGCCCGCTCTTCGCGAATGGCTTGGCCCTGCTCGACCAGCTCTTCGATCCCGCTGAGGACCGCATAGTTGCGCACCGGCCTGGCAATTCCCTTGGCATGAATCGGCTGCCGTTCTTCGGCGACAATGGAATCCTTGATCAGGGAATAGGTCTCGTGGCTGAGCAGAATGCCGCCGAGCTCCGCGTGGGACTGCAGCCGTGAGGCCAGGTTCACCTCGCTGCCGATGATGGTGTAGTCCATTCGATCTTCGCTGCCAAAATTGCCGACCGTGCAATAGCCGGTATTGATGCCGATACGAAGCTGGAATGGCTTCTGCAGCCCCTGGTCACGCCACTCGGCCTGCAACTCCCGCATGCGCCGCTGCATCGCGATCGCCATCTTTACGCAGGCCAGCGCGTCCTCCCTCACGCCTTTCGTTTCCGGGTCGCCGAAGAAAACCAGAATCGCGTCGCCGACATATTTGTCGATGGTCGCACCATGCGCCAGCGCGATTTTCGACATTTCCGTCAGGTAGTGATTGAGCAGATTGGTCAGCTCCTCGGATTCGAGATCGTCGGTCGTGGCCGTAAAATCCGCGATATCGGAAAAGAAGACGGTCAGCTTCTTGCGGCTTGATGCGATCTTGACCTCTTGCGAGCCCGAGAAGATCGAGGAGTAGACCTGCGGCGACAGGTACTTGGACAGCTTGGTCGACAAGGCCTCCAGCTCTTTGTTCTTTTCGGTGACCAATCCATGCGCCGCCTCCAATTTGCGGTTGGCGTCCTGGATCTCCTGTTCGGCACGCTTGATGTCGGTGATGTTGGTGTAGATCGCAACCGTCCCGCCTTCCGCCGTCTTGCGCTCGTTGACGTGAATCCAGCGTCCATCGGACCGCCGTTGCACATGGGGCGGACCGGGGTTCCGATGTTTTTCCAGCCGCTCATCAAGCCACGCGTCGACCCGTCCATTGGCGTCTTCGACAAGGCCGCGCAGCGCCGCGTTGCGGATCACTGCTTCGTAAGGCGTCCCCGGTGTCGGTGCGCCGAGACCCGGATAGAGAAGCTCGCCATAGACGCTGTTGCACACGACCAGTCGATCGTTGCTGTCATAAAGTGAAAATCCCTCCGAGATCGACTCGATCGCATCCGTCAGCCGCTGCTCGCTGCGACGAGACGCCAGTTCGGCGTTCTTGCGCGCGCTGACGTCGCTCCACGACCCGATCACTTCGACCGCCTGACCCTGGCCGTCCCGGATCAGGCGTTGCTCGTCGTTCACCCAGGAGTAGCTGCCGTCGGCCTTGCGGAAGCGATACTCGGCGGTATGGCGGCCGGTCCTGTAGAGATTCGCCGATTCCTTCTCGACGCGAGGCAAGTCCTCCGGGTGGACGCGGCCGCGCCAGAAATCCGCATTCTCCAGATACTCGCGCGGCTCGTAGCCAAGCATGGTCTTGATGTTCTCGCTGATGAGGGTGGGCGCGAAGTCTCCGGTGGCCTTGTAGCTGTAGATGACCGCCGGCGCGGAGGATAGCAGCCGCACGAGACGATCCTGCGCCGCGACCAACACCTCGCTGAGCTGCTTGCGCGCCGTGATGTCGTTCCACGCACCGACGATTTCGACCGGCTCCCCTGCCGCATCGCGGATCAATGACAAGTCATCGCTGATCCAGCAGTAGTTGCCGTCCTTCTTGCGGAATCTGTACTCGTTCGAGAGCTGCCCTTCCTCGAACAGCCGGGCATATCCTTTCTCGATCCTCGCCAGATCCGCCGGATGCACGCGGCTGCGCCAGAAATCCGGGCTCTCGAGATATTCTTCGCGCTCATAGCCGAGCAGCTCCTTGATGTTCCGGCTGATGAAGGTCGGCCCGTAGTCGCCGGTCGCCTTGAAGCTGTAGATCACCGCCGGCGACCGTGCGAGCAGATGCTCGACGCGCTGGTGCGCCGCCGCCACTTCCATCTCCGCCCGCTTGCGCTCGCTGACGTCGCTCCACGAGCCGATCACCTCGAGCGGCTCGCCCTTTTCATCGCGGATCAGCTGCTGCGCATCGTTGACCCAGCAATACTCGCCGTCGCTCTTGCGGAAGCGATATTCGACCGTGTTCCGGCCGTGCTTGTAGAGATCGGCGGATTGGGCTTCCGTCGCAGCAAGGTCGTCGGGATGCACGCGGCTGCGCCAGAAGTCCGCATCCTGCAGATAATCCCGCGCCTCGTAGCCCAGCAAATCCTTGATGTTGTCACTGACGTAGGTCGGCGCGAAATCTCCCCTCGCCCGGTAGCTGTAGATCACCGCGGGCGAGCTCACCAGCAACTGCGCCATCCGCGCCTGCGCCGCCGCGCTTGCCTCCTCCGCCGCTTTGCGCGCCGTGATGTCGCTCCAGGAGCCGACGATTTCAACCGGCTTGCCGTCGGGACCTCGAATCAGCCGCTGCTCGTCGTTGACCCACCGATAGGCGCCGTCCTTGCGGCGAAACCGATATTCGACCGAGTGGACGCCGTTCTGGAAGAACTTCGCGATCGCCGCCTCGACGCGGGCGAGATCATTGGGGTGGACGCGGTCACGCCAGAACGACGGATCCTGCAAATACTCCGCCGGCGCGTAGCCGAACACGTCGCCGATGTTGTCGCTGACGAACGTCGGCGCAAAGTCGCCTCTTGCCTTGAAGCTGTAGATCACCGCGGGGGACGAGCTCAGCAGCCGCGTCAGGCGTTCCTGCGCTGCCGCCTTCACCTCTTTCAACTGCCGGCGGGCCTGGCCGTCGTGCTGAAGGGTCGCCTCCCTGATCGCCTCCTCGATGACGGTGGCGGCCCGCTTGGCGTCGAAGTCCCCGGACGGGACGCTCAACACCTTATGCAATGTCGCAGTGGCGCTCTTGGCGTATTCGCTCGGTGTCGTCATGGGCGAGACCCGGTCGGCGAAGTTCGCAAGGAATTTCAGTCTAGCACGTCGTGCCCCCGCTGCGCGGGTGCCGATAGGGCACCTCGCTCGATCATCGGCGCACGAATGGCGCCCGCTCCGCGTCATCGCACCCGATCACAGCACCGGGATTTCCCCGCCGTCCATGTCGATGGTCGCCCCATGCAGCCAGCGGCCGCGCGGCGAGACGATGAACGCCACCAGCCCGGCGATGTCCTCCGGCAGTCCGAAGCGGGTGAGGCCGAGCTCCTTGCGGTGCTCCTCGAGCACGGTCGCCGCATCGTGGCCGGACGCGTTGATATGGGCGTCGATGCGGCGGCGGAATCGATCGGTGTCGGTGTGGCCGGGATTGACGGAGTTGACCTGCACGCCATCGGCCTTGCCGCGGTCGGCCAGCGCCTTCGAGAAGGCGACGCAGGCGGAGTTGACCGAGCTGCCGATGGTGAAGTCGGCGCCCGGCTTGCGCGCGCCGGTGCCGGCGATGGTGACGAGCGAGCCGCCGCTCGCTTTCAGCAGGGGCCACGCCGCACGCGCGAGCCGCACATGGGCGAAAAATTTCAGCGCAAAGCCGTCCTGCCAGTCGTCGTCGGTCAGCTCGAGAAAATCACCACGCTTGGTCGCGCCGGCATTGTTGACGAGAATATCAAGCCGGCCGGGCCCGCGGCGCACCGTGTCGATCAGCGCGGCGGCGGCGTTTTGCTCGCGCAGGTCGAGCGCCCGCGCGGTCGCCTTGCGGCCGCGTTGCTCGATCTCGCCGGCGACGCCGCGCAGCGCCGCCTCATCGCGCCCGGTCAGAATGAGATCGCAGCCCTCGTCGGCGAGCGCCACGGCGATGCCACGGCCGATGCCGCGGTTCGATCCGGTGACAAGCGCAACTTTTCCAGCCAGCCCCAAGTCCATTTCCACTCCTCAGCGTGCTTAGTCCGATGCTGAGCATTGTATCGTGGTGTCGGCTTGCAGGGTGGGCAAAATCGAATGCCGCACGGCTCAGACCGTAGGATGGGTTGAACGAAGTGAAACCCATCACTGCGACTCAGCTGATGGGTTTCGCCATAGCCCGTTGAAGACGGGCGTGACCGCCCTTATGGCTCAACCCATCCTACGGCGTCACGTCGGCGAGAGCTTCTCGTCCCCATCGTACTCGTCGCTGCAGAACGGGCCGCCCGTATACCAGTCGCCGACCCGGTCAGGCGCGCGCTTGGCCTCGGCGGCGAGCGCCGCGTCACGGTGGTCCTCGGCGCGGCGCTGTGGGCGATAGCCGTAGCGGAACGCCGGTTCGTTGTCCCACCAGGCGCGCGCGTTGTCGGAGGCGCCAAAGAAGATCTCATAGCGGATGTCGGGATGCTCGAGGCCGATGCGGATCAGCTGCACCAGGTCCTCCGGCGCAAGCCAGATCGACAGGCGCCGCAGATCCACCGGCGCGTCGGCGACGTTGCCGATCCGAATGCAAGTGACGCGCAGCCCGTGCTTGAACGCATAGAGCGAGGCGAGCGCCTCGCCGAACGCCTTGCTGACGCCGTAGCGCGAGTCGGCGCGGATCGGCTCGTCGACGCCGATGTGGCGCTGGCGCGGATAGAAGCCGACCGCATGGTTCGACGACGCGAACACGATGCGCTCGACGCCCTTCCGGCGCGCCGCCTCGAACAGGTTGTAGCAGCCGACGATGTTGGACTGCAGGATCGTCTCCCACGGCCCTTCGACCGAGAAGCCGCCGAGATGGACGATGCCCTCGACGCCGTCGACGATCTTCTCGACCGCGCCCATGTCGGCGAGGTCGGCCTGCATGAACTGCTCGTCCTTCGTGAGATCGGCCGGGACGCGCAGGTCGCTCCACCTTAGCCGCGGATAAACGCCTTTGAGAAGCTTGCGCAGGCGGCTGCCGATATCGCCCGACGCGCCGGTGATCAGGACGGATTTCATCATGTGCCTCACACTATTCAGGATGGTGCGATTGGCGCTGAGCGCGCCTCTAGCGTTCCCTCCCCCCTTGTGGGGGAGGGACAGGGAGGGGGGGGATCACAAGCGCATGCGCGAATTTCCAACAACCCGCCCCCCCCCCCCCCCCCCCCCCCCCACCCGGGCCCGACCGCGCCACCGACCAACGACGC
>Ga0081540_1001074_pt1 | contig 24271 bp, 24 predicted proteins | sample TabmetS2T1R1_FD_71024 | JGI IMG/M metagenome (GOLD analysis project Ga0081540, IMG submission 71024) | Tabebuia heterophylla rhizosphere microbial communities from the University of Puerto Rico - S2T1R1 | ecosystem: Host-associated > Plants > Roots > Rhizosphere ... | reverse complement strand
TCGGGAGGTGGCGCCGCTCCCAGTCCGTCACGAGACGGCGCGGAGGCTCGTCGAGCGGCTCGTCGGTCAGCTTGAAGGTGCCCCAGTGCATCGCGACCAGCCGCCGCGCGCCGAGGTCGAGGAACGCCTGCACCGCGTCCTCCGGCGTCATGTGCTGGGAGCGCATGAACCACTCGGGGTCGTAGGCGCCGATGGGCAGGAGCGCGGCGTCGAGCCGGGGGAATCGCTGCCCGATGTCCTGGAAGCCGGCGAAGTAGGCGGTGTCGCCCGCGTGGTACACCCGCGCGCCGCCGCCCTCGATGACGAAGCCGCCCCAGAGGGCCTCGTTCATGTCGCTGAAGCTTCGACGGCTCCAGTGCTGACTGGGGACGAAGGTCACGGTCAGCCCGCCCACGTGGAGCCGGTCCCACCAGGCGAGCTCGGTGCAGGGCAGCCCGCGGAGGTTGTCGCGGGTGCCGAGCCCGGCGATCACCGGGGCGCCGACGCTGCGGAGCGTGGGGAGATCGAGGTGGTCGTAGTGGTTGTGGGTCACGAGCGAAGCGTCGATGCGCGGGAGCTGCCCGACCCGGAGCCCCGGGCCGGCGTTGCGTGCGATGACCGAGATGCGCGGGCCGAGCGCCGGATCGAGGAGGACCGACGTCCCCTCGCCCTGCACCAGGAAGCTCGCGTGGCCGAGCCAGGTGACGCGGAGGCCCTGGAGTGGTGGGTTCCGGAGCAGCTCCTCGTCGGGCTCGACCTGGGGCACGGGCGCACGCGACGGAGCGCGGCGCCGGCGGCCCGCGAGGCGGTCCAGGAGCATCCAGCGCAGCACCTGGCCGACGGGGACCGGGCCCGAGCCGTCGAGGTTCTTGAACCGGAACGTGTCCGCCATGGTCCGGCAAGCTAACGTCCGCCCTCCGATGCGCATCTGGAAGGGCGTGAAGTTGTGTGCGGTCGCTGCGCTCGTCGTGGGGTGTCAGAGGCCTCCGGCGGCTCCGATCGATGCGGGAGCTCCGGTCGCGGCGGTCATCGATGCCGGCCCGCGCGTGCCCCTCGCGCTGGACCTCCTGGTCGACCTGCCGGACGGCGGCACGGAGCGGCACGCGCTGCTCGGTCTGGAGACGCCGGTGGTCTCACCGGCTCGCCAGCTGCTCCTCGAGAGCAACCGGCCGCTCCACAACGTTCGCATCCGGGTGCTCGACGAGTCGGACCGGGCGCTGGAGTCCGACGACGTGCCCGAGGAGAGCGCGACCGGCCTCCGCTACCACATCGGCCTCCTCCACCCGCTCGAGCCCGGCCACCGGTACGCGGTGCTGGTCGATGCGCAGTCGGGCGCGACCTTCGACGACGGGTTCGGCAAGGAGGTCCCCGAGCAGCGGCTCGAGTTCCGCACCGGCGGCGAGCGCGAGAAGCCGAAGCCCGCGCCCCCGAAGCGCAAGCGCCGCCACCACTGAGCCCGATTCGTGCGGCCGACTATTTCGAGTACGCGCCGGGGTTGGCGACGAACCGGTCCCGGCAGTGCTCGGAGCAGAAGTAGACCGTCCGTCCATCGTGCGTCACGTGGAGCGTCTCCGGTCCGGCATGGATGGACATGCCGCAGACCGGATCCACCGCGGCGCCCTGGCCGGCCATCCCGGCCGAGACCACCGCTCCCGCGGGAGCCTGGAGCCCCTGGATGTATCGGACCAGCACGTCCACCTGTGCGTCGCCGAGCTGACCCCGGTAGCCGGGCATCGACGGCGGGTAGGTGGCGACGATCTTCGCGGCGGGATCGAGGATGGACTCGCGCAGGTACTCGGCGGTGGCGGTGGTGGTCCGCCCGTCGGCGAGCATCACCGGACGCCCGGCGAGGCCGGCGAGGCTCGGAGCGATGGCCGGGACGTCGTGGCATCCGGCGCAGCCGGACCGCCGGTAGAGCGTAGCGCCGTCTTCAGCGGCCGCGACCGGGGACGCGCTGGCGGTCGTGGTGGCCTGCAGCTCGCCGAGGAGCTTCCGGGCGTCGGGGACGAGCTGGTCGAACGAGTCGCCGTCGGTCGCATAGAGGCCCCGGACATGGCCGGTCCCGTCGATCAGGAAGATCTCGGCGGTGTGCAGGGTCGCGTCGGGGTCCGGCTGCCGCTCGACGAAGGTCTTCATCCCCTTCGAGAGCGCCTCGAGGCTGGGGTGGGTCGTGGCGAGGAGCGTCCAGCGCGACTCCTCCGGCGCCCATCGCTTCGCGTACGCCCGCAGCGCCTCGGGCGTGTCGCGATCCGGATCGACCGAGAAGCTGACGAACTTCATCCGCGGATCCGCGATGGCCCGCTGCACCTGGACCATCTTGGCCGAGAGCACCGGGCAGACGCTCTTGCAGCTGGTGAAGATGAAGTCGGCGATCCACACCGAGCCTCGCAGCTCCTCGGGGGTCCGCGTCTGGCCGTTCTGGTCCACCAGCCGGTAGGCGGGGACGGACCACAGGGTGGGCAGCGGCTCGTTCGCCTTCGCCCCGACCCGGTGGATGGAGGCCGGCAGGGGCCGGGGCTCGGAGGTGAGCCGCTGCATCACCAGCTGGATCGCGATCACGGTGAGGCCGGCGGCGATGGTGGCGACGATGAGGAGGCGGCGAGGCATGAGACCGGTCGTGGCCTACCTCAGGCGGTGGGGGCCGCGAAAGACGTGCGGCAGAACGACGCACGCCTCCCCGTCTCGCTGCGACGGTCGCTACTCGGACCGATGAGCCGCCACCTCGCGGGGGATGGAGTGCCCTCGAGTGAAGTACCGAGCGCTCGCGCCGAGCGCCGCCACTGTGGCCCGGGCGGTGGAGTCACCATCGGGGGTGCCGGCGTGTGATGACGGACTTCGACCGAGGCCGAGCTGTCTCGAAGTCGGTGAAGCGCCCGCACGCAAGCAATGGCCGACTTTCGGGTCTCGCGGCCGCCCGGCTTGGTGACCTCGGCGGGGTGCTCGCTGACGATGCCGACCGTCGAGATCGAGGGTGGTGATCTGCACGCCCGAAGAGCGCGAACGCATCTCCCGGAGCGAGCCCGGTCGAACGGCCAGGACTGGACCCGCGTCAGCGGCGCGCGAGTCTCCTGGATGTTTCCCGGAGCCAGCTCGCGTGACCATACGAATCGTTCCATTCGGTTTCCCAGGCGAGCCTGCAGAGTCGTTTCGGGACGGTCCGACCGAGAGAGGGCGTCTCCGGAGCCTCGTGAGCGTTCCATTCGGTTTCCCGAAGTCGCTTGGAGCGTCACTTTGGAACGTTGCCGTCAGTCTTCCGGTCGTGCAAGCGTTCCATCACGACGCTGGAACTCAGTCCGGGAAACCGCAGGGAACGGGTCTCGACGACTTCGAGACCTTGTCCCCGGCTGAGCGGTCCAAAATGAGCCTGGAAGGCCCTCGGGTTAACCGGATGGAACGTTTCGTATGGTCACGCGAGCGCGTGGGGAGAGCGTCCGTTCCAAATTGTTTCGACTCTTGCTTGCGAGCCCGGCGTGACCTCGCTCCACGACTCAGCGGCTGGAGGGCGGCAGCAGCTCGGGAGGAATGGGATGGGCCGCGTCCTCCGACTGCCACACGACGCTGGCGACCCACCAGCGCTGCCCGTCGAAGTAGAGGTCGAGGCTGTTCACCCCTCGCCCCTTCACCGGGGAGCCGGTTCCCTCGAGGAACTCGTACGTCGAGTCGACGTGGACCATGTTCCCGTAGCGCCGCGTCACGCGGTGAATCTCCCGCTCGACGAAGCCCTTCTCGAACAGGGGGTCGGAGGCCGCGACGAACGCGTCGTGCGTCCAGACGGTGACCTTTGGCCGATCGGTCGCCCCCGGGCCGAGGGCGACGAAGCGGATCCAGGGGACGTAGAGCGTGCGGTCGCGCGCCCACTGCCGCGGCGCACCCGGCGCGATGTTGGTGACCTCGTAGAACGCCTTGAGGACCCCTTCGACCGAGCCGACGTCCTCGGGGCGAGGGGCCACCGTCTCCACCGGCGGCGCCCTGGCTGCGGGAGTGCTGGACGTGGCGCAGGCGGAGAGGAGCAGCAACGCCACGGAGGCGCGGAAGTTCGAGGACATGGGCCGGCAGTATGGACCCGAATGTTCCCCGGCTACGGTTGCATCGCGCGGAGCGCCTCGGCGCGCGCGCGGTCCGCCGGGGTGGCCTCGAGCTCGAGCAGGAGCCGGCTCAGGTCGTAGAGCACCACGCCGCGGTCCCATGGCTCGACCCGGTCCGGCCAGTGGAGCCGCTCGGCGGCGCGGTTGAAGGCGCGGTCAGCCACTGCCCGGAGCTGGAACGCGTCGTAGAGGTTGTACTCGACGAGGAAGCGGAGGGCCTCCACGTCGCCGGTGGCGTGGTACGCGCGCCAGAGCAGCACCGCGTCCATTCCACTCCGCCCGCGCAGGTGGGGTGGACGGCCGATGCCCAGGCGGTCCTCCGCGGACTTGAGCCCGCCTCCGAGGCCGACGCGCCGGCACAGCGGCTTGAGGTCGAGGTGGAGCACCGGCTCGGGCAGCCCCGGGAAGGCATGGCGGAGCACGGGCAGGTCGAAGCATGCGCCGTTGAAGCTCACCCAGACGCGCCGGCCAGCGAGCCGCGCGGGCAACGAATCGAGATCTCGCCCCTCGACGAAGCTCACCAGGGAGTCCCCATCGAGACAGCCGGCCACCGTCGGCCGGTGCCGCTCCCCCACCCCGTCCGCCTCGATGTCGAGGCAGAGCGACTCGTCGGCCACCAGCGGCCAGAGGCGCCAGTGCTCCCGCGGAGGCACCATCTTCACGAGCGCCGCGAGCTCGCCGGCCTCGAGCGCCGCCTCCGCACGGTCGATGGCCGCGCACAGGCCCTCGTGGAGCTTCCCGCCGAGCACCACCGCGCCGCCGGAGCGGACCGCGTCCCAGTCCTCGAGGCCGCGTGCCCAGAGGTCCTTCTCCCGCCACGGCCCGATGCCCGGCACCAGCTGGAACGTCCGGCGAATCACCCTCCCAGCCTGCCCTGCGCCTCCGACGCGAGCCGACGGAGCAATGGGAGATCTGCCTCGCAGAACGGCATCGCCAGCATCTCCTTCGCCGTGGCCCCGCGCAGCGCGTGGGCCCCGAGGGGCGCCGGCGTGCCCTCGACGATGCGGGCATCGTAGAGGTGGAGGTCCACCGTCAGGTCCTCGTAGGCGTGGCGGACCGCGAAGCGCTCCTGGCCGACCTCGAGCCGGACGCCGAGCTCCTCACGGGCCTCCCGGAGGAGGGCCTCCGCGTCGGTCTCGCCGGGCTCCACCTTGCCGCCGGGGAACTCCCAGAGGAGCGCCCGGCTCTTCCCGGGCAACCGCTGCTGCACCAGGTACCGGCCGGGGGCGGTCTCGATGAGCGCCGCCACCACCCGGACCTCGCGGCTCACAGCGCTCCGGGCTGGGTGACGTGCAGGCCGTAGACGAAGCCGAGGTTCGACAGCACCAGCGCGTCCGGTCCGTACACGCCCGGCGTCGCGGTGACGCCCTTCCCCGGATCGAAGCGGCGGAGGATCCTGCCGCTCACCGGGTCGACGAAGAGCAGCGCCCTCCCGGTGGGCACGAGCAGCATCCCCGAGGCGAAGGCCGGCTGCTGTCCGGCGCGATCCGGCAGCGTCGTCACCCAGATGTTCTTGCCGGTCTCGGAGCTCCAGGCCCCGATCCGGTCCTCGCCGGCGGCGAAGACCACCCGTCCCCTCACCAGCACGTAGGCCAGCCCCGAGGCGCTGGTCTGCCAGACGGTGTCCCCGGTCTTCGCGTCGAGGGCGAACAGCCCGTCCTTGTAGGAGGCGACGATGAGGTGCCCGGCGGCGTCGAAGCCCGGGGTGCTGCTCACGTCGATGAACTGCGTGCCGGTGGAGAGGACGCGGTCCCAGAGGGCCGCGCCGGTCTTGGCCTCCAGCGCCGCGGCGTGCCCGTCGGAGAACCCGAGGTAGACCACCCCGTCGCGGACCACTGGCGTGCTGGCTCCGCGCAGGATGAAGCCGGCGGGCGGCGTCCGGCGGTACTGCCAGAGCCACTTCCCGTCCTTCATGTCCACCGCGTACAGCGTGGCGGACTGCGAGGCGACCAGCACCCGCCCCTCGGCGAGCACCGGCACCGTGACCAGCTCCTCGCCGCAGTCGTAGCTCCAGAGCACCTGCCCCGTGTCGGCCTTGATGGCGCGAAGCAGGCCGTCTCCCCCGGGGGAGTAGACCACCCCGTCCTTGATCAACACCCCGGCGTAGAACGGCGTGGGGGTGTTCACCGTCCAGCGCACCTTCCCGTCGATGTTGACGCTGCGGAGCACGCCATCGCGGGTGCCCACCACCACCCGACCGGAGACCGGGTCCACCGCCGGGGTGGCGAACTCCCGGGGGACGAACTCCATGGTCGTGGCGGTCTCGACCAGCGGGTGCCAGTAGTCGATGGAGAAGACCGCCAGCGCCGCGGCGGGCTCGCGGGAGAACGGGTCGCTCAGAACCGGCGCCCGTGCGGCGCAGCCACCGAGGGTGGCGAGCGCGATGGCCAGCAGCGCGCCGCGCCTCATCCGGCGTCCGGCTTCGGGGCGATGACGGCCTTGAAGCCCTCGGCCTCCAGCGCGGAGAGCCGCTCCTGCCCCAGCCGGGCAGCGGTCGTGCCGGGGTTGGCCGCGACCAGCTCGCCGAAGGCCTGGGCAGCCTCCTGCTTCTTGCCCATCATCGTCAGGATCCGCGCGCGGTTGTAGGCGCCCATCCCCGCCTCGAACCCGGCGCCCTCCTCGCGAGCCATCCGCTCGTAGGCGTCCAGTGCCTGGGGCAGCTGCGCCTTCGCCTCGTAGGCGTGGCCGAGCCCGTCCAGCGCGGCGACCCGGAGCGGCTCCGTCGACGGGGCCCTGGAGAGGTAGGCCTCGAAGTGGCCGATGGCGGGGTCCACCTGGCCGAGCCGGACCTCGGTGGCGGCGAGCGGCAGCGTCGCGGTGAGCGCGGCCTTCGTGCCTGGATAGGTGGTCAGGACCTCCGACAGCGCCTTCACCGCGGCCTCGTCCCGCTCCTTCTCCGACTTGAAGGGGGGCGGGTCGTCGGTCGCGCCGGGCGGCAGGTCGGCCAGGATGGGCCGGGAGAGCACTCCGACGGCAGTTCCGAGCGCGGTGCGCGCCTTCTCCTCTTTCCGCTGGGACAGCGATCGGGTCGCCATCACCGTGAAGAAGATCGCCAGGGCAGCCACGACCGTCCCCAGCACGAGGTTCCTGTTCCGGGCGATCCAGCCCTCGGCCTCGACCCCCACGCGCTGGAACGCATCCGGCGCGCGGAGCTCCTGTCGACTCATCCGATCCTGTGCCACGTGGTGACCTGGTGTCCTTCTTGCTAGGGCCCTGGAAAGGGCGCGCACTGTAGAGATCCGGATGCTGGGACGTCAACGACGGGCGTGTGGCCGCTTCCTCGCCATCCGCTTGGCCCTCCCGGGCTTCTCCCGGAAGAACAGCTGGAGGGGCACGCGCAGTCCAAACGTCTCGCGCAGCTGGTTCGAGAGGTACCGCTTGTAGGCCTCCGGCACCTTCTCCGGCCGGTTGGTGGTGATGGCGAAGGCCGGTGGGGCCGTGCCCACCTGGGCGATGTAGTACAGCCGGAGCGGCCGGCCATCCACGATGGGCGCGGGGTGGGCGTCCACCAGGTGCGCGAGGAGCTTGTTGAGCGCCGGGGTCGGGACCCGCATCCGGAAGGAGTCTTGAAGCTCGGCGGCGAGGTCCAGCACCTTGTCCACCTTGGACCCGGTGAGCGCGCTGACGAAGATGATCGGCGCGTAGGACACGAACTTCAGCGTCCACTTCAGCTCCTCGCGGGTCCGCTTCTCGGTGCGCGGGTCCTTGGTCACCAGGTCCCACTTGTTGACCACCACCAGGAGCGCCCGGGCGCGCTCGGCGACCAGGCCGGCCAGCCGCGCGTCCTGGTCCACCCCCGGCTCGGTGCCGTCGAGGACCAGCACCGCGACGTCCGCCCGCTCCATGCTCCGCAGTGCCGCGAGGACGCTCAGCTTCTCCACGCCCTCCCCCACCGCCTTCCGTCGGCGGATGCCGGCGGTGTCGGTGAGGACGAAGCGGCGGTCCCGGTGGATGAGGGTGGTGTCGATCGGGTCGCGGGTCGTGCCGGGCTCGGGGCTGGCGACCACCCGCTCCTCGCGGACGATGGCGTTGAGGAGGGTGCTCTTCCCCACGTTGGGACGGCCGAGGATGGTCAGACGGACCGGCGCGTTCTCCGCGGGCTCCGACGCCTCGGCAGGCTCGCCCGGCCCGGGTTCGGCCGGTTTCGGCAGCCGGGCGATCACCGCATCGAGCAGCGCGTCCACGCCCACCGCGTGCTCCGCCGACACGCCGAACACCTCGGGGATGCCCAGGCGATAGAAGTCCGCCGTGCCGGTCTCCGCCGCCGACGGTGAGTCCAGCTTGTTGACCGCCAGGAGCAGCGGCTTCCCGGTCCGCCGCAGCGCCCGGGCGAGCGTCTCGTCCACCGCGTTCGGACCGGTCCGTCCATCGACCACCATCACGACGACGTCGGCCTCCCGTGCCGCGAGCTCCGCCTGGGCACGGACCTGCGCGGCGAGCCCGGTCTCCTCCTCGGGAACGAAGCCGCCGGTGTCGATGACCGCGAGCTCCCGGCCCTGCCACTCGGCGTCGGCGTAGTGGCGGTCGCGGGTGACGCCCGGAACGTCCTGCACCAGGGCCAGGCGGCGTCCCGCGATGCGGTTGAAGAGCGTGCTCTTCCCCACGTTGGGCCTTCCGAGGATGGCGACCAGCGGCCTCACGCGAGCCCCACCTTCCTGAGCCCGCGCTCACTCTCGGTCCAGCGCGGCTCCACCTTCACCCGGAGGTCCAGGTACACGTGCGTGCCGAGCAGCCGCTCCAGCGCCTTGCGGGCGTCGGTGCCGATGGCCTTCAGCATGGCGCCGCGCTTGCCGATGACGATCGCCTTCTGGCTCTCGCGCTCGACGTAGAGCGTGGCGTGAATCCGGACCAGGCCCTGGAGGCCGCCAGGCCTGCTCCCCGGGAGCGGCGCCCGCTCGCTCTCGTCGAAGGCGTCGATCACCACCGCCGCCGAGTGGGGAACCTCCTGGCGGGTGTGACGGAGCACCTGCTCGCGGATCAGCTCCGCGGCGAGCCCGACCTCCTGCTGGTCGGTGAAGGTCTCCGCGTCGAACAGCGGTGGGCCCTCCGGGAGCCGGGAGAGCGTCGTCGACAGGAGCTCCTCCACCCCGTCGCCCTCGAGCGCGGAGACGAAGAGCACCTCGTCGAAGGGGCGCACTGCGGTGAGCGCGCTGACGAAGGGAAGCAGCAGCGGCTTGGGGAGCGTGTCGACCTTGTTGACCACCAGGAGCACCGGCTTCCGCACCGAGGCCAGCCGCTCGAGGACGGCCCGGACCCCGGGAGTGACCTCCGGGGTCGTCCCGTCCTGTCCCAGCGCGGGCTCCACCAGGAGCAGCACCAGATCGACGTCCTCCAGCGCGGAGAGGGCCGCCTCCACCATCGCCCGGTTCAACGCCCCCTTCGCGTCGTGGATGCCGGGGGTGTCCACGAACGCCACCTGTCCCTCGGGGCGGGTCACCACTCCGGTGATGCGGGTCCGGGTGGTCTGCGGCTTCGGCGAGACGATGGCGATCTTCTCCCCCACCAGGCGGTTGAGGAGGGTGCTCTTGCCGACGTTGGGTCGGCCGACGAGGGCGGCGAATCCTGAGTGCTGGACGGTCATCGGAGGTGGTCTGGAGGAGGCCCGTCGGCCTCCCCGCGGAACGGGGGCTCGCCCCGGCGCCTTACGGCTGGGTGGAGATGGTCAGCTTGTTGATCCGCACGTCGGTCTTCGGGCGGTCCTGCGCGCCCTTCGGAATCTCGTTGGCCACGCGCTTGACGATGTCCTGGCCGGAGACCACCTCACCGAAGATGGTGTGCCGGTTGTTCAGGTGCGGCGTCGGAACGACGGTGATGAAGAACTGGCTGCCGTTGGTGCCTGGCCCGGCGTTGGCCATCGCGAGCAGCCCCGGCTTGTCGAAGCGCCGGCCGCTCTGGAACTCGTCCTCGAACTGGTAGCCCGGCCCGCCGAAGCCCTTCCCGAGCGGATCTCCGCCCTGGATCATGAAGTCCTTGATGCAGCGGTGGAAGATGGTGCCGTCGTAGAGCGGCGCCCCGGTCTTCTTCGTCCGGGTGTTCGGGTCGGTCCACTCCTTCTCGCCGGTGGCCAGCCCCACGAAGTTCTCCACCGTCTTCGGTGCGTCCTTGCTGAACAGCTTCACCACCACCTTGCCCTCGGTGGTGTCGAAGTGCGCGTACAGGTCCTTGCCGGCCTTCACCTCGTCGACCATTCCCATCGTCGTCGTCCTTTCGAGCTGGAGGGCCCTTACTAGCTCTTGGGCGCCTTGTCAGACACGGCGATCGAGATCACGCTGATCGGGTCGGTCGGCCGGTTGCCGCCCATCGTCTTCACGTGGGAGATGGCCTCCACCACCGGATAGCCGCTGACCACCTCGCCGAAGATGGTGTGCCGCCCGTCCAGGTGATGCGGGGTCGCGGTGGTGATGAAGAACTGGCTGCCGTTGGTGTTCGGGCCGCGGTTGGCCATGGCGAGGATGCCCTTCCTGTCGAACTTGCGGCCGCTCTGGAACTCGTCCTCGAAGGTGAAGCCCGGCTGGCCCCGTCCGGTGCCGGTGGGATCTCCGCCCTGGATCATGAAGTCGGGGATGACGCGGTGGAACTCCGTGCCGTCGTAGAGCGGCGTGCGCTTGCGCTGGTTGTCGCGCGGATCGACCCACTCCTTCTCGCCGGTGGCGAGGCCGACGAAGTTGGCCACGGTCTTCGGCGCGTCCTTGCTGAAGAGCTTCACCACGATGGGGCCCTTGCTCGTCTTGATGGTGGCCCAGAGGTCCTTCCCCGCCTCGGCCTTGCTCATCCACTCCCCACCCGAGGCGAGCGGCACCTCCGACGGCGGTGGCGGCGCGGGCGGTGGCCTCTGGGCAGCAGGAGCCGGCGGCTTCGGCGCCTCGGCGGGCGGGGACTGCTTCTCGCAGGCCACGAGGGCGAGCCAGGGGATCAGCAACACGGCGGCGGTGCGGGCGGTTCGCATGCGGTCGATGAGATGTCCAGGGTGCAGGGTGTGCGGTTGGAAGACGGGCGGAGGCCAGTGCGCAAAGTGCTAGCTCGCGCCGGAGTCCTTCTTGGCCTCTGAATCGAGCATCGTCAACGTCTGACGTGCGGCGGCCTGCTCCGCCTCCTTCTTGGACCGGCCCCGTGCCCGGGCGAAGAGCTCGCTCCCCACGGTGACCTCGACCTCGAAGGTCTTGGAGTGGTCCGGCCCCTCCTCGCTCACCACCCGGTAGCGAGGGGACTGCCGCAGCCGCGTCTGAACCAGTTCTTGAAGCCGGGTCTTCCAGTCCTCGCCGCTCTTCCCCTCGGCGACGCCCTGGAGCAGGTCCCCGAAGAGCCGGTCCACCACCGCCAGCGCTCCGGGGAGCCCGGCGCTCAGGTACACCGCGCCGATGACGGCCTCGAGCGCGTCGGCGAGCACCGAGCTCTTGTCACGCCCGCCGGTCATCTCCTCGCCCCGCCCCATCCGGAGCAGGTCGCCCAGGCCGAGGTGGCGGGCCACGCGGGCGAGGCTGTCCTCGTTGACCAGCAGCGCGCGCAGCTTGGAGAGCTCGCCCTCGTCGGCGCCGGGGAACCGCTCCATCAGGCGGTGGCTCACCGCGAGGTCCACCACCGCGTCGCCGAGGAACTCCAGGCGCTCGTTGTCCGCGCCCTCGTCCTTGTGCTCGTTGACGTAGCTCTTGTGGGTCAGCGCGGCGAGCCCCTGCACCGGCTCCAGCGCGTCCACCCCGAGCCTCCGGGAGAGGGACTCGATGAGCACGGCATCGGCGGGGCGAGTCGGCGCGGGCATCGGTCAGGTGGACAGCTGGCGGGCCAGGGTCTCGGCGAGGGCGTAGGGGTCGGCCTCGCGGCGGGCGATGGACAGGGCGACCTCGTCCAGCCGCCCCTTCTCGGCCTCGAGGCGGTCGAGAGCCGACTGGAGCAACAGATTTCGGAGCAACGCGAGGAACTGCATGCGGGCGCGCGCCCGCTCCCGCTCGGCGCGCTGGCCGGTGCGCTCGAGGAAGGCGCGGTGCTGCGCGATGGCCTCCATGGCCGGATCGATCCCCTGGTCGCGCGCAGCGATGACCTTGAGGATGGGCGGCTCCCACTCGTCGGAAGGTGGCGGCGCGTCCACCGGCTTCCCCTGGGCGCGGGTCTTCAGGCGGTGCTGCCGGTCGTGCTCCACCGGGGGGCGGCGCAGGGCGTGGCGGAGCTCGAGCATCTGGCGCAGCTCGCGCACGGTGCGGTCGGCGCCGTCGAGGTCGGCCTTGTTGACGATGAAGACGTCCGCCACCTCGAGGATGCCCGCCTTGATCGCCTGGATGTCGTCGCCCATCCCGGGGACGGTGACCAGCATCGTGGTGTGAGCCATCTGGGCGATGTCGATCTCGTCCTGGCCCACGCCGACGGTCTCCACGACGACCACGTCCTTGCCCATCGCGTCCATCACCCGGATGCAGTCCCCGGTGGCCCGGGAGAGTCCCCCGAGGGACCCACGCGTGGCCAGCGACCGGATGAAGACCTGGGGGTCGGAGGCGTGGGCCTGCATCCGGATCCGGTCCCCGAGGATGGCCCCGCCGCTGAACGGGCTGGTGGGGTCCACCGCGAGCACGCCGACCGACTTGCCCTGGGCACGGAAGCGCGCCACCACCCGGTCGGTGAGGGTGGACTTCCCTGCCCCGGGCGATCCGGTGATGCCGAGCACGTAGGCATTGCCCGTCCTCGGGAAGAGCGCCTGGAGGTCGGGGATGGCCGCGGGGTCCTCGTCGTCGATGCGGCGCATGAGGCGGCTCGCGGCGCGCACCTCGCCGGCCAGGACCCGATCCACGAGCGAATTGCCGCTCATGGCTCGTCCCCCTCGAGCCAGGAGATCTCCCCCGGGGACACGCCGAGGGCGCGAGAGGCGACGTCCGCGACCCCGGGGAAATCCTCGAGCTGGAAGTGCTCCGCCCACTTCTTGCCGTCCGGCCCGGCCAGCAGGCCGCGGAACGTCCGCCCCCGGACCCGGGCGGCGACGAACCGGTATCGCTCACCCCGGACCATGAAGTCGCACAGCAGCTCGAGCGCGCTGTTCGGCGGCACGCGCGCCGAGGGGCCGAAGCGCTCCGCCAGCTCGCCGTAGCCGATGCCTGTGCGCGGTGCGGCGGTCTCCGCCACCAGCCCGAGCAGGTGGGCCTGCAGCGACGGCGCGTCCGGGAACTGGCCGAGCGCGAACGCCGGGCCCACGTCGGACCGGAGCAGCGCGCCGGCGCGGTGCACCTCGATGACTCGAAGTCTCCCCTGCTTGTCGCCCCCGAGCAGGACCCGGAGCCCGCCGACCTGCGCCTCGGCACGCACCTCGAGCGAGCCGGCATCGACCGAGGGCTGGAGCCCGAGCGCCTCGAGGCGGCTGGCCATGCTCTGCAGCCGGGCGACGTGCTCGTCGAACCCGGCCAGCAGCTGCGCCTCCAGCTCCGGGGCCTCGGTCACCGTGTCCACCGCCAGGGGCGGTAGCCCGACCAGCTCCGGAGGATCCACGGGGATGAGGAGCTCCTCGGCGACGGCGAGGGTCACCGCCGGCACCGGGCGCCGGGTGAGGGGGTTGACCACGGAGCCCTGCAGCGGGAGCACGACCTCGGGTCCGGCCGCTCCCTCCTGCACCGTCAGCCCGAGCTGCGCCAGCCGTTCCGCTTCCATCGACCCCGTCTCAGGCCTTGAGGAGCTCCCGGGAAATCACAGTCCGCTGCACCTCGCTCGTGCCCTCGCCGATCTCGCAGAGCTTGGCGTCCCGGAGGTAGCGCTCCACCGGGAACTCCCGGGTGTAGCCGTAGCCCCCGTGGATCTGCACCGCCTTGTTGCAGGCCTTGAAGGCGATCTCGCTGGCGAAGAGCTTGGCCATGCTCGCCTCGCGGCCATAGGGGCGACCGGCATCGGCGAGCACCGCCGCCCGGTGCACGAGGAGGCGCGCGGCCTGGAGCTCGGTCTGCATGTCGGCCAGCATCCAGCGGATGGCCTCGAAGTCGCCGATGGGCTTGCCGAAGGCCTTGCGGTCCCGGGCGTAGCGGGCGGACTCCTCGAGCGCGCCGCGGGCCAGGCCGGTGGACAGCGCGCCGATGGTGATCCGCCCCTTGTCGAGGATCTGCAGGGTGTTGACGAAGCCCATCCCCAGCTCGCCCAGGCGCTGGGTGTCGGGGATCTCGACGTTCTCCATGATCAGCTCGCCGGTGTCCGAGCTGCGCATCCCGAGCTTTCCGTGGATGGCCTTCTGGGTGAACCCGGGCATCCCTCGCTCGAGGATGAAGGCGGTGATGCCCTTCTGCCGCTTGTCGGGCTCGGTGAGGGCCAGGACGACGAAGACCTGTCCCACCGTGCCCTGGGTGATGAACATCTTGGTGCCGTTGAGCACCCACCGGTCCCCGCGGCGGACGGCGGTGGTCTTCATCCCCGCCGCGTCCGAGCCGCTGCCGGGCTCGGTGAGTCCCCAGGCTCCGAGCCACTCCCCGCTGGCCAGCTTCGGTAAATAACGCTTCCGCTGGGCATCGTTGCCGAACACGCGGAGGTGGCTCGTCCCCAGGCCGTTGTGGCTGGCCACGGTGAGGGCCAGCGAGCCGTCGTACCGGGCGATCTCCTCGATGGCCACCGCCACCGCCAGGCTGTCCATGCCGGCGCCGCCGTACTCCTCCGAGACGAGGATCCCCAGCGCACCGAGCTCACCGAGCGCCTTGACCACGTGGCCGGGGAACTTCTCCTCGTGGTCCCACTGCCGGGCGTACGGCTTGACGTGCTCCTCGCAGAACTCCCGGAGCGAGGCCTGGAGCGCGCGGTGGCTCTCGGGAAGGGTCAGGTCCATTCACCCCCCCTTCTACACCGGCAACACGCCGTGCTTCTTGGCCGGACGGGGCTGGAACCGGCGGGAGTAGGCCTCGAGCCGGCGTTCGAGCTGGTCCCGGAGCTCGTCGCCGGGGACGATCTCGTCGATCACCAGCTCGGAGGCGAGCTTCGTCAGGTCCACGTCGGCCCGGTACTCGTCCCGGAGCGCCTGGACGTAGGCGGCCCGCTCTGCCTCGGGCTTGTCCTGGATCTTGTTGAAGAACACGGCGTTGACCGCGGCCTCCGGGCCCATGACGGCGATCATCGCCTGGGGAAGGGCCAGGGTGACGTCCGGGCCGAAGCCGGGACCGGACATGGCGTAGAGCCCCGCGCCGTAGGCCTTCCGCACCACCACCGAGATGCGGGGCACGGTCGCCTCCGACACCGCGGAGATCATCTTCGCCCCGGCCCGGATGATTCCGGCCCGCTCGACCTTGGTGCCGATCATGAAGCCCGGGACGTCGGCCAGGTACACGAGCGGGATGTTGAAGGCGTCGCAGAGCCAGATGAACCGGGCGGCCTTGTCGGCGGAGTCCACGAAGAGGACGCCGCCCTTGTACTTGGGCTGGTTGGCGACGATGCCGACCGGCCGGCCGGCGATGCGGGCCAGGACGGTGATGACCTCCTGGGCAAAGAGCTTCTTCACCTCGAAGAGCGAGCCCGCGTCGACGATCTCGTTGATCAGCGCGAACATGTCGAAGGGCTTGTTCTGGTCGGCAGGGACGATCTCGTCGACGCGTTTCCCGGAGCGGGCCGGGGCCTTCGACTCTGCCCTCGGCGGCTGCTCGGAGAAGCTGGAGGGGAAGTAGGAGAGGTAGGCCTTCGCCGCCGCGATGGCCTCCGCCTCGGTCTTCACCAGCACGTCCCCGCAGCCGCTGACCGAGCAGTGCATGCGGGCGCCGCCCATCTCCTCGAGGGTGACCTTCTCCCCGATGACCATCTCCGCCATCCGGGGCGAGCCCAGGTACATCGAGGCGTTGCCCTCGACCATCACCACCAGGTCGCAGAAGGCCGGGATGTAGGCGCCGCCCGCGGCGGAGGGTCCGAAGAGCAGGCAGATCTGCGGCACCTCGCCGGAGAGCTGCACCTCGTTGAAGAAGATGCGTCCGGCGTGGCGGCGGCCGGGGAACATCTCCACCTGGTCGGTGATGCGCGCGCCCGCCGAGTCCACCAGGTAGAGGAGCGGTACGCGCAGGTTCCGGGCCGTCTCCTGGATCCGGAGGATCTTCTCCACCGTGCGCGCGCCCCAGCTCCCGGCCTTGACCGTCGAGTCGTTCGCCATGAGGGCGACCGTCCGCCCGCCCATCTTCCCGAGGCCGGTGATGACGCCGTCGGCAGGGAGATCCGGATCGGCGGCATTGGCGAAGGTGCCGTCCTCCACGAAGGAGTCGGGATCCAGCAGCCGGGTGATGCGTTCTCTTGCGAACAGCTTCCCCGTCTCGGAGTTCTTGGCGTGGTACTTCGGCGCCCCGCCCTTGCGGATGCGGGCGCGGCGCTCGCGCAGGGTGTCGTCGGCTGGCATGCGGCGCGGGGGCTTACCACGGGGGGTGCCGCATCTGTCAGGCGTTCCTACCGTTGGGGTTCAGTCAACCCCTTCCCCCAGGAGGAGCGCACATGGCGTTCTCGGACATCGTTGGAGGCTTCACCAAGAGCTACCTGTACACGAGCCTGGCCAGGGATGGCGTCAAGCTCTGGAACCGCCTCGGGGATCTCGACCTGCCGGAGTTCGACAAGGAGCGGCTGATGCGCAGGGTCGGCGTCGTCCCCTACTCGCCGGGGGCGCGGACCGCGAGCGACATCGGCCTCTTCATCCTGGGCGGGATCGTCGGGGCCCTGGTGGGCCTGGCCCTGGCCCCGAAGGCGGGCGTCGAGCTGCGGAGCGACGTGCGTGACCGGGCCCTGAAGGTGTTCGACCAGGTGAAGGACCAGGTGAAGAACAAGGCCCAGGACGTGGAGCGGGTGACCGCCTAGCGCCCCTTCCAGACGGGCCGGCGCTTCTCGGCGAAGGCCCGGAGCCCCTCGAGACGGTCTTCCGAGCGGAGGACCGTCTCGTACTGCTCGAGCTCCAGGGCGAGCGCGGCGTCCATCTCGAGGTCCAGCCCCCGGTCCACGGCGTGCTTGGCCGCGGCCACCGCAAGGGGTGCGTTCTCGGCGATCTGCTCGGCGACGGCGAGGGAGACCTCCATCAGCCGGCCCTCCGGGGCGAGCCGCTGGACCAGCCCGATGGCGAAGGCCTCGGCGGCGTTGAGCCGGCGGCCGGTGAGGATGAGGTCCTTGGCGCGTCCGGGGCCGATGAGCCGGGCGAGCCGCTGGGTCCCCCCGCCCCCGGGGATGATGCCCAGGCGGACCTCGGTGAGGCCCATCTCCGCAGCGGGCGCGGCCACGCGGAGGTCACAGGCCAGCGCGAGCTCGGTCCCGCCGCCGAGCGCCGAGCCGTTGATGGCGGCGATGAAGACGGTGTTGCTGGTCTCGAGCGTGCGGAAGGTGCGGCGCAGCCCCCCGAGGAAGGCGCGCACCTCGGCCTCGCTCATGGTGGCGCGCTCCTTGAGGTCGGCCCCGGCGCAGAACGCCTTCTCCCCGGCGCCGGTGATGATGACTGCTCGCACCTCCTGGCCGCTGGAGACGCGGGCCACCCGTGCCTCGAGCTCGGCGAGGACCGCACGGCTGATGGCGTTGCGCGTGTCCTCGGCGTCGAGCGTCCAGATCTCCACCGGTCCGCGGCGCTCCTCCCGGAAGGTTCCCATGTGTGCAATCTCCCTCGATCTCAGGCGTACGGCACCTAGGTCGATGCGGCACCCGATGGCAAGGCAGGAGGCCCGCCCGCTAATGTTGAACCCCGCCGGCGCCCGGCGACGATGAATCGACGCGTCTGCCTCTTCGCCCTCTTCCTCACGCTGGCCACGCCTGCGCTGGCCCGCGTCGGGAGCGGTCAGCACTACAGCGGCTCGCACTCGAGCAGCTCCTCCAGCTCTCGGGCCTCGGGAGGCTCCTGGTCCGGCTCTCGGGGGTCGAGCTCGTGGTCCGGCGGCGGGTCGTCGTCCTCGGGAAGCGACCTGGGGTTCCTCCTCTTCTTCCTGAGCCATCCCGTCTTCACCCTGGCGCTGATCGGCCTCGCCTTCGTGGTCTGGCGGAGCTACTCGCGGAGCTTCGGGGCCACGGCGAGCACCCAGCGGGCCTTCGAGGAGACCGACGCGCGCGAGGTCGGCCCGCCGTCGGCCCGCGAGGTCACTGCCTGGGTGGACGCGCTCCACGCCTCCGACCCGGACTTCGACCTGGTGGCCTTCCTGGACCAGGTGAAGGCGCTCTTCCTGCGGGTGCAGGCGGCGTGGGCGGCGGGAGACCTCTCGCCGGTACGGCGTGACCTGTCGGACGCGACGTTCCAGCGCTTCCGGGTGCAGCTCGAGCTGCTGCGCGCCCAGGCCGTGCGGAACGTGACTGCGGACATGGCCGTGCTGGATCTGCAGCCCGCGGGGCTGGAGCGGACGACGGCCTTCGACACCCTGCACGTGCGCATCCGCGCGCAGGCCCGGGACGTCGACGTGCCGATCTCGCTCTCGCCCGAGCAGGCAATGGACCGGGCGCGGCGTGCGCCGCTGGAGCCGTTCACCGAGGTCTGGTCGTTCGTCCGGCGCCCCGGAACGCGCTCGCGCAAGGACGGGATGATCCAGCCGGGCAACTGCCCGAACTGCGGGGCGCCATTCGACGGGGGTGCTGCCGGCAACTGCACCTACTGCGGAGCCATCGTGAACAGCGGCGCCTACGACTGGGTGCTGGCGGAGATCACCCAGGGCATCGAGGCCGGGAGCGCGCCGCCCGAGGTTCCGGGGCTGGAGGCGCTCCGGGCGGCGGATCCGGCGCTGTCGCTGGAGGTGCTGGAGGACCGGGCCTCGCTCCTGTTCTGGGGGTGGATCGACGCGCAGTCGCGCCGGGAGCCCGGGCGGATGGCGAAGCTGGCGACGACGGACTTCCTGTCCGAGATGGCGGCGGACGTCGCGTCGCTGCGGGCGCGGCAGCGGATCCGGGTGTTCCTCCAGGCGGCGGTGGGAAGCGTGGCGGTGCGGGAGATCGAGAGCGGGCCGGCGACGACGCAGGTCCAGGTGGAGATTCGCTGGAGCGCGCGGATGGGGGTGGTGCCGGAGGGCGGCTCGCCGGGGACGCCGGCCACCCTGCCCCAGCGGTGGATCTTCACCCTGGCCCGGAAGGCGGGGGTGAGGACGGACCAGGCGCGCGGCATGGCGACGGCCCGGTGCGGGAACTGCGGAGCGCCGCTCGGCGACTCGGTCCAGCCCACCTGCGAGCACTGCGGGGCGACACTGAACGACGGGGCGCACGACTGGGTGCTGGCGCGAGCGGAGCCGGTCGAGGTGTGGGCGGCGCGGACGCGGGTGGAGGCGACTCCGCAGGCGGCCGGCGTGCCGGTGGCGGCCGCCGGTCGCGACACGGTGCTCGACGCGGCGGAGCGGCAGCGCCTGCTCTACACGATGGCGGCGATGGCCGCGGCGGACGGCCAGGTGGACGACCGCGAGCGGCGGATGCTGAGGCTGTGCGCCGAGCGCTGGGGCGTTCCGTACGAGAACGTGGAGCTCGCGCTGAGCGCGGACCCGGCGCTGTTCGAGCGGCTGGTCCCGCCGCCGGGCCCGGGTGGAGAGGCGTTCCTGCGCTCGCTGGTGCAGATGGCGCTGGTCGACGGGAAGGTGGACCGCCAGGAGCGCCGGCTGCTGGAAGCGGCGGCCGGGCGCCTGGGGCTGTCGCAGAAGCTGCCCGAGCTGCTGGCGCGGTTCGGCCTCGGCTAGGACGGGCGCGCATCGATGCGGCTCGACGCCGCCCCGGTCACTTCGCAGGAGCCCAGCGCGCCTGCGTCCGCGCGACCGGCTCGAAGGCGTCGGTGACCTTCGCGGACACGGCGTAGTGGACGACCTCGACCGGTCCGCTCGCCGGGCAGACGACGTAGGAGAGAGCGAAGACGGGATCGACCGGTCGGGGATCCTGGAAGCGGATCTCGGTGCACGGGGCTCCACCGGGGCCACACCGTCCGCTGAGGCGGCGCGCCACGGTCATCCTTCCCTTCCAGTGGGCGAGCAGCGCCTTCTCGGTCTCGGCGCACGAGGTCGTCGGAGCCTCGACGAAGACCGTCGGGATGTGCCGGTCGACCCTGAGGGGTCCGGTGTCGATTGCACCGCACAGGACGGCGTGAGGTCCGTACGAGGGCGGGCAGTCGCCGATCTCCCAGCCGGCCGGAACGAAGGAGCGCCGGCGCTCGGAATCGGAAGGGCCCGGTCCGGCGGCGAGCAGGAGCCCTGCGGCGAGGGGCGCGAGGAGCTGGGCGAATCGATGCAGCGGTGGCATCCGGTCTCCGGTGGCGAGCGACGGGGGCTCGACGTGCCGCCGTGCCACCGATCTCAGCCCGCGGCCTTCAGCAGCTCGCGGGCGATCACCAGCCGCTGGATCTCGCTCGTCCCCTCGTAGATGGTCTGCACCCGCGCGTCGCGCAGGTACCGCTCCACCGGGAACTCGTCGATGTACCCGTAGCCCCCGTGGAGCTGGACCGCCTTGTCCGCGGCCCGGTTCGCCATCTCCGAGGCGAAGACCTTGGCCATCGAGGCCTCGCGGGTGAACGGCCGGCCCGACTCCTTGAGCTCCGCCGCGCGGAGGGTCATCAGCTCGGCGGCGGCGAGCTCGGTCTGGATGTTGGCCAGCATGAAGCGTACGGCCTGGAAGTCCGACACCGACTTCCCGAAGGCCTTCCGCTCGCGGGTGTACCGGACGCTCGCGACGAGCGCCGCCCGCGCGACACCGCAGGCCTGCGAGGCGATGCCGATCCGCCCACCGTCGAGCGCCATCATCGCCAGCTTGAACCCCTGCCCCTCCGGACCGAGGAGCGCGTCCGCGGGGAGCCGGCAGTCCTCGAACTGCAGCGGCACCGTGGTCGAGCCGCGGAGGCCCATCTTGTCCTCGTGCCGGCCGGCGACGAGCCCCTTCGTGCCGCCCTCGACGATGAACGCCGACAGGCCGCCCGCTCCCGGTCCCCCGCTCCGCGCCCAGACCACCATGACCCCGGCCCGGTCGCCGGAGGTGATCCACTGCTTGCTCCCGTTCAGCACCCAGCCGCCCTTCGTCCGCTCCGCCCGCGTCTCCAGCGCGGAGGCGTCGCTCCCGGCCTGCGGCTCCGACAGCGCGAAGGCGCCGGCGACCGCCTTGCCCGAGGTGAGCCGGGTGACGTGCCGGTGCTTCTGCTCCTCGGTGCCGAAGGCGGTGATCAGCTCGGCGCACATGTTGGTGACCGCCATCGCCACCGCGGTCGACGCGCAGGCCTCGGCGATCTCCATCATCGCCAGCGCGTAGGAGGTCGCCCCCGCCTCGGCCCCGCCGTAGGCCGAGGGCACGTTCACCCCCAGGAGGCCGAGCTCCGCCATCTCCGCCAGGAGCTCCGCCGGGAACTGCTCGTTCCGGTCCCGGTCGCGAGCCCCAGGCGCGACCCGCTCGCGGGCGAAGGTCCGGGCGGTGTTCCGGACCAGCGCCTGGGTCTCGGTGAGCTCGAGCCGCATCAGCGCACGGCCTTGAGGTTGAAGGGGTACTCCACCGGGTGGTCCTTCCCGTCGGGCGGCTTGGGGAAGGTCATGGTGGAGAGCACCGTCTCCACGCAGCGGTGGAGCGCCTCGTTCTTCAGCGTCGTCCCCTTCTTCACCACCTTGGGCTGCCGCACGGTGCCTTCCGGGGTGATGATGAAGTGGGTCTGGATCTTCCCGTCCACCGGCTTGTCGGTGCCGGCGAGGCTCTGCTCCCAGCAGCGCTCGATCTCCGGCTGCTTGGACTTGACCACGTCGCGCAGCGTGTCCGGGGTGAACGGCAGCTTCTCCGGCCCGGAGCCCTTCGCGGGCGTGGCCGTGGTGCCCACGCCTGGCGGAAGGACGATGATCCCGGCGTCGGGAGCGGGTGCGGCGGCGAGCACGACGAGGAGCGGGACGAGCATGGTCACTCCTTCAGAAGGGAACCGCTGATGACGATGCGCTGGATCTCGCTCGTGCCCTCGTAGATCTCGGTGATCCGCGCGTCCCGCACGTGCCGCTCGGCGTCGAACTCCTTGCTGTACCCCTGCCCGCCGTGAATCTGCAGGCCCTTGTTCGCCACCCGGCTGGCCATCTCGCTGGCGTAGAGCTTGGCCATCGCCGACTCGGGGCTGTGGCGCGCGCCCTGGTCCTTCATCAGCGCCGCCTTCAGGGTGAGCAGCCGGGCAGCGTCGATCTCCGTGGCCATGTCCGCGAGCATGAACTGGATCGCCTGGTGGTTGGCGATGGGCTGGCCGAAGGTCTTCCTGTCCTGCGCATAGCGGAGCGCCTCCTCGAAGGCCGCCCGCGCGATGCCGATGGCCTGCGAGGCGATGCCGATGCGTCCGCCATCGAGGGTGGACATGGCGACCTTGAACCCGTCGCCTTCCTTGCCGAGGAGGTTCTTCGCCGGGACCACCATGTCCTCGAAGAAGATGGAGCAGGACTGCGCCGCGGTGATGCCCATCTTTCGATCGGGCTGTGCGCGGTTGAACCCCGGAGTGCCGGTGGGGACGATGAAGGCGGTGATGCCCCGGTGGCCCGCGGCCCGGTCGGTCATGGTGAAGAGGACGATGGCGTCGGCCACCGGCCCGTTGGTGATCCAGTTCTTGCTGCCGTTGATGACGTAGCTGTCGCCCTTGCGGACGGCGACGGTCTTCTGGGCGGCGGCGTCCGACCCCGCCTCCGGCTCGGTGAGCCCGAAGCAGCCCAGCTTCTCGCCGCGGGCGAAGGGAACGAGCCACTCGCGCTTCTGGACGTCGGTTCCGAACTTCAGCACCGGATCGCAGTAGAGCGAGTTGTTGACGCTGGCGATGACGCCCACCGAGGCATCTCCGCGGCTCAGCTCCTCGATGGCCAGCGCGTAGGAGACGTTGTCCAGCCCCGCCCCACCCCACTCCTCGGGCACCGCCACCCCGAGCAGCGACAGCTCGGCGAGCTTCTTCACCACCTCGTGGGGGAAGCGATGCTCCTCGTCCAGCTTCCGCGCGTGGGGGATGAGCTCCCGGGCGGCGAACTCCCGCGTCAGTCGCTGCGTCTCCCGCTGCAGATCGGTCAGTTGGAAGTCCATCGGGTTCCTTAGCGTCCGGTGAAGACCGGGGGTCGCTTCTCGAGAAAGGCCTTCATCCCCTCGGTCCGGTCCGCGGAGGCGAAGAGGTCGGAGAACAGCTGTCGCTCGATCTCGAGCCCGTCCGCGAGATCCAGGTCCGCTCCGCGGTCGATGGCCTCCTTGGCCCGACGGACGGCAAGCGGTCCCTTCTTCGCGACTCGCTCCAGCGCGGCGCGCGCGTGGCCCAGCAGCTTCGGCAGGGGAACGACGTCCAGGACCAGGCCGATCTCCTTGGCCCTGGCGGCGTCGAGCATGTCCCCGGTGAAGATGAGCTCCTTCGCCCGTGCCCGGCCGACGAGCCGGGTGAGGCGCTGGGTTCCACCGAAGCCCGGCAGCACGCCCAGGCTGACCTCCGGGAGCCCGAACCTCGCGTTCTCGGAGGCGTAGATGAAGTCGCAGGCCAGCGCGAGCTCGCACCCGCCCCCGAGCGCAAATCCATTGACCGCCGCCACCACGGGAAACGGGAGCGCGGAGATGGCGTCCATGACCCGCTGCCCGAGCGCCCCGAAGTGGCGCGCCCGGTCGGCGTCCATGCCGTTCATCTCGGCGATGTCCGCGCCGGCGACGAAGGCCTTCTCCCCCGCCCCGGTGACGACGACCCCGCGGACGTCCGAGCGCAGCGCCAGGTCCCCGGCGATCTTCTCCAGCTCTTGCAGCGTCCGGGTGTCGAGCGCGTTGAGCGACTTCGGACGGTCCACCGTCACCGTCGCGAACGGGCCGTCCACGTCGAGCCGGACATTCACCTCGGCCATGCTGCCCTCCTCACTTCTCGTAGACGTGGAACCCGCGCCCGGTCTTCTTCCCCAGCCAGCCTGCGTCCACGTACTGGCGCAGGAGTGGGCAGGGCCGGTACTTCGGATCCCCCAGCCCGCGGTGCATCACCTCGGCGATGAAGAGCACCGTGTCCAGCCCGATGAAGTCCGCGAGCTGCAGCGGGCCCATCGGCTGGTTGGTGCCGAGCTTCATCGCGGTGTCGATGTCCTCGGCGGTGCCCAGACCCTCCATCAGGGCGTAGGCCGCCTCGTTCAGCATCGGGATGAGGATCCGGTTGACGATGAACCCGGGGTAGTCGCGCGAGGTCACCACGGTCTTTCCCATCGCCTGGGCGAGGCTCCGCGTCCGCTCGAAGGTGGCGTCGGAGGTCGCCGCCCCGCGGATCAGCTCGACGAGCTGCATCACCGGGACGGGATTCATGAAGTGCATCCCGATGACCGCCTCGGGCCGCCTCGTCGCCGCCGCGATGCGGGTGATGGGGA
>Ga0081540_1001073_pt1 | contig 24285 bp, 21 predicted proteins | sample TabmetS2T1R1_FD_71024 | JGI IMG/M metagenome (GOLD analysis project Ga0081540, IMG submission 71024) | Tabebuia heterophylla rhizosphere microbial communities from the University of Puerto Rico - S2T1R1 | ecosystem: Host-associated > Plants > Roots > Rhizosphere ... | reverse complement strand
CTCAACCCTGACCTTGAGCACGCTGGCGGCGGCGACGGCGACGTCATCAGCATAGAGCCTCACGGCGCAAAGCTGGATCTTGCGGCCCTCACGCAGCACCTCGGTGCGAAGCGTCAGCGGCGCGAGCGGCACCGGGCGCATCAAGTCGATGGTGACGCGCGCAATCCGCATTGCGGCCTTGGTCGGAATCGCTTCCGCGGCCCAGACGGCGAGCGCCGCCGGCGCGGAGCCGTGTTGCATGGCGCCGTCCCAGGGACCTGCCGCGTTGGGGCTGACATGGACGCGATCGCCGTCGACGCGATAGATGGCGTCCATCACTGCGCTGGTGCTGTCCGAAAGACGCCTGCCCTGCCTCGACCGCTAGCCGGTCGCGGCGAAGGCCTGTTCGGTGCCGCTCGGCAATTCGATATCGACTTCAAGCGTCGAGACATTCTTTCCTCGCTCCATCCGGACGATCACCTTATCCGGATCAAGCGTAACATGCCGCTGCACCACCTCGAGAATTTCTTCGCGGAGCTTCATCAGAAGGTCGGGCTTGCCCTGCATGCTGCCGCGCTCATGTGCAAGCAGGATTTGCAGTCGCTCCCGCGCGATCGGTGCCGTCGGCGCAGGGGCAGGCGCAGGCGCAGGCGCACGGCTGGAGAAAAGCCGCAGTATGCTCATGCAGCCCTCCGTCCGCGCAGGAGGTTCATCAAGCCCTTGCGCTCGGTCGGCACCATCATCGGAACGGTTTCGCCCAACAGGCGCTTGGTCGCATCGGCATAGGCGCGCGCGGGCGCGCTCGACGGACTGTTCAAGGTCACGGGCGAACCGACGTTCGAGGCGCGCAGCACGTCCTGGCTTTCCGGGATGATGCCGAGCAGCGGCGTCGCCAGGATTTCCAGAATGTCGTCGATGGTGATCATCTCGCCGCGCGCCGCGCGCGCCGCGTCATAGCGCGCGATCAGCACATGCTTCTCGACCCGCTCGCCCTTCTCGGCTCTCACCGTCTTCGAATCCAGCATGCCGATGATGCGGTCGGAGTCGCGCACCGAGGAAACCTCCGGATTGGTGACGATGATCGCTTCGTCCGCATAGCGCATCGCGAGCATCGCGCCGCGCTCGATGCCGGCCGGGCTGTCGCACAAAACCCAATCGCAGCTGCCGCGCAATTCGTCGATGATGCGGCCGACGCCTTCCTCGGTCAGCGCGTCCTTGTCCTTGGTCTGCGAAGCCGGCAACAGCCACAGATTCTCCAGCCGCTTGTCGCGGATCAAGGCTTGCGGCAGCTTCGCGATGCCCTGCACCACATTGATGAGATCGAACACGACGCGGCGTTCGGCACCGAGGACGAGATCGAGGTTTCGCAGACCGACGTCGAAATCCACGACCACGACCTTCTGCCCGGCCTGCGCCAGCGCCGCACCTATTGCGGCGGTCGACGTGGTCTTGCCGACCCCGCCTTTGCCGGACGTCACTACGAGCACCTTCGCCATGTCTCACCCTCCGTTTACAGTCACAAATTCAAATCAATTGAGCGGCGTGATCCGCATGATCTTGCCGTCGAGCCAGGCCTGCGCCGGCTTGGAACGCAGGCTCGCATCCAGCTCCTCCGCGGTCTGGTAGTAGCCGTCGATCGCAATCAGCTCGGCCTCGATCCTCTGGCAATAGATGCGCGCATTCGAATTGCCGTTGACGCCGGCCATCGCGCGGCCGCGCAGCGTGCCGTAGACATGGATGGAGCCGCCGGCGACGATCTCGGCGCCCGAACTGACGGAGCCGAGCACCGTCACGTCGCCGTCGGTGAAAATGATCGACTGCCCGGAGCGCACGGGGCTGTCGAGCAGCAGCGACGTCATCTGCGGCTTCGTCTCGCGCTTCTCCGGCTGCGCGGGCTGAAGCGTGCAGGGGCGGCCGCCGGTCAGCAACGGCGGCAGGCTCGCATCGAGATGGCTGGCGTCGACCCCTTCCACGCCGAGCACGCGGATGTTGCGCTGTTCGATGCTCTTGACGAGATGCGTGATCGCGGACTGGCTGAGATCGACCGCGGAGAGATCGAGAACTACCGGTTTACCGACGAAGAAGTTCGGAGAGCGCGCAAGCGTTGCATCAATTTCCTCGAGCCAACCTACGATCGGCACCACCGGGGCAAAAACAAACGCCACGTAGGAGCGTCCACGCATGCGAAGGATTTGACGTGTCGGTTCGACGACGCTGGGTTCCATGATGATCGACTCGCCCAATATTATGCAATGGTTAACCGTGGGCGGACTTGGTTAATGGAAGGTTAATGCCTGAAAAAATAAGGCCCTAGCGGGCGAACTATTTACGGTTCTTTAAGAAACGGTACGGGCGGCCAAAGACTCAACGCAGTTCTGCCTCGATTCGAACTTAATAATGTCGTGCCTCCGCTCCATCACGTCCTAGTGACGACAATGCCCGGAAACGGGCACTGTCATCCTTGTCCGCAGAAAGCGGCACATCGAAACGAATGTGCGGAATGAAAGCGGGCAACTGCCGGGGGAAGGCAATGGGATCGGTAGGAAGGGTGCGACGGCAGGCTGCGTCTCACCAGGCGGAATCTACGGCCTCGCGCAACATTTGGCGTTTCGCGTTCGGCCGTCCGCTGTTCCGCCGCACTTCGTCAGTACGCACACCAGCAACGCGTCCTCTGTCGTCCAATCAAACCGATTGTTTTGAGCTTTTTCCGAATGCGGCCAAAGGACCGTAGAAGGCAAACAGGCGAATGCCCAGAGGAGTAGCGTCATGAGTGTTGCAAACGATCCCGAATCCGCCGGTCCGCACGACCCGATGCATTATGCGCCGCGCCGTTTGCGCGAGATGCCGGAGCCGCGCCTGAACTCCGCCGAGGACATCCGCGCCGCGCGCGAGAAGCGGCTGGAAGCCGTGATCGGCAGGAACATGAATCCACCCGCGCCGCTCGACACATCGCTCGAGAGCGCCGTGTATGAGTCGTTGCGCCGGCCGATCGATCCCAAGCTGTTGGGCGAGACCCGCGCGTTGACGCGCGAGTTCGAGCGCCGCGGCAGCGTGCTCGGCGTCGCCGGCCGCATCGCGGCCGCCGTCGTCGTCTCGGCGATCATCGCGCTGTTCTTCGTCGTCATGATGCCCGCGCGGCAGCAGGACAACGCGGCATCCTTCGCTACGACCGTGCAGTCGTTCACGACCGCGCTGTCGCAGCAACCATCGCAGCCGCTGCCGACCGAAGACGCCAAGAAGCCGGCGCTCGCCGAATTCCAGTCGCTGCTCGCCGCGTCCGACACCGCTCAAGCCGCCGAGCGCGAGCAGACCGACAAGCAGTCCGACAAGCTGTTGCAGCAGTTCATGCAGTGGCGACAGAACCAGAAGGCCAATCCGAACGAGCCCGCCCAATAAATCCGCAGACAACAAGAACACAGAAAACAGCGGCAACAGCGCAATGTCCCATCACTGGTCCAATCCGGCCTCGGCACGCCGTTCGTTCCTGCCTATCCGCTGCGCCATCCTGTTCCTGGGCGCCACGCTCGCGATCGATGCGAACGCCGCGCCGGGCGACAATCTGGGTGTGGTGCGCGACCTCGCAAGCCGGGTGGGACCGATCATCGGCTCCGCCCTCGCCTGCCAGAACGTCGCGCGGACGCGCGTTCAGGTGATCATCGACAAGTTCCACGCGGTGATTCGCGAAGCGTCGTCGAACGAGGCCGAGCGCGCCGACGTTGCGCGCTCGTTGGACCGCTATGTTTCGGACGGCCGCAGCGCGATCGCGACCGGGAAGACCGACTGCCGCATCGCCGACCGCCAGGTCGCCGATCTCGAACAATCGCTCGGCCAGGCGCCCCCGCCGAGCAGCGGGCCGTCGCTTGCGGATGCGATCGCACCCGCCGCCAATGCCGCAACCGCGCCGACCCAGCCGCTTCCAGCCGCCAACGTGCACGGCGTCACCGATCGCGAGATCCGCTTCGGCATCGTCGTTCCGTTCTCCGGAAGCGCAAAGGAGAACGGCAAGAACATCAAGCTCGGAATCGAGCTCGCATTCGCGCGCGCCAATGACACCGGCGGCGTCAACGGCCGTACGCTGAAGCTGATCCCGGCCGACGACGGCTTCGAGCCGACGCGCACGCTGGACGCCATGAAGACGCTCTGGGACAAGGAGCAGGTGTTCGGCTTCATCGGCAATCTGGGCACGCCGACCGCCGCGGTGGCCGTCCCCTATGCGCTCGAACGTCACGCGCTGTTCTTCAGCCCGCTCACCGGCGCCAACGTCGTGCGGCACGATCCGCCGGATCGTTATGTCTTCAACTACAGGCCGAGCTACACCGAAGAAGCCGACGCCGCCGTGCGCTATCTGCTGAAGATCCGCAAGCTGCAGCCGCGGCAGATCGCCGTGTTCGCGCAGAACGATGCCTACGGCGACTCGGGCTTCGCCGGCGTCGCCAAGGCGTTCCGCGCGCTCGGCGTCAACGACAGCGCGATCCTGCGGCTCAACTACACCCGCAACACCATCGACGTGGACGAGGCGGTCAACCAGCTTCGACTGCAGAAGGTGCCGATCCGCGCCGTGGTGATGATCGCGACCACGCGGCCGGCCGCCAAGTTCATCGAGAAGACCCGCGACCTGTTTCCGGGGATGATCTATTCGAACGTCTCGGCCGTCGGCGCAAGCTCGCTGTCCGAAGAGCTGATGCTGCTCGGGCCGCGCTTCACCCAGGGCGTGATCGTGACCCAGACCGTGCCCGCGGTATCAGGCTATTCGAGCGTCGTGCTCGAGTACAAGAACGCGCTGGCGAAATACTTCCCCGGCGAGAGCCCGGACTACATCTCGCTCGAGGGCTTCGTCGCGGCCAATGTGCTGGTCGACGCGATCCGGCGCTGCGGTGCGCAGCTCGAGACCGAGCGGCTGGTCGACATCCTGGAGAACACCCGCAATCTCGATCTCGGCCTCGGCGCACCGCTTTCTTTCAGCCGCAGCGAGCACCAGGCTTCGCACAAAGTCTGGGGGACGGCACTCGACGAAACCGGCAAGTATCAGCCGATCGAACTTGATTGATCTCCGCGGCGCCGGTCGGTAACCGGAGCCGCGGCAAACTGAGCCCGCGGTCAAACCATAACAAGATGGAGTCCAATCCTCATCTGACCGTCGTGCGGGAGCTATTTTGTTATGCGTACCCGTTGGACCGTAATTTTTATTGGCGTCCTGCTCGCAACTCCGGCGAGCGCCGTTTTGAACAGTGCGGACGTTGTTCGTGATCTCACGAGCCGCGCCGGCCCCGTTGTCGGTGCGGCTTTGGGCTGCCGCGATATTGCGCGCTCCAGGCTGCAGGTCGTCGTCGACAAGTTTCGTAACGTGATCCGCGAAGCCTCGGACCAGCCCAGTGAGCGCGCCGAGCTCACGCAGGCATTCGATCGCAGCATCGCCAATGGCGCCAAGGCGCTGAAAGCCGGCAGGATCGACTGCGTCGCGGCGGATCGCAGGCTCGGCGACCTCGAACGCTCGCTGAGCGAGCCGGCTTCCGTGAGCCTTGCCAACGCCGTGGGGCCATTTTCGGCCGCCGCTGCGGCGGCGACCGTCACCGCGATCGTCCCGACGCCTGCGGCGCTCTCGTCGGCGCCGGCCCCGCAGGCGCAAGCGAGCGCCATCCATGGCGTGACCGACAGCGAGATCCGTTTTGGAATCGTGGTGCCGTTCAGCGGCACGCGAAAAGAGGCCGGGCGCGAGCTGAAGCTCGGCATCGAGACGGCCTTCAACCGGCAGAACGATGCCGGCGGCGTCAACGGCCGGGCGCTGAAGCTGTTCGCCGCCGACGATGCCTACGACCCCGCGCGGACACTGGCCGCGATGAAGAAGCTCTACGAGCAGGATCAGGTGTTCGGCTATATCGGCAATGTCGGAACGGCGAGCGCCGCGGTCGCGATCCCCTACGCGCTGGAACGCCGGATGCTGTTCTTCGGGGCATTCACGGGCTCCAACATCCTGCGCAACGATCCGCCGGATCGCTACGTCTTCAACTATCGCGCCAGCTATGCCGAGGAAACCGACGCCGTCGTCCGCTACCTCGTGAAGATACGCCGGCTGCAGCCCCGGCAGATCGCGGTCTTTGCCCAGCAGGACTCCTACGGCGACGCCGGATTTGCCGGCGTGGCAAAGGCGTTTCGCGCCATGGGCGTCAACGACGGCGCCATCATCCGGCTCAACTACGCCCGCAACACCGTCGATGTGGACGATGCGATCAACCAGTTGAAGCTCGCGAAGCCGCCGATCAAGGCGGTCGTCATGGTCGCGACCTACCGGGCCGCGGCAAGGTTCATCGAGAAGACCCGCGATCTCTATCCCGGGATGATCTACTCCAACGTCTCCTTCGTCGGCTCGACTGCGCTCGCCGAGGAACTGAAGCTGTTGGGACCGCGCTACGCCAACGGCGTGATCGTGACGCAGGTGGTGCCGGCGGTGTCGGGCTATTCGTCGGCGGTGCTCGAGTACAAGAACGCCCTCGCCAAGTATTTTCCCGGCGAGGCGGCCGATTACGTTTCGTTCGAAGGCTACGTCGCCGCCAACGTCCTGATCTCCGCGATCAAGCGCGCCGGGCCGCAACTCGATACGGAAAAGCTGATCGACACGCTGGAGACGCTGCGCAATCTCGACCTCGGTCTAGGCACCCAGCTCAGCTTCGGCCGTTCCGAGCACCAGGCCTCGCACAAGATCTGGGGCACGGCGCTTGATGAGAGCGGGCGCTATCAGCCGATCGATCTCGAATGAACGTAACTGCACCAGCGCAGCCGCATCGTCAGGGCATTCATTGCGCCCTCGATGCGGCTCGCCGGCGATTCAGAATTTTCCAAATGTTTAAGTCCAAGTCATACAAACCCAAAGAGTTAGGTAGTGCGTATCTTTGTGAATCCGCGTTGGGCCGCATTCTCGGCTAGTATTTTTCTCACATCAGTTGCTCAAGCAGCCCCGGGCGACAGAGCCGACCTGATCCGCGATCTTGCAGGTCGCGTCGGACCGATCGTCGGTTCGGCGCTCGCCTGCCCCGATATCGCGCGGACCCGCGTTCAATCGATCGTCGAGAAGTTCACCGCGGTGATCCGGGAAGTGTCCGCCAGCGAGGCGCAGCGTGCCGACCTCGCGCAGACGTTCGACCGCAGCGTTGCAGACGGCCGCGGCGCGGTCATGTCGGGAAGGACCGATTGCAGGCAGGCCGACCGCCGGCTCGCTGATCTTGAACAGTCGCTCAATCCAGCCGCGGCGCCTGCACCCGCATCACCTCCGCCCGCGGTCACCCCACCAGCCTTCGCCGCCGCACCGCCGGCAGCGGCGGCGCCCGCTCCGGTAGGCAGCGCAGTCGCAAGCGCCGTCCGCGGCGTTAGCGACAACGAAATTCGCTTTGGGATCACGGCAGCCTTCACGGGCCCGGTGCGTGAGCGCGGCCGCCACATGAAGCTCGGCATCGAAACCGCGTTCAACCGCGTCAACGACGCCGGCGGCGTGGGCGGACGGATGCTGCGGCTAATTGCCGCCGATGACGGCAATGAGCCGGCCCGCACCCTGCAGGCCGTGCGACAGCTTTACGAGAAGGACCAGATTTTCGGCATCATCGGCAGCATCGGCACCGCGACGGCCGCGGTTGCGGTGCCCTTCGCGCTGGAGCGGCGGATGCTGTTCTTCGGCGCCTATACCGGCGGCATGGTCGTGCGCCGCGATCCGCCGGATCGCTATGTATTCAACTATCGCCCGAGCTATGCCGAGGAAGCCGACGCCGCGGTGCGCTATCTGGTGAAAATGCGCCGCATCCCGGTTCGGCAGATCGCCGTGTTCGCCCAGCAGGACGATCTCGGCGATGCCGGATACGCCGGCGTTGCTAAGGCGTATCGCGCGCTCGGCATCAACGACAGCGCGCTGCTGCGGCTCAACTACCCGCGCAACACCATCGAGGTCGACGAAGCGGTCAACCTGTTGCGGGCGCAGAAGGTGCCGGTCAGGGCGATCATCATGTCCGCCTCCTACCGGGCCGCCGCCAAATTCATCGAGAAGACGCGCAACCTCTATCCGGAGATGATCTTCACCAGCATCTCGGGCGTCGGCGGCTCGTCGCTCGCCGAAGAGCTGAAACTGCTGGGGCCGCGCTACACGACAGGCGTCCTCGTGACCCAGGTCGTGCCGGCGGTGTCCGGCTATTCGAGCGCGGTGCTCGACTACAAGAATGCGCTGGCGAAATATTTTCCCGGCGAGGCGCCCGACTACGCGTCGCTGGAAGGATTCGTGGCGGCGAACATCCTGATCGATGCGCTGAAGCGTGTTGGCCCGCAGCTCGATACCGAAAGGCTTATCGATGCGCTGGAAGCCACCCGCAACCTCGATCTGGGGCTGGGCGTGCCGCTCAACTTCGGCCGCTCCGATCATCAGGCCTCGCACAAGATATGGGGCACCGCGCTCAACGAGGCCGGGAATTTCCAGGCGGTCGACTTGGAGTGATTGGATAGCTCAGGCAAAGCCGACAAATTCGCATTTGTCGCGCTATATGTCCTTGGATATAAACCTCCGCTCAAACGGCTAAAATGATGCGGAGCATTTCGCGTGAAGCAAGAACAGGCAATAGCCTCAGAACGCCGGGCGGCGCTGGTTGACGCCGAAAGGCGCGCAGAGACCCTTTTTGACGAGATCGAGCGGCGCGAACTTGTCAGGGCAGGCCGAACCGAGCGGGAAGTCGAACAGGAAATCTACGCGATCGCCTTGCAGCAATTTGGCGTCGAGAAACATTGGCACAAGCGCATCGTGCGGGCCGGGGCGAATACGCTCACGATCGCGGCCGACAACCCTCCCGTTCGCAACATCGAGAACGACGACATCGTCTATGTCGATCTGGGGCCCGTCTTCGAGGATTGGGAAGCCGACCTGGGCCGGACCTATATCGTTGGCGATCATCCTGGAGCACCGCTGGTCAAGGCGCTTCCAGTCGTCTTCGACCGGGTCCAGGCTCATTATCGTGCATCGCCTGACATAACCGGCGCGGAGCTTTACGCTTTCGCGCAACGGGCCGCCGCAGACGCGGGATGGGTTTTCGGCGGCGTTATCGCCGGCCATCTCGTGAGTGAGTTCGCGCATGCGCTTATCCCCGGCAACAAGGATTTGAACCGCATCTATCCCGGCAATCCGAAACGGATGCGCGATCCTGACGAGCTTGGCCGCGAACGGCACTGGATCCTGGAAATCCATCTCGTCGACCCCGACGGCCGTTACGGCGGATTCTACGAGCGGCTGCTGTAACCGGGCCGGTCAGCGCTTTTCGATCACGAGGCTCTGGATGGCGCGGCCGAAATAGCCGCGCGCGTCGGCCAGTCGCGCCATCGCCAGCCCCGCGCCGTCGGGCCCGATCCACGACTCGGCATCGAGCAGAATCCATTCTCCCTCCGGCTGGCGTGAGAAATTCACGGTCAGGTCGGCGTTGAGAAAGGTCCATTGCCGGAAATCCAGCACCGATGAGGTGCCGTTGCAGAAATCCGCCGCCGCCATCGCCCGCATCGCCTGCGACACCGGCGCGCCGTGTACGATCGGCCGGTCGACGCGATACCAGATCGCGCCCCGCCCCGGCACGCCGAAATGGCCGCGGGCCGCGCGCAGCGACATGCCGGTGACGAAAGGGCTGGAGGAGAAATCGACGTGCTCGACGCGCGATTGGTCAGGCCCCGGAAGCTCGACCGGCTCGATCGTCGCTTCCGGCGGCAGATCATCGGCCTGCACCTTGATCTTCAGCACGGTCGCGCCGACCACGACGACGCCCTTCGCAAGAAGCCTGACGGCGCAGAGCTGGATCTTGCGTCCCTCGCGCACGATCTCGCTCTCGATCGTCAGCGGCGCCACCGGGACGGGACGCATCAGGTCCACGGTGACCCGCGCGACCCGCATCGGCACCGGCGTCGCGATCCGTTCCGCCGCCCACACCACCAGCGCCGCCGGCGGCGAGCCGTGCTGCATGCCCGGATTCCACGGGCCCGCTGCGTAGCGGCTGGTGACGGCTTCATTGCCGTCAACACGAAAGATCGCTTCCATGGATGAGAGGTCCTGTTGCCGGGAGGGAAACTGCTTCTTGCCTTTTCCCCGCATCGGAGTCGAGAGCACGGCACGATGGCCCCAGTCAGCCCTGCGAGGCAGCAAGCTCCGCCGCGATGATTGCGCCAAGCGCCATGTCGCTTTGCTGGCCAAATCCATGATGCACGACGTTGCCGGCGCGCCCGATCAGGATGCTGGTTGGGGTTCCCTGCATTCCGTATCTTCCCATGGTGACCGGTATCGGTGTGCCATCCGCGACTTCATCGACACCAATCGGAAAGGTCAGCCGATATTCATGGATGAACGCCTCCAGCGACACCGGCGTCATCGCGGCGTGATGTTCGAACACCGTATGCAGCCCGATGACCTGAAGGTCCGAATGCTTGAACAGCTCGAAGGCGCGCTGCGTTTGCGGCGTTCCGTGAGCGACGCATCCGGGACACAGCATTTGAAACGCATGCAGGAGAACTGGCCGACCCCGCAGTCCGGACAACGTCAGCGGCTCACTGGTATTGAACCAGCGCGACGCCACGATTTCGGGTGCGAGAACCACAGGCTTGCCTCCTGCCTTTACCGTCGACGTCAGATGAACGCCATGCCGCCATTGAGGACGATGGTCTGTCCGGTCATGTAGCTGTTGCCGAGCACCATCGCGACGGCCTGCGCCACCTCGTCGGACTGTCCCATGCGGCCGAGCGGAATATTGCGCGCGAGATCGGTCCGACCCCGCATCATGTCGGTCTCGATCAGCGACGGCGCCACCGCGTTGACGGTGATGCCGGCCTTGACCAGCCGCGCCGCATAGCCGCGCGTGAGACCTTCCATGCCGGCCTTGGAGGCGTTGTAGTGCGGGCCGATGGCGCCGGCGCCGCGCGCCGCGCCCGAGGAAATATTGACGATGCGGCCCCATTTGCGTGCCCGCATCGCGGGGACCACGGCCTGTGTGCAAAGAAACGCCGACTTCAGGTTCACCGCGATGGTGCGGTCGAAATCATCCTCGGTGAGATCGTCGACGCCGCGCACGATGGCGACACCGGCATTGTTGACGAGAATGTCGATCGGACCGAGCGCGGCCGCCACCTGCTCGACCATCGCTGCCACGGCCGCCGCCTGCGATACATCGGCCGCAACCGCGACAGCGCGGCCGCCATTCGCCTTGATCCTGGCGACGACGGCTTCTGCGTCATCCGCGCGCTCGCGATAATTGACTGCCACCGCGGCGCCGGCCCCGGCCAGCGCCAGTGCAACCGCAGCACCAATGCCGCGCGACGCGCCTGTTACCAGCGCGACATGCGCGCTCAGATCCTGTCCGGTCGCCATCGATCGAGCACCTCCCATTAAGAACGGCTGCGATCATAGCACCGCGCGGGAAGCGGTGTCGAAGCGCGGACCATGACAATGCCGTGTCAGGCCGCGTCGGTGCCCACGCTCTCCAGAAACTCCTTCACCGTGCTGACCGCACCGGGGTTTGTCGCGACGTAACCCGGCAGGCTCGCCACGCCATCGTGGAACTCGCGGCCCTTCATGACGTCGATGACGCGCCGCATCGGTTCGGTCTCAAGAAACGCGCGGCGGCAGACAAAGAAATAATCCTCGGTCAGCAGCCTGATGAAATCGAGCCCGAACTGCCGCGCGGCGGCCTCGACGCCGAAACTCACATCCGCCATGCCGCTGGCGACATAGGCGGCGACCGCGGCGTGGGTGAACTCCATCTGCTGCGCGCCATTGATCCCGGACTCATCGATCCCATGTAGCGCCAGCAACTGATCGAACAGCAGCCGCGTGCCAGAATCATGGTCGCGGTTGACGAAGCGCGCCTTGCGATCGACCACATCCTCGATCGAGGCGATCTTGAGCGGATTGCCGCGCTTGACCATCAATCCCATTTCCCGCGTCACGAAACTGATCACGCGGTCCTCACGCGGATCGAGCCATTCCCTGCAGGCCTGGACGCCCTGCGCGCGCAGCTCGCCGCGCGGCAGATGCACGCCGGAAAGATCGCAGGCGCCCTGCGCCAGCGACACCAGCGAATTCTGGTTGCTGACATAGCGCAGGTCGACGCCGATGCCGGGCTCGCGGTCGAGCAATTCCCGCAGTTTCGAAACCGCAAAGCCGTGGCTGGCGTGAACGCGGATCACGGACGGACGCTGATGCAGGAACGGCTTGATCTCGGTGACCAGTTCCTGCGCGAGATTTTCAAGCTGCGGACCGAGGCGCGCTTGCATCCGCTCGCCGGCCCACACCAGCTTCTCGCCAAAGGCGGTGAGCGCGGTGCCCTTGCCGCGGCGGGTCTCGACCAGCGGCACACCGAAGAATTCGGACCATTCCTCGATCAGGTTCCAGACGTGCCGATAGGACAGCTGGGCGTGCTTCGCCGCGTTGGTGAGTTTCCCGGTCTTTCGGATTTCGTTGAGAATTCCGAGCACCACCACCGCCGTTTGCGGGCTGCCGTCCTTGTGAAATCGCCAGACGATTTCGATTTCGATGTGGTGCATCGGCCGCTCCAGTTATGAAGTCCTATTCATATATAGCGAAGGCTCCATCGGCAGAAGATATCATATTTACTCTGGCATATTTAATACACAGAGTAGAACAAACAACAGGAGGAATATGATGTCGATTGCATATGACTACAGCCACGATGCGATGCCCGTCGCGGCGGAAAAGCCCAAACTTCTGTTGATCGACGGCCACCATGTCCCCTCCCTCTCCGGCCGGACCTTCAAGACCCTCAATCCGGCCACCGAGCAGGTCATCGCAACGATCGCGGAAGGCAACGAGGCCGACGTCGAGCGTGCGGTCGCCGCGGCGCGCCGCGCCTTCGAGGGCCCCTGGCGCACCATGCGCGCCTCCGAGCGCGGGCAGATCCTGCTGCGCCTTGTCGAGCTGATGAAGCAGCACGCCGACGAGATCGCCAACCTTGAAAGCCTCGATGCCGGCAAGCCGATCGCGGGCGTGCTGCGGCAGGACCTTCCCGCCGCGATCGACACGCTGACCTACTACGCCGGCTGGGCCGACAAGATCGCCGGCGAGGTGGTGTCGACGCGGGACGAGGCGCTGACCTACACCATGCGCGAACCGGTCGGCGTGGTTGCGGTCATCGTGCCCTGGAATTTCCCGCTGATGATCGGGATGTGGAAACTGGCGCCGGCGCTGGCCTGCGGCTGCACCATCGTGATGAAGCCCGCCGAACTGACATCGCTTTCGGCGCTGCGCATCGGTGAACTGGCGCTCGAAGCGGGTCTGCCGCCCGGCGTTCTGAACATCGTCACCGGCCCCGGCCGCGTGGTCGGCGATGCGCTGGTCAATCACCCTGATGTGGACAAGGTGACGTTCACGGGATCGCCGGGCGTCGGCCGCGGCATCCTGCGCGGCGCCGCCGGCAACTTCAAGCGGGTGTCGCTCGAACTCGGCGGCAAGTCCGCCAACGTCATCTTCGACGACGCCGATATCGAGGCGGCCTCCAAGGCGGCGGCCTCCGGAATCTTCTTCAATGCCGGACAGGTGTGCTCAGCCGGCTCCCGTGTGCTGGCCCATGAGAATGTCTATGACGAAGTGGTCGAGCGGCTGACCCAACGCGCCAAGGCCATCCGCATCGGCGACCCCGCCGATCGCGCGACGGTGATGGGACCGGTCATCTCCGAGAAGCAGATGAAGAGCATCCTCGATTATGTCGATATCGGCCGCAACGAGGGCGCCTTTCTGACAACCGGCGGCGAGCGCGTCGGCGACCGCGGCTACTTCATCAGCCCCGCGGTGTTCGCCAACGTCAAGCACGAGATGCGCATTTCGCAGGAAGAAATCTTCGGGCCCGTCGTCAGCGTCATCAAGTTCAAAGATGAGGCCGAAGCACTCCGCATCGCCAACGGCACCGCCTACAGCCTGGCAGCCGGCGTATGGAGCCGTGACATCGGACGGGTGCAGCGTTTTGCGAAAAAGGCGAAGGCCGGAACGGTGTGGATCAACACCTATGGCTATACCGACGTGCGGCTGCCGTGGGGCGGCGTGCGCGATTCCGGTTTTGGCCGCGAACACGGCACGGCCGCGCTGGAGAATTTCACCGAGCCGAAGGCGGTGTGGATGAATCTGAACGTGTGAGCGTCACACGCGACTGCCGAGGCGCGCTCGCCTTGGCCGCCCTCTCCCCGTAAGGGAGAGGGCGCAAGTTTTATTGGAGGGCCGGGTCGACGGCTTCCTCATATTCCTTCTTGAACCGCGCAATCAGTTCAGCTGCCGGCACCACCTTGCCGATGCCGCCGATGCCCTGGCCTGAGCCCCAGATCTCCTTCCATGCCTTCGGCTTGTTGCGCTCGCCGGAGGCATCGGTGCCGAAACTCATCTTGGAGGGATCGGAGGTCGGCAGTTCATCGGGATTGAGACCGGCCTTGACGATGGACGGCTTGAGATAGTTGCCGTGCACGCCGGTGAACAGGTTGGAATAGACGATGTCTTCCGCCGACGACGACGTGATCATCTCCTTGTACCCCTCGACCGCATTGGCTTCCTGGGTCGCGATGAAGGCGGAGCCGATATAGGCGAAGTCGGCGCCGAGAATGCGTGCGGCACGGATCGCTCGGCCGTTGGCGATCGCGCCCGACAGCGCGATCGGCCCGTCGAACCAGGTTCGCGTCTCCTCGACAAAGGCGAGCGGCGAGATCGTGCCGGCGTGGCCGCCGGCGCCGGCCGCGACCAGGATCAGGCCGTCAGCGCCCTTCTCGACCGCCTTGTGCGCGAATTTCTGGTTGATCACGTCGTGGAAGACGATGCCGCCCCAGTCGTGCGCCGCCTTGTTGAGTTCCTCGCGCGCGCCGAGCGAGGTGATCAGCATCGGCACCTTGTACTTCTCGCAGACCGCCAGATCGTGATCGAGCCGGTTGTTGGACTTGTGAACGATCTGGTTGACCGCGAACGGGGCCGACGGCCGCTCCGGATGCGCCTTGTCGTAAGCGGCGAGTTCTTCAGTGATCCGCGCGATCCACTCGTCGAGCAGCGACGCCGGCCGCGCATTCAGCGCCGGAAACGATCCGACTACGCCGGCCTTGCACTGGGCGATGACGAGATCCGGCACGGAGATGATGAACAGCGGCGACCCGATCACGGGTATCGACAGGCGGCCCTTGAACAGCGCGGGCATGGACATTCGAAGCGATCCTCAATTGTGTTTTCGTAAAGCGCGGCACGGTTCGGAGCGTGATCCTTTGCGAGGCTGGCATTTGCCATTCCAGATCACGCCCGAGAGATGCCGGACATCATACCAACAAGGCAATCTTTCCAGTGTCAAGTATTGCGTTTTGGCGCTGCGGATTATGCTACTGGCACACCGCCCGGGTCACGTAATTTTCGGTCTTGCAGTCGCCCGGCTGCCGCTTGTAGCCCGGCAGGTACACTTTCGGCGAGCATTTCTCGGCCGCATCGGTGTCGAGGCTCTTGCCTTCCTTGTAGCCCTTGCTCTGGCACAGCCGGTCGGCGCCGGCCTTGCAGTCCGGCGCGCCGTTGGCCGCCACCGTGCAGGCCGCGCGCCCGCTCACCATGAGCGAGGGCCTCGCGAGATTCGACAGGCTGTCGCTGGCGCCCTTGGTATCCCCGTTTGGGCCTTCGATCGCCTCGCTCGGGCCTTTCAGCGGCGGCAGCAGCGATTTGGATTTCTCGAACAGCTTTCCGATTTCGTTGATCAGGCCCGGATTTTCTTCGCGCGGCGGCGACGGCGCGATCTGCTGCGGCTCGGGCTGCGACGGCAGCGGTTGCTGGGCCGGCGACTGCACGCCGAGGGACGGCGGCGGCACGGCCTGCGGCCAGCCGGCTTCGCAGGAGATCGCCAGCATGGATGCAACGAGTCCCGCGGGCGCAATTTGCGTCCCTAATCGTCTGAACAAACGGCCGCTTCGATCGGACATGACACGAACGTAGCCTCAAGCCGGGATGCCGGCAAAGCGCTAGATCAGCTTGAACGCGATGTAGAAACCGAGCACCAGTACAACCGCCCCGATGGCAACCCACAGGCCGAGCCGTTTTTCCAGTTCGCTCCGGATCAGATCGCCATAGCGGTTGAGCAGCACCGCGACCACGAAGAACCGGCCGCCGCGCGCCACGATGGAGAACAGGATGAACAGCCAGATGTTATAGCCGGCGAAGCCCGAGGTGATGGTGACGAGCTTGTAGGGGATCGGCGTCAGCCCCTTCAGCAAAATGATCACCGCGCCCCATTCAGCATAGGAGCTCCGGAAGGTCTCGACCTTGTCACTGAGACCATAGACGGTGATGAGCCAGTGCCCGACCGAATCGTAGAGCAGCGCGCCGATCGCGTATCCGAGCACGCCGCCGGCAACGGAGGCGATCGTGCAGACGGTCGCGAACCACCACGCCTTCTTCGGCCGCGCCAGCGACATCGGCAGCAGCATGATGTCGGGCGGGATCGGAAAGAACGAGCTTTCCGCGAAGGCGACCGCCGCCAGAATCCAAAGCGCGTAGGGCTTGTCGGCGGCGTCGATGCACCAGTCGTAGGTCCGTTTCAGCATGCGCGCATGAACCATCATGCGGCGGATTTGTCCATGCCGGAAAAACGGGGATTTTGGAGCGAATTAGTGCCGCTTTCGCAAGGAGCGGCCTTCCAGCGCGACAATTCGCCGCCGAACCGCCGGGGATGCCGTGGTCTTGGGCAGTGCCTTGCCCGGCAGCGCCTTGTCAGCGAGGGCTTTCGACAATTTGATCGCCGATTTGGCCGCCGATTTCGGCAGCTTCTCGGCGATGCCGAGCAGATCCTCGCGACGCTCCATTTCGCGCCAGACGTCTTCCGGCTTGACGCCGGCCGAAGCCCACAAAACGGTCAGGTTGTAGAGCAGGTCTGCGCTCTCGCGGACCACGGCATCGGCGTCGCCGTTGACGGCGTCGATCACGACTTCGATGGCTTCCTCGGCCAGCTTCTTGGCCATCTTGGTGGGGCCGCGCTGAAACAGCCGGGCCGTGCGCGACGTTGCCGGGTCAAGATCCCGGGCCGCGATGACCGCCTGATAAAGCCGTTCGAGCGAATCACTCATCCCATCAACCTAATCCAAAGCCGTGCCGAGCGCGTTAACAGTCGAGCCCACAACCAAAAAAATCCACCGGCCGGGGGCGGCCGGTGGATTCATCTTTAACGATTGCGATTTTAGCGATCGCGTTTACCAGCCGCCATAGTAGGGGCCGCCGCCGTAATAAGCACGGGGCGCGTAATAGGGCCGACCGTAATAGGCCGGGCCACCGCCGTAGTAGCCGTAGCCGTTGTCATAGTAATAGTCCCGGCGGTTCTGGGTGGCCGCGATCGCGAGCCCGGTGCCGACGATGCCGGCAAAGGCCGCTGCGGCTGCCGCGCCGCCGCCACCGCGATAATACCTGCGGCGCGCGCTGATATCGGTCGCATCGCTGGTCCCGGTCGAAGCCGTGACGCCCTTGCCCGACGTCGCGGGGCCGGCGAAGGCCATCGACGGCTCGACTGCCGTCAGCGCCACCGCCACGACCGTTGCCACCGCGCCGGCGCGGCCGATCGATGAAAACAAACCTTTTCGCGCAAACATCTCGACATCCTCCGTGGAAGCTGGCCCGACAGGGCTCAGATAGCTAACCACCGAGCGGATACTAGGTTCCCCAATCCGAACCGCGGCTGAACGATCCCTGGCAAAATCGTGGCAGTCATCAACCGTTCAGGTTAAATGCTGCACAATCGCTGGCCCAGGGGGCGATTCACGCATTGGCGATGTCACGAAGCAGTCATCACCGGCGCGGCAACTTGTCCCATCTCATGCTGATGTAATCGCGATGCGTGCTGTCAGGACCAATGCCATCCGCTCTCCCTTGAGCGTTCGCTTGAGTGTTCTCCTGGCTTTCATGGCCGGCCTGTACGCGATTGCGGGCTTCCCGGCGAACGGCGCCCTCGCCGCGGACGAGCCCCGGCCTCCGCTCGCGATCCAGTTTTCGCTCGACCGGCCGATCGATGCCGCGGCAGCGCCATTCGTGATGGCCGCGGCCAACGGCCTGTTCAGCGCGGAGGCGCTTGCGGTCACGATCAACATCGCCAGCGGATCGTCGGACGCGATTGCACGCGTCGCGGCAGGCAGCAGCGATTTTGCCGTCGTCGACATCAACGCCCTGATGCGTTTTCACGACAAGGACAAGCAGAGCGGCCCCCGTATCAAGGCGGTATTCGTGCTGTTCAACAAGGCCCCCTACGCCATTATCGCCCGCAGGAGCCGTGGCGTCCGTGCCCTGACGGACATCGAGGGCAAGACTCTCGGCGTCGCCGAAGGCGACCTGTCTGTCCGGTTGTGGCCGGCGGTGGCGCAACAGAACGGCATCAAGCTCAAGCACGTGAAGCAGAGCAGCATCAGCGCTGCGGTGCGCGAGCCGATGCTGTCGGCGGGCCAGATCGATGCCGTGACCGGATTCTCCTATCTCTCGGCGATCAACTTGCGGGACCGGGGCGTGCCGGCCGACGATCTGGCGGTGCTGAAATTCGCCGACTATGGCTGCGAGGCCTACGGTTTCGCTGTTATCGCCAATCCGGCGCTGGCGGCCGCCAAGCCCGAGGCGGTGAAGGGTTTCGTGCGCGCCGTGATCGGCGGCCTGCATCTGACGGTCAAGGACCCCGCGCGCGCCGCGACCGAAGTCGCCAATCGCATGGATGGCGGCTCCAGGGATCTCGAGCTCGAACGCCTGCAAACCATCCTGCGCGACAACATCCTGACCAGCGAAGTGAAACGCAACGGCATCGGCGCCATCGACCCGGCGCGCTTCGAGCGCTCGATCGACCAGGTCGGGGAAGATTTCAAGTTTCAGAAGCGGCCGCAGGCCTCCGACATTTTCGACGACCAGTTTCTGCCGCCACTCAACGGGCGCTTGATCAATTGAGTAAAATCCCTTGCTCCTCATGGTGAGGAGGCGCGCAGCGCCGTCTCGAACCATGAGGCCCCCATGTCGCCCGCGGCCATCCTTCGAGACGGCGCTGGCGCGCCTCCTCAGCATGAGGTCGGTGGATGTCTCCGCTGCGGTCGGAACAAATTTCATCCCGCTCTGGTTCTCCATGGCGATCCCGGATTAGAATACTGGTCGCAAATCGCTTCCTTTGAGTCCTTATCCGAATGTCCATGCTGCGCCTTTACACCCGTGTCCTCGAGCTGCTCGGCAAGGAGGCGCGGCTGGGCTGGATTCTCGCCGTCGCCAACCTGCTGCTGGCCACCGCGCAATTCGCCGAGCCGGTGCTGTTCGGCAAGATCGTCGACGTGCTCTCGGGCACGCCGCAGACCGGGCCGCTGGCCTCGAACTCGGCCTGGCCGCTATTGGCGGCCTGGGTGGCGTTCGGCCTGTTCACCATCGTGTGCAGCGCGCTGGTCGCGCTCAACGCCGACAAGCTGGCGCACCGCCAGCGCCAGGCGGTGCTGACCGACTATTTCGAGCACATCATGCAACTGCCGCTGACCTTCCACACCGGCACCCATTCGGGGCGGCTGATGAAGGTGATGCTGAACGGCACCGACTCGCTGTGGCGGCTCTGGCTCGGATTCTTCCGCGAGCATTTTGCGGCGATTCTCTCGCTGGTCGTGCTGCTGCCGCTCGCGCTCTACATCAACTGGCGGCTGGCGATCCTCCTGTTCGTGCTGTGCGTGGTGTTCACCGTGCTGACCACGATGGTGGTGCGCAAGACCTACGGCATGCAGAGCGAGGTCGAGGCGCATTACAGCGATCTCTCCGCGCGCGCCTCCGACGCGCTCGGCAACGTCGCGCTGGTGCAGAGTTTCGTGCGGATCGACGCCGAAGTTCAGGGCCTGCGCTTCGTCGCCGACAAGCTGCTCGCCGTGCAGATGCCGGTGCTGGGCTGGTGGGCGCTGGTCACCGTCATCACCCGCGCTTCCACCACCATCACCGTGCTCGCGATCTTCACCGTCGGCATCTACCTGCACGCTCAGGGACAGACGACCGTCGGCGAGATCGTGATGTTCGTGAGCTTCGCGACCATGCTGATCCAGAAGCTCGAACAGGTGGTGAGCTTCATCAACAGCGTGTTCATGGAGGCCCCACGCCTGCAGGAATTCTTCGACGTGCTGGACGCGGTGCCGGCGGTGCGCGACCGGCCCGGCGCCATGGATGCCGGGCGGCTTTCCGGCCTCGTCGAGTTCCACGACGTCTCGTTTTCCTATGACGGCAAGCGGCCGGCGGTCGAGGATGTTACCTTCACCGCCCTGCCCGGCCAGACCATCGCCCTGGTCGGCCCGACCGGCGCCGGCAAGTCAACCGCGATCGCGCTTCTGCACCGCGCCTTCGATCCGCAATCCGGCATCATCAAGATCGACGGCATGGATATCCGCGCCTTGAAGCTGACGGCGCTGCGGCGGAACATCGGCGTCGTGTTCCAGGAGGCGCTGCTTTTCAACCGCTCGATTTCAGACAATCTGCGGGTCGGCAAGCCGGACGCGACCGAAGAGGAAATGCGCACCGCCGCAAGCCGCGCGCAGGCGCTGGAATTCATCGAGCGCAGCGAAAAGAAATTCGAGACCCATGCCGGCGAGCGCGGCCGCATGCTGTCCGGCGGCGAGCGGCAGCGGTTGTCGATCGCCCGCGCGCTCCTGAAGGACCCGCCGATCCTGATCCTCGACGAGGCGACCAGCGCGCTCGACGCCGTCACCGAGGCCAAGGTCAACGCAGCCCTTGACGAGGTGATGAAGGGCCGCACCACCTTTGTGATCGCGCACCGGCTCTCGACCATCCGCAACGCCACCCGCATCCTCGTGTTCGACAATGGCCGGGTGATCGAAAGTGGAACTTTCGATGAACTGGTGGCGAAGGGCGGACGCTTTGCGGAACTTGCGAAAGCCCAGTTCATGGTGCAGGAAAATGCGCGGGCTGGCACCGAGGCCATATAACACCCGCGTGAGCGCCGTCACGGTGCAAATACCGCTGAATTGGTCATGATTTCGTCCACGATTTGATCGCCCGGGCTCTGTTCTGGCTGGCCAAGCCGGTATAGGTTTGCTTCGCCGCAAAGCAACGGCGCCGGACACGCTTGAAACCCGAACGCTAGATCTACAAGGACCTCCTTTTCGAAGGCGGGTCTCAAAGGACCGGAACGGAAAAGTGCATTTTCTTCGCCCGCTGCTTCGCAGCCCGTCGCTCAACTGGATTCTGATTGCGGCAGCACTCGCTGCCGTGACGCCGAGCGCCGCGCAGGCTGAGGCGCTGCTGCTCGTTGAAGCCGACACCGGCAAGGTCTTGCAGGCCGACAACGCGACGATGCCGTGGTATCCGGCGTCCGTCACCAAGATCATGACCGCCTACGTCACGCTCAAGGCGGTGAAGGACGGTCGTCTGTCGCTCGACACGCTGCTGACGGTGTCGCCGGTCGCCGCCTCGCAGTCACCCTCCAAGATGGGTTTTCGTCCGGGCATTCAGGTCACCGTCGACAACGCGCTGAAGATGATGATGGTGAAATCGGCCAACGACATGGCCGTGGTGCTCGCCGAAGGCGTCGGCGGATCGGTCGACGGTTTCTCGGCGATGATGAACCAGACCGCGCAAAAGCTCGGGATGACGCAGACGAGCTACGTCAATCCCAACGGCCTGCCGGCGGATGGACAGATCACCTCGGCGCGCGATCTCGCGATCCTGGCACGCGCGGTCATTCGCGACCTGCCGGAATACGAATACTTCATGCACATCCCCTCGATCCGCTATGGGCGCAGGGTGACGCAGAATTTCAACAAGCTGATCGGGCGCTATCCGGGCGCCGACGGTTTCAAGACCGGCTTCATCTGCGCTTCCGGATACAATCTGGTTGCCTCAGCGACACGCAACGGCAAGCGGCTGATCGCCGTCGTGCTCGGCGCTTCGTCCGGGCAGCAGCGGGCGGTTCGCGCGGCGCAATTGCTGGAGCGCGGTTTTGGCGGCAACGGGCTGGGCTGGCTCAAGCCCGCGCTCGGCACCGTCGACAATCTGGTTCCGATCGATGCGTCGCCGCCGAACCTGCGCGACGACATGTGCGGCGGCAAGCGCAAGCGGCCCGCCACGGATGAGGACGCAGACGTCGTCGCCAACAACGGAAATGCGAGCACAGGCGAGAGCGCGGTCACGTTCTTCACCGCCGGGCTGCAGCCGCCGATGGGCAAGCCGTCGGAGATGCTTGCGGCCGCGGCGGAGCCGTCCGAGCCCGTTCCGGTCTATACCGGCCCGACCAAGACCGGCGCCGCATTGATCGCGGCCGTTGCGGCGGAGGCCGAGAAGCAGACGCCGCCCAAGCGCGGCAAGAAATCGAAGATTGCTGCCAAGAAGCCCGACGCCGCGGCGGCCAAGGCGGAAGCCAACGCAAAGCCGGCCGCCAAGCCGGTCAAGCATGCCAACGCCAAGCCGGAGGCTGCCACCAGGTCCGCCGCCCCGGCCGAGAGAAGGCCGGCCGCCAAGCCTGCCGCCGCAGAGAAGCCCGCGCCGAAACCGGCCAAGCCGAATGCCGCTAAACCCAAGGGCGAAACCAAGCCGGCTGGTTAACGGCCCGCGAAGCCCGTAATTAGGCAGTTTTCCTGCCATTCGGCTGAACTATTCCAGGTCGCCGAATGCGTCGATAGCGCGCAGCCGCTTGCCATCGGCGGCGGCATTCACAATACTGCCCAAAACAAGGCGCGCCCGGCCAAGAAACAGGGAGCCATAGCGTTTTCGAGCGGAGCATGTCCCCGGACTTTACCCGGGGATGGGTGCCGGTTCGCATCAAGAAAACGCGTCAAAACAAAAATAGGGCACGGATCTGATGCAATCAGAGCCCGGCTCGAAAGCAGAGGGGAGATACCATGGAGCGGATCTGGCTCAAGCAATACCCGGCCGGCGTGCCAGCCGATATCGACGTCACCCAGTACTCATCGCTGGTTGAGCTGCTGGAAGAAAGCTTTGCGAAGTTTGCCGACCGCAAGGCGTTCATCTGCATGGACAAGTCGATCAGCTACCGCGACCTCGACGACATGTCGGCCGCGCTCGGTGCCTATCTGCAGAGCAAGGGCTTGCAAAAGGGCGCCCGCGTCGCGCTGATGATGCCGAACGTGCTGCAATACCCGGTCTCGACCGCCGCCGTGCTGCGCGCCGGATATGCTGTCGTGAACGTCAATCCGCTCTACACCCCGCGCGAGCTCGAGCATCAGCTCAAGGATTCCGGCGCGGAGGCGATCGTCGTTCTGGAGAACTTTGCGACCACCGTGCAGCAGGTGATCGCCAAGACCTCGGTCAAGCACGTCATCGTCGGCAGCATGGGCGACCTGCTCGGCTTCAAGGGCGTGATCGTCAATCTGGTGGTGCGCAAGGTGAAGAAGATGGTGCCGGCCTGGTCGATCCCGGGCGCGGTCTCCTTCAACGAGGCGCTCGCCGCCGGCCGCAGCGTGAAGCTCAACAAGCCGCAGCTTACCCGCGATGATGTCGCGTTCCTGCAATATACCGGCGGCACCACCGGCGTCTCCAAGGGCGCGACGCTGCTGCACAAGAACATCCTGGCCAACGTGCTGCAGAACGACGCCTGGCTGCAGCCGGCGCTGAAGAAGCCGCCGCAGGTCGAGCAGCTCTTCATCGTCTGCGCGCTGCCGCTCTATCACATCTTCGCGCTGACGGCGTGCTTCCTGCTCGCGATGCGGGCCGGCGGCGTCAACCTCCTGATCCCGAACCCGCGCGACATGCCGGGCTTCATCAAGGAGTTGATGAAGTACCAGGTCAACAGCTTCCCGGCGGTCAACACGCTCTACAACGGCCTGTTGAATTCGCCCGGCTTCGACAAGGTCGACTTCTCCAAGCTGAAGACCTCGTTCGGCGGCGGCATGGCGACGCAGAAGCCCGTTGCCGAGAAGTGGCTGAAGGTGACCGGCTGCGCGCTGTCGGAAGGCTACGGCCTGTCCGAGACCTCGCCGACGCTGACCTGCAACCCGGCCGATACCGACCAGTTCTCCGGCTCGATCGGCATTCCCGTGCCCTCGACCTATCTCTCGATCCGCGACGACGACGGCAAGGAATTACCGCTTGGCGAAGCCGGCGAGATCTGCGCCAAGGGCCCACAGGTGATGGCCGGCTACTGGAACCGGCCGGAAGAGACCGCGAACGTCATGACCGCGGACGGCTTCTTCCGCACCGGCGACATCGGCGTGATGGATGAACGGGGCTACACCAAGATCGTCGACCGCAAGAAGGACATGATCCTGGTCTCGGGCTTCAACGTCTATCCGAACGAGATCGAGGAAGTGATCGCGAGCCACCCGGGCGTGCTGGAATGCGCC
>Ga0081540_1001072_pt1 | contig 24287 bp, 17 predicted proteins | sample TabmetS2T1R1_FD_71024 | JGI IMG/M metagenome (GOLD analysis project Ga0081540, IMG submission 71024) | Tabebuia heterophylla rhizosphere microbial communities from the University of Puerto Rico - S2T1R1 | ecosystem: Host-associated > Plants > Roots > Rhizosphere ... | reverse complement strand
CCTCCTGCCGATGACCTTCAGCATGCAGCCCACCTCGGCGATCATCCTCCTCTCCTGCATCTACTGGGGAGCGCTCTTCGGCGGGGCGATCACCTCCATCCTCTTCAACATCCCCGGCGAGGCATGGAGCGTGGCCACCACCTTCGACGGCTACCCGCTGGCGCAGCAGGGCCGGGCGGGCGAGGCGCTGACCTCGGCGTTCACCGGCTCCTTCATCGGTGCGCTCTCCGGGGTGGTGTTGATCACTTTTCTCGCACCGCTGGTGGCGAAGTTCGCCCTCAAGTTCGGGCCGCCGGAGTTCTTCTCGGTCTACCTCCTCACCTTCTGCAGCTTCGTGGGGATGGGGAAGGGCTCGCGGCTCAAGGTCGTCGCGGCGATGGCGCTCGGCTTCGGGCTGGCCGCGGTGGGAATGGACACCATCTCCGGCCAGCTGCGGATGACCTTCGGGATCGGCCAGTTCCTCCGCGGCTTCGACTTCCTGGTGGTGGTGATCGGGCTCTTCGGGATCAGCGAGATCCTCATCACCCTCGAGGAGGGGCTGGCCTTCAAGGGGAAGAAGGCCGCGCTCGACCTCCAGGTCGTCCTCAAGACCTGGCGACAGCTCCCCCGCTACTGGCTGACCCTGCTCCGGAGCTCGGCGGTGGGCTGCTGGCTGGGGATCACTCCCGGCGGAGCGACGGCCGCCTCCTTCATGGGCTACGGCCTGGCGAAGAAGTTCGCCCGGGACCCCGACCGGTTCGGCAAGGGTGCGCTGGAGGGCGTGGTTGCTCCGGAGACCGCGGCGCACGCGGCGGGCACCAGCGCTCTTCTCCCGATGCTGGCACTGGGCATCCCCGGCTCGGCGACGGCGGCGGTGCTCCTCGGCGGACTGATGGTGTGGGGCCTGCAGCCGGGGCCGCTGCTCTTCGTCGAGCAGCCCACCTTCGTGTGGGGGCTCATCGCCAGCATGTACCTGGGCAACATCGCCGGGCTGGTGGTGGTGCTCTCCACCGTCCCGCTCTTCGCGGCCATCCTCCGCATCCCCTTCGCGATCGTCGCCCCGCTGATCATCGTCGCCTGCGCCATCGGCGCCTTCAGCGTGCACGGGGCCATGTTCGACATCTGGCTGATGCTGCTGTTCGGCGTGGTGGGCTACGTCTTCAAGAAGCTCGACTACCCGCTGGCCCCCCTGGTGCTCGCGGTGGTCCTCGGCGACCGGACGGAGGACGCGTTCCGGCAGGCCATCCTCGGTTCGCGGGGAGACCTCCGCGTGTTCTGGTCTCATCCGCTCTCGGCGACCATCAGCACCCTGGCGCTGCTGCTGCTCTTCTGGCCGCTGATCACCGGGGTGATCCAGCGACTCCGTCCAGCGCGTCAGGCGGTGGCCCCGACGTGAGCGGTTCCCTCGAGGGCGGGGCGCTCCACCGGCGCCTCCGCCGCGAGCTGCGCGGGGAGGTTCGCTTCGACGCGCTGATGCGCGGCCTCTACGCCACCGACGCCTCCATCTATCAGGTGCAGCCGCTGGGGGTGGTGGTTCCCCGCGACGACCAGGACGTGGAAGCGGCGCTGGCCGCCTGCCGCGACGCTTCGGTCGCGGTGCTTCCCCGCGGGGGCGGCACGTCGCAGTGCGGTCAGACCGTCGGCCGGGCGGTGGTGATCGACGTGAGCAAGCACCTCCGCGAGGTCGTGGCGCTCGACGTCGCGGCGAGGCGGGTGCGAGTCCAGCCGGGCCTGGTGCTCGACCACCTCAACCAGGCGCTGAAGCCGCACGGGCTCTTCTTCCCCGTCGATCCCTCGACCGCCAACCGCGCCACCCTGGGTGGGATGGCGGGGAACAACAGCTCGGGCAGCCGCTCCATCGTCTACGGGAACATGGTGCACAACGTGCACGCGCTGGAGGCGGTGCTCGCCGACGGAACGCGTGCTCGTTTCGGTCCGGGCCGCGGCACCGCGCCCGGGCCGCTGGCCGAGCGCCTGCTCTCCATCGCGCGTCGCGAGGCTCCCGAGATCATCGCCCGCTTCCCGAAGGTCCTCCGGCGGGTCGGGGGCTACAACCTCGACGAGCTGCTGGAGCAGGAGCCCAACCTCGCCCGGCTACTGGTGGGCAGCGAGGGGACGCTGGCCTTCTTCACCGAGCTGGAGCTGCTCCTCCAGCCACTGCCGAAGCACCGCGTCCTGGGCGTCTGCCACTTTCCGACCTTCCCCGCGGCGATGGAGTCCACCGAGGCCATCGTCCAGCTCGGCCCGGTCGCGGTGGAGCTCGTGGACCGGACGATCCTCGATCTCTCCCGGGCGATGCCCGAGTTCGCGCCGATCATGGCCAGCTTCGTCCAGGGCCAGCCGGACGCGCTGCTCCTGGTGGAGTTCTCCGGCGACGACCCGACCGTCCTCCGAGACTCGCTGGCCGACCTGGACCGGGTGATGGAGCGCCTCGGCTTCCCCGGCAGCAACGTCTCGGTCGTCGACGCGGGCGATCAGGCGAAACTGTGGACCGTCCGCTCCGCGGGGCTGAACATCGTCAGCTCGACCCGGGGCGACCCGAAGCCGATCTCGGTCATCGAGGACTGCGCGGTCCCGCTGAAGCACCTCGCCGCGTACACCGCCCGGCTCAACCGGCTCTTCGAGAAGCACGGGACACGCGGCACCTGGTACGCCCACGCCTCGGTGGGCTGCCTGCACGTGCGGCCGGTCCTGAACATGAAGAGCGACCTCGACGTGCGAAAGCTCCGGGCCATCGCCGAGGAGGCCTTCGCCATCGTGCGGGAGTACGGGGGGAGCCACTCCGGCGAGCACGGGGACGGGCTCGTCCGGAGCGAGTTCCACGTCGAGATGTTCGGGCCCCGCCTCGTCCGCGCCTTCGAGGAAGTGAAGGACACGTTCGATCCCCGGGATCTCTACAACCCGGGGAAGATCGTCCGGCCGCCGCGCATGGACGACCGGACACTGTTCCGCTACGGGCCGACGTATGGGCCGGTGCCGCTGCAGACCGGCCTCGACTGGTCGGCCGAGGGCAGCTTCGCTGCGGCGACGGAGATGTGCAACAACAACGGGGCCTGCCGGAAGCGCGATCCCGGGGTGATGTGCCCCTCGTTCATGGTGACCCAGGACGAGCAGCACGGCGTCCGCGGGAGGGCGAACGCGCTGCGCCTGGCGCTCACCGGTCAGCTCGGTGCCGACGCGCTGCTCTCCGACGGAATGGCGGAGGCGATGTCCCTCTGCGTCTCCTGCAAGGGATGCCGGCGCGAGTGTCCCACCGGGGTGGACATGGCGAAGATGAAGATCGAGGTGCTCTACCAGCGCCAGCGGCGTCGGGGCCTCTCGGTGAGGGACCGCCTGGTGGCCTGGCTCCCGAGGTTCGCGCCCTGGGCGCAGCGGTTGCGCTTTCTCCTCCATCTCCGCGACCGCTGGCCATGGCTGGCACGCCTGACGGAGCGGTGGAGCGGATTCAGCGCCCGCCGACGGCTGCCTCGGTGGAGCGCGCGGCCCTTTCGGTTCGAGCGCGAGAAACATGGTCCGGTGGCCCCAGGTGCTCCCGAGGTGGTGCTGCTGGTGGACACCTTCACCACCTGGTTCGAGCCCGAGGTGGCGCGGAGCGCTCTGCGGGTCATGGAGCGGGCCGGCTACCGGGTCCATCTTCCGTCGGCGACGCGCCGGCCGCTCTGCTGCGGACGAACCTTCCTCTCGGCAGGGTTGGTGGACGAGGCGCGGTCGGAGATGGAGGAGACGCTGCGCACCCTGCAGCCGTTCCTCGAGCGTGGAGTCCCCATCGTCGGCGTCGAGCCATCCTGCCTGTTGACCCTGCGCGACGAGCTGCTGTCGGTGCTCCCTGGTCCCGAGGCCCAGCGCCTGGCGGGGGCATCGATGCTGTTCGAGGAGTGGGTGCGCAGGGAACGGGCCGCGGGGCGGTTCGGGCTCCCGACTCCCGGCGTCGGCAAACGCAAGGCGCTGCTGCACGGCCACTGTCACCAGAAGGCCTTCGGCCTGATGCCCTCGGTGCAGGAGACGCTGAAGCTCGTGCCCGGCCTGGAGCTGGACACCGTCGAATCCAGCTGCTGCGGAATGGCCGGGACGTTCGGCTACCAGGCGGAGACGTACGCGGTGAGCCAGGCGATGGCGGAACGAACGCTGCTTCCAGCGGTGAGAAAGACGCCCGAAGAGGTGATTCTCGTCGCCGACGGGTTCAGCTGCCGCCACCAGATCCACGGGGGCACGGGACGCGCGGTGATGCACGTCGCGGAGCTGCTGGATCTGGCGTCGCGCCCGATGGGAAGGTGATCCTCTCTTCGCTCATCAGGGAGACGAGGGCGACCGCTCCGGCGAGCCCCACCGCGGCACGGCCCGGCCCAGCGGCGGGCTGCGCCGGCCGTCACGCCCGGGGGCGCGGCTTCGAATGCTCGAGGTTGCCCTCAGGCTCCAGCGCCATGACGTTCTCCTTGAGCAGCTGGATGAACCGGCCGACTGGAGAGGAGGGCGGATGACCTCCCAGAGTCACCGCGGCCCAGCGCCGCCGGATGCCTCGCGGCGTCAAGCGCAAGCTCACCAGGCCGTCTCGACGCGCAGGCATCATCCACGGAGACAGCGCGGTCACGCCGATCCCGGCGCGGACCAGATCGACCAGGGCCTCGGTGAGCGGTACCCGTGAAACCCGGCGGGGCTCGATCCCCGCCGGCCAGAAGAAGCGGGTGTAGAGGTCCAGCTGCTCCGCCGGGGCGTCGTAGGTCAGGACGTGCTCCCCGGCCAGCTCCTCCACGGAAACGTGCGTCCGTCCGCCCAGGCGGTGGTCGGCGGCGACCAGCAGCCGGAGCTCATCCTCGAACAGTGGCGTGCGGCGCAGTCGGACGTGAGGCGGCGGATCCGTCACCAGCGCGAGATCGAGCTCCCCGGCCAGGAGTGCCGGCAGCGGTTCCCGGGTCGCCTCGAGGACGATCCGCAGCTCGACCCGGGGATACTCGACCTGCCAGCGTCGGAGCACCGGGGGGAGCCAGCCATACACGGTGTAGCAGCCGGTGCTGAGGCGGACCATGTCCTCCGCGGCCTCTTGACGACAGGCAGCCTCGGCTTGCGCCACCTCGGCGAGCACCCGACGGGCCGAGTCGAGGACCTTCTCCCCCGCCCCGGTGAGAAGCAGCCGGCGATGCCGCCGCTGGAACAGACGGGTCCCGAGACGTTCCTCCGCATCGCGGAGCTGATGACTCAGCGCCGAGGAGGTCAGGAACAGCTTGCGACTCGCCCCGGCGAGACTCCCCGTGTCGGCGATCGCGGCGATCAGCTCGAAGTGACGAAGCTCGAGGGCCATCGCTCTCAGATGAGCATGATTCAGCATCATGAGGAAATCATTTCAGAACCTTCATTCATCAGTCTCGCTATGTACGGGCCATGCCCTCCTTCTTGCCGGTGGCCGTGGATGAGGTGCCTCCCATCGAGATCGGGCCGGGCTGCTCGAGGCGCGATCTTCCGAGCATCGGTGCAATCCGGGTGTGGGTGGTGGACATCGCTGCCGGTAGCCGCTGGCCGCACGTGGACCTGCACGGAGCAACGGGGGAGGGATTTTTCGTCCTGAGCGGCGAGGTCATCGAGGGCGAGCGACGGCTCGGCCCCGGCACCTACGTGCTCTTTGGACCACGGAGCGAGCACCAGCCGAGGACGGAGACCGGTGTTCGCCTCTTCGGCTTCAACCTCCTGGAGAGCGCACGGTGAGAGGCCGGTCGGTGAGCTCGCCCGACGCCCTGCACCCCGAGCCCGCCTCCGGTGCCTCGGAGGCGCTCCGGCGCGACCGTCGGGATCTGCTGCTGGCTTCGCTTGCGGTCGGCGTCGCGGCGGCCCTTTCTCCCCTTCGGTCGACCCGGGCCGCGAGCGCGGGGGCTCCGCTGCGGGCCCAGCGACTGGCCTGGGCCGGGGTCCGGCTCCAGCTGGAGAGAACCTCGCTCTTCCTCGATCCCCTGATCAGCCCCGACGTGTGGGGCCCCGCGCTTCCGGATGCGCTGGTTCCCGTCGATGTGGCCGAGGGCGATCGCTTCGTGGCCATCACCCATCGCCATCCGGATCACTTCGACCCGGCCGCTGCCCGGAGAGCCCTGGGGACCACGGGGTCCGTGGTCTGCTCATCGGAAGTCGCTCCGGCGGTCGCCGCCGCAGGATTCAGGGTCCGGAGCGCGGCTCCGTACGAGCCCATCCTCCTGGGAGACGCCTTCACCGCGACCGCGGTTCCGGCGGCCGACGGTTACGGGGACTCGCAGGTCTCGTGGGTCGTGTCCGGGGGAGGCCGCCGCATCATTCACTGCGGAGACACCCTGTGGCACGGTTCGTGGTGGCACATCGGCCGGCAGCTGGGCCCGTTCGACGCCGCGTTCCTCCCCATCAACGGCGCACGGTTCGGATGGCGGAAACCGGCGAGCGACGTTCCGGCGGTGATGACTCCCGAGCAGGCGGTGGCCGCGGCAGTGGTGCTCGGGGCTCGGCTGCTGGTGCCGATCCACTACGGTGTCGTGGGAGCCGAGGGCTATCAGGAGGTCGCTCAGCCTGAAGCTGCGCTGCTGAAGGTCGCGCGTCAGCGGGGGATGCCGGTCGAGGTCGTCCGCCCGGGCGAGTGGCTGCGCTGGGAGGGCAGGGCGTAGCGGCTCCGGCGAGCGCTGCTCAGTCGCCCTCAGAGGGAGCGCAGAGCCACCGCCGGGTCCACCTGGGAGGCGCGCAGCGCCGGGAGCAGCGCGCTCACCAGCGCGACGGTGGCAAGAAGTGCCACCACGCCTCCGAGCACGAGCGGGTCCGAGCTCCCGACGCCGAACAGGAGACCCCGGAACATCGTGGCCAGCGCGATCGCTCCCGCGAGGCCGGCGGTGGCGCCGGCGACGACGGGGCCGCCACTCCCGCGGAGCACGAGGCGCACGATGTCCCGCGGCCGGGCGCCCACGGCCATCCGGACGCCAAACTCGTGCGTGCGCTGCACGACGCCGAACGACACCACGCCGAAGATCCCCACGCAGGCCAGCGCCAGCGCCACCGTGGCGAAGACGCCGAGCAGGAAGGGCGGGTAGCGCCGGAGGAACATGGTCGGCGCTTGCTGGAGCACGTCGTCCAGCTTCCGGGCGGGACCGACGACCAGGCCGGGGGCTCCATCGCGCACCGCCCGCCGGAGCTCCTCTCCGGCGCCGGGGCGCGCCGACCGAACGAGCAGGGTCCACCGCGGCGAGACCCGCTGCGTGTCCGGATAGTAGAGGATGGGCGGGCGGCCCTCGTCGAGGCCGCCGAGGGTCTGGTCCGCCACCACGCCGATGATGGTCAGCGGCGAGTCGGACGAGACGAGCCGGATCGTCTTGCCGATCGCATCCTCCCCGGGAAAGTACCGCTGCTGCAGGGCGCGGTTCACGATGACCACCGACGCCGAGCTGCGGCTGTCCTGCGCACCGAAGTCCCGGCCGCCAAGCTGGGCGATGCCGAGCGCGCGGAAGTAACCCGGGCTCACCTCCCGGAAGAAGGCCTCGGGCTCGGGCCCGGTGGGCTTGGGGCGGTCGGGCCGGATGAAGCTGTGCGAGCCGGCGGTGCCGGTGCCCGGCATGCGGTTCACCCGCGCGACTGCAGACAGCCCTGGCAGCGACTCGACGGCGTCCTGCACGTTCGCCTTGAGGGTGACGATGCGCTCCGGAGCCGGGGCTCCCTGCTCGGCGATGGAGAGCTCGATCCCCAGGGCGCCCTCGGGGCGGAAGCCGGGATCGGTCGAGAGCACCCGGAGGAGGCTCTTCCCCATCAGTCCAGCTGAGCCGAGCAGCATCACCGCGAGGGCGATCTCCACTGCGACCAGGCCGTCGCGCACCCGGTGCCGGAGAGGACCGGTCCCGGCGGGCGCGGCATCCTTCAGCGCGCCCTGGATCTCCGGCCGGCTGGCGCGGAGGGCGGGGAGCAGCCCGAAGAGCAGGGTGGTGAGGACCACGACCGCGGCGCCGTAGGCGAGCACGCGGCCGTCGACCTCGAGCCGTTCCAGGAACGGCATCCCGGCGCGGTCGCGGGCGGGGATCCCCGCGAGCAGGAGCGGCAGGCTCAGCCTGGCGGTGAGCAGCCCGAGAGCGCCTCCGGCGGCGGCGAGCAGCGCGCTCTCGGTGAGGAGCTGCCGGACCAGACGACCGCGCCCGGCGCCGAGCGCCACCCGGATGGAGAGCTCCTTCTGCCGCCCAGCCGCCCGTGCCAGGAGGAGGTTGGCCACGTTCACGCACGCGACCAGCAGGACGAGATTCACGCAGACGAAGAGCAGGACCAGCACGGGCTCGACCCGGCCGACCAGCTCATCGCGGAGCGGGACCACGTCGCTCAGGACGCCCCCGAGCGCGTCGGGGAAGCGCTCCCGGACCCCGTCCTCGAACGTGGCCAGCCGTCGCCTGGCCTCGGTGACCGCGACACCGTCGCGCAGCCGCGCGATGGCGCGGACCCAGTTGAGGTGGCGGCGGGTCGCGAGCTCGCCCTGCGGTTGCATGGTGACCACCACGCGCGCCTCCCCGCCGGGCGCGAAGGGAAATCCCGGGGGCAGCACGCCGACCACGGTGGTGGGCTGGCCTCCGAGACTCAGCGTGGTCCCGAGGACATCCGGGTTCGCTCCGAGACGCGTCCTCCAGAACGCGTCGGTGAGCACGACGGCGCGCGGGCCGCCGGCCTCGTCCTCGCCCGGGAGGAAGCCACGCCCCAGCGCGGGGCGCACGCCGAGCACGTCGAAGAAGTTGGCGGTGACCTGGAGCGCCGGGAGCTCCTCCGGGTCGGCCCGGCCGGTCCATGCCACCGGTGCCACCCAGTACCCGGCCACCGAGGCGAAGAGGTCGGAGGCCTGAAGCTCGCGAACGGTCTGCCAGGCGAAGGGAAAGCGCCGTCGCTCGGCGTTGTCCTGGACCTGCCAGAGGTGCACCAGACGCTCCGGCTCGGCGTAGGGGACGCTGCGCACGAGAGCCGCGTCCACCACGGTGAAGACTGCGGCATTGAGGCCGATGCCCAGCGCGAGGGTGAGGATGGCCACGGCCGCGAAGCCGGGACGGTGGGTGAGGTTGCGGAGCCCGTAGCGGACGTCCTGAAGGAGCGTTCCCATGGCGGCCCTCAGCGGCGCCGCGGGCGCCCGTCGTGGGGCCCGAGCGGACGGAGGGGCGCGTCGTGCCACCAGCGCTCCGGCGGGAGGTCCGTTCGACGGCTCGGGTTCACCGGGTAGACGATGCGATTCTCCTCCTTGTCCGCCTCGCCGCCCACGAGCAACAGCGCCTCGGTGTCTCCGTCGTTGAGGAACGTGTGGCAGATGCCCGTCCCGGAGGGGAACGCCGCGAGGTCGCCCGCCTTCATCCGGAAGAGCTCGCCGTCGATCCAGGCATCGACCTCGCCGGAGATGACGTAGACGAACTCCTCCTCGCTCGACTCGGCGTGGGGCCAGGAGGTGCGCGTCCCGGGGAGGAGCCGCATCAGGTGCAGACCCACCTGGCGGAGGCCAGCGGCGCGGCCGATGGGCCGTTTGGGAGCCAGCTGCTCGTCGCTGTTGGGGTAGCGATGCCGCGTCTCGGGGACGTCGGCTGCGGAGACGATGAAGGGGGGTCGGCTCGGCATGGTCGGGCAAGCTTGCACCGGCCGAGCCACGAGGTGTGGCTCCGAACTCCCCGGACCGGCGTCGTCGTGGGGGGAAGCCCCCGCGAAAGTGACCGGCTCCGAGCATGGTCGTCCCACGACCGGTCACCGGATCGTCGAACGGGGCACAACCCTCGCTGTTCCGGGGTTCGAGCCTTTCGTTCTCGCCGATGCGGCGCTCCGCGTCGTGCGGCCGAGTTGCCGCAGTCAGCTCCGGCCTCATCGAGACCGTTCGCCCCCCGACGGTGCCGCCACAGCGTGCGTGGTTCAACACCTTCGCTTGCCCTGGCTTGCCCTCCACGAGGGGCGGGTGAGCCAGTTCGCACGCGCTGGGTGGCCGAACGCACGGGCGGCGACCTCGTGGGTCGCCGTGCCGCCCGCCAGGACGCGCGCCGTGCGGAGAGGGAGGAATCGGTATGAAGCGCACGCACGCAACGGTGCTCGTCTCGCTGGCAGCGGGCTTTCTGGTCGTCTACCCAGCCGCCGCTGCCGCAGCCGAGGCAATCGGAACACAGAGCTTCGGCTCGGTGGAGCTGCTCGGGGGGACGCAGGTTGGTCCTGGCTCGGGACTGGGAAGCGTGAACGAATCGTTCCACGACGAGCTGCAGGTCTTCGTCCGGCCGGATCTGGAAGCCATCGTGGAGGCCGCGGGCGGGGATACCAGTCCCAAGGGCCTCGCGCCGCTCCAGGTTCCCACCGTCAAGAACAACAAGGTCTCGCTGATCAACCAGCGCTTCTCCGGCTTCGATGGCCTCAACCACGCCGATCAGCGCCTCGCCGGAACGGGCGTGTACACCAATACTCAATTCAGCCTGGAGCCCCCCGACCAGGGGCTATGCGTCGGCAACGGCTTCGTCGTCGAGACCATCAACACCGCGGTCGCCGTCTACCTGGAGGACGGAACACTGGTCGCCGGGCCGACCGCGCTCAATCAGTTCTTTGGACTTGCGCCGGAGGTCATTCGAAGCACGCCGCCAAGCTTTGGCGACTTCACCAGCGATCCCCGCTGCTACTTCGATGCGCGCACGAATCGGTTCTTCCTCACCCTGCTTCAGCTCGACGTCGATCCCCCGACCGGGAACTTCACCGGTCCCACCCACTTGCTGTTCGCGGTCACCAGGAGCGGCGATCCCACTGATGGGTGGAACCTCTTCAGGCTGACGACCACCGCGGACGGAGACAACTGCCCCTGCTTCGGCGACCAGCCGCTCCTGGGTGCAGATGCCAACGGCTTCTACCTGAGCACCAACGCCTTCTCGCTGGTCACCGGCGGTTTCGTCGGGGCGCAGATCTACGCCATGTCGAAGCTCTTCCTCGCTGCAGGATTGATTCCGCCCTTCGTTCTCCACATCAAGCTGCCCGGCGCGCTCAACCCGGATGGGAGCCGGAATGCCTCGGTCCATCCGGCCGCTCGTGCTCCTGACGACGAGTTCAGCCAGTTCGGGACCGAGTACTTCCTGAGCGCCTTCAGCAACCAGGTCGTGCTGGAGAGCCAGGTGCAGGCCTGGTCACTGCGCGAGACCTTCCTCCTCCACTTCCCACCTGGCCCGTCCACCACCTTCACCTTCGAGCGCCAGCTGGCGGACAGCGAGGTCTACGGCGTTCCTCCCGATGCGCTGCAGAGGATCGGGACCTTGCTCTTCCCGAGCATCAGTGGAGATCCACAGGATCAGGGAGTCAATCCCGTGCTGGCGACCAACGACCAGCGCATGCAGCAAGTCACCTTCGCCGACGGGCGCCTGTGGAGCGCGGTGACCACGGTGCTGCGCTCGGACGAGGACACTGTTCCTGCCGGGGCATTCGAAGACCCCAACAAGTCCGGAGTCGCCTGGTTCGCGGTCAGCGTTCGATCCCGGCCTCACCTGCAGGCCTTCGTGGACGGACAGGGATACCTGGCGCTGAAGAACGCCAATCTCCACTTCCCTGCGGTCGGGGTGAATTCCCGCAACGAGGTGGCGATCGGATTCAGCATCTCCGGCCCGGGCATCTTCCCGACGACCGGCTACGTCGAGTCCAAGGCTCACAAGCTGACCGAGGGCCACAAGTCGAAGTCCTTCGGGAAGATCCACATCGCTGGTGTCGGCGTTGGCTCGGAGGACGGATTCACCGGCTACCCGTCCTCGTACGCTCCCGGTGACGCGCCCTGTGACTTCTCCCTCACGCCGGTTCAGTGCGAGGCGCGGTGGGGCGACTACGGGGCAGCGGCCATCGGCCGAGACGGGAGCATCTGGCTGGCCAATGAGTACATCGGTCCCCGGCCGAGGACGTTGCTCGCCAACTGGGGCACCTTCGTGATGCGGCTGGGACCCCGTGGGGAGCACGAGCACGACGACGACGACGACTGAGATGCCTGGCCAGGGGGAGATCCGGCGCGCCAGCGGAACACCCGCTGGCGGCGCGGCTCCCGGCTTCCACCCACGCGCCGGCGGGCCTCAGGCGGAGGCCACGCGGCGGATCGCGGCGAGCAGCGCCTCGAGGTCCGCCTCGGTGGTCAATGGGTTGATGAGCGTCACCCGGAGGTGCACCCGCCCGCGGAGGCGGGTCTGCACCACATAGAAGCTCCCCTCCGCCAGGAGCTGGGCTCGCACTCGCTCCTGGTGGGCGTCGAGGTCCTGGAAGTCGTCCGGCACGTGGCGGAAGCAGACGATGTTGCAGTCCGGCGCCAGCGCCAGCTCGAAGTCGTCGGCGTCGTCGAGCATCGACGCGAACGTGCGCCCGAGGTCGAACATGCGAGTCACGTACTCGGAGAACATCCGGGTGCCGTGCAGGGTGAGGGCGGCCCAGAGCTCGAGGCCCATCATCCGCTTGGTACACTCCAGCGTCCGGTGGGCGGGGTTCCACCACTCGCCGTGCACTCCGTGGCGCAGCAGGTAGTCCGCACGCTGGGAGAACGCCTCATACGAGCGCCGTCCGTCGCGGAAGAGAACCGCGGTCACGAGCGCCGGGAGCAGCATCATCTTGTGCGCGTCCCAGACCAGCGAGTCTGCACGTCCCAGTCCTGCCGTCAGGTGCGCGTACTTCGGAGACAGCACCGCCGCTGCGCCGTGTGCGCCGTCGACGTGGAACCACAGGCCGCGCTGCCGGCAGAACTCGGCAACCGGCTCGAGCGGGTCGAAGGCTCCGGTCGACGTGGAGCCGGCGCTGGCCACGACGGCGAAGACCTGACGCCCGGTCCGCTCGGCAATGGCGAAGGTCTCGGGGAGCGCCTCGGGCCGGAGCCTGAACTGCTCGTCCACGGGGATGGAGAAGATGCCGCCCCTGCCGAGCCCGAGGATCTGCGCCGCCCGCTTCACGCAGTAGTGCGTCTCGTCCGGCACGAGGATGCCCAGTGGCTTGCCCCCGGCGAGCCCCTCGTCCCACACGTCGCGTCCCGTGATGGCCTGGCGGGCGGCGAGGAGCGCGGTGAGGTTCCCCACCGACCCGCCGGAGGTCAGAACGCCGTCCGCCTCGGTGGGTAGGCCCGCCTGCTGCGCCAGCCACGCGAGCGCGTGCCGCTCCATCGGTGCGGAGACCGGTCCCATCTCGTAGACCGCGGTCCCGTTGTTGAGCAGCGCGGACGCGAGGTGGACCAGGGCCGAGGAGGGGAGGGGCGAGGTGACCTGGTGGCCCACGTAGCGTGGATGATGGAGGTGGTTGGAGCCGGCCAGCACGCGGGCCATCAGCTCGGCGAGCGAGGTGCCGGGCTCCGCGGGAAACGTTCCCGCCCACCGGGCGAGGTTGCTCTCCGGCTCGGCCCAGGGGAGCACCGGCCCTTCGCGGCCGGTCACGGTCCGCAAGTAATCGGCGAGCTGGTCGACGAGCGCGTGGCCGTCGCGCCGAAAGCGCTCGGGGTCGAAGGCCTCTCGGAGTGTCTCGGGAAGGGCGTCCATGGCGGGGACAGCGTGCCCGAGTGGCGGCCGCGGCGCCTAGCACAGAGGGGGAGCGCCCGTCTGACACAGGGGCCCGAGGATGTTAGGAGCATCTCGAGCGATGCCTCCCTACCGACTTCACGTCTTCATCTGCACCAACCGCCGCCCGGATGGGGACCCCAAGGGCTCCTGCGGCGAAAAGGGCAGCGAGGCGGTGCTCTTCCGCTTCAAGGAGCTGGTGGCGAAGCTGGGGCTGAAAGGCCAGATCCGTGCCAACGCCGCCGGCTGCATGGACGCCTGCGCCTTCGGGATCACCGTCGTCGTCTATCCCGAGGGAGTCTGGTACGGCCGGGTGAAGCTGGAGGACGTGGACGAGATCGTCCAGTCCCATCTCGTCGAGGGGCGGCCGGTGGAGCGGCTCCGGCTGACGGGCCACTTCGAGTCGCCGAGGATCAAGCGCGCGAGTCCGGGCGAGGGCTGACGGATCACACTCCTCGGTTGGGGGGCTTCGTGAAGGGTTTTCTTACCGGCTCGCGTCGCGTGCGGGCGCGGCGTCGAGGCGCTCCAGCAGCGCACGGTAACGCGACTCCTTCCGAAGGCTTTCGAGATCGGAATCGGCGGAGATCTCGTTCGCATTGGTGAATCCCGCGGCGACGGCCTCCTCGAGCCTCGTCAACGCAAGGTCCTTGTGCCCTTCCAACGCGTGCGCACAGGCCAGGTTGTAGAGCGCGGTCGAACGGGTCCGCTCAGGGAGACCGGACCTGGCCACCAGCGCGTCATAGGTCTTGATCGAGCCCGCCCGGTCCCCGGACATGAGCTGCGCACGCCCGAGCTCGCTCAGCGCCCGGATGTCGTCAGGAGCCTCCGCGAGCCGCTCGCGCAGCGCCGAGATCGCCTCTGCACCCCGCCGGCCATAGACCGCCTGCATGTACCGGCGTGCCTTCGACGGCGCCGGCGTGGGCGGCAGTCGCGCGAGCTGACGCACCAGATAGTCCACTGTCTGGAAGACGAGCCTGCGGCTGGCCTCACTCTCGTCGAGCGCATCGAACGCGTGCGGCAGCCCGCGGCCGACGACCGTGGTCCAGGGAGCCCCCGTGGTGCGCGCGAGCTCCCAGATCCTCTTCTGGTTCTCGATCAGCGGGGCGAAATCGTCGGAGGCCATCACGGAGAGCAGCGGGAACTCCGGCCGGATCCGGGTGACTTCCCCGGTGCCGTAATAGATGACCGCGGTTCGCACCACCTCGGGCGCAGCGTTCATCAGCCACGGAAGCGCGATCGTCACGTTCGCCGAGCAGGCCCACACGCCGAGCCGGTCACCGTCGACGCCGAGCGTGGAGCCGTTCTTGTGGAGATACTCGATGGCCTGCCCGAGATTCTCGGTGGCCTGCGCCACCTCCGAGTCCATGACCACCCCTGCGATCCCGTTGGCCGCGAGGAGCCGCGCCCAGCTGCGATAGATCTCGGTGGTGCGGAACGGACGCGCTCCGCGCTCGCCGACCACGTTGGCGAAGACCACCGCCGGTGGCCGGTCCTTTCCAGACGAGCGAGGCCGATAGAGGTCCAGCTTCAACGGGCCGAGGACACCGCGGGCGTAGACCACGTCCTTGGTCACCCGGAGCCCGGACTCCGGCGGAGTCGGGACGACCACCTCGTACGAGAAGGAGTCGTAGGGGTCCTTCGGCTCGGCGCCCGCGGCGCTGCCAATCAGGAAGAGGACGATGAGCACGGTCCGGTGCATGCACCGGACGTTGCCACGCGGGCCGGCAGCGGGCGGTCTCCTGCGGCAAACGGTGCTGCCCGCGAGGCGAACGGCGGGGCCGTCAGCGCGCGGGCTCGATCCGGAGGCGGCCCTTCTCGTCGGCGAGCGTCTTGGCGAGCAGCGCCACGCAGGCGTGCACCGCGGTCAGGTTCGGCGTGGGGACACCGGTGATCCGCCCCAGCTCGAGAACCGAGCCGACCAGGGCATCCAGCTCCAGCGGACGCCCGCTCTCGACGTCCTGGAGCATCGAGGTCTTGTGCTTCCCCACCGCCTCTGCGCCGGCGATGCGCTTCTCCAGCGTGACCGGGAAGCGGACGCCGAGCTTCTCTCCGATCTCCTGCGCCTCGCGCATCATCCGCTCGGCGAGTGCGCGCGTCGGAGGGAACTGAATGAGGTCGACCAGCGTCGCGTGCGTGAGCGCGCTGATCGGGTTGAAGGTGCAGTTCCCCCAGAGCTTGACCCACAGCTCCGAGCGCAGGTCCGTGGAGACCCGGACCTTGAAGCCGGCCTCGCGAAAGAGCTTGGCCGTGCTGCGGAGTCGCTGGCTGTCCGAGTTGTCCACCTCGCCGAGCGAGATCCGGTCCCCCTCGACGTGGCGGATGACCCCCGGGGAAGCGATTTCCGCCGCGGGGTAGATGATCGAGCCGATCACCCGGTCCACGTCGATGTTCTTCGCGATGACCCCGCCGGCGTCGACCGACTCGAGGACCGTGCCCTCGTGCGGACCGGCGGTCTTGTAGAAGTACCACCAGGGGATGCCGTTCTGCGCCGTCACCACGATCGTCGATGGTCCGCAGAGGCTCTTGATGTCCGCCGCGACGCCTGCCACCTGGTGTGCCTTCAGGCCAATGACGACCAGGTCCTGGACGCCGAGCTCCGACATCTTGTCGGTGGCGCTGACCCGGTAGCTCCGCTCGGTGCCGCCCTCGTGAAGGCGCAGTCCCTTCTCGCGAATGGCGGCGAGGTGCGGCCCCCGCACGACGACGCTGACCTCCTGGCCGATCGCGGCCAGCTTCGCGGCGACCAGCCCGCCGATCGCTCCGGCGCCGACGACGCAGATCTTCATGTCACGATCCGAGGCCCAGCTTCTTGGCCAGGCCAATGCGCTGGAGCTTGCCGGTGGCGCCCTTCGGGATCTCGGTCAGGAACACCACCTTCCGCGGGACCTTGAAGCCGGCCAGCCTCGCCGCGCAGAAGGCGTGCAGCTCTCGCTCGGTCGCGGTCGCCCCCTCCCGGAGCACCACCGCCGCCGCCACCTCCTCGCCGAGCTTGTCGTGTGGCATGGCGAAGGTGAGCGCCTGGGCCACCGCGGGGTGCGACGAGAGCACCTCGTCCACCTCCAGCGGCGAGAACTTCTCGCCGCCGCGGTTGATCTGCTCCTTGAGCCGACCGGTGAGGCGGAGGTAGCCCTCCTCGTCGAAGACCCCCTCGTCGCCGGTCCGGAACCAGCCGTCCCGGAAGGATTTCGCGTTGGCCTCGGGATTCGCCTCGTAGCCAGGGGTGACGTTGGGCCCGCGGATGGCGACCTCGCCCACCTCCCCGCGCGGCAGCGCTTTCCATTCTTCGTCGAGGATCGCCACCTCCGGCCCCGCGGCCAGACCCACCGACCCGGGCTTTCGTGCACGTGGGGGCAAGGGATTGGAGGCCATCTGGTGGGAGGCCTCGGTCATCCCGTAGCTCTCGATCACCGGCACACCGTAGGTCTTCTCCATCTCCACCATCACCGGCGCGGGGAGCGATTGCGAGGAGGAGCGGATGAGCCGCAGCCGGCTCCGGGCGATCATCTCGCGGTGGCGTTCGGCCCTGGCGAGGATCGCCTGGTGCATCGTGGGTACAGCCGTGTACCAGGTGGGCCGGACCTCATCGAGCCAGTGGAAGAACTTGAGAGCGTTGAACCCCGGAGTGCACGACACCGAGGCGCCGGCGGCCAGCGAGGAGAGCGTCGCCGCGATGAGCCCGTGGATGTGGAACAGCGGCATGATGTTCAGGCACACGTCGTCGGGGGTGAGCCCGAGGGTCCGGCCGATGTTCTCCGCGCTCGCGAGGAGGTTCCGCTGGAGCAGCGGGACCAGCTTCGGTCGCGAGGTCGTGCCCGAGGTGTGGAGGAGGAGCGCTGGATCGTCCTTGTCGCCCATCCCCCTTCGGGCGGGCGTTCCCTTCGCGGCACCCGAGAGCGTGAACCAGCCTGCGCCGCGGGCGCGGTCGGCGGTCAGCTCGAGCACGGGGAGGGACATCTTCTTCGCCGTGGCCCGGGCCGGCGAATCGACGCCGGCCTCCAGGACCAGCGCCTTCGCCTCGAGGTCACCGAGGTAGAACTCGAGATCCTTCTCCCGGTACCCCGGATTCAGCGGCGCGGTGGCGGCACCCGCGGCGATGCAGAGGAACGAGCTCGCCATCTCCGGCCCGTTGTGGAGCACGATCGCTACCCGGTCGTTCCGGCCGATGCCCACCGAGTTCAGCGTCTCCACGGTGCGCCGGGCCAGAGCGACGAGGTCGCGGAAGGTGAGTGATTTCACGCTGTCCGGTGCGCCGATGGCGGGCGCATCGGCCGGACCTGCCTCGAGAAGTGCGAAGATCGAAGGGTGGGGCATGCCCCCCTGAGTCTAAGCACGACTGATGCAGCGCGTCAGCCCTTACCTGTTGTCGCCGCCGCGACGGCCACCTTCGGAGGCGCGGCCCGAACGGGCTTCCCGCGGAAACAGTTCGCCAAGGATGGGGCCGCTGCTGCCGATCGTCGATCGGCCGATGCGCGAATCAGACGCAGGACCACGTCTTCAGGCGATCTCTGCGCGGGGCTCGCGCGAGCGCATGCGGCCCATGACCTTGCTCACGACCGGCCAGCAGAGAATGAAGAGCGCGAGGGTCACGATCGAGCCGACCAGCGGATTGGACCAGAAGATGCGCACGCTGCCGCCGGACAGGAGCATCGACTGGCGAAATGCGGTTTCCGCCATGTCACCGAGCACCAGCGCGAGCAAGAGCGGCGCGAGCGGGTACTTCAGCTTCTTGAAGACGTAGCCGACCACGCCGAACACCAGCATCATGGCCACGTCGAACATGTTGTTGTGGACGGTATAGGCGCCAATCGCGCAGATCACCACGATCACCGGCGCGATGATCGAGAAGGGAATGCGCAGGATTGCGGCCCACCACGGCACCGTGGTCAACACGATGATGAGCCCGACGATGTTGCCGACGTACATGCTGGCGATCAGCCCCCACACGAATTCCTTCTTCTCGACGAACAAGAGCGGACCCGGCTGCAGGCCCCAGATCAAGAGGCCGCCGAGCAGCACCGCCGCGGTCGGCGACCCGGGAATGCCCAGCGTCAGCATTGGCAACAGCGCGCTGGTGCCGGCAGCGTGTGCCGCGGTTTCGGGCGCGACCACACCCTCGATGTGACCGTCCCCGAACTGGCCCCTGTTCTTCGAGAAGCGGCGCGCCATGCCGTAACTCATGAACGACGCCGGGGTCGCGCCCCCCGGCGTGATGCCCATCCAGCAACCGATGAGGCACGCGCGCAGCGACGTGATCCAGTATCGCGGCAGCTCGGCCCAGGTCTTCAGCACGACCTTGGCGTCGATCTTGCCGCTCTTGCGCTTGAACGACAGGCCCTCTTCCATTGTGAGAAAGATCTCGCCGAGCCCGAACAAGCCGATGACGGCGACCAGGAAGTCGAAGCCCTGCAAGAGGGTCGGCGAGCCGAAGGTCATGCGCAGCGTGCCGGTGACGGTATCGATGCCGACCGCTGCGAGCGCGAAGCCGAGCATCATCGAGGCGATCGTCTTGACCGGCGGTTCGCGCCCCATGCCGACGAAGTTGCAGAAGGTGAGGAGCTGGATCGCGAAAAACTCGGGCGGTCCGAACCTGAGCGCGAACCTCGCCACCAGTGGCGCCAGGAAGGTGATCAGGATGATCGCGAACAGCGCGCCGACGAACGACGACGTGAACGCGGCGGTGAGCGCCTCCCCGGCGCGGCCCTTCTGCGCCATCGGGTAGCCGTCGAACGTGGTCGCGACCGACCACGGCTCGCCGGGGATGTTGAACAGGATCGATGTGATGGCGCCCCCGAAGAGCGCGCCCCAGTAGATGCACGACAGCATGATGATCGCCGACGTCGGCGGGATCGTGAACGTGAGCGGCAGAAGGATCGCCACGCCGTTGGCGCCACCCAAGCCGGGGAGCACGCCGATGAGCACCCCGAGCAGGATGCCGATGAGCATGAAGCCCAGATTCTTCCAGGCCAGGGCGACCACGAAACCCTGCATCAGGTTGCCGATGTCTTCCACTCGTTCTCCCGTGATCCGCTTTTGTTGTTACGCGGCTCTCTTGATTTCTTTTCTAGTAACCCAGCATCCGCTCGAGGGGTCCCTTGGGCAGCGGTACGAGGAACCAGATTTCGAACAACGCGAAGAGCGCGCCCGGCACGGCCAGGCTCACAACGAGCGTCGGCAGCCACTTGTACTTGCCCTGGAACAGCATGAACCCCGCGATGAACAGCGCGGAGGCCACATAGATGCCGACGAGCTTGATCAGGATCACGTAGGCGATGCTCGGCAGGACCATCGCCAGCACAGGCTTGAAGTCGGCGTAGGTGACGAACACCTGGGCGGCGAGCCGCTTCCAGCGGTAGATCGTCTGCCCGGCGATCCACGCGCCGGACGCGGCCAGGATCCACCCGATGATGTTCGGGAAGTAACCGGACTTCGGCCCATCGTCGCCCCATGACGCGCCGACCCGGTGGCTATCGATGACGACGATCAGCCCGAGCACGACGAGTACGAGCCCGACGGCGACCTCGATCCAGCGGGTGGCGACGGCGCCGCCCGCCGGGGTTTCAGGCTCCTCTGTCATTGCGGTCTCGTCATCTGCTTTCGCACAAGCTGCCTACTTGGCGATGAAGCCCGCTTCCTCCATCAAGGTTTTGTGCGTGGCTTCGGCCCGGGTGAGCCAATCGACGAACTGCTTGCCCGACATCGTCGTGGCGTTGAACGCCGCGTCCTCGCTGAACTTCTTCCATTCGGGCAGTGCCTGCACCTTCTTGAAGAGGGCGATGTAGAAGTCGACCTGCTCCTGGGTGACGCCCGGCGGCATGAAGATGCCGCGCAGCATCAGGTACTCGACGTCGAGCCCGGACGCCTTGCAGGTCGGAATGTCCTGCCACGACTGCGTGGCGGTCACCTTCGTGGGGTAAGGCATCGGCTTGCTGTCGAAAACGCAGAGAGCGCGGAGCGCGCCCGAGCGCCAATGAGCGATCGCCTCGATCGGGTTGTTCACCGTCGAGTCGACGTGCTTGCCGACGAGCTGTACGGCGACATCGCCGCCGCCCTTGAAGGGAACGTAGGTGAGCTTCTTGCCGACCACCTTCTCCAGCGCGACCGTGATGATCTGGTCTTCCTGCTTGGACCCGGTGCCGGCCATCTTGAACTGGCCGTTGCTGCCGCCCTTGATGGCGTTGCTGTAGTCGCCCGCGGTCTTGTACGCCGACTCCGCGTTCACCCACAGCACGAACTCGTCGAGCGCGAGCATGGCGACCGGGCTCAGGTCCTTCCAGTTGAACGGCACACCGGTCGCGAGCGGCGTGGTGAACAGGTTGGACAGGGTGATGATGATCTTGTGCGGATCGCCCTTGGCGTTCTTGACCTCGAGAAAGCCCTCCGCGCCCGCGCCGCCCGACTTGTTCACGACGATCAGCGGCTGCTTCATGAGGTTGTTCTTGGCGACCACGCCCTGGATCAAGCGGGCCATCTGGTCGGCGCCGCCGCCCGTGCCGGCGGGGACGACGAACTCGACCGGCTTGGTCGGCTCCCACGCGGCGACTGCCGGGAACGGGGTGAACGCAAAGCCTGCGGCGACGAATGCGCGACTAAGAATGCGACGGACCATGACATCCTCCTAGTGACTGAAAGTGTCTTGCACGGCCTCCTATCGACGCAGCCTTCTTCTTCGACACCCGCTTGGTTCCAAACCAGCGGCCTCGGATGGCCCGGAACTCCGCGCGGAAGAGATCCGCGTGGGGAGGGGTTGCCGTCGGACGTGCGGAGGTGCAGGTGCACCATGGCCGCCCCGGCCTCGCGGCACCGGGCAGCGTCCTCGGCGATCTCCTCGGCGGTGATGGGCAGGTAGGGCGTCTGCTCGCGGGTCGTGTCCGCCCCACCATCGCCGCGGTGATGAGGTACGGCGACGCGCTCATCGCTTCCCTCGCTGCTTGTCCAGCGGCACCACGCATGTGCCGGTGGGCTGGCAGACTACCTGTGGCGCCGCGAGGACCTCGGCGGCGGACGAGGACACGTCGGGCAGCGGACGGATCACCTTCCGCGCCTCGAAGCGCATCTTCCGGCTGGTTCGCCCGACCGGGTCCTGCGACCGTCGAAGGCGCGAGCCAGGCTTCGGTCCGGTGATCCGGTCATCTGCCCCTCCGCCTCGAATGAAGTCCCCGGCGTGAACTTACCGGCCGCTCGGGCTCCGCGAGCATCCGCGGTGCGGGTCGGTCGAGCTGGCCGTCGTTTTCGCCCGCTCAGGCTGGCGGGCGATCCTCCTCGATCTGACTGCGGAACGGGATGACGCCGGGGATGAGCCACTTCTCCCAGCTCTCGTCGACCTTGTTCTGGAAATAGGCGATGTCGTCGTCGGTGAAGTGGGCGAAGCGTCCCTGCCTGAGCAGGTACTCGCGCACCGGCCGCCGCTTGAGGCGGCCGTCGGCGATGTCGCGGGTCTTGCCCACGAGCTTGAGGACGCCGTCCTCCACTTCATAGAGCGGCCAGATGCCGGTCGTCACCGCCAGCTCGCCCAGATCGTGCGACTGCATCGGGTCGTAATCCCAGCCCTTCGGGCACGGGTCGAGCGAATGGATGAACGTGGGACCGCCGATGGAGAGCGCCTTGCGCACGGCGTTCATCGAGTAGACGGGATAGGACATGTCGACGGTGGCCACGTAGCGGCACGTGGGATGACCCGCCGCGATCATCCCGGCGAAATTCTTCTTCCACCGGTGGTGCATGATGCGCTTCATCTTGCCCGGCGGGCTGAAGGTGGTGTGCGCCCCGTACGGCGTCGAACCCGACAGCTGAATGTCGGTATTGGCGTACGACTCGTTGTCGTACATGAGGATCAGCAAGTTGTAGTCGGGGTGGGTGAGCGTCGCGGAGATCGCCGCCATCCCCATGTCCGCCCCGCCGCCGTCGCCGCAGAAGGCGATGACGTTGATCGGCTCGTCCTTCATCTTCCCCTTCCGCATCAGCGCCTTGAGGCCGGCCGCCGTGCCCAGTCCGGCCGAGCCGCTCGACCCGAGCTGCGTGTGCATCCAGGGGACGACCCAGGAAGTGCTGTAGTACGTCGTGTTGGCGACGTACATGCAGCCGGTGCTGCCGAGGACGATGGTTCGCGGGCCCGCGGCCTTGACCATCATCTTCATGACCAGCGCGGACTCGCACCCCTGACAGGTCCGGTGTCCCGAGGTGAAGTACTCCTCGAGCGGGAGCTTCTTCACGCCCTTGAACGGTTCCATCGTCTGCGTGGGCCGAAGCTTCAGCAGCTCCGCCATTTCCTTGTCGCTCACGGCCATGGTCGATCCTCCACGCAGCTACTCGCGCAATCCGATCCACTTCGTTCCCGGCTGCGTCTTTCCTTCCGCCGCCTGGTACACGCTGTCGGTCATCTTTCTCACGTCGGGCACCGTGACCTCGCGACCCCCGAGCCCGCAGATGAACCCGAGGATGGGCGGCCGCTTGGGAGCCGGGTACATCGCGGCCCGTACCTCGGTGGCGAGGACCCCGCTTGCGAACGGCGCGCCCAGTGAGAAGTCGCGGTCGATGACGCCCACCGCCTTGAAGCGGCTGAGCGTCGCGGCGAGCTCCTCGGCAGCGAACGGTCGGAACCAGCGCATGCGCACGAAGCCGACCTTCTTGCCTTCCTTGCGCATCTCTCGGATGGCGACCTTCACCGGGGTCGACAGCGTTCCCATGCCGAGCAGCACGACGTCCGCGTCGTCGGTCTGGTACTCCTCGAAGAACGGATTCCCGTAGCTCCGGCCGAAGATCCGCTCGAAGTCCGCATAGGCCTCACGGATGACGGTGGGGGAGCGGTCCATGGCGGCCGCGGTCTGGCGGCGGATCTCCATCAGCCAGTCCTCGTTCGCTTGCGGGGCGACGGTGATGGGATTGTCGGGGTGGAGCAGGAGATCGCCCCGGTCGTAGCGGGGCAAGAAGGCGTTCACCTTCTCCTGCGAGGGCACCTTCACCAGCGCCTGTGAGTGGGTCAGGAAAGCGCCGTCGCAGCTGATGGCGCAGGGCAAGAAGATCCGCCGGTCCTCGGCCACGCGGTAGGCGATGAGCGCCGTGTCGAGCGCCTCCTGCGCGTTGTCCACCCAGACCAGCTGCCAGCCCAGGTCGCGCACTGCGAGCGCATCGTTGTGCTCGACGCCGAACGCGCCGGGGTCGTCGAGCGCGCGGTTCCCCACCATCGCCACCATGGGAATGCGCAGCGCGGGCGTCACGGTGAGCGCCTCGAAAGCGTACATCCAGCCGACGCCGCTCGAGCCGCAGAACACGCGCGCTCCCACGGCCGAGGCGTGCTTGACGATCTCGAACTGCGAGTGCTCGCTCTCCGCGACGATGTACTCGCAGTCCATCTCCCCGTTCGACACGAGCTTGGCGACGTACTGCATGACCGTGTCGTAGGGACGGATGGGGTAGGCGGTGATCACGTCCACGTCGGCCAGCTTGCAGGCCACCGCGATCGCCTCGCTCCCTGTGATGAGTGAGGTCTTGTCTTTTTCGGCCGCGCGTTGTGTCTGCGGAGGGGTTGCCAGTGCCTCTGTCATGATCGGATCTCCCTCGTCCTCAGCCCTCTCGGGCGATCTTCAACATGTCGGGAATCTGCTCCTCGTACTTCCCGCGGTAACGGAAGCCATGGGAGCGGTCGTTCCGGTTCGCGATCTTCTCCTTGAGCCAGCGCGCGTAGCCCTCCTTGTCCTCCTTCCACGCCTCCCACTGGCTGTCGTTGCCTGCGAACTGGGTCTCGTTGACCATCGTGACGCAGTTGGACACCGGGCAGACCGCCTCGCACACGCCGCAGCCGCAGCACGCCTCCATGTTGGCGTCGTAGAGGCCGTCGGGCGT
>Ga0081540_1001071_pt1 | contig 24309 bp, 20 predicted proteins | sample TabmetS2T1R1_FD_71024 | JGI IMG/M metagenome (GOLD analysis project Ga0081540, IMG submission 71024) | Tabebuia heterophylla rhizosphere microbial communities from the University of Puerto Rico - S2T1R1 | ecosystem: Host-associated > Plants > Roots > Rhizosphere ... | reverse complement strand
AACGCGGACGGCAGCGGGGTTGCGACCCGGCTCGAATCCACCTCGACGATGTCGGCCCGCATCGGCCGCAGCAGGCCCACCAGCTCATCCTGGTCGGCCTTGCCGACCTTAAAGCCGTCCAGGGTCGCGACGAGATCTTCCAGGAAGGCATCGAACTCGCCGCTGGTCACCCCCATGTTGGTATGCGACACCTTCATGCTCAGCCCGGTGTAGGTACACGGCCCGCCGGTGTCTTGGCACAGCTGGTCGACGAACTCCTTCGTCAGCCGGCCCAGGTCGGTCCGGGCGAACTTCTGGTTGATCCGGCCGTCCTTCCCCGCGCGCTCTTCAAAGGCCCGGGCGACCGCCGTGATCGCATCGATTCCGCCGAGACGTTCATACAGGGAACCCTCCACCGGTCCCACCTCCCATGCTCTGCTCACCCAACGGTGGGTGACGTTGCGCCCGTCGCACATCGTCAAATCGTGTAATCCCGGCGGTCCAGGTAGAGCTTTACGTGCTGGTGACTGACAGGGCTGGATGTCACGTCGGGCGGCGGGGCCCGGGGTGATGCTGGGGATGCCATAGAGCCGCGGCGATGATGAGTCAGCCGTCGTGGCCGGCCAGACGCTGGTAGATGGGGGCGAGCACGTCGGCCAGGTCCCGGCCGCGGACGGCGATCGTCGGCGGCTCGAAGGACCGGAGCAGCAGGTCGGGGGCGATCACCGGGGCGGTGGGCATGGCCCGCAGCCGCGCCGGGCTCAGTCCGGGCGACCAGAAGTCGTCCAGGCACTCGGCCAGCGGCCGGGCGGTCACGTTGATCACCGGGCCTGGCGGCTCGGGCTGTCCGGCGCTGATCCGGCGCAGTGAGGCGAGGAGCTTCTCCTGGCCCCGCCCACGCCAGGCCAGCATCGCGAATGGGTCTTCGTCGAACGCCTCGGCCAGGACGTAGCAGACCGCGGCCAGGTGCTTGCACGGCACTTCCCAGTCCGGACAGGAACAGGACATCTGCATGTCCCTGGCCGACCGCGGGAACAGCGGCGTGCCGCATTCCGCGAACACGTCCTCGATCTCGTGCGGCATCTCCCCGGCCAGCAGCTTGGCGCGGAACAGCGCCTGCGCGGCCAGGGCCTGTTCGGCCCGCTCCCACTGCCTGGCGGTGAGAGGCAGCACCTGGATGCGCACCCGGTACGGCCTGGGCCGCGATCCCTGCACCTGCGCGGTCACATAGCCGGTGGTCAGCTCGAACCCGAGCACCTGCCCGGTGCGGGCGTAGTTGCGGCCGCGGGCCAGCCTGCCGCTCATGCCCAGCGACTCCAGCACGCCGATGAACCGCCGCGACCACCACTGCTCGCCGATCGCGCCGCGCTTGCTGCGCGCCCGAACGCCGCCCTCGACCCGGCGCGGCCGCGACCGTTCCGGCCAGGGCCCTGGCCATTCACTCATTCCGACACCGCCTCCGGCGATAGCTCGATCACCTTGCGCAACTCGGCCACCGACAGCTCGGTCAGCCAGCCCTCCCCCGTGCCCACGATCCGTTCAGCGAGAGCCTTCTTCTCCTCGATCATGGCGTCGATCCGCTCCTCCACCGTGCCGACGCAGACGAACTTGCGCACCTGGACGTCCCGCCGCTGGCCGATGCGGAACGCCCGGTCGGTGGCCTGGTCTTCCACCGCTGGGTTCCACCACCGGTCCACGTGGATGACATGGCTGGCGGCGGTGAGGTTCAGCCCGGTGCCGCCGGCCCTGAGCGACAGCAGGAACAGCGCAGGTTCGGCCATCTCCTGGAATCTGGCCACCATGGCGTCGCGCTGTTTCTTCGGCGTGCCGCCGTGTAGGTACAGCACCGGGCAGCCCAGCCGCGCGGCCAGGTACGGCTGAAGCATCGAGCCGAACTCCGCGTACTGGGTGAAGCAGAGGGCCTTGTCTTCCTCGGCGATGACCTCGTCGCAGATCTCCTCCAGCCGGGCCAGCTTGCCGGACCGGCCGGGCAGCCGCGAGCCGTCGCCGAGCAGGTGGGCCGGGTGGTTGCAGACCTGCTTGAGCTTGGCCAGTGTGGCCAGCACCAGGCCGCGGCGCTCGATCCCTTCCTCGGCCGCCTCGATCTTGGCCAGCATGTCGGTGACCGTCGCCTCGTAGAGCGACGCCTGCTCGGCGGTCAGGTTGCACCAGACCTTGATCTCCAGCTTGTCCGGCAGGTCGGAGATGATCGACTTGTCGGTCTTGAGCCGGCGCAGGATGAACGGCCCGGTGATCCGCCGCAGCCGGGCGGCCACCTCCTCGTCGGCGGCGCGCTCGATCGGGATCGCGTACCGCTGCCGGAAGCTCTCGGCGGGCCCGAGCAGGCCGGGATTGGTGAACTCCATGATCGACCACAGGTCGCTGAGCCGGTTCTCCACCGGGGTGCCGGTGAGCGCGATCCTGGACCCGGCAGGCAGGCCGCGGACCGCCTGAGCCTGCCGGGTCGCGTGGTTCTTGATGTTCTGCGCCTCGTCGCACACCACCCGCGCCCACCCGACCCGGGCGAGCTCCTCCCGGTCCCTGGCCGCAATGCCGTAGCTGGTGATCACCAGATCGGTTCCGGTCAGCTCGCTGGCGAGCTCGTCGCCGCGGAGCCGGTCCGCGCCGTGGTGCACGTGCACCCTCAGCTCCGGGGTGAACCTGGCCGCCTCCCGATGCCAGTTGCCCACCACGGACATCGGGCACACCACCAGCGTGGGCGCCGGCCGAGCAGCCTGACCCGGCGCCGGGGATCTGGTCTCCACATCGTTCATGACCAGGCACAACGTCTCCGCGGTCTTGCCGAGCCCCATATCGTCGGCGAGGACGCAGCCAAGGCCTAGACGGCCGAGGAAGGACAGCCACGCCACCCCGCGCTCTTGATAAGGGCGCAGCTCGCCGTCGAAGCCGGCCGGCGTCTTGACCGGTTCGAGGCGGCGGTCGGCCCGGCCAGAGAGCAGGTCGCCGAGCCAGCCGTCGGCGTCCACCTCAACCAGCGGCAGGTCGTCGTCGGCTCCGCGCAAGCCGACGAGCAGCGCGTCCGAAGCCCGCGTCGTCCCGGACTGGCTGCGCTCCAGGAACCGCAGCGCCGCGCGGAGGTGCCGGTCGTCGAGTTCCACCCACCGGCCGCGCAGCCGGACCAGCGGGACTTTGAGCCTGGCCAGCTCTGCCAGCTCCCCGGGATCCAACTCCTGGCCGCCGACCGCCAGATCGTAGCGGAAGTCGACCAGGTCGCTGAGGCCGAACTTCGGGTCGGTCACCGATCCGCCCGAGGCTCGCCTGGACCTGGTGGTGAGCTTGAGCCCGAGCCGGGACCGGCGGACCCAGTCCGGCAGCAGCACGCCGAACCCGGCGCCGGACAGCAGCGGCGCTGCCTGCCGGAGGAAGCCGAACGCGCCCTCGGTGTCCAGTATCACCTCGGCCGGCGCAGGGCTGCGCAGCGCCTGGTCCAGCTCGGGGAAGAGCCTGGCGGCCCGGCCCAACCCGGCCAGCAGCTCCTCCTCCGGGTGCTTGATCCCGGCTGCCAGACCGGCCCTGGAAGCGCCCGCCCAGATGTCGGCGGCCGACATCATCAGGCTCGGGTCGTCGGTGAACTGGAGCGCGAACTCGACCCGCCAGTCTCCGGGGACCTCGTCCGGCGTCTCGCCGCTGCCGGTGGCATCCGCGGAGTTTTTGGCGGCATCCAGCCCGGCCTCCTCCTCCCGCTCCGGCTCGACCAGCCGGAAGCAGGTACGCACCGGGCCGGCCGGGAGCTGCGCCGCGGAGTGCCAGGCGTCCAGCTGGGCGGCTAGCTCCACTGCCTCCTGCTCGTCTTCGGTTGTGGTGACCTCGACCTGGCCGTCGGCCGACGTGAGCGCCACGATCCAGCGCTCGGCCACCGGGATGCGGGCCGGCTGACGCCCGCGGCGGGTCGGAAGCAGCGGGTGCCCGGCGAGCCGGGCCCGGGCGGCGGCGTCGGTGAGGGCATCCAGCGCGCCGGTCAGGATCAGGCCCGGCGACCAATCGCCGGCGTCGGCGGCGCGGCACATCGCCGGCATCCCGGTGGCGAGCTCACGCGCGCGTTCGGCGTCGGCGCCCGACAGCACCGGACGCCATCTCGCCGCGTGCCCTCCGTCCTCGGCGCGCAGCGCCGGCAGCACCCGTCCCCGGGCCGCAAGATCAGCGGCCAGCCGCGCCACCGCGGCCAGATAACGCGCGCTCCCGCCGACCGCCTCACCCGAGAACGCGCCGGGCTCGCCGAGCGCGGTGAGCAGGCCGACGGCGTGGGCGGGCTCGAAAGCCAGCGCAGGGACCCGCCAGGGTGCCAGCGATGCCCGGCGGCCACTCGGCCGGCCGGTCCCCGCTCCGTCCTGACCGGGCGGGCGTATCAGCTCAGGCGACGCGAGCGGCCCGTCCACGCCGGATGGCAGCCGCAGCGTCAGTTCGTCGCCGACCGCCTGGCCGGCCAGGCCGACGGCCAGTTCGGGCAGCCGGGCGAGCGCGCGCGCCAGGCCCGACGCCTGCATGGCGAACGGATGCGGCCTGGGCGCACGGGACGGCCGACCCACCCGCGGCGGTGCCGCCACCGGTAGCGCGGAATCCTCGGCCCACAGATAGGACGTCCCGTAGGCCCACAGCCCGTGGATAACCAGCATGCGCGCCACTCCCGGCAATCGGCCCCGGGCATCAAGCTTGGCAGAACGCCGGCGGCCGAGCGCTCAGGACACCCCACCCGTTAACCCGAAGACTTTGGCCTCGCACTGGTTGCGGCTGATCGGGCCGTCCGATCAGCTGGCGGCCAATCCGGCGACCGTGCCGGGCACGGGGCCGAACTCACCGGCCGGGGTGAGGTGGCCGTCGTGGCCCACGGCCCAGCCGTACAGCTTTTGCGCGTCGGCCTCGATCGCATACAGGTAGCGGCCATCACCAGAGATCGCTTCGTCGCGGAGGCCCTTGCGGCCGTGCCCGGTCGAGCCCGCTACCGGGTCGTGCAGCTTGAGGCTTCCATCGGCGGTGATCTCATAGCACGACACCGTGGCGTCGCCGAAGTTGGTGACATAGGCGAAGCGGTTGTCGTTCGTCAGCGCGACCCAGCACACCTCGCTGCGGGTATCGCCGACAGAGCCGCTCATCATCGTGAGCTCTCCAGTTCCGGATACCGCATAGGAGGAGGCCGCCGCCGCTCCGATCGCGCCGCCGAACGCCTCGGAGACGATCAGCGAGCCGTCCTTCGTCAGGCCAAAACCATAGGGCGTCTGGCCTGAGGACTTGATCGTCGCTGGACCCTGCGCGCAGCCGCGCTGGTCGACCACGTAGCTGCTGATGCTGTTGGTCCCGCGTTCGGTCACGATCAATGTCCCGCCGTCGGGGGTGAATGAAATCTGAGCCGGATCCGCGTCGGCGCTGCTCAGCGGGCGCGCCGAGTCGGTGAGCGTGGTCAGCTTCCCGTCAGTGAGATCGAACCCGCTGATGTTCGGTGTGCCGTTGTTGAGCACGTAGACGAGCGCGCCGCTGACGGCGACGCTGGTTGGCTTGCTGCCGCCCGAACCGGCGCGGTCGGCCAGCCGCAGGCCGTCCGGCTGAACGGCAAACAGCGACAGTTCGTTGCTGCCCGCGTTCACTACCAGCAGCCACCGGCCATCTGCGCTGAGGACGACCGAACCCGCCGATGCCAGGTGCGGCAAGCCCGTCCCGCGCCCACCGGTGGCGTAGCGCCCCAGTGGGGCGAGTGCGCCATCCGCGGCGCGGCTGAACGCGATGACCTCGTTGTCGGTGGCGTTGTTGGTCTGAACATAGACAGCGGGCGACATGACTCTCCTCCGGGTTGTGGGTCCTACATCACTCAGTGATCCGGAAGGCATGAGCGTCACACCACGCTGAGCCGACCGGTACCTGGCTCACTCGTGTTGGCGTCCCGTCGCCGCCGGGTCTTACCGTCACCGGTCGCGCAGGTTCTCCAGCGCCCGCTGCGTCTGCCTTGAGATTCGCCACCCCCAGGCCGTTCTCCTGTTCAGCCAGGAGCGGATCCTGGCCCCGGGCGTTGGCAGCCGAGCCGCGGTTAGTAGTAATTTGCAAGTTACTGGTTACTGGAGGCATGGCAGCGATGACAATCCTTGACGAGATCCAGACAAGCATCAGGCAGCACACGGAGGGCGCCGGCTCCTCGGTGGTGGGCATCGGGCAGCCGTGGGGCCTGGGCTCGGGCATCGTCCTGGCCGAGGGCCGGGTGCTGACCAACGGGCACAACGTGCGCGGCGATCAGGTCACGGTCACCTTCGCTGACGGGCGGACGGCCGAGGGCAGCGTGGCCGGGCAGGACCTCGACCGCGACCTCGCCGTCATCGAGGTCGACACCGGCGGCGCTCCGGCGCTGACGTGGGCCGACGGCGCGTCCGCCGCGATCGGGGCGCCGGTGTTCGCACTATCCAACCCCGGCGGGCGCGGGCTGCGCGTGACGTTCGGGTTCGTCTCGGGCGTGGACCGGGCGTTCCGGGGCCCGCGCGGCCGCCGCATCGCCGGCAGCCTCGAGCACACCGCGCCGCTGCTGCCGGGTTCTTCCGGCGGCCCGGTCCTCGACGCCGAGGGGCGGCTGCTGGGCATCAACACGAACCGCCTCGGCGAGGGCTTTTACCTGGCCATACCCGCCGACGAGGCGCTGCGGGCCCAGGCCGACGCGCTCGCCCGCGGCGAGTCAGCGGCGCCACCGCAGCTTGGCATCGCCATCGCCCCAGGTCGCGTGGCCAGGCGGCTGCGCCGCGCCGTCGGCCTGCCCGACACCGAAGGGCTGCTCATCCAGCAGGTAACCGAGGACAGTCCCGCCGCCCGCGCCGGCCTCTCCTCGGGCGACCTGATCGTGGCGGCCGCGGGCCAGCCGGTCGGCGGCGTCGACGACCTGTTCGGCGCACTGACGGGGGCGCAGGGCGGCACTCTCGAACTTCGCGTTGTGCGCGGCGCCGACGAGCGGACCGTGCAGGTGGTGTTCACCCCACAGATCGAGGGCAACTGATGGACGACAGCATCCGCGTCTCCGACGCCGACCGGGACCGCGCCACCGCCCAGTTGCGCGACCACTTCGCCGCGGGCCGGATCACCCCCGCCGAACTTGACGAGCGGCTGTCGGCGGCGCTGAACGCCAAGACCTTCGGCGACCTGCGCCGGACCATGGCTGACCTGCCCGGGCCCGCCCCGGCGTCGCTCGGCACGGCGCCGCTCCCACTGCGGGCCGCGCCCGCCTGGGCCGCCCGCCGCCGCCGCCCGCCCTTCCCGCCGCTGATTCTGCTCGCGTTGCTCGCGGCGCTGCTGATCCCCGGCAGCGGCTGGCTGCTGGCCGCGTTCGCCAACGTGATCTTGCTGTTCTGGCTGATGACATTCGTCGTCGGCGCCTTTGCCGTCGGCCGGTCGCAGCGGCGGTGGCACCACCGCGGCGGCTGGCAGCGCCGCCGGTACCCCTCGGGGCGCCACTACACGTGGCTGTGACGGCGCCGTCACCTTAGCGCGGTCGCCGCGGCGACGATCGTCTGCCTTGTTGCGGCGCACATACGGAACATTCGGTGCACTGACCGGCCTGAGACGGCTGGTCGCGTCAGGGTTCACGCTCGAGGAACGGCCCATGGTGGCCGAGACGGGCGCTCCGCTCCTCGGGCCGCTGACTGCTTACGCCTTGGAGGGGGAATGAGCAGACGATGACAGACAACCCACCCCCCATGCCCGGTATCTTCGGCGTTTACCTGCAGGTTGCCGACCTTGAACGGTCGCTGCGGTTCTACCGTGACGTGCTGGCGCTGGACGTTGCCTGGAACGACGGCGCGCTCGCGATGCTCCACGGCCCCGGTAAGCCCGGAGACACGCTGGTACTCCGGCCGATCGGCGAAATCGCCCGGCATCACCTGGGTGAAGCCGGGGTGACACGTGTGTTCTGGCGGGTCAGCGAGTCAGCGGATCTGGACCGCGCCGAAGAGCTTCTCATCCGCCAGGATGTGCGCTATCGGCGCCACCGGGACACAAATCTCGACGGCATCGGCGTGCGCGATCCCGACGGGCTCGAGATCATCCTTTTGTGCACCAGCCAGAAGGCCCCCGCCGAAAGACCGCCGGCCTGGCTCTACTGGTCCCACTGAAGCGCACTTCGCCACCGCCGAACCCCGTGACCGAGCACCTTCGGCTCTGGAACCCGCCTCCCGTGGCCTCCAGCACGCCGGTCGCGCTGACGGGTACCGATGTCCGCCTCAGCCCTGCGCGGACTTGCCGTTGGTTCGCGGCCATCGGTGACGGCGCCTGCGCGCGGCCGCAGCCAGCACTGGCTGGTCCAGGAATGCTGTGAGTGTGTGATGCTAGGTGATGCGCGGCCGGCGGCTAGCCGGTTGAATCCGGGCAGAAGCTGTGGGCGCCGCCGAGCCGCTGACGGCAGGGATCGTGGCGGCGTGACTGCCGAGATCTTCCGGAGGGCCGATGACCGATCCGGCGGTCCCGGGCCGGCTTCCGGCCGGTGCCACGGTGGAGGGTGACGGGGTCATGGTCGGGGGCGGCCCGGTTCGCGTCGATGCCTTCATTGACTTTCTGTGCCCGTTCTGCCGCCAGTTCGAGCTGTCGTCCGGGCCGGCGCTGGCCGATCTGGTGGCCGGCGGGCAGGTCAGCCTCATCTACCATCCTCTGAACTTCCTGGACGAGGCGTCCACGACCAGTTACTCCACGCGCGCGGCCGCGGCGTCGGGCTGCGCCGCCGACCTGGGACGGTTCGTGGCGTATGCGCACGCGCTGTTCGCTGGCCAGCCGCCCGAGGGCGGCCCGGGCCTGAACGACGCCGAACTGGCCGCTATCGGCCGCGCCGTGGGGCTGGCTGACACGCCGTTCACCGCCTGCGTGTCCAGCGCGCCATATCTCGACTGGCCACCGTACGTGACGGCCCGAGCCGTCGCAGCGGGGGTGGAGGCGACGCCGACCGTCCTGGTCGCGGGCGCAGTCGTCAGGCCCGAGCCGCGGCCGATCGCCGCCGCGGTCGCCCGAGCGGCGGGCGGGCGCTGAGCCGCGCACCCGCCCAGACCCGGCCAGCAGCGGGCCACCGGTAAGTCGTGCGGGGCTGATCAGGTCACGAGGGCGCATCCGCGCTGAAGAACAGGCCAACGAGTGTTCCGTCCGAACGGGTCACGACCACTCTGGTCACCCCCGCGTGACCCATCCGGTGTGCCAGCGCCGCGGCGTCCTCGCTGGGCCGCACTGTGGACACGCCGAACCGCATCACGGTCCCCACCGCAGCTTGCGCGGCGGCGGCGGCCAGGTCACGGCGGTAGGCGGCACCCATCACCACCTGGGCGTGGTTGACCACCACGACCGGCCCGAAGCCCTGCGCCTCCCGCAGTCGCCGCGCCTGCGCCACCGAAGTCCCCTCCCCGGCCGCGGCCACGCCGCGGCGGGTAACCGCTCCCGCCAGCTGGGCAGTGCCCTCGAACGGCAGGTCAGCGGCCAGCCAGTCCATCTTCCCCGCCGCATAGTCGTACACCGGGCCGAACCCGGCCGCTTCGAGCCGCCACGCGGCCCGCGGGCTGGTGTCTCAATACCAGTCGTGGCAGTAGACGACCACGGGCCGGGATCGGTCCAGCTCCCCCGCCCGCGCGTCCAGCTCCTTGAGCGGCATGCTGACCGCGCCGGGCAGATGCGCCCACTCATACTCCTCGGGGGGCAGCACCTCAACCAGCTGGGCCCCCTGCCCGGCCAGCGTCCGTAGCTGATCACGCCCGGTCTCGTTAGGCATCATGATCTCCAATCCGGCCAGTCAGCTCGCCCGTCGCAACGGCTTACCAACAGATACCCCGCCACCGGTCCGCCGGCACGGCGCTTCAGCTGCCTGCCAGCGAAGCGCAAGGCATTCGTTCGGAGCGGTGGCTGAAGCGTGGGGCTACCAGGCCGCAGCGAGCGTGTCGGTGAACCAGGGCAGCGGGGTGAAGCGGTGCCCGTTAAGCAGGCCTGCGTGGCCGAGCAGGAACGAGGCGCGGCGTTGGCTGGTCGCCGCCACGCGGTGATTGCCCGTGGCGGCGACCCTATCGCTGGTTGCGTGCGTAGCTACGGCTATGGCTGGAGCGACTGGATGAAGAGGTCCAGGTGGTTGGGAATGGCCGTGCTCTGCGACCAGACGAGCTTCCAGTGGCCGTTGTGCCGCCTCCACAGGTCGGTCGTCCACCCTTTGTGCCGGACCGTCAGGCCTCCGGCAACCACTTTGAACTTGAGCTTGAAGCGTGCGACCGCATGGTTGCCGTACACGCGCACGTTGATCGGCTTGATCGGCTTGAGAGTCACGAAATCGACTCCGCCGCCGATGGTGGCCAGGGCGTCCGCACGCGTCCCGGATGCACCGGTCACGTTGATCTGCTGCAAGTCGGAGGCCAGCAGCGCGCCCGCAGTGCGTGTATCGCCGTCGACCGAAGCACGGAGCAGAGTCCGCTCGGCCGTACGGACCTGATCGGCCGCCGCTCTCGCCGTGCCCGCGTGTGCAGTCGGAGTCGCGGCCGCGCTTGCAATCGAAGCCGCGGCCGTCCCTCCCGCAAGTACGAGGACCGTGGCCGGCAACACGATGAGGCGAGTGATTCTCGCGCGGTTCATGGACTCTCCCCTTTGCCCTATAGACAGATGGCTGCTGAGATCCGCTCGAACGGAATGTCCGCACGCCCGTACACGTCGGACACGACTTCCTCGGAGGCTGCTTCGATGAGGCAGAAGAACGACTCGTCGTTGGGCACGATCGTTGCGCTCAGGTAACGGACGGGCTCCCCGGCCCGCTCCATTTCCGCGACGATCTCCCGGACACGTACGATCGAACTGCTCAGCTGTGCGACATCGCGACCAGGCCTGTAGTGCTCGACCAGGAAAGTCTTCCCTGGCTGGAGGCGCTGTTCGCGTGCCATGGCACGACGCTACGGCTGCGCACGCGAGCGTGAATCGGGCGTTTCCCTATGTTCGCCGCTGGCTGCTTGCGGGGTTGCCTGCCATCCGTGCGCCGAGCTCGGCCCGTGAGTGGATGCCCAGTTTGCGGTAGATGCGCGACATATGCGCCTCGACCGTCTTCTCGCTCACGAACACGGTGCGCGCAATCTCCCGGTTCGTGATGCCCGCCGCGGCCAGCTCTGCGACGCGCAGCTCCGTCGCCGTCAGTTCACCCGGCGCGCGCCTCGGCCCAACCAGGTCCAGCTCCTTGCGGGCCCGCTCCGCCCACGGCACCGCGCCCAGTCGCTCGAAGGTCGCAGCGGCCTGTGCGAAGGCGTCTGCCGCCGCTCGCCGTTGCTTTGCCCGGCGATGCAGGCGACCCTTGGTCAGCCACGTCCAGCCGAGCTCGAGGGGCAGTCGTGCTCCTGTGTCGAGGTCGAGGGGCTCGAGCGCCTCGAGGGCGCCGCGAAGGTCTCCCTTTGCTGCCAAGACGATCGCCCGCGTCCGTGGCAGTGTCACATCGATCCATGTACGCGGGAAGGTCCGTCCCCGGTGCTCCAGCCGGGCCAGCGTTTCCCGGGCGCGGTCGAGGCGGCCGAGCTCGACGAGCAGCTCAGCGTGGAACGGCTCCGTGCGATCGAGCAGGCCGTCCTTGATGCCCATCTGATCAAGCAACCGCCGCATCTGCGACAGCGCATCGTCGGCTGCGCGGTAGTCGCCCGCCGCGAACTCCACGAAGCCGAGCACGCTCAGCAGCACCGCCGCCCACCACGATTTCTGCGCTTGCGCGGTCTCGGCGACGAGCGGCAGGAGCGTCTCCCTGGCACGGTCGAACCGTCCGCGATAGGCATCCATCAGCGAGCGCCAGGCAAACGGGTAGGCGAATCTGCCGCTCACCTCGAGCCGCTCCTCGATCGTGTCGCAGCTTTGCTCGATCAGCCGCTCGGCGAGGTCGCAGCGGCCAGCGTGAAACTCGGCCAACGCCAGGTAGCTGAGACGCTCTGTTGCGTGCGTCTCATCGCTGTGGTCGCGGGCCCAGTCCGCTTCCCGGGCGTGACGTTCGCGAGTCGCTTCGACATCGTCTGTGCACTGAAACCAGATCAGCGGAACCGGGTGCGGGTAGGCCGAAGGCCCAGCGGATTCCTCGAGCGACAACCCACGCCGTATCAGGTCGGTCCTGGGCGTGCGTCCCAGCATCAGGTCCAGCAAGCACAGGTCGATCAACAGCGACGAGAGCACCAGGGGGTCCCGATCGCCGTCCACCTGCCCCACCGCCCGCTCGGCGTGCTGCAATGCGCGGGCCGGATTGCCTGGCACCGTTATCAGGACGAGCCGCGCGGAGATCCGCGCACTCAACGGCGGGTCATCACCCGCTACCTCAAGCGCCCGTTCCAGGTAGCTAGTCGCGAGTGGGATCGATCCGTCATCCCACTCGACCTCAGCAAGCAGCTGGAGCCGCTGCGCCTGCAACGCCGGCGCCAGCCCATCCAAGTCCATCCCGTCAGCGAGCCGCCGGGCATCGGCGACATCCCCGGTCCGCAGCAGCGCCGACGCCTGGCCCAGTGTCCGCCGGACCAGCGACTCGCGGTTCGCGGCCGGCGTGAGCCGGCAGGCGGCGCCGAACAGCTCGGCCGCGGCGTCGAATGCGCCGCGCAGGACGGCTTGCCCGGCGGCCCCCTCAATCTCCGTCGCGGCGGACTCGTCGGCGTCGGTGAGGCTCTGGGAAAGGTGGCGGGCGCGCTCCTCCGCATCGCTCACGACCTCCGCCAGCCGGCGGTGAAGCGCGTGGCGGCGCGCCTCCGACACCGACGCATAAACAGCGGACGCGAGAAGCGGATGAGTGAAACGGACACGCCCGTGTTCGGCCACGAGCACACCCGAATCCTCAGCCTCGGCTAGGGCCGCCCCTCCAGCCAAGTCATCTGGCAGCGCAGCCAAGACCGCATTGGCGGTCGGCCGCGACAGCGACGCCGCCACCAGGACCGCTTCCCGCGCCGCGCCGGAAAGCGCGTTGACGCGTTCGGCCGCCAGCTTCTGCACGCTCTGCGGCACCGGAAGGGGACCATGATCGCTCGCGCCAGCCGCACGGCCTCCCCTGGCACGCGCGATCTCGATCGCGAAGAACGGATTGCCGCCCGAGGCCTCCGCGATCCGCGCGATCATGGGGCGCGTCGGCGAAGTGCCGAGGCGTTCGCGCACGATGTGATGCAACGACGCGAGCGAGAGCGATCCCAGGACGACGCGCTGAAACGCCTCCGGAGGCAGCGCGCGGTCGAGCTCGAGCGGCACTTCCTCGGCACCCTCGCCGCGCCGGGTGACGAGCAGCCGCAGTTGCGCCGGCAATCGGCGCACCGCGAACTCCAGCGCCCTTCGCGACGCCAGATCAACCCACTGCACGTCGTCGATCGCCACCAGCACCGGCTGATCGCGGACGAGCTCGGTGAGCACCCCAACGACGGCAGTCGCCACGGTCCTTGGATCGGCCGGCTCGCTGCTGGTGACGCGCAGCAATGTGGCGGCGAGCGCAAGCTCCTGCGGATGCGGGAGCCGCGCACGCGCCTCGTCGAACGCGGGACCGATGATGTCAGCCAGCGCCGCATAGGAGAGCTTCGCCTCGCTCTCGGCCGGCCGAGCCCGCAGCACCCGATACCCACGGGCCTCTGCGAGACGAACGGACTCAAACCAGACCGTCGACTTCCCGATCCCAGCCTCGCCTTCAACGAGCAGCGCCCCCGGCCGGCGCGGCACGGAATCAAGAAAGGCCGCCACCACCGCGATCTCCCTCTCACGGCCGATCACCGCCGCCCGATGAGAGATCCCCCCGCTCACGACAGCAGGTTATCCGCGCTGCTCACCCCCGTCCACGTGCACATCTGCTCAGTAGCAGGCCTGCTGTGCGCGCCGCCCCACGGCCGCTGACCGGACCATCCCCTGAAGCCTGCGCTCGGTTCTCCTATGCCCGGCGCCTTTCCATCCAGGCGTCCGGAAAGCTCCCTCACGGTGGGCCCGGCCAGATAGGGCCAAACGAGAATTGGCTGTCATGTGACCGGCTTGCCCGATACGGAAAGCCACCTGGGCACGCGACCGGCTCAGGTAGCGCGCGCGAAATACGTGTTACCTACGTAGTCGTACTGATGATTCGGGAGCTCCAAGGGTCCATCGTTGCGCGTATGAGCACGTCATCCTCCGAATGCCAGGTCTCGGCCGACGGCGCGGGCCGGCCGGCCTGGGGCTGGCCGCCCAGCTGCTGGCGCGCGGGGATCTTTGATCTTCAAGGAGAGTGATCGGCATGTGCACCGACGACATGGCCACCGCCCAGCTACATCAGCCCGATCCCCAGGTGCTGCACGATTTCGAACCCAAGGTGGTCTTCGACCTCGAGCCGGTCGACTCGGTGACCGTGACGACGCTGATGGACAACGTGACCGACGCCTTCATGCCGGATCAGGGACCGGCCCACCGGCCACCGCTGCCGATCTTCGATGGCGGCCGCCAGCCGGCGACCACCATGGAAGGCGGCGACGTCCCCGAGGTCCCATTGGCCGATGGTGGCTTCTCGGTCCTGGTGGATGTGGCCAAGAACGGCGCCCGCCACCAAATCCTCTTCGACGCCGGCACCACCCCCGATGGGGTAGTGGAGAACATGCGCCGCCTCGAGGTCGACCCGTCAGGCATCGAGACGATCATCTGCAGCCACGGCCACTTCGACCACACCACCGGGCTCGACGGCCTCATCCGGAGGCTCGGGGGAGCCAACCTCCCGGTGCTCATCCACCCCCACTTCTGGCGCCGACGCCGGCTGGCCATCCCAGGGCGCGACCCGCAGGAGATCCCCACCACGAGCCGCGGGGCGCTCCTCGACGCTGGCTTCGAGGTCATCGAAGAGCAACAGCCCAGCTTCCTCTTCAACCGATCCGTCCTGGTCACCGGCGAAGTACCCCGCATCACCGGCTACGAGGCCGGGTTCCCACCGCAGCAGGCCAGGCTTGACGGCCGCTGGCAGCCCGATCCCCTCGTCCTAGACGACCAGGCGCTCATCGTCGACATCAAGGACAAGGGCCTCCTTGTGATCACCGGCTGCGGCCACGCGGGGATCGTCAATATCTGCCGGTACGCCCGCCGCCTGACCGAAGAGCGCGCCCTCTACGCGATCATGGGCGGATTCCATCTCAACGGACCGATTTTCGAGCCCCTCATCCCCCTAGTCCTCGACGACCTTGGCGCTCTCGCTCCGAGTGTCGTCGTCCCAGCCCACTGCACCGGATGGCGGGCCCAGCACGCTATGGGCGCTCGCTTTGGCGAGGCGTTCATCCCGAACACCGTCGGGACGCGCTTCGAACTCTGACCGGGCGCCACCCCCATAGCGACCCGCACGATGCAACGGGCAGACGCAGCTAACCGCTCTGGCCTGTCACCCGGCAGGCTCTGGGCAGCGGCTGAACCGGCAGGGCGCGAGCAACGACTGCATGTGCGAGCCGACCTGATCAGGCGTACGCTCCCAGCAAGCCGGACGATCGCCAGCCGCCGCGCGGCGTTCTTGCCCAGTTCCTTGTCAGCCACAAGGGTCTCCCAGTGATCAGAGACCCCAGATGTCAACGATGTCCGTCAGTTCTAGACAAGGGACGGCAAAGGCACGGCAAAGACCGCCCAGCCTTGAAGCCATCGGCAGCACGCCCAGTCAAGCGAGGTAGGCTGCTGTACACGCGCACCAGGTCACCTGTGCTCTTGATTCCCGCGTCACCGGATGCGCGTGGACCGTTCATCCGATCGGAGCGAGGTGATTAGAAATGGCTAATCCGACCATTGTTCTCGTCCACGGCGCGTTCGCTGACGCATCCGGCTTCCGCGGTCTGCATGACGAGCTCCTCGGCGAAGACGTGACGGTCGTCGCGCCGCCGAACCCGCTGCGCGGCCTCAGCGGCGGCGACGGTGAGTACATCAAGGCCGTGGTTGGTGAGATCGATGGGCCGGTCCTGCTGGCCGGTCATTCCTACGGCGGTTCGGTCATCACGGCGGCAGGCACGGCTGACAACGTCGCCGGCCTGGTCTACATCTCTGGTTTCGCTCCGGACGAGGGCGAGAACCTGACCGACCTGCAGTCCAAGTTCCCCGCGCCGGGGGCCGTCCCCTACTTCAGGGAGCACCAGTTGCCTGAAGGCGGCAAGGAGTTGACGCTCGCGCCCGAGGGCTTTCACGAGTCATTCTGCGCCGACCTCCCGGCCGACGACGCCGCGTTCTACGCGATCTCCCAGCGCCCCCTCGCCGGTGTCGCGCTCACCGAGGCCGCGCCGGCCCCGGCGTGGCGCAGCCGTCCGGCCTGGGCGGTGTTTGGGACCGCTGACAGGTGCATTGACCCCGGCGTCCACCGCTTCAGCTATAACCGCATAGGCGCGACGGTGAGCCAGATCGAAGGGGCTTCGCACGTTGTCATGATCTCTCATCCCAAGGAAGTAGCGCAGGTCGTCATGACCGCAGTCCGCGCCTCCGCGAAATGACAACAGAGATAGCAGCCTTCAGTACCCTCGCCAATTCGTCGGTAGTAAGCTCCGCTGACAAACGTGGCCCACGGTAATTGAGTATCAGAGGCTTCCCGGCACCTCAAGATCTCCGTGCGGATAGGCGATAGTTGCACCAAGGCCGTGGCTGGCTCTTTGGCTCATTCTGCGGCGCTACCACCAACTCCCGCAGTGGCGCTCGGATCTGGCGCCACATCGAGATCGCCGGGGTAACCGAGGGCATGTTCAGCAGCCGTTGAGTCCTGGTCCACTCTTGGGGGCGGTGATGGCGGAGCTATCTTGAGTCGTTGATCACCGCTCCGCGCTGCGACACGCAAGAGGTGCGCGCCCATGGAATATGACGACGTCATCGTAGGTGGCGGTTCGGCTGGTGCGGTGCTGGCGGCGCGGCTGTCGGAGGATCCTGCCCGCCGGGTGCTGCTGGTGGAGGCAGGCCCGGACTACCCGACCCTGGAGTCGACCCCAGCCGATCTGCGGGATGGCTGGCGGATGTCGTTGCGGGCGCACGATTGGGGGCTGACCGCGCAGGCTGTGCCCGGCCGCGTCATTCCTTACCCGCGCGGCCGGGTGATCGGCGGCTCGTCCGCGGTCAACGCCACGATCGCGCTGCGAGGTGTCCCGGCCGATTATGACGAGTGGGCGGCGCTGGGTAACGATGAGTGGAGCTGGGCGAAGGTGCTGCCGTATTTTCGCCGCCTGGAAGACGACCCGCAGGGGGATGCCGGGCTGCACGGGCGCGGTGGCCCCATTGCGATTGCCCGCTGGCGGCCCGGTGAGCTGATCCCGGTTCAGCGCGCCTTCTTTGACGTCTGCCGCCTCCTGGGCTTCCCCGAGGTGGCCGACCACAACGACCCGCAAGCGGCTGGCGTGGGCCCGTTCCCGCAAAACCGGCGGGGCCGGCTGCGCGTGTCCACGGCGGTCGGCTACTTGCTGCCCGCCCGGCACCGGCCCAACCTCACCATCGCACCGCGTTGCCTGGTCAACCGGGTTCTCGTCGCCGACGGCCGGGCGGTTGGTGTGGACATCAGCGCCGGCGGCGGGCCCGGCCAGGTCTACGGACGGCGGATCACCCTGGCGGCCGGCGCAATCGGCACGCCGATGATCTTGCTCCGCTCGGGTATCGGCCCCAGCGCCGCGCTGGCCGGGCTGGGCATCGAGCCGGTGGCCGACCTGCCCGGCGTCGGCGCCGGCCTGGCCGATCACCCGGTCACCCGGCTGCTGCTTGTCCCCAAGCCGGGCAGCTGCGACCCGCAGAGCCCGCTCGCGCAGGTCGTGCTGCGCTACACCGCAGCCGGCTCGGGCGAGTTCAATGACATGCAACAGGTCATGTTCAGCCACGTCGACGTGGCCGGCATCGGCGGCCCGCAGGCGGTCGCGGCGGCGGGCACGCCGCTGGCGATCGGGCTGCCGGTGGCGCTCGAACGCCCCCGCGGGCGCGGCCACCTGTCGCTCGCGAGCACCGACCCGCGTATCCCGCCGCTGATCGCGCTCGACTTCGCCGCCGACCCCGAGGACATGCGCCGGCTCGTCGCCGGTGTCCGCCTCGCCTGGCGCATCGCCCACCAGCCGCAGATCGCCCGCCACACCCACCACATCGCCCAGCTCACGGAAGAGGCGATCAGCTCCGACGACGCACTCGCGGCCTACGTCCGCGCGACCGTCTCCACCCAGTTCCATCCGTGCGGCACGGCCCGGATGGGCCCACCAGGCGATGCCATGGCCGTGGTCGACCAGCACTGCCGGGTCCGCACCATCGAGAACCTGCGCGTGGTCGACGCGTCGGTCATGCCGACCATCCCGCGCGCCAACATCAACCTCACCGCCATCATGATCGGTGAACACGTCTCCGACTGGATGCGCGACGAGGCCTAGTCAGCTCTCGCTCGGCGGCGGCGCGCTGCCCCGGCCACAGCCAGACCCCGGCCAGCTGCGCCGTCCGGCCATCCGGCAGGCCGCCTCCGCCTCACACCGTTTGGGCCGCGAACCGGCCCGGTCGGCGTCAGTCCGGGTACTCGTCCTTGCGCCAGGCGCGCGGCTCGGCGGGTTGTGCTTTCGGTGTTCGCTCGAGCAGGAAGCTGAAGTAGGGCGCGACGAATGGGTCTGGCGCGGTGACCGTGTAGGTGTGGTAGACGGTCCCGTTCTCGCGCGCGAAGGCGATCCAGCCCGGGTTCTCGCGCAGCCCGTCCTTCAGCCCGGCCCCGATCTGGCCTGACCACTCCTGCAGCCAGCCGGGGGGGTTGCCGATCAGCTCCTGGAGCTCAGGAATCTGCTGCGCCTGCTTCTCGGCCAGCGCAAGCCCGAAGTCGAACGCGAAGTCGGTGTTGTTGGTCGAGACGTAGGGGAACTGCCAGCCCATCCGCCGCTTGTAGGCGCTGAGCCGCTCGATCGGCGCCCGTGACAAGCACAGCAGCGTGACGTCGCGGTGGTTCAGGTGGACGAGCAAGCCGTCGAGCCCGTCAGCCAGGCCGGTGCAGCCGGGGCAGGCGCCGAGCGTGTAGCCGGGGCCGAACATGATGTTGTAGGCGAGCAACTGTGAGCGCCCGTCGAAGAGCTCGGCGAGGGTCTTCCTGCCCTCCTCCGTGTCGAACTCGTACTTCTTCTCGACCGGGACCCAGGGCAGATCGAGACGCTTGCTCTTGATCTCCTCGTTCCGCTCCGCCTCCTCGGCCTCGAGCCTGGCGAGCTCGTCCCGTGCCGCCTGCCACTCCTCACGGGTTCCGATCCTGTGCTCGGGCATTTCATCTCCCTCCTGCTGGACGCGATGCGCTCCTGCGCGCACCGGATCCGTCGTCCGGTTGGACGCTACGGGCATGAGAAATGAGACCCGCGGCGACCCGGGAACTCATCGCAGAGGGGTCCGAGGGACAGATTCCCGGGGAAGCCGGGCGGCCCGCTTCGCGGATCGCGCCGAGGAGGGCAGCAGCGCTACCCTGACGGGATGCCGCTGCCCGACCGCCTGACAGTGAGGAGCAGGACCATGGCTGACGTCAATCCGCCGCGGCTCGATCCGGTCAGCATGGCCTGGAACACCGTGGCCAGCTACCCCTCGTACGAGGAGGCACAAGCTGCGGTCGACCGACTCTCCGACGAGCGGTTCCCAGTCGAGAACCTCGACATCGTCGGCTCGGGTCTGCGCCTTGTGGAGCGGGTGACAGGGCGGCTCACCAACGCCCGCGCTGCGGCCGCGGGCGCGGCAAGCGGTGCCTGGTTCGGCCTCTTCATCGGCCTTCTCGTCGGGCTGTTCACCAGGGGCCCTGCCTGGATCGGGCTGATCATAGGCGGCCTTCTGATTGGTGCGGCTTGGGGCGCGGTCTTCGGTTTCGTCGGGCATGCCGCCACCCGGGGCCGCCGTGACTTTTCTTCCGCGCGGACGCTGACCGCAACCCGCTACGACATCGTCGCCCGCGGCGGAACTGCCGAGCACGCGCGCTCGGTCCTCCAGCAGGCTGGCCTCCTTCCTGACCAGCACACGGATGCAACACCACCAGGGGCGGCCGGCGCGAACCCGTGAGCCTTGCGCCAGCGAGCCCCAGGTAGCGGTGAACAGCAACCAAATCCGGGCCGGGGGCGTATACGCTGTCTGGGCATGAGCCCCGGTGCATCGTCGCTGGCGGCCGCGGTTCCAGGGTTGACACGCAGCGATCCTCGTAGCCCGGGAATCACCCGCGAACGGAGCCGGGAAGGTTTCCGGTACCGCGACCCGTCGGGCACACAGGTCACGCAGCGGGAGGCACTGCAGCGCGTGGGGGCGCTGGCGATCCCGCCGGCCTGGACGAACGTCTGGATCTCGCCGGACCCGTTGGGGCACATCCAGGCCACCGGCGTGGACAGCCGGGGCCGGACCCAGTACCGCTACCACCAGCAGTGGCGCGAGCAGCGCGACGCCCAGAAGTTCGGTCACATGCTGCGGTTCGCCCGCGCTCTGCCTGCCGTGCGGGCGGCCACCGTGCAGGACCTGGCGCGAGGCGGCCTGGATCGTGACCGCGTCGCGGCCGGCGCCGTCCGGCTGATCGACCTCGGCCTGTTTCGCATCGGCGGCGAAAAGTACGCCGAGCTGGACCACCACTACGGCGCCACCACGCTGGAGAAGCGGCACGTGACCGTGACGCGTGACGGCATGATGTTCGACTACATCGGCAAAGAAGGCAAGCAGCGGGCGATCACCGTCACCGACGAAGCAGTCCTGCCCACCGTGCGGGCACTGGCCGACAGCGACAATGGCCTGGATGCGCTGTTCGGCTACCAGCACGGCGGCAGCTGGCGCATCCTCCATTCGCACGACGTGAGCAACTACATCGCCGCCCGGGCACGCGGCCACTTCACGGCCAAGGAATTCCGCACCTGGAATGCGACCGTGCTGATGGCGCTGGCGCTGGCGAACGCGGGGCCATCGCGGGCAGCGCGGAGCCGTGGGAAGGTCATCGCCGCCAGCATTCGCGAGGTGGCGGGCTGGCTTGGCGACACCCCGGCAGTGGCCCGTAACTCCTACATCGATCCACGGCTGATAAGCCGTTACGAGTCGGCGGGCGAGGTGGCCACGATCCCCGCCGTGCCGGTCGCACTCCCGGCACCCGCAGAAGCAGAGATCGCCGTCGCCGCGCTGCTAGCCCGCCGGTGAGCGGGTTGCTGAGTTGCGAGAACTACTGGTCGTAGATGACATGCCTGCCGTTCAGGACGACAAGCGACTGGGAGAGAGCCGACGCGGTGCAGATCTGGGCTTGCCGGGTGCTGCACGCGCGCCGGGCAGCCGGGTCCCAATGCCTGCTGTGGATTGCGTCGCGTAACCGGCGGGGGTACTAGAGCTTTGGGTCCGGGATTCTGAACACGAGAGACATGTTTTCAAGCCGCAGGCTTGAGTCGTGCCCGGGTGATGTAGTCATCGACATGGTGGTCGATCACGGCCAGTGCCTGGCGCAGCGCGGCCGGGGCTTGAGGCTGGTCGGCGGCGGCCAGCGGCCTGAGCAGGCGGTTGTAGAGCTTGGTGTAGAAGACGGCTAGGCGCTGGCCGTCGGGGGTCAGCACGTAGGTGTGGGTGTGCTCGATCCGGCGGATGAGCCCGTTGAGGCGCAGGCGGCGCAGGTCGTAAGTCATCTGGCTGGCGCTGTAGCTTGCTCCGAGCAGCCGGGCGGTCAAGGCGCGCAGGCTCTTGTTGGTCAGGCCGCAGGCACCGGACAGCGACAGGGACAGGGCGCCGGCCAGGGCCATGACCCGGGGGTCGCCGAACCGCAGGGCCGGGGCCCGCCTGCCATCCTCGGTGAGGGTGGGCTGTGCGACCCGCTCGATGGCTGGGCTCGCAAGGACGCAGTCCTGGCCGGCACGCATAGTCTGCATCAGCCGGCCGTTGACGTCATGGGCCTTGGCGGTCAGTTCCTCAAAGTGCTCGATGCGGCGCAGGACGCCGATGTCGTAGGCGTCGTTGATGACGGTCTCGACCCTCAGCGCACGGCCGTCTTTGAGGTAGGTCTTGATGCGGGAGTGCCGGTAGAAGGCGTTGATGACCACGCCATCGTTGTCGCGGTCGACCGCGGTGCGGAACACGCCCTTGGTGACCGAGCGGACCTGCCGGTTGAAGATGATCTCCATGTTGTCCGGCCGGCCGATGTCGAGATTGTCTGCAGCAAGCGCTTCGAAGAACGCCCGGGCATGCCGGGGGGCGGTGAAGGTGATCGTCTTGGCGACCTCCACCTGACGCATCGAGATGTCCCACCAGTAGCCCGCGTCACGGTCGCCGCGGGTGAACGGCAGCGGCAGCCGCGCCCACCAGCGCTCAGCAAACACCCGGATCTGGCCCGGGCCCAGCCGGTCACAGAGTTCCTGCAGCGCGGCCGCGTCGTCGCATGAGGCGAACCCGTTGGACAGTTCCCGGAAGGATATGCCGACCTTGGTCGCCTGGCGTTTGGCCCACTCGTGCCCGTTGAACCAGATCTTGCCCGGATAGGGGAAATAGGCGCAGATCTTGATGAACGCTGGCCCGAAACCTTCATCCCAGACGTAGAAGTAGTAGCAGGTCACCCGCCGTTCGGTGCGGTTATATGAGAACCACACCGCCCCGGTCGGGGTCTGGTCCTTGGTCCCGGTGAACACCCGCTGGTACTCCTGCGCTACCCCGATCGCGACCACCTGCGACCGTCCCGTGGCGGCGGCCTTGCGCATCAGCGGCATCACCTTATCGATCTTGCGGTCCGGCCATGGGCTCTCGGCCAGCACCCCGGGCCGGCCCTTGTCACGCTTGCCCGCGAAGCTCAGCACCGGGATGTCGTTGGCCTCGGCGAAGGAGGCCACCGCCCGGCGGAATGCCTGCCCCCGCCGCTCCAGCAGCGCAGGTGAGGGGATCGGGCGCTGCTCGTGCACGGTGAGGAAGCTGACCACCTGACCGCCAACCACCAGGTTCGGAACAGACAAGGTCAGATAGACCCGGTCCACGCAGTCGATCTCCAGCAGCTTGCGCCCATCCAGCACGTCGTTGACCGTGACCGCATTAGCTCGCACCAGACGTGACGCCATGACCACTCCCGCAACCAGATCCTGATCGCGAGGATGAACCCGCCAGCACCGGCTCGCCTACAGAACCATCAACCTCGGCGGTCCGAGGCGGAGCCTCTCTGGTGCGGTGTCCATGAACGTTCGCCGGGTCGGCTGACACGCCGTGGTGCCTGCTCCCAGACTCGATCTGTGATGAGGGAATTGGGTGCTGGGAGATGGGATGGCTGAGCCGGTGCGGGCGCGGCGGCTGACTGATCAGGAGGGACGGCGGCTGCAGCAGATCGTGCGGCGGGGCAGGCATGATTCGGTGCGGGTGCGCCGGGCCCTGATCATCTTGGCTTCAGCCTCAGGCACGCCGGTGCCGGCGATTGCCCGGCTGGTGGCCGCGGATGAGGACACGGTCCGCGATGTGGTGCATTTGTTCAATCAGAAGGGGCTGGCTGCGCTGGACCCTCGGTGGGCGGGAGGCCGTCCCCGCCTGATCAGTGACGATGACATCGCCGTGATCGTCGAGGCGGCCACCGCCCGGCCGGAGAGGCTGGGCCTGCCGTTCACGCACTGGAGCTTGCGCAAGCTCGCCGCTTACTTAGCCGGGACCGCCCAGCCGGTGCGGATCGGGCGCGAACGGCTGCGCCAGATCCTGCACGCCCGCGGCATCTCGTTCCAGCGCACCAGGACCTGGAAGGAGTCCACCGATCCGGACCGGGACGCCAAGCTGGACCGGATCGAGCACGTCACCAGCCACTTCCCAGACCGGTGCTTCGCCTTCGACCAGTTCGGGCCGTTGTCGATCCGCCCTGAGCAGGGCAGCTCATGGGCGCCGCGCACCAAGCCCGCCCGGCTGCGCGCGACCTACCGGCGCACCCAGGGCATCCGCTACTTCCACGGCTGCTATGCCCTGGCTGATGACCAGCTGTGGGGCGTCACCCGCGAGCGTAAAGGCGGCGATCACACCCTGGCGGCCCTCAAGTCCATCCGGGCCAAGCGCCCTGGCGGCTACCGGCTCTATGTCATCCTGGACAACCTGTCGGCGAACAAGACTCCCGCCATCCGCCGCTGGGCGGCCCGTGCCAACGTCGAGCTGTGCTTCACCCCGACGAACGCGTCCTGGGCCAATCCCATCGAGGCCCAATTCGGGCCAGTCCGCACCTTCGTGATGGGCGGCTCGGATCACCCCAGCCACGCCGTCCTGGCCCGCAAGCTGCAGGACTACCTGCGCTGGCGCAACGCCAACGCCCGCCACCCCGACATCCTCGCCGCCCAGCGCCGCGAACGCGCCCGTATCCGCAGCCAACGCCAGCGACGCTGGGGACGGCCCAAACCCAAAGCCGCCTGACCCGGTGAACGTTCGTGGTCACCGCACTAGCGCATCACGCTGAACTAGCGCGCAGTCGGCCCTGACGGTCTCTCATGAAGGAGCAACGGCTCCGGAGAGGGT
>Ga0081540_1001070_pt1 | contig 24331 bp, 21 predicted proteins | sample TabmetS2T1R1_FD_71024 | JGI IMG/M metagenome (GOLD analysis project Ga0081540, IMG submission 71024) | Tabebuia heterophylla rhizosphere microbial communities from the University of Puerto Rico - S2T1R1 | ecosystem: Host-associated > Plants > Roots > Rhizosphere ... | reverse complement strand
GGGGGGAGGGGGAGGAAATCGCCGGAGGGGGGGGGGGGGGCGGGGGGGGGGGGGGGGGGAGCCATTTTTATTGCGCTTCTGCGCGCCGCCGCGACGAGGTTGGATTCTGCGGGCGCCTCTCCCAAATAAGGGAACGGCACGGTGAGGTTTGCGTAAGGCGCCTGGCTATCGCAAAATGCCGGGTGATTTGCGCTTCCGAGGGCGACCGAGGCGGTGCGCACAGGTGCAGGGTGGCGAGCTGAGCAGGAACTCTCATGCGCATGGCCGGCAAGAACGGCTCACGGGGCGACGAGGAAGGCAAGACCGGTCTTGTCACCAAGACCCGGCCGAAGACCAAGAAACCCAGCCTCTACAAGGTGCTTTTGTTAAACGACGACTACACGCCGATGGAGTTCGTCGTGCACGTGCTCGAGCGCTTCTTCAACAAGGGTCGTGAGGAAGCCACACGCATCATGCTGCATGTGCACCAGAAGGGCGTCGGCATTTGCGGTGTCTATACCTATGAAATCGCAGAGACCAAGGTTGCACAAGTGATGGACTTCTCACGCCAGCATCAGCATCCTCTGCAATGCACCATGGAAAAGGAGTGACCTAGCACGTGCCCGCATTCTCCCAGAGCCTGGAAGCGGCGCTGCATCGCGCCATCGAACATGCCAACGATCGCCATCATGAGTATGCGACGCTCGAGCACCTGCTGCTGTCGCTGTTGGATGATCGAGACGCCTCGGCCGTGATGCGGGCGTGTTCGGTCGATCTCGACGGCTTGCGGGCGCGCATTACCGAATACCTCGACAACGAGCTCGTCGGCCTGTTCGTCAAGGGCTCAACGGATGCCCAGCCCACCACCGGTTTTCAGCGCGTCATTCATCGCGCGGTCGTGCACGTGCAGTCCTCCGGGCGCGAGGAGGTGACCGGCGCCAACGTGCTGGTGGCGATTTTTGCCGAACGCGAGAGCCACGCGGCCTTTTTCCTGCAGGAGCAGGAAATGACGCGGTTTGATGCGGTGCAATACATCAGCCATGGCATCGCCAAACGGCCGGGCATGTCCGATCCCAAGCACGTGCGCGGCGTCGACGAGGAGCAAGAGGCGAGCGGCAAGGGCGACGACAAGAAGCAGGCCCAGGACGCGCTCAACACCTACTGCGTGAACCTCAACAAGAAGGCCAAGAGCGGCCGTATCGACCCCCTGATTGGGCGAGAAAGCGAGGTGCTGCGCACCATTCAGGTGTTGTGCCGGCGCCAGAAGAACAATCCGCTGTTCGTCGGCGATCCAGGGGTCGGCAAGACCGCCATCGCCGAGGGGCTGGCGCGCAAAATCGTCAACGGCGATGTGCCAGAGGTCTTGAAGGACTCCACGATTTTCGCCCTCGACATGGGTGCCTTGCTGGCCGGCACGCGCTACCGCGGCGACTTCGAGGAGCGCTTGAAAGCGGTGATGAAGGAGGTCGAGAACTTTCCGGGCGCGATCCTGTTCATCGACGAGATCCACACCGTGATCGGGGCCGGCGCCACTTCCGGCGGCGCCATGGACGCCTCCAACCTGCTGAAGCCGGCGCTGCAGTCTGGTACCGTGCGCTGCATCGGATCCACGACGTATAAGGAGTATCGCCAGCACTTCGAGAAGGATCGGGCGCTGGTGCGTCGCTTCCAAAAGATCGACATCAAGGAACCGACGGTGGAAGATTCCATCGAGATCCTGCGCGGCCTGAAGCCGGTGTTCGAGGAATATCACAAGCTCAAGTACACCAACGATGCCATCAAGGCGGCGGTGGAGCTGTCTGCCAAGTACATCAACGATCGCAAACTCCCCGACAAGGCCATCGATGTGATCGATGAGACCGGCGCCTCGCAGATGCTGGTGCCGGAAAACAAGCGCAAAAAGAAGATCACCGTGAAGGAGGTGGAGGCGACGGTCGCCACCATGGCGCGCATTCCGCCCAAGACCATCAGCAAATCCGACGCGGAAGTGTTGGCCAATATCGACAAGGACCTCAAGCGCCTGGTGTTTGGTCAGGACAAGGCGATCGGGGCGCTGGCCAGCACCATCAAGCTGTCGCGCGCCGGCCTGCGCGAGCCCGAAAAGCCGATCGGCTGCTATCTATTTTCCGGTCCCACCGGCGTCGGCAAGACCGAGGTTGCCAAGCAGCTGGCGGCGTTGATGGGTGTCGAGCTATTGCGCTTTGACATGTCGGAGTACATGGAGAAGCACACGGTCTCGCGCCTGATCGGAGCCCCACCGGGCTACGTCGGCTTCGACCAGGGCGGGCTGTTGACCGACGGCGTCGACCAGCACCCGCACAGCGTGCTGCTGCTCGACGAAATCGAGAAGGCGCATCCGGATCTTTTCAATATCCTGCTGCAGGTGATGGACCACGGCAAGCTCACCGACCACAACGGCAAGTCGGTGGATTTCCGCAACGTCATTCTGATCATGACCACGAACGCGGGAGCATCCGATCTGGCGCGCCCACCGATGGGCTTCAACCGCTCGAAACGTGAGGGCGACGATACGGAGGCCATCAACCGCATGTTTACGCCCGAGTTTCGCAACCGGCTCGACGCCGTCATTGCCTTCTCCGGGCTGCCGCACGACATCATCATGAAGGTGGTGGAGAAGTTCGTGTTCCAGCTCGAGGCGCAGCTGGCCGACCGCGGCGTCACCATTGAGCTCTCCGAAGAGGCAGCGCGCTGGCTCGCCGATACGGGCTACGACGAGAAGTTCGGCGCGCGCCCGCTGGCGCGGGTGATCCAGGAGCACATCAAAAAGCCGCTCGCCGACGAATTATTGTTCGGCAAGTTGGAGCATGGCGGCACCGTGCGCGTTCTCGTCGAAGGCGAAGAGGGCGCGCGCCAGCTCTCCTTCGAGTACATCCCCGCCGAACCCAAACCCAAGCGGGTGAAGGAAGAGGGCGAGGATGAGCTCGATGAGGAGGAGGGCGAGGACGGCCCGGCCCTGGTGGAGGCGACCCCGCGCAAGGCCCTGCCCGGCCCGAAGGATCGCAAGGAGCGGCCGCGGCCCAGCGGCACGGTGCCGAGCGTGCCGCGCCGCAAGGACGACTAGGAGAGGGGAGGCGCACGCGGCCTGCGCCGCCCGCGCGCCCCGAGCCGCGCGCCTTTTTTCTCAGCCCCTGCGCCGCGCCTAAAGGCTTTGCCGGCGCCGCCGCGCTGGGCGCGCTGCGCTTCGTGCTAGCGGCGGTTGGCGCTCCAGACGCGATAGCGCCCGGTGTCGGCCACAATCCTGACCTCGCCCAGGTGTTGGGCCAGCAGCTCTTCGACGGAGAGGCGGCGCTGCAGCACCAGCTGTAGCCGGCCGCCCCGCCGCAGATGCGCGGGGGCCTCGGCGATGAGCCGCGTCAACGCGGCGTGGCTCTCGGCGATACCGTCGTGCAGCGGCGGGTTGGAAAAGATCGCATCCCAAGGTCCCGCCGCGCCGGCGAGCGAAGAGGCGAGGATGGCCTGGCCGACGGGCACGTTCTCCGTAGCGGCCAGCAGGGCCACGCTGTCGTGATCGATCATGTCGAGGCCGATGTCGGGGGCCGTCGCCAGGCCCGCGGCGATCACCCCGGAGCCGCAGCCGAAGTCGGCCACCCGCGCCCCCGGCGGCAGGGACGGTAAGGTGTCGATGATGAGCGCGCTGCCAGCATCGAGCCGATCGGCGGCGAAGAGCCCGGGATAGCTGACCCAGGCGCGCGGCACTCCGGCGATGGCAAGGCTCGTGACCCGGCGCCAGGCGGCAAGCTCGCCACGCAGCGCCGCGAGGTGCGGCGGGCGTCGCGCTGAGAGCAGCCGACCGTGGCCGCGTGTGGCAATGGTATCGGCCGCTCCACATAGGCTCGCGAGCGCGCTTGCCGCCGAGCGGATGCCTTCATCATTGCCGCCGTAGATGAAGAGGCGGGCGTTCGGGCCCAGCACGCTCAAGACGGCATGCAGCACCATCTCCTGCTCGTCCTTGGCCCTGGCCAGGCGAACAATGGCGCCGTCGAAGGGTCCTGCCGGCGGCCAGGGTTGGGCCGAGCCCGCAGCGCTCAGCCGACGATCCCAACGTTGAAAGGGAAGGTCGCGCGCGGCGAGCAGCCCAGGCAGCCCGCCCGAGGGATTGGCAAGCAGGATCCGGCCGGAAAGGTCGAGGGCGTCGAGGCTGCGTGCAATCAGGGCGTCGGCGGCCGCATCCGGATCCTTGGCCCAACGGCTCATTGAGCCGCCAGCACCCTTTTGATCTTTTCGGCGTTGGCCGTCAGGACTTCGGGCTTTTCCATCTTGGAGGTGTGCGGCCCGAGCGTCACGCCCTCGCGCCGGGGCAGCACATGAAAGTGCAGGTGGAAGACGACTTGCCCGCCCGCCGTCTCATTGAACTGCTGCAGCGTGATGCCGTCGGCGTTGAAGGCTTTCATGATCGCCAGCGACACCTTTTGCACCGTCCTCATGCAGGCCGTCAGCTGGGCCGCATTGGCATCGAGCAGGTTGCGGGCCGAGCTCTTCGGCACCACCAGGGTGTGACCGTCGCAGCGGGGCATGATGTCCATGAAGGCAAGCGTTTCGTCGTCTTCGTAGACCTTGTGTGCGGGCAACTCGCCGCGCAAAATTTTGGCGAAAATGTTGTTGGCATCGTAGCTAGGCATGCAATGCTCCCGCACAGGGCCGATCCTTTTTTGATCTGTTGCAGGCAGCTTGCTGCGCGTCAAGCGCAAGCGCGCTTGGCCGCTGGCTCTAGCTTGCGACCCGGGGCACGGCTGTGGCGCCGCCGACGGCGCGTTTGGGCGTTAATCGAACCCTAACCACCACCGAGATCTCTCGCTGCCTTTTAGCGAACGCCAAGACTTTGCGGCGATAGCAGGGGATCGCTCGCGTGCGGGTGCAAATTGGCAAACGACCGCATTGGGGCCTGGCCGAGTGCGGCGCTTTGAGGGCGGGCACTGTGCCATGACGGGGAACGCACCGGCCGCTGGCGAGCGGTTGCGTGATACGCTGATCGCCACGGCGGTCTTGATCTTGTTGATCGTCGGATGGGTCGAGGGTCTGGGCAGCGCCGAGCTGGAGGGGCTCTGGGCACTGCAAAGCTATCTGGTGTCGAGCGCGCACGCTTCAGGTCTCATTCGATAGCGGACCTTTGCGGAAGGGCGCGTATTCGGCGAGCTCCTTGCCGGCGGCATCGACGTAGGCGCGCTCGCGTTTGAGATAGTCGGCAATGGCGCGGCGCAGGCTGGGATCGGCAATGAAATGCGCCGAATAGGTGCTGGTCGGCAGGTAGCCGCGGGCGAGCTTGTGCTCGCCCTGGGCGCCGGCCTCCACGCGGGAAAGCTTGTGCTCGATGGCAAAATCGATGGCCTGATAGTAGCAGACCTCGAAATGCAGGCAGGGATGGTGCTCGACGGCACCCCAGTAGCGCCCGTAGAGGCAGTCGCCGCCGATCAAATGCAAGGCGCCGGCAATCGGCCGCGAGGCCCGCTTGACCATGACGAGCAGGCAGCGCTCGGCCATGGTCTGGCCCAACAGCGAGAAGAACTTGCGGTTGAGATAGGGCCGCCCCCACTTGCGCGATCCGGTCTGCATGTAGAAGCCGAACAAGGCGTCCCAGCTGGCCTCGGTGATGTCGGCACCCCTGAGCCGGCTAATCTCGAGCCCGCCGCTCAAGGCCTGCTCGCGCTCCTTGCGCACGGCCTTGCGCTTGCGCGAGGCAAGCGAGGCCAAAAACTCATCAAAGCTGGCATAGCCGGTGTTGTTCCAATGGAACTGTTGATCGGTGCGCTTTAAGAACCCCTTATCCCCCAGGCGCAACCACTCGACCTGGGTCAGGAAGGTCAAGTGCAGACCCGATAGATCATTGCGCTCGACGAGTTCGACGGCGGCGGCCGCCAGCAGCATGGCGTTGGCATCCGCATCGGGCCCCGGCCGCGCCAGCAACCGCCGGCCCGGGACGGGCGTGAAGGGCACCGCGATCTGCAGCTTCGGATAATAACTGCCGCCCGCCCGCTCGTAGGCCTCCGCCCAGCCGCGATCGAACACGTATTCGCCCTGACTGTGCGATTTCACATAACAGGGGGCGCATGCCGCCAGCGTAGCCTCGTTGCCGAGTTTGAGCGCGAGGTGTTGCGGGCGCCAGCCGGTGCGGCCGCCAACCGTGCCGGCATCCTCAAGCGCCTTGAGGAAGGCGTGCGCCAGGAAAGGGTTGTAAGTGGCGGGGTCCGGATTGGCACAGGCATCCCAGGCCTGCGGCGCGATATCGCCGATTCGGGGTGTCACCTCGACCCGGGCGTCACACGGTCTGCTCATGGCCATCAGCAATCGCCGGTCAAATCCTCACTTGAGGCGCCAGGCGGCGCGCTGGGCGAGGATCACACGGGGGAGCCCCCCGACACAACGGCCGTTGCGCGCCCGCCAGCTGTCGCCTCAAGACATGGCTGCCGCGCCCGACGGCCCGGTCGCTTCGAAGATCGGCGCATCGGCCCAGCGGGCCGCAGCGGCGCGCTCCTTGGCGGTACGGACGGTCCAGGTGAACAGCAGGGCCTCCGGCGCGTGCAGCCGCAGCCAAGCCTTGGCGGCCTCGAGCATGCGCACGTCGATGGCAAAAAAGCTCAATCCCGGCGGCGCTTTTTTGAGCACGGCGGCGACGGCGGCATTCTGTCCCGCCGTGCTCGGCCCCGCCCACCAATTGCTGGCGAGCTGGTGGCTGCCGATGACGATGCCGCGCGGCAGCTGCGGCGCCAGCTCGGCGAGCTCGGCCACGACCGCACGATCGAAGGACATGAGCGCGATCGGCCCACGATAGCTTGAGGCCGCTTCGGCGATGGCGGGCAAAAAGCGCTTCGGCATGCGGCCGTCGCTCTTGATTTCCACCAGCAACGGCACGCGCCGATCGATCAATTTGAGCAGATCCCGGAACGTGAGAATGCCGATGTCCTGCTCCTTGTAACGCAGCCGGCTGAGCTCGTCGGGGGTGCGTGCGACGATGCGCCCGCGCGCCAGCACCAGGCGGTCGAGGGTCGCGTCGTGGAATACCATCGGCGTGCCGTCGCGTGCCGGCTGCAGGTCGCACTCGATGCCGTAGTCATTGTCGATGGCGGCCGTGAAGGCGGGCTCGGTGTTCTCGATCAGCCCGCGGCTCCTATTGTGCAGCCCACGGTGCGCGATCGGGCGAACAAAGACTTCCCGATCGAGGGCGACGCTGTGCGTTGCCGGCCGGCGGCCCGGCCTCGGAGCAGGCGGCACTTTGGCCATCGTTACCCCATCGCGTGCCGTTTTGTGCGATCATTTCCGGCGCGCCTTCTGTGCACAACAGGCGCCCTCTGCTAGAGAGGGGACCACCCACGCACACCCACCGGGCGCGTGCGTGGCCCTAGTACCGCCCTTCTCATCGGGAAAGAAGGCACAATGATGCACCCCACCTCCAGGCTTGCAGCCTTGGCTGCCGGCGCGGTCCTGCAACTGGCCTCGACGCCGGCCTGGGCCGGCCCCCAGCACGTCGTGCTGGCGCCACACCGTGCCGTCTACGAGATGACCCTGGCGGAGGCCCGCGGCGGTGCCGGCGTGACCGCGGTTACGGGTCGCATGGTCTACGAACTGACGGGCTCGGCCTGCGAGGGCTACACCCAAAACATGCGATTCGTGACGCAGATGACGAATCAGAAAGGCGGCGCCACGCTGACGGACTTGCGCTCCTCGAGCTGGGAGGAAGGCAGCGGCAAGCGCTTTCGCTTCAATTCGAGCCAGTTCCGCGACGAGAAGCCAACGGAAGCGACCGCCGGCGATGCGGCGCGCCCCAACGGCGCCGACGCCGCCAAGGTCGAACTGACCAAACCGGTGACCAAGCATCTGGCTCTGCCGCAGCGCGTCTACTTCCCCATCCAGCACTCGATTGCGCTCCTCAATGCCGCCCACATGGGCAAGAGCTCGTTCCGCGCCGACCTCTACGACGGCTCCGAGAAGGGCGAGAAAGTCTACGACACCATTTCCATGATCGGCCGGATGATTCCCGCCGGTGGCAACCGCGAGCTGGCGCGGGTGAAGAATGCCGAGCGTCTCGACGCCATTGCGGCTTATCCGGTTTCGATCGGCTACTTCGAGCCGAACTCCGACAAGAGCGACGCGGTGCCCGTCTACGAGCTGTCGTTCTGGTTCTTCGAGAACGGTGTCAGTCGCAAGCTCTTCATCGACTACGGCGAGTTCGCAATTCAGGGCGAGCTCGCCCAGATCACCTTTCACGAACCGAGCAAATGTGATCAGCCGAAGTAAGGGCCCGAAGTCAGGGCCAAACTCGGCCGGGCACGGGCAAGGAGCCGGTTGCCGGCCCTAGCGGCGGCAGCAAGCACGGCAATATCAGGTTGGCGCGCTCACGGCCACAGCCTGGCGGCACCGCGCACCCCGCTTGCATCGCCCCAACGGGGTGGCTTGATGACCACGCGGGTGTCGCGTGCCAGAATGTAGGCGGCCATCAACGGCGGCAGTTGCCGATAGAGGTGCTCGAGCTGCGATAGCCCGCCGCCCAAGACCACAACCTCGGGATCGAAGACGTTGACGACGTGGGCGAGGCCGCGCGCGAGCCGGCTGGCGTGCCGCGCCAGCGAGGCGCGCGCCTCCGTCGCGCCGGCGGCGGCACTGGCGGCAATAGCCGTTGCCGCCAGCGCAACCCCCGTCTGTTCGAAGTGATCGCGCTCCAGCCCGGGGCCGGACACCCACTTTTCCATGCAACCGCGCCGACCGCACCAACAGGCCGGCCCCGGATGCTCGCCGGGGTCGGCCCAGGGCAGCGGATTGTGGCCCCACTCGCCGCCGGTCCCGCGTGGCCCGTCGATCAACTTGCCCTCAAACACCAGGCCGCCGCCGCAGCCGGTGCCGAGGATCACGCCAAACAGCGAGCGGGCACCCGCGCCGGCGCCGTCGACGGCCTCCGAGAGGGCAAAGCAGTTGGCATCGTTGGCAAGCCGTACGGGCTTGGCAAGACACCGTTCGAGATCGCTGGCGAACGGTTGGCCGTTGAGCCAGGTGGAGTTTGCATTCTGCACGCCGCCACCGCCGGGGGCGATCGAGCCGGGCATGCCGATCCCGATCGTGCCCGGCCGGCCCGCCGACTGCTCGAGCGCCCCCACCATCTCGGCAATGGCCCGCAGGGTGGCGGCATAGTCCTGCTGCGGTGCGGCCATGCGCCGGCTCGCCAGCACGACGCCCGCCTCGCCGATGGCGATGCCGGCGATCTTTGAGCCGCCCAAGTCGATGCCGATCCGGCAGGGCGAGGACGGCGCCTTATTGGCCATCGGCGCCGTCCAGCCGCGCCAGGGCGGTGAGGATCGATTCCGGGGCAACGGAATGGTTGGCCGCGAAGGTCAAGAGCAGCGATTCGTCGGCGGCGAGAAAGCTTAAAGCGGCCGCCAGCACCTCCCGCGAGCCGAGGCGGCGCTTAAGATCGGCCGGCTGCAAGCCCGTCAAGGCCAGGAAGCGCTGCAGCCGCTGGGCGTCCGCCGCTAGGAACGCAAGCCCTTGCGCGGCAATTGTTTCCGCCGCGTCGCGGTCGATCGGATGCCCCCTTTGAGCGGACTTAAGCATATTGTCTTTTACGGCCTTTTGCGGGTCGGTACGGGGGCCATCTTAAACAGTTGGTTAGCTGTTCTGAAGCAAAGTCGGCTGCCAGAGCCGCGTAGAATCGGTGCAGGAGTACGCGGAGCGGGAGAGCGGGCCGCCGCATGACGTATCAGGAGAGCATTGGGGCCAGCACCGGCCGGCAGCCTGAGGCGCGCCAGCTGCCCAAGACCGTGCTGATCGTGGAAGACAACGAGCTCAACATGAAGCTCTTCCACGATCTGCTCGACGCCCACGGTTATCGCACGCTGCAGACCAGGACCGGCCTGGAGGCCCTGAAGCTGGCGCGCCAGCACCGGCCGGACCTGATCTTGATGGACATCCAGCTGCCGGAGGTTTCCGGTCTCGAAGTCACCAAGTGGCTGAAGGACGATGACGATCTGCGCGAGATCCCGGTGATCGCGGTGACCGCGTTCGCCATGAAGGGTGACGAGGCGCGCATCAGACAGGGCGGCTGCGAGGCCTATATCTCCAAGCCGATCTCGGTCGTGACGTTTCTTGCGACCGTGCGGCGCTACCTCGGTGAAGCATGAGAGCCTGCGGTCTGGTAGCGTAAAGGTATCCCGTATGACTGCCCGCGTTCTGGTCGTTGACGACATCCTCGCCAACGTCAAGCTTCTGGAGGCCCGGCTCAACGCCGAGTACTTCGAGGTGCTGACCGCGCGCAGCGGCGAGGAGGCTCTCGCCGTTGTGCACGCGAGCCCGGTCGATGTGGTGTTGCTCGACGTGATGATGCCGGGCATGGACGGCTTTGAGGTTTGTCGTCAGATCAAGAGCGCCTCGGCAACCGCGCAGCTGCCGATCATCATGGTCACCGCCCTCGATCAGGCATCCGACAAGGTGCGGGGGCTGCAGGCAGGGGCGGATGACTTCTTGACCAAGCCGGTCGATGACATCGCGCTGATCACGCGGGTCAAGAACCTCGCGCGTCTGAAGGCGCTGAGCGATGAAATGATGCTGCGCATGGCGACCAGCGCCGATTTCAAACAGCTGCAAAGCGGCGAGATCGCCGGCCTCACGGAAAAGATCGCCGGCCGCATCCTGCTGGTGGAGGATCAGCCCCGCGCGGCCGGCCGCATCCTGTCCTGGCTGCAGGCACCCAATAGCATTGACGTGGAGCCCGACCTGCAGGTGGCGATGTTGCGGCTGGCCGAACAGCCCTATGATCTTCTCATCGTCAGCCTAAGTCTCGCCAATGCCGATGGTCTACGCCTGTGCGGTCAGGTGCGCTCGCTCGAGCGCACGCGACATCTGCCCATCATCGTCGTGGTGCAATCGAGCGAGGAAGCGCGGCTGCTGCGCGCGCTTGACATGGGCGTCAACGACTACCTGACGCGTCCGATCGACAAGAGCGAGCTGGCGGCGCGCGTGCGCACCCAAATCAAGCGCAAACGCCACTGCGATTACCTGCGCGACCGGCTCGAGGAAAGCGTCGAGCTCGCCGTCACCGACGCCCTTACCGGCCTCAACAACCGTAGGTACATGGAAGCCCACCTCAAGGCGCTGGCGGGCGCGGCGCTGAGCGCGGGTCAACCGCTGTCGGTATTGCTGGTCGACGTCGACAACTTCAAGGCGATAAACGACACCCACGGCCACGCGGCGGGCGACACCATCCTGCGCGAACTGGCGGCGCGCTTTCGCCGCAACACGCGCGCCATCGATACGGCCTGCCGACTGGGCGGGGAGGAGTTCGTCGTGCTGATGCCTGCCACCAGCCTCGCCGATGCCGTCCAAATCGGCGAGCGCGTGCGCCTCTCGATTGCCTCGGAGCTCTTTTATATTAACCGCGACAGCAAGATTCCCGTCACCGCCAGCGTCGGTGTCGCCAGCCTGGAAGGGTCCGGCGACACTTTGGAGGCGCTGTTGGCACGCGCCGATGCTGCGCTTTATGCCGCCAAAAAGCGCGGCCGCAACCGGGTGGTGGCGGATGCCGCGTAGCCGGCAAGCTCGCCCGCATCGCTCCTAAGTCGTTGGAACATCAGCCGTTCTTTCGGTGCCGGGTGCGCCTTGCCAAAACCGGTTGGCGGGCTGGGTCCGCTCGCGGTTACCACGCGCTCATTTAAGGGTGCCCACCAAGCTATTGGGAGGATTGCATTTTGACCGCCGATCTGCTTTCTTGACCGGGGGTAATTGCGGGAGGAGGGATTAGCGGGATTTGGTCAGCGCGCCGCGACGGCGCCGCATCCATCAGCATACAATTCGAATCCTCACGGATTTTCAGGTCCGCCGCATCTCCTGAAGCCCGTGAGGTGTGATCGTCCTAAGCGGCTAGGAGTGGCCTCCTCTTGTTATGCCGCCCTCGGACGATCGAACGCCAGGTCTGGCCAACGCCCTCTTTGGTCCACGACTTGGCAGGCCGGTGTTCGTGGCTGCTCGGACTTCTACCCCGCTGCCGATGTCAGTCACGGACCCGGCCACCATTCCTCCCGGCTCGAACGAAATGCTCAAAGCGCCGGAGCCCGCGTGAGACGCTGGGCTCGGGCGGCCCATTGGCGCCCGTTCAAGGCGACCCGGCGGGGCGGTCCGCCCGCGCCAGAGCGAGGCAGCGCCTCAGCCGTTATTTGATTTTTGTTTCCTTAAAGGCCACGTGCTTGCGCGCAACCGGGTCATACTTTTTGAAGGACAACTTCTCGGTGGCCGTGCGCGGGTTCTTCTTGGTGACGTAGAAGAAACCGGTTCCCGCCGTGCTCAGCAGCTTGATCTTTTGGGTGACGGGTTTAGCCATGGGTCTGTCTCCGCAGCGATGATCGCCGGCACTGTATTCGGCCGCGGTCGTTAGTCAAGCGTTGCCTCCGCGGTGATGAGATCGCGCCGGTAGCTGCCGCTGCGGCGATGATAGAACGGCACTGGAAAGTCCCCTGCGGCCAAGCCGCCGGCGGCAACGCGTTCGCCGAGGTCTTCGAGCACGACGCGGGTAATGTTGGGCAATTCCAGCGTGCGCGCCTGGGCGATGGAATGCCATTCCAGATCGGAGAGCTCGCCGTCGGCCACGGCGACGCGGTGGACGATCGCCTCCGCCGGCGCGCAGAAAAAGCGCGTGTCGTAGCGTCGCGGCCGGCCGGGGGGCGTAATGGCACGTGCAAAGAACGTGAGCTGGCGAAGCGCCGGGGCGAAGCCCGCGGCATAGAAGGCCTGCCAGCCCGGCGCCCTATTGGCGGCCGGCGCGGCGAGGGGGCTGCCGATCAAGAGCCCCGCCTCCTCGAAGGTCTCGCGCACGGCGGCCAGCGCCAGGGCGCGGGCCCGAGCCTGGCTCGGCGTGCCCTTCATCCAAACCATCAGTTTTTTGAGCTCGTCGGCGCCGATATCGTGCTCGACGGCAATCTGCCGGTCGGCGGGATCGACCCGGCCGCCGGGAAACACGTAGCGGCCGGGCATGAACACCATGTCCCGGCGGCGGCGCCCGAGCAGCACGCGGGCTTCGCCAGAGGTCGTGTCGACAATGATAAGCGTGGCGGCGTCGCGGGGTCTGAGCGCCCGCGCTTTGGCCGCCGCGCCCGACGCGGACTTCGCCTCCTCGCTCGTCATATCGATCCCGCTTCGCAACGCCCACACCGTCCCTCGGGTCTGCCCCGCGCGTCAAGTATCCGCGCCGGTTCCCCTTCCCGGCGCACGGGCCCCAGCAGTGCTACCGCGCGCGCCCGGTCAGGAGCCGGCGGCGGCGCCGGCCGATGCCAGCGGCGGCGCCGCGCCGGGTTCCCGGCGAGAGCATTTCGAAGCGCAGCGCCCCGGCCGATGGAACGGCTTCGATGAGCCGGACGCGGACGGCATCGCCGAGCCGATAGCCGGCGCCGGTGCGATCGCCGACCAGGGCATGGTCCTCCTCGCGGTGCCGGTAATAGTCCTGGCCGATGGTCGCGGCCGGCACGAAGCCATCGGCGCCGCTTTCAGCCAGCCGCACGAACAGTCCGGCGCGCGTCACCCCGGAGACCCGGGCGGCGAACTCGGCGCCGACGCGCTCGCTCAGGTATTGGGCGATCAGCCGGTCCATGGTCTCGCGCTCGGCCGCCATGGCACGCCGCTCCGCATCGGACAGGGCGGCGCCGAGCTCGCCCAGCCGCGCCGCCTCGTCCTCGCCGATGCCGCCGGCGCCGAGGCCGAGCGTCTTGATCAGCGAGCGGTGCACCAAGAGATCGGCATAGCGTCGGATCGGCGAGGTAAAATGCGCGTAGCGGGCAAGGTTGAGGCCGAAGTGGCCAACGTTGATGGCCGCGTAGGCGGCCTGGGATTGGGACCGCAACACGACCTCATTGACAAGCTCGCGCGCCGGCATGGCCTTGGCGCGTGCGAGCACGCGGTTGAAGTCGCCAGCGCGCAGGCTGGCCGAGCCGGGAAGTTTGAGCTCGAGGCTCGCCAGAAACTCGCGCAGTGCCACGAGCTTTTCCCGCGTGGGTGGCTCGTGCACGCGGTAGAGCACGGGGGCGTGTTTGAGGGTCAGCGTTTCGGCCGCGGCAACGTTGGCCTGGATCATGAACTCTTCGATCAGCCGGTGGGCCTCGAGGCGCTCGGGCACGACGACGCGGGCAACCCGCCCTTGCCCGTCGAGCTCGACCTTGCGTTCGGGCAGCTCGAGCAGCAGAGGTTCGCGGCGGTCGCGGGCAACCGCAAGGGCAGCATAGGCCGCCCACAATGGTCGCAGCACGCCATCGAGCAGAGGTCGGCTCGTCTCGTTGGCGCGCCCATCGATGGCGGCCTGGGCTTGCTCGTAGGTGAGCTTGGCGGCCGAGCGCATGATGGCGCGTTGGAAGCTGTGCCCGCGCTTGTTGCCTTGCGCATCGACGACGATGCGCACCGCCAGGCACGGTCGTTCCTCGCGCTCCTTCAGCGAGCACAGATCATTGGAGATCTTCTCCGGCAGCATCGGCACGACCCGATCGGGGAAGTAGGCCGAGTTGCCGCGCAGGCGTGCTTCATGGTCGAGCCGGCTGCCCGGGCGCACGTAGTGGGCGACATCGGCGATGGCCACGTGCAGCACAAAGCCACCGGGATTGCTCGGGTCGGTGTCGGCGGCCGCATGCACGGCATCGTCGTGGTCGCGGGCATCGGCGGGATCGATGGTGATGAGGTTGAGGGCGCGCAGGTCGGCGCGGCCGGACAAGGTCGGCGCCGCGAGCTTGGCGATGTCGGCCAGGACGCCGGCGGGAAACTCGTCGGGCAGGCCGTGCGCGTGCACGGCGATGAGGCTGATCTTGCGCTCAGCTTGAGGATTGCCCAAGCTTTCGAGCACGCGCGCCTGCGGCACGCCAAAGCGACCGGAGCGGTGCAGGTCGAAGCGGACGAGATCACCGTTGCTCGCCTCTCCCTCGTCGCCCGCTTGGATCGGCCATTCCTTGAGCTCTTTGCGGTCGATGGGGTCGACGACGCCGCCACCCTTGGCATGCTGCCGGAAAATCCCCAGTTGCCGCCGCTTTTCCGCGGGCAGCCGCTTGATCAGTTCGGCCTCGTAGCGATAGCCGGCGACGTCTGCGGCCTCAAGCCGCGTGAGCCGCGCCAGGATGCGGTCGCCCTGTCCGAGCGCCGGCGGGGCGGCGCCGCGCGCGCGCGTTGGCAGCAGCAGGAGGGCGCGCGGCTTTTCGCCCTCGGTTCGGTCCCAGACCGCCGGCTCGGCTATCAGTTCGCCCTCGGCATCGCGCGCGACGATTTCGAGGACGGCCACGGGGGGCAGTTGTCCCCGCTCCTTGAAGGTCTTGCGATTGCCGCTGATAAGACCGGCATCGGTCATTTCCGCCAGCAGCTTTTTCAAAGCCTGACGGTCGCCACCCCTAACCCGGAAGGCGCGCGCAATTTCGCGCTTGCCGACCTTGCCGTTGGCGCCGCGCACGAATTCAAGGATCTCGTCTTTGCTTGGCAGGGCCGCCGCAGGCCGGGGTTCTTTGCGCTTGCGCGGCACCGTCTGCCGGTCCTTGCCTATTCCGCCGCCTCGCGCGTGCCGCTCACTTTCTTGGGCTTGCCCTTCGCGGTTTTGCCCTTTGCGGTCCCAGCCTTTGTGGTCTTGGCCTTGCTGGTGTTGCCTTTCGCGGTCGTGCTGGCCTTGGCGGGCTTGGCGGTTTCACTGACCTTGCCCTTGGCGGTTGCCGCGGGCGCCGCAGCTGCGGCGTCCGTGCCAGCCTTGCCGCTGCCCCTGCCGGCTTTGCGGCGGCCCTTGGCCTTGCTCGGCCCTTTGGCGAGGCGCTCGGCGATCAGCTCGACCGCCTCGTTGAGGCTGAGCGTGGCAGGGTCCTTGGCCCGGGGCAGCGTGGCATTGACCTCGCCGTGCTTGACATAAGGACCGTAGCGGCCCGACAAAACCTGCACCTTGCCGCCCTCGCTTGGATGCTCGCCGAGCTCCTTCAGCACGGTGGGGGCGGCGCGCTGGAACCGTCCCTTGCCGACGCCGGCCTTTTTTTCCGCCAACAGAACGACGGCGCGGTTGCTGCCGATCGAGAATACATCTTCCAGGGTCGGCAGATTGGCGTAGGTGCCATCGTGCAGGATGAAGGGGCCATAGCGGCCAATGCCGGCCGTGATCGGCTTGCCGGTCTCCGGATGCAGACCGATTTCGCGCGGCAGCGCCAAAAGCTTGAGGGCGCGATCGAGATCGAGGCTGGCGGCGTCGATGCCGCGCGGCACGGAAGCGCGCTTGGGCTTGTCCTCACCGTCGGCGTCGCCGAGCTGCACGTAGGGGCCGAAGCGGCCCGAGCGCAGCGTCACCGGCAGGCCGGTGTCGGGATCCTGGCCGAGCAGTTTGCCCTCCGGGGTCGAGGCCTCCGGCGCACCGTTCTGGGTGTCGGAGAACTGGCGTGTAAAACGGCAATCGGGATAGTTGGAGCAGCCAATGAAGGCGCCGAACTTGCCGACCTTGAGGCTGAGCCGTCCCGCGCCGCAGTTCGGACACTGGCGCGGATCGCCGCCCTCGGGTTTGGGCGGGAAGATGTGCGGGCCCAATATTTCGTTCAAGGCCTCCAGCACCTCGCCGACGCGCAAGTCCTTGATCTCGTCGACCGCACCGGTGAACTCGCGCCAGAAGGCGCGCAAGACATCCTTCCACTCAAGCTTGCCGTCGGAAATGAGATCGAGCTTCTCTTCCAGGTCGGCGGTGAAGTCGTATTCGACGTAGCGCTTAAAAAAGCCCTCCAGGAAGGCGGTGACGAGCCGGCCCTTGTCTTCCGGGATCAGGCGCTTTTTGTCGATGCGGACATAGTCGCGCTCCTGCAGCACGGCGAGCGTCGAAGCGTAGGTGGAAGGCCGACCGATGCCGAGCTCTTCCATGCGCTTGACCAGCGTTGCTTCCGTGAAGCGCGGTGGGGGCTCGGTAAAGTGCTGCTTGGCCTCGATGGCGCGCGGCTGCAAGCTGTCGCCCGCGGCCAGGGGCGGCAGGCGCCGGCCAGCATCGTCCTCGGCCTCCTCGGCCTTGCCGTTGCGGGCGCGGTCGTCGCGGCCTTCCTCGTAGAGCTTGAGAAAGCCCTCAAACAGCACGACCGAACCGGTGGCGCGGAAGCCGTAGGCCTTGCCGTCCTTGCCGGTAACGTCGATCTCGGCGGTCGTTTGTTCGAGCTCGGCGGATGCCATTTGGCTGGCCACGGCCCGCTTCCAGATGAGCTCGTAGAGGCGCGCCTGGTCGCGCTCCAGATGGCGCGCAACGCTGCCGGGCCGGCGCCGCACCTCGGTCGGGCGAATGGCCTCGTGCGCCTCCTGGGCGTTTTTGGCCTTGGCTTTGTATTCGCGGATGAAGGGCGGCAGGTAGCGCGCCGAATAGTCCTGCTCGACCAAGCGGCGAATGGCGGAGATGGCCTCCGGAATGATGGTGACGCCGTCGGTTCGCATGTAGGTGATGAGGCCGGTGGTCTCGCCGTCGATCTCGATCCCCTCGTACAGTCGCTGGGCCACTTGCATGGTCTGCTTCGCCGAGAAGCCGAGCTTGCGGGAGGCTTCCTGCTGCAGGGTCGAGGTCGTAAAGGGCGCATAGGGATTGCGCCGCACCGCCTTTTTTTCCACCGTGGCGACCCGGAAGGGTACGCCCTCGACGGCGGCCTTGATGGCATTGGCGCTGGCGGCGTCCTTGATGTCCAGGCGGTCGAGCTTGCGGCCGGCGATGGCGGTCAGCCGGGCGCGCACGTCTTCGGCCTTGGCCGTAGCGAGCAGGGCCTCGATGGTCCAATATTCCTCGCTCTTGAAGGCCTCGATTTCGGCCTCGCGGTCGCACACCAGGCGCAGCGCCACCGACTGCACGCGGCCGGCCGAGCGCGCCCCCGGCAGCTTGCGCCACAGCACCGGGGACAGGGTAAAGCCGACGAGATAGTCGAGGGCTCGCCGGGCGAGGTAGGCCTCAACCAGGGGGGCATCGATGGCGCGGGGGGCCTTGAAGGCGTCGAGCACGGACTGCTTGGTCACGGCATTGAAGGTGACGCGTTCGACGGGAACGCCCTTTTTCAGGGCCTTCTTGTCCTCCAGGATGCGCAGAATATGCCAGGAAATAGCCTCCCCTTCGCGGTCGGGGTCGGTGGCCAGGATCAGCTTGTCGGCGGTTTTGACGGCGTCGGCGATCTCGCGCATCACCTTACTGGATCTGCCATCCACGTCCCAGTGCATGGCAAAGTCCTTGTCGGGCTCCACCGAGCCGTCCTTGGACGGCAGGTCACGCACGTGCCCGTAGGACGCGAGCACCTTGTAGCTGGAGCCGAGATACTTATTGATCGCCTTGGCCTTGGCGACCGATTCGACAATGACAACGTTCATGAAAGGTCTCTGCGGCAGCGTCGGCCCAGGCCCTCTGGGCGGCCGCTCGATCCTGCGCTGTTGGTACCTTGCCCCGATGGGCGGCGAGAACATGGTGGATGCAAGGGGACGTGTCAAACGCCGGGCCGCGGGTATTTTCCGCCGAGAATCGCCTCGATCGTGGTATTACTACGGTAACGTCCGAATATCTGCGCTAATTTCCGGCTCACAACGCTGATTTGTAGGATGGCCAAGAGGCGCCCGGGCACGCGCTGGGCCCGCCCAGGGGCTGAGGCTTGGGCGGTGCCCGCCGGATCGATCCAGGCGGAGCCGGGCGCTGGACGGCCCGAACCTCTTGGTTCCCGTGCCGCCCGCGGCTTGGCCGCGGCCGCTCGGGGGCCCGCCTTAGGACCTGGCCCCGATGCGGGCCTCGGCGCCGTCAAGGAGCCGCCGGATATTGGCTTGGTGCTTGACGACGATCAGGGCCGCCATGACCAAAATGAAGATCAGGCCCGCCTGCCCGAACACGAGGTAGTAGACGATCACGGCGGCGGTGGCGCTGAGCGCGGCCAACGAGGAATAGCGCCACACCGCGGCCACCGCGAGCCACACCAGGGCGAACACGACGGCGGCCGGCCAGTGGGCGCCGAGCAGCACGCCGATAAAGGTGGCAACGCCCTTGCCGCCCTTGAAGCCGAGCCAGACCGGGAACAGGTGACCCACGAGGGCGCCGAGGCCGGCGACATAGGCCAACCGGTAGGCGTCGAAGGCCACGAAGCGCTTGGCCACTTCGTAGACGATGAGGACGGCGATGGTGCCTTTCAGCAGGTCGAGCAGCAAGGTGGCGGCCGCCAAGCCCTTATAACCGGTGCGCAAGACGTTGGTGGCGCCGATGTTGCCCGAGCCGATGGCGCGCACATCGCCGAGCCCGGCCCAGCGCGTCAGCAACAGTCCAAAGGGAAGCGAGCCGAAGAGATAGCCCGTGAGAAGTGCCAACAGGCCATAAAATGTGAAGATCGGGCCCATTCCCCACTGCTCGGGCTCACAATCGCCTCAACTGCGGTCGGCGCTAGCGTATTGGTAGACGAGGTTGCCGGCAACCATGGTGTTGAGGACGCGGCCTTGCATTTTGCTTTCATCGAACGGCGAATTTTTTGAGCGGGCTTTGAGCTGCACTTTGTCGACCACCCACGGCAAGCCCAAGTCGACCACGATCAGGTCCGCCGGCGCGCCCTTTACCAGTCGGCCCGAAGCTAGTCCCAACAGCTTGGCGGGATTGGCGGTCATGGCCTTGAGCAGGGGAACGAGACCGACCTCGCCACTATGGTGCAGCCGCAAGGCGGCCGCGAGCAGCGTTTCCAGGCCGATGGCGCCGTCGGCCGCCTCCGCGAAGGGATGCCGCTTGACGTCGGCGTCCTGGGGATCATGGCTCGAGACAATGACATCGATGTCACCGGCCGCGATGCCGCGCACCATCGCTGCGCGGTCCTCTTCCGAGCGCAGCGGCGGGCGCAACCGGAAAAAGGTGCGATAGGGACCGATGTCGTTTTCGTTGAGGGTGAGATGATTGACGGAGATGCCGCAGGTTACCGGCAGTTTGCGCGATTTGGCGGCACGCACGACGGCCAGGCTTTCCGCGCAGCTGATATTGGAGGCATGGTAGCGCCCGCCGGTGATTTCGACCAGGCGCACGTCGCGCTCAAGCACAATGGTTTCGGCGGCCTTGTGCGCACCGGGTAGGCCGAGCCGGGTGGCAACTTCGCCGGCGTTCATGACGGCGCCGTCGATCAGGTCGGGATCTTCGGTGTGATGCGCGATCAGCGCGGCAAAGTCCTTGGCATAGAGCAGCACATTGTGCATCACGCGCGTATTGGCGATGCTGGCCTTGCCGTTGGTAAAGGCGATGGCCCCGGCTCGCTGCAACAGCCCGATCTCGGTCATGTCCTGACCTTTGAGGCCGCGCGTCATGGCGGCCATGATGTGCACGTTGACGACGGCATTGTCGCGTGCGCGCCGCTGAATGAAATCGACCAGCGCCACCTGATCGATCACCGGCTGCGTGTCGGGCATGACCACCATGCTGGTGACGCCGCCGGCGGCGGCGGCTTGGCTCGCCGTCTTCAAGGTCTCGCGGTGCTCCTGGCCGGGCTCGCCGGTGAACACCTGCATGTCGATGATGCCGGGGCACAGGACGTGTCCCTTGCAGTCGATCACGGTCGCCCCGTCCGGGGCGTTGCGCCGCAGGTGGGCGCCGAGATCGGCGATCACGCCGCCCCGCACCAACAGGCCGCCCGGTTCGTCCTTGCCCGAAGCGGGGTCGACGAGGCGCGCGTTGAGAAAGGCGGTCGCGTCCGGCGGCGGTGATGGATCGGATTTGCGCATACGCTCAAGACTTCTCAATGGTTGGGCAACAGGCGTGCCATGGCCTCGAGCACGGCCATGCGCACGGCCACTCCCATTTCGACCTGTTCGCGAATGACGCTGCGCGAGTGATCGGCAATGGTGGAGGCAATCTCGACGCCGCGATTCATCGGGCCCGGGTGCATGATCAAGGCGTCGGGCTTGGCGCGAGCGAGTTTTTCGTGATCGAGGCCGAAGAAGTGGAAGTACTCTCGCGTGGAGGGCACATAGGAGCCCTGCATGCGCTCTTTTTGCAGGCGCAGCATCATGACGATGTCGGCATCTTCCAGGCCGGCGCTCATGTCGGTGAAGACCTCGGCGCCGAGACGGTCGGTGTGGGCGGGCAGCAAGGTCGACGGTGCCACGACGCGCACCCGTGCTCCCATGGTATTGAGGACATTGATGTTGGAGCGGGCGACCCGCGAGTGCAGAATGTCGCCGCAGATGGCCACCGTCAGACCGGCAATGCGACCCTTGGCGCGACGGATAGTGAGGACATCGAGCAGGGCCTGGGTGGGATGCTGATGCGCGCCGTCGCCGGCATTGATCACGGAGCAATCGACCTTTTGGGCCAGCAGCTCGACCGCCCCCGCGGCGTGGTGGCGCACCACCAAAATATCCGGCCGCATGGCGTTGAGCGTCATGGCGGTGTCGATCAGCGTCTCGCCCTTGGCCACCGAGGAGGTGGAAACGTTCATATTCATCACGTCGGCGCTGAGCCGCTTGCCGGCGAGCTCAAAGGAGCTCTGCGTGCGCGTCGAGGCCTCGAAAAAGAGATTGATCAGCGTTCGACCGCGCAGCACGTCGCGTTTTTTGATGACTTGCCGGTTGCCCTCGGCGGCCTTGTCGGCCAAATCCAAGAGGGCGTTGATTTCGCCGGCTTTCAGGCCTTCGCAAGTTAACAGATGGCGGCGGACGAAGGAGGCAGGATGAATGGCGCTGGTCATTAAAGGCGGTCCTATACGCCGACTCCAGCGGGCTCGCAAGCCGCGGCAAACGGGTGGCGGTGGAGAAGGTTGGGGGCGGGCTGCGGCCGCGGGCGGCAGTTGCTAGGCTGAGGTTTTCCTTAAAGAGGCGCAAATCCATGCTCGAGCCGTTCCAGACCCATGAGGTTTTCAACCAGAGCCCGCCGTTCCAGGACGTGAACCTGTTCACGACGGATGCGGCCCTGGTGGAGGCCGTGCAGAGGGAAGGTGCGGGAGCGGCAGCCCAACAGCTTGCTCGGTTCGGGCAGACCTGCGGCAGCGCCGACGCCCTCGCGCAGGCTCGGCTCGCCAACGAAAATTTACCGCGCCTGTTGCGCTTTGATAGCAAGGGCGCGCCACTGGACGTAGTGGAATATCACCCGGCCTATCACGCCTTGATGGCCATCAGCATCGGACAGGGCCTGCACTGCTCGGTTTGGGATCACCTTGCGGCCGAGCCCGGCAAGCGGCGCGCCGGCGCCACCGTGGAGCGCTCGGCCGGCTGCTATCTCGCCAACCAGATGGAAGCGGGACACCAGTGTCCGATCACAATGACGAATGCGGCGGTGCCAACGCTGTTGCTCGCGCCCGATCTCGCGGGCCGTTGGCTCCCCAAGATCTTGACGCGAAACTACGACAAGTCGCTGCGGCGCCTGGCCGAAAAGCGCGGCGTCACCCTCGGCATGGGCATGACCGAAAAGCAGGGCGGCACCGACGTGCGCGCCAACACCACGCGAGCGGAGCCGGCGGCGGCCGGCGGGCCGGGCATGGAGTATCTGATTACCGGCCACAAATGGTTCATGTCGGCGCCGATGTGCGATGCCTTTCTGGTGCTGGCACAAGCGCCGGCGGGGCTCAGCTGCTTCCTGCTGCCGCGCGTCTTGCCGGACGGGCGCATCAATGCACTGCGTTTCCAGCGCCTAAAGGACAAGCTCGGCAATCGCTCGAACGCCTCCTCGGAGGTGGAATTTCAGGCGGCGCACGGCTGGCTGATCGGCGAGGAAGGCCGCGGCATTCCCAGCATCATGGAAATGGTGACGCTCACCCGGCTCGATTGCGCCGTGGCCTCGGCGGGATTGATGCGGCTGGCGCTTGCCAATGCCATTCATCACTGCCGGCACCGCCGCGTTTTCCAGAAACACTTGGTCGATCAGCCGCTGATGCAGCAGGTGCTGGCCGACATGGCGCTGGACGTTGAGGCTGCCACGGCGCTGTGCTTCCGGCTGGCCAGCGCCTTCGACCGCTCCGAGGAGGATGCAACGGCGCTGGCCTGGCGGCGGCTGATGACGCCCGTCACCAAATACTGGGTGTGCAAAATGGGGCCCGCCCTCGGCTACGAGGCGCTGGAGTGTCTCGGCGGCAACGGCTACGTGGAAGAGGGCTTGGCGGCGCGGCTTTACCGCGAGCTGCCCCTCAACGCCATCTGGGAAGGCTCCGGCAATGTCATGGCGCTCGATCTGTTGCGCGTTTTGCAGCGCGAGCCCGAGGCCTTCGAATGCGTACTGGAGGACGTTGGCGCCGACCTTGGTCGGGACGCGCCCTTGCAGGCCCACCTCGGCCACTTACGGGCGCTACTACAGGATCCGGTGCGGCTGGATGGGCGCGGGCGTGACCTGATTGAGGGCTTGGCGCTGCTGGCCGCCGCCTCGGTGCTGCGGCGGCACGCACCAAATTTTGTGGCCGACGCCTTCATCGGCACGCGTTTTGCCGGGACCGGCGGCCGCAGCTACGGCCAAGGCCTTGCGGCCGCCAACCCGCGCGCCATTGTCGAGCGTGCATTGCCAGGCTAGCGCCAGCCCCGAGCTTGAGCTGAGCTGGACCTTACGCGTGCAGCGACTTGACGATTTCGCCCAGCGCCTCGATGAAATCCCCTCGCTGGTCGGTTTTCAGAGCCGATAGGATGCGCTGGTCGACCCGGGACGCCACTGGTTTGACAGCGCCGAGAGCCGATTGCCCTTTGGCGGTCAGCCGCACCGCGTACATGCGGGCATCGCGGCGGGTGCGCTTGCGGTGCAACAATCCCTTCTTCACCAGCCGGCGCACGATATCGGCGAGCGTGGAGCGGTCGACCCCCGTCTGCTCCACCAACCCGGTCTGGGAGATGTCGGGGTTGTGGGCAACGCAGGCAAGCACCGCAAACTGGCGAGGCGTGAGATCCACCTTACCAGTTTCATTGGTGAAGAGTTCCTCAGCGCGCTGACCAGCACGATGCAGGAGGTGCAAGGCCGACGCCTCAAGCGGGCCTGAACGATGGTTGTTCTTCATGGCTTGGATATCCACCTCACTCAATATTGATGAGAAAGCCAGAGCAGCTTTTGGGCGCTCGCGCCGACCTGGCTTTGTACGTAGTGTGCGATACCGCAATGATCCAGACGGACCCCAGCGGCTTTATCCGTCGGCCAACGAAATTCAACCGACGACGGCTCAATCAATCTACCTAGCAAACCCATTGGCAGCGGGAAGTCAACTTGGACGCGCGAAATAGTCGCGGCGCGCGATCAGATAAGACGGTGGGTGTGGATGGACCGCGCGCATTGCTACCGCCGCCGCGATGCTCAGCAGCAAAATCAATTCCCGAAGACACGTCACCGGCTGAGGACGGGTAGCGCTTGCAGAGCGCGTCGACCAGGTGACACCGTAGCGAGGCAGGCCAAGCCGCCAGAGGTGGCGCTGACACGCGCCGGGTTTTTGGCCAGGTTTTGCGG
>Ga0081540_1001069_pt1 | contig 24364 bp, 14 predicted proteins | sample TabmetS2T1R1_FD_71024 | JGI IMG/M metagenome (GOLD analysis project Ga0081540, IMG submission 71024) | Tabebuia heterophylla rhizosphere microbial communities from the University of Puerto Rico - S2T1R1 | ecosystem: Host-associated > Plants > Roots > Rhizosphere ... | reverse complement strand
GGCGCTGGCTGGTGCTGGCGCTCGGCGCCTGCCTAATGATTGCCGCCGTTCCCCTCGCGAGCCGCCCGGCGGGCACCGTCCTCCGCGGCCGCTGGTACCTGGTCTCGACGGCGGCGCCCCACGTCGCCGACGCCCCGTGGCTGGGTCAGGGGCCGGGGGCGGTGGTCCTCCACTGGCCAGGCTGGGAGCTGGAGCGCTGGCGCGGGCGCTGCGGCGCCGACCCCGCCTGCGTCGCTGCCCACCCGGAGGCGAGGTTCGTCGGCGTGCAGGAGCACCTCCACGACGACTGGCTGGAGCGCCTGCTGGAGACGGGTGTCGTGGGCCTGGTGGCGCTCCTCGCGCTGTTCGGGACCGCGTTCGTGGCCGCGGTCCGCTCCGGCACCCTCGAGGGGCTGGGCGTGGCCTGCGGCCTCGCGTCGCTCGCCGCCCGGGCCACGGTGGATTTTCCGCTCCAGCGCCCGGCGGACCTGGTGCTGCTCGGCTTGCTCTGCGGGGCAGCCTCGGGCCTTGACCGGCGTGATTTCGTGGACGCTCCCCGCGCGATTCCGGGAGACTCCGTTGCCGAGGGGAGGGTTCAATGAATCGACTGGTCGTGCTCCTGGTGCTTGCAGCCCCGGCGGTCGGCGGTGACTGGCAGAAGCGGCAGTCGGACTACTACGCGAAGCAGTCCGCCGAGCGGAAGCAGCTCGGGCTGGACGCGAAGGCGGTCAAGGCGAAGTACCCGACGCCGGAGGTGACCTTCTCCGGGAGCGGCGCGGGCGGTGGCGCCGCGGGCGCCAGGTGCCTCCAGCTGTGTCCCGGAAAGACCGGCACCTTCGTGCTCAAGGGGAAGCTTCCGGAGGGAAGCCTGGTCCTGGTCCAGAGCAACGACGTGGAGGTGGTCGAGGAGAAGCAGACCTCCGCGGGCTGGGAGGCGACGGTGAAGGCGAGGCCCGATGCGCCCCCGGAGATGCTCCGGGTGGCCGCCACCTCCGCCGTGTCGGCGATCCAGGTCCAGGTTCCCGGCCTGGAGATCGGCTGCGAGCACACCTTCACCTTCGAGCTCGCCGGTGGAGACACGATGGTGATGAAGGTCAGCTTCCCCTGCGGCAAGGAGGAGACGACGGCCACCGGCGAGTGGAGCCGCGGAGGAAAGGCGCTCGGGAAGTACACCTACCAGGTGCGCCGCGGGGAGCACTCGCTCTCCCTGAATCGCCAGGTTCCCCAGGAGGAGGCGATGGCCCAGGGACAGGGAATGATGGCCCTCATGCAGTCGAAGGAGTGGAAGGCGCTCGACACCCGGTTCAACGCGCAGATGCAGAAGGTCACCGCGTGCACGAAGGGTCCGCAGGCCCAGATGGCCTCCTGCATGAACGCGCTCCAGCCCGAGACCGACAAGATCAACAAGGAGCGCCAGGCGCTGATGGACGCCGCCGAGCAGAAGGGCGCGCTCGCCTTCGGGTGCGGCGCCCTCGACGTCCAGGCGAACACCGGGACGCTGAAGGGCACCGCGAACCAGTGCGCCGGGCACAAGAAGGAGGACCGGGTCCCGGTGACCGGGAAGTACACCTCGCCCTGAACGGCCGAAGCCGGCGTCGACGCTGCTGACTGTCCCTTGGGCGTGGGTCGTCCCTGCGCCAGGAAACTCGATGTCGCTTGCAAGTCCGTTGCGGGAGCGGGATCGATCCGCCTCCCTCGAAGGGGGTGGACCATGCGCAGTCGTCCGTGGCGGCCGCTGGTTGCGGCAATTCTGCTCGGTGTGGCGATGCCCGCGAGCGCGACGATGCTCCGGCACATGACGTTGCAGGATCTCGCGGCCAGCGCGGACCGCGTCTTCCGGGGCACCGTCGTGGGCATCGACAGCACGACCATCCAGGCCGGAGGAAGCGAGCTCCCGGTCACCATCTATCGGATCAAGGTGGTGGAGGGCTTCAAGGGGAGCTTCGCCACGCCGAAGGGTGAGCCGGTGGTCGAGCTGCGGATGCTCTCGGCGAGGAAGGCGAACGTCACCGCCGGCGGCATGCAGCGGCTCGCGGTGCTCTCCGACCTGCCGACGCTGGCGATGGGCGGGGAGTACGTGCTCTTCACCACACGCCCCAGTGCCATCGGTCTCTCCACCACCGTCGGGCTCGGCCAGGGAGCGTTCGCCGTCCAGGTGGGCACCAAGGAGGAGCTCACCGCGAACAAGTTCTCCAACGCCGGCCTGGCCTGGGGCAGCCCGCTGATGCCGGACTCGGGTCCCGTTCCTTACGCGCGCTTCGCCCAGGCGGTGCGCCAGGCGGTGGCGGAGGTGCGGCGATGAGGCGCCTCGGCCCCGTGCGTCTGCCCGCGGCGCTCGCGCTGGCGCTCGCCGCTTCCCCCGCCGTCGCCGGCGGTCCCCTGGCGCTCTGCGAGAGTGGAAGGGCCTTCGTCTGGGGAAACGGTGGCGCGAACATCGTCTTCAATCCCGACCAGGGGAACCTCGGGCCCCTGACCCACGCCATGGCGGTCGCCGCGGTGGCTGACTCCTTCGACGAGTGGCAAGCCGTTCCCAGCAGCACCATCAGCTACGTCCAGGGAGCCGAGCTTCCGCTCGACGTCGACATCACCAACTTCGGTCCCTTCCTCGAGGCACCGGCGCCGGATGGCCTCTCGGCGATCGTCTTCGACGACACCGGGGAGATCTTCGATCTGCTCTTCGGGCCGGATTCGGGAATCCTCGGCTTCGCCGGTCCGGAGTGGGGCGACCCGTCCGACTGCACCATCTTCGAGGGCTATGCGTTCCTGAACGGCCCCACCTTCGAGGACCTGGTCGCGGCCAAGGACGTGATGGTGCACGAGTTCGGCCACTTCAGTGGTCTGGCTCACACGGTGGTGAACGGGCAGATCTTCCTCGCCGCCGACCAGAGCGGGCCAACCCCGTTCAACACCTTCGGCAACCCGCCGTCGATCACCGTCATCGAGACGATGTATCCGTTCTACTTCGGCCCGGGGAGCGGGTTCTCCAGCCCACAGGCCGACGACATCGCGATGATCTCCACCCTCTATCCGGAGGCGTTCTTCGCCTCGGGAACGGGGAGCATCAGCGGCCGGATCCTCGCCAGCAACGGGACGACCCCGCTCAGCGGGGTGAACGTCATCGCCCGGAACGTCGCCAACCCGTTCCTCGATTCGGTCAGCGCGATCTCGGGCGACTTCGCGGATCCGGCGGATCCCGCGGACCCGTTCGTCGGGACCTATCGGCTCAACGGGCTCACCCCGGGGGCGCAGTATGCGGTCTACGTCGACCAGTTGCTCGCCGGAGGCTTCAGCACCGACCCCATCCTCCTTCCCGGCTTCGAGGAGTTCTGGAACGGCGCCAACGAGTCCTCGAATCCGAAGACCGACTCTCGGGACGTCTTCACTCCGATCCTCGCGGCGGCCGGGTCGGTGCGGGGCGGGATCGACGTCATCTTCAATACCTTCCAGCCCGGGGAAGCCCTGCCGGTGGGCGACGATGGCAGCGTCAACCTGGCGCTGCCCTTCTCGTTCAAGCTCTGCGGCCAGAGCTTCGACTCGGTCTACGTCAACGCCAACGGCAACCTGACCTTCGGCGCTCCCTCTCCGCTGTTCTCCGAGAGCGCGCAGGGCTTCCTGGGCGGACCACCCCGGATCGCCGCCCTCTGGGACGACCTCGACCCGAGCAGCGGTGGGAAGGTCAGCTTCCAGCAGGACAAGAAGACCTTCACCGTGACCTGGGAGGGGGTGCCGGAGTTCTTCACCGGAGGCTCGAACACCTTCAGCATCAAGCTCAGCAAGAACGAGAACTCGGCCACCATCCAGCTCGGAGCGCTGTCGGCGAGGGACGGGCTCGCCGGGCTGAGCTGTGGCGGCAAGGCGACCTCGGGCTTCGAGAACGAGGTGGACCTCTCCAGCCGCTCGGTCCGCAAGCTGGACGACGAGGCCGCCGTGTTCGAGATCTTCACCGAGAACGACAACGACCTCGCGGGCCGCCGGGTCACCTTCGAGGACTTCAAGGGCCAGCTCAAGGACCCCTTCCACAACAACCATGACGTGAAGCACGCGACCCGAATCGATCCGCCGTTCGACACGTCGCGCTTCGCCACGCAGATCCAGCCGGGGGGCGCCGACTTCTTCAAGTTCCGGGTGAAGGCCGGAGACATCCTGGCGCTGGAGGTCGTCCGTGGGGCGTTCGACAGCCTTCTCGGCGTGTTCGACGCCGACACCGGCGAGTTCCTGGCCGGCGACGACGATGGCGGTGGGGGCCTCCTCTCGCGGCTACTGCTGATCGCGAACGTCGACCTGAACCTCGCGGTGGCGGTCAGCTCCTTCCCCGACGTGGGCTTCACCGGGGCAGGCGCGGAGTCGGGACGGTACGTGCTGGTGGTCAACACGTACCAGGGGGAGATCCTCCAGGCTGGAGACGACACCAGCAACGAGGTCGCGCTTCCCTTCGGATTCCGCTTCGCCGGGCAGACCTGGGGGAGCGTGTTCGTCAACTCGAACGGCAACCTCACGTTCGGCACAGGGAGCTCGGACTTCAGCGAGAGCGTCCCGGAGCTCCTCGCCGGCCCGCCGAGGCTGGCTCCGCTCTGGGATGACATGGACGCGACCACCGGCGTGGTGATCGCCGAGCAGCAGAGTCCGTGGTCGACGAAAATCCACTTCGTCAGCGTCCCGGAGTTCTTCTCCGACTCGCCGAACTACTTCGCCACCACGCTGATCAAGGGCGGCCTGGTCTGGATGGAGTGGGGAGCGACGGCCCGGGACGACGCGCTGGTGGGTCTCTCGGTCGGCGGTGGCGCCGCGGATCCGGGCGAGACCGATCTGTCGGATCGCCGGTTCCCGCTCTTCGGCGGGAAGACCCGGTACGAGCAGTTCATCGCCCCGGACCCGTTCGACCTGAACTTCCGCGCCGCGCTCTTCGTGCCTGGGAACTGAGCCGTGGCGGAGCCCCCCTCGCCGCCGCGACGAGGGGGCTGCGTTGGGGTCGCACAGCCTAGGGGGTGATGCGCTCCATCATCCGGGCGAAGGGGATGGTCTCCCGGACGTGGTGGAGCCCGCACACCCAGGCGACCGTCCGCTCCACGCCGAGGCCAAACCCGGCGTGGGGCACGGTCCCGTACTTGCGCAGGTCGAGGTACCAGGTGAAGGCCTCGCGCGGCAGGTGGTGCTCGACGATGCGCCTCTCCAGCGTCTCCAGGTCGTCCTCGCGCTGGCCCCCGCCAACGATCTCCCCGTAGCCCTCGGGCGCGAGCACGTCCATGCCCAGGGCGAGGCGGGGGTCGGTGGCGTCGCGCTTGAAGTAGAAGGCCTTCAGCTCCACCGGGTAGCGGTGGACGATGACCGGACGATCGAACTGGTTCGCCAGCACCGTCTCCTCGTCACCGCCGAAGTCGTCGCCGAACTTCGCCGGGTGGCCCGCCGCCTTGAGCCGCTCGATGGCCTCCTCGTAGGTGATGCGGGGGAAGGGCGCCTTGACGTTCTTCAGCTTGCTCACGTCCCGCTCGAGCACGCTGACCAGCTCCTGCTCGTGCTTCTCCAGGACCCGCCCGACGATGAAGGAGATCAGCCCCTCGGCGAGGGCCATGTCCTCGTCCAGGGTCATGTACGCGACCTCGGGCTCGACCATCCAGAACTCGGTCAGGTGGCGCCGGGTCTTGCTCTTCTCGGCGCGGAAGGTGGGGCCGAAGCAGTAAACCTTGCCCAGCGCCGCGGCCGCGGCCTCCATGTACAGCTGGCCGGACTGGGTGAGGTACGCATTGCCCAGATCGAAGTAGGGGACGGTGAAGAGCGTGCTGGTTCCCTCGCAGGCGGCCGGGGTGAAGATGGGCGCGTCCACCAGGGTGAAGCCGTTGCCGTCGAAGTAGTCACGGATGGCCTTCTCCACCGTCGCCCGCACCCGGAGGATCACGTTCTGCCGCGACGACCGGAGCCACAGGTGTCGGTGCTCCATCAGGTACGCGACGCCGTGCTCCTTGGGCGTGATCGGGTAGTCCTTCGCCTCCGAGACCACCTCGAGGTTCTTCACCGAGAGCTCGTAACCGATGGGGCTCCGGGCGTCCTTCCTGACCAGCCCGCGGACGATGATGGCGGTCTCCTGCCCGAGGTGGTCCGCCCGGGTGAACTGCTCCGGCGGCACGTCGTTCTTGAAGATGACGGCCTGGATGACGCCGGACCCATCGCGGACCTGGAGGAAGTGCAGCTTGCCGCTGCTCCGCTTGTTGTAGAGCCACCCCCGGAGCTCGACCTCCTGGTTCTCGTGGGCGGCGACGTCTCGGATGGAAACGACGGGGATGGTCATGACCGTTGCTCTTTACCATCGACACGCGGACGGTTAGGACCCGTAGACCCGGTTCGAGCCGGGCCCCGACCATGAAGCTGAGCGAGCGGTACGACCCGAGGACCCTGGAGCACACCTGGCAGGAGCGCTGGGAGAAGGCCGGCCTGTTCCGCGCCGACGCCCGGCCGGACGCACCGAAGAAGTACGTGCTGGAGATGCTGCCGTACCCCAGCGGCTCCATGCACATGGGCCACGTTCGCAACTACCTGATCGGCGACGTGTACGCCCGCTACTACCGGATGCGGGGCTTCGACGTGCTCCACCCGATGGGGTGGGACGCCTTCGGGCTGCCCGCGGAGAACGCGGCGATCAAGGAGGGTGTCCACCCGGCGATCCGCACCCGGGAGAACATCGAGCGCTTCCGCGCGGCGATGCGCTCGCTCGGCTTCGCCTACGACTGGACCCGGGAGGTCAACACCTCCGACCCCGAGTTCTACCGGTGGAACCAGTGGTTCTTCCTCCGGCTCCTCGAGCGGGACATGGTGTACCGCCGGTTCAGCAAGGTGAACTGGTGCACCGGCTGCCTCACCGTCATCGCCAATGAGCAGGTGAAGGACGGGCGCTGCGAGCGCTGTGACTCTCCGGTGGTCGAGCGGCAGATGCCCGAGTGGGCCTTCCGCATCACCCGCAACAGCGAGGACCTCCTCCAGGCCCTGGATCAGCTGACCGAGTGGCCCGACCGCATCACCTCCGCCCAGCGGAACTGGATCGGAAAGAGCGTCGGCGCCGAGGCGGACTTCACGGTGGTCGGCGGTCGCGCGATCCGGGTCTTCACCACCCGCATCGACACCGTCCACGGCGCCACGGTCCTGGTGCTCGCTCCCGACCACCCGATGGTGGAGAGCCTCACCGCGCCCGCGCGGAAGGCCGAGGTCGAGACGTTCGCCTCCCGGATGGCGGCGATGGGAAAGATCGAGCGGACCGCCGAGGGGGCTCCGAAGGAAGGCGTCTTCACGGGGGGCCACGCGATCAACCCGTTCACCGGGCATCCGGTGCCGATCTGGGTCGCCAACTTCGTCCTCAGCGACTACGGGACCGGCGCGTTGATGGCGGTCCCGGCCCACGACAGCCGCGACTTCCAGTTCGCCCGGGCCCACGGCCTCCCCATCAAGCAGGTCATCCGGCCGGCGGACGGGCGGGACCTCGGCCCGGTCGAGACCTGGACCGAGTCATTCAACGAGGACGGCATCCTCGTCGATTCCGGGACCTGGACCGGCCTTCCCTCCGGGGAGGCGCGGGATCGGATGGGGGCGTGGCTCGAGCAGCGCGGACTCGGCAAGCCGGCGGTCACCTACCGCCAGAAGGACTGGGGATTCAGCCGCCAGCGGTACTGGGGCACGCCGATCCCCATCGTCTACTGCCTGAAGTGCGATCCGGAGCGAAAGGGCATCCCGGTCCCGGACGATCAGCTTCCAGTCCTCCTGCCGGAGATCGACACGCAGGCGGTGCTCACCGGCAAGGGTGAGCCGCCCCTCGCGAAGGTGAAGTCGTTCGTCGAGACCACCTGTCCCCGCTGCGGCGGCCCCGCCCGTCGCGAGGTGGAGACGATGGACACCTTCGTCGACTCCGCCTGGTACTTCGCTCGCTACCTCTCGCCGCACTACCAGAGGGCGCCGTTCGACCCTGGGCTGGCGCACCGCTGGCTCCCGGTGGACATCTACGTCGGTGGTCCCGAGCACGCGGTGATGCACCTCCTCTACTTCCGCTTCTTCACCCGGTGGATGAAGATCCTCGGCCTCGTCCCGACCGATGAGCCGGTGAAGCGGCTGGTCACGCAGGGGATCGTGAACGGGCCGGACGGCCGGAAGATGTCGAAGCGGTGGGGGAACGTCGTGGCCCCGGCCACCATCGTCGAGAAGTACGGCGCGGACACCGTCCGGATGTACGTGCTCTTCGCCGGGCCGCCGGAGCACGACTTCGACTGGAGCGACAAGCAGATGGAGGGACAGGCCCGCTTCCTCAAGCGCGTCTGGACGCTCGCCGCCACCCACCAGGAGGCGTGCGCGACCGCCACCCACGACGGGCCCTTCGAGGGAAAGGCCCTGGAGATCCGCCGCGCCGCGCACAAGTGCGTGAAGCGGGTGGGCGAGGCCATCGACAAGCTCTCCTTCAACACGGCCATCGCCTTCACCATGGAGTGCGTGAACTCGCTCCACGACGCCGGAACCCCGGAAACGCCGGCGGAGAAGGCGGCGATGGGAGAGGCCATTCGCCTCCTGACCCGGCTCCTCACCCCGTTCGCCCCGCACCTAGCGGACGCGATCGCCGAGGGCTACGGCGCGACCACCTCGACGGTGACGCTCGGATGGCCGGGCTACGACCCCGCCCTGGTGGTGGACGAGGTGCTGCCCTACGCCGTCCAGGTGAACGGGAAGCTCCGCGGGGAGATCCGCATCGCCGCCGACGCGGGCGAGAGCGAGGTCCGGGCCGCGGCCGAGAGCGAGGAGAGGGTCCGCGCGGCGCTGGCCGGGAAGGCGCTCCGCAAGGTTGTCTTCGTCCCGAAGCGGCTCATCAACTTCGTCGTCGGATGACGCGCTCTCTCGCGGCACTGCTGGCGCTGGCGTTCCTGGCCCAGCCGGGGTGCGGCTACCACTTCACCGCCGCGGGCGCGGGCTTCCCTCAGGGCATCCACAAGGTCTTCGCGCCGGTCATCGCCAACCGGACCACCGAGCCCGGCCTCGAGGCCGTCTTCACCGAGGCGGTCCGCGAGCAGCTGGCCCGGGGCGGATACCTGGGAGGGGAGGGCAGCGAGGGCAGGCTCGAGGGTGAGCTCCTCTCGGTGAGCGCGGGGGTGGCGCAGCTCGCGCCCGGCACCTCCGGTCCGCTGACCTACCGGGTGTCGGCGCTGCTGCGGGTCCGACTCTTCCGCGATCAGACCCTGCTCGCGCAGACCGACGTCACCGGCTCGGAGGACTACCTGCCGGCGTTGCGTCCCGACGTGCTCACCACCGAGGCGAACCGCCAGGCCGCCATTCGAAGGCTGGCGAGCGCGCTGGCAACCGACGCGGTGACGCGCCTGCAGACCGGCTAGCGACTCAGGCCCGGGCGCCCTGGCCGGCGTGGAACAGCCGGGCAATCCGGCGACTCGCGTTCTTCTTGTGAAGCACGCCCTTGCTGGCGGCCTTGTCCAGGGTCCGCGCGGCGGCGCGGAGGGCCTCCTGGAACTTGGCGGGGTCCTTCGAGGCGAGCGCCTCGCGGGCCTTCTTCACGGCCGACTTCACCTGCGTCCGGACGGCCTGGTTCCGGGCCCGGCGCTTCAGCGCCTGCCGGTTCCTCTTCTGAGCTGACTTGGTGTTTGCCACGGGCGGCCCTCCCTATCAGCTTGCCGGGGGTCGTCAAGGGAGACCCGGCCCAACCCCGCCCTGCTTGAGGAAACCGGATTCCCCGCCCCTGGACCAGGGCTCTTGTGGAGAAGTGAGCCTTTTAGGAGCCCTAAACTGGCGTGCTGACTCGGAGGTGTCCGGCGCTGAAACCTTCTGCACGCCCGGTCGGCTGCCTTTCGCTCGTCTCGCATCTGTCACGGTCCACAGCGTTCTCCCCAGATTCCACACAACTCCTGTGGGAACTCAGATGCGCGCAGGCGCGCCTAGCGTCGCACGGTCACACACGTACCCACCGGGTCCCTGAAGACCAGCGGCTGCTCGGATCGGACGGTGCCGCCCGCCGCGCGGATGCGGGCCGGCGCGTCGGCAGACAGTCCCGGCGCATCGACGGTCAGGGAGACGGCCGGCCCGGGCCCGGCCGCGTAGGAGAAGCAGACTCCCGGCGTCTCCACCGACCACTCGCCGCCGTCCACCTCCACCGTCCACCCCAGCGCCGGCGCCACCGCGCTCCAGAATGCGTGGGCGCTCGCGGGCTCGGGCGCGGTGAGCTCGATGCGGGCAATCACTCCATGGGGCGCCGACACCGGCGGTGCCACGGAGGCCTCGGCGGCCTTGGCCTGCTGCCAGAGCGCCTCCATCTGCTCGAGCGTCGCCGTGCCGAAGGGGACCCCGCGGGCACGAAGTCCTTCCTCCACCGCGTGGAAGCGGCGGGTGAAGCGGCCGTTCGCGGCCCGGAGCGCGTCCTCTGCCGGGGTGGCGGTGAAGCGCGCGAGGTTGGCGAGGCTGAACAGCACGTCGCCCAGCTCGTGCTCGATGGCGCTCGGGTCCTTCGAGGCGATGGCCCGATCGAGCTCCTCCACCTCCTCGGTGAGCTTGGCCCGAACGCCGGGGAGATCCGGCCAGTCGAAGCCGATGCGGGAGGCCTTCTCGGTCAGACGCTCGGCACGGAGCAGCGCCGGAGCAGCGCTCGGAACGCCGTCCAGGACCGAGCCCTCGCGCCCGTGCTTGCGCCGCCGCTCCTCGGCCTTGATCCGCGCCCAGTTCTGGAGCACCTCCTCGGCCCCGCCGACGGTCTTGCCCTCGAACACGTGAGGGTGCCGGGAGACGATCTTGTCCGAGATGGCGGTGGCCACGTCGGCCAGGCCGAACTCCTCGAGCTCGCGCGCCAGCTGCGCGTGGAAGACGATCTGGAACAGGAGGTCTCCCAGCTCCTCGCAGAGTGCGCGCCAGGGACCGCCCTCGCCCACCCGGTCCATCTCGTCGAGCACCTCGTAGGTTTCCTCCACGAGGTAGGGGCGAAGGGTGCGGATGTCCTGCGCGCGGTCCCATGGGCATCCGCCCTCGGCACGCAGGGTGCGCATGATCTCCTCCAGCCGCTCCAAAGCGTCGCCCGTGCGTCCCATGTCCTCCTCGACCCGGACCCGACGAATGACTCGGTTGATGGGTCCCGGCGCAGCTCGCCTATCATGGGGCCACCCACCCGAACGAGATGGTCTCCCCCCGCGCGGCCCCCGCGCTCCTCGCCACACTGGTGGTGCTCGCCTCGACCGGGGCGGCGGCGCAGATCGAGCCGCCCCGGCCGGTGGAGGAGCTCGCCCCGGACAGCCCGGCGCAGCGCCCCTCGCGCACCCGTCGCGAGCCACCGCCTCCACCGGTCCAGGCCTCCCCGGCGGACGAGGAGACCACTCCCGCGGAGACGCAGGAGCCGCCACCGCCGCCCCCGAAGCCCACGCGCCGGACCCGTTCTCCGGCCCCTGCACCCGCTCCTCCTGCCCCCGCCCCACCGGCCACTTCCGGCCGCGACCGGACCCCGCCGCCGCCGCTGCTCGTCCCGACCGAAAGCGACGAGACCCTGCTCCAGGCCTTCAACGCCTGGAAGGAGGCGGAGCGCAGCCGGGATCCGAAGGCCTCGCGCGCGGCGCGTGACCGGCTGCTCGAGCTGCGGGACACCCTGGCCATCGCGGATCTCGAATCGGTGAGCCTGGCGCTCCTGCGCGGAGCCCGAGCCCGCGCGCAGGGCAAGGATGGTGCGGGCGCCGTCGAGCTCGCGCAGTCGGCGGTGGCGCTCTCGCCCGACGTGGCCGACGCGCACTGGGGACTGTTCCGCGCTCACCTGGGGAACGACCCGTTCGATCTCCGGCGCCTCTGGGCGGACGCGCGGAACGCCGGGCGCGCGGCCTTTGCCGATCCACGCTGGAGTCGCGGGCTGCTCGCCGACGTCGGGGCGACGGTGCTCGTCGCCTGGCTCGCCACCGCGCTCGCCGCGCTGCTGGTGCTGTTCCTCCGCACCGTTCCCTCGCTGGTGCACGACGTCCACCACGGCTTCCCCAAGGGGGTGGCGCGCTGGCAGGCCGGGGCGCTGCTCGTCCTCGTGCTCATGCTCCCCTGGGTGTTCCGGCTGGGGCTGCTCTTCCCGTCGCTGGTCCTCTTCGCGGCGGTGACCCTCTACGTGGAGGCGAAGGAACGCTGGCTCCTTGCGGTGCTCCTGGCCGGCGCGTGCCTCGTCCCGCCGCTGGCCGGAGCCCTGGTACAGGTCACCACCTTCGCCGGCACCCCGGCCGAGGACGTGCTGCAGCTCGAGCGCGGAGGGCTGGAGGCAGCGCCCGCCGCGGCGCACGTCCAGGGACGCCTCGATTCCGGGCGGGCGACCTACCCCGAGGTGTACGCGCTCGCGCGCTGGGAGCTCCGGCGGGGCAAGCTCGAGCCGGCGCGAGCTCACGCGGAGAAGGCGCTCGGTCTCCGCGGCGGAGACGCCCGCGCGCAGACCGTTCTGGGGAACGTCGCGTTCGCCGAGACGAAGTGGCCGGAGGCGATCGCCGCGTACACCCGCGCGAGCGAGGCGGACCCGACCCTTCCCGACCCGCTGTGGAACGTCAGCCGGGTCTACCGGCGGCGGGCGAAGACGCTGTCCGACGACGCGGTGGGGCTGGAGCTCGACCGCGCGCAGAACTCTGCCGCCGCCGCGCAGCGGCTGGACGAGCGGCTGATGACCCGCACCGATCCGCCAGACAGCCATCCGGCGATGAACCTGACCCTCATGACGCCGACGCTCTCCCGGGCCGAGCCGCCGGTGACCGACGGACCGGAGCGCCGGGCACGGGTGACGGCCCAGCTGGGGCAGACGCTGGTGGGTGGCCTCGAGCCGAGCGCGGCGGTCCTGGTGCCCCTGGTCGTCGTGGCGGTGCTGGCCGCGCTGGGCTTCGTGCGAGGCGGACGCGGGGTCAGCCGCACCTGTCACAAGTGTGGGCGGGCGGTGTGCCGACGCTGCGATCCCGAGCTGGTGGAGGACAGTCTGCTCTGCCACCAGTGTGTCAACGTCTACGCTCGTCGCGGCAAGGTGGCGCCGATGGCGCGGGTGAACAAGGAGATGGAGGTTCGCCACCACCAGGCGTGGGTGAGCCGCTGGGCCTACGGGCTCGGCCTGATGTGGTCGGGGGCAGGGCACCTGTTCACCGGGCTGCCGGTGCGAGGCGCGCTGCACGCCTTCGTGTTCGCGTTCGGAATTACCGTGGCCATCAATCGCGAGGGGCTCCTCCGGACCCCGGGACTGTCCGCGGGGACGGTGGGATGGCTGGTGCTGGCCCTGGTCCTGCTGGCAATCACCTGGGGCGCCTCGCTGCGCCACCTGGCCCGGGAAAGGGGGTAGGGGGTGGCCCTCGCCGGAACGCTGAAGGACTTCGGCATCGCCGACATCCTCCAGCTCATCGCCCAGCAGCAGAAGACGGGGGTCCTCCACCTCCGGAGCAAGGATCAGGAGGTGAAGGTCGGCTTCGTGGACGGGGCAATCGTCTCCGCGGAGAGCGTCTCCAAGAAGAAGCGGGACCTGTTCGGCCACATGCTCGTGGCCGCGGAGCTCATCACCGAGGCGCAGCTGGAGCTGGCGCTGGAGACGCAGAAGCGGTCGCTGCAGCGGCTGGGCGACTGCCTCATCTCGCAGGGGGTCCTGACCAAGGACCAGTACCGGCGGATGGCCCAGCTGCAGTTCAACGAGACCCTCTACCGGCTCTTCACCTGGAAGACCGGGACCTACGAGTTCGAGCAGGGACCCGTCCACCACGACACGCACGACCTCGACCCGGTGCGTGCCGAGTCGGTGCTGATGGAAGGCTTCCGGATGGTCGACGAGTGGCCGGTGATCCGGAAGCGGATCCCTCGCTACGACCTGGTCTTCGCCCAGGGAAAGTACCTGGCGCCGGACGGGACCCCCACGGAGCCCGCGAGCGAGTTCGCCTCGGTGGGGCCATCGGAGCGGCGACTGTTCGCGCTGGTGAACGGATACCGCGACGTCCGCAAGCTCATCGACCTGTCGTGCCTCGGCGAGTTCGAGACCTGCAAGGCGCTCTGCAACCTGGCCAACCTCGGTCACGTCAGCGCGCTCATGCCGGTGGGCGAGCCGGACTTGCCCGAGGACGACATCGGTCTCGGCGACCGGGTCCGGGGCGCGCTGGGACGCCTGGCGGTGAGCATGGTGGTGCTGGCCGGAATCGTGGGCGTGCTGCTCGGAACCCAGCTCAACCCCTGGGCGGTGCAGTCCAGCACCGGCGCCGGGTTCGCCGAGGGGGTGCTCCGGCAGCAGATCACCCGGGCGCAGGTGAGCCGCATCGAGGGCGCGCTCGCGGTGTACCGGCTGGAGCGGGGCGAGGTCCCGGGCTCCCTCGACGCGCTGGTGGAGCAGGGGCTTCTGTCGTCCACTGACGTGCGTTTCCCCTGGGCGGAGCGTTACTACTACCGCCGCGTTGGGCCCCAGGAGTTCATCCTCCTGCCGCCCTTGCGCTAGCCTTCCCGGCTGCTGACGCGCCCGAGGTCGAGGCGCATTGAAAGGAACCGTTGGCCACCGCTTCGCCCCGTGACACCTCGCTCGTGACCACTGCCCGGGTCGACCTCCGGGACAACGACGTCGCCCTGGGCGTCTCCGGCAATCACGCCGAGAACCTCAAGGCCATCGAGCGACGGCTGGGCGTCCGGGTCGGGCAGCGCGGGACGGAGCTTCATCTCTCCGGGCCGGCGGATGCGGTCGCCTCCGCGGTGCGGCTGGTGGAGCAGCTCGAGACCATCCTCCGGGCCGGTCAGCCCGTGGGCCGCGAGGACGTGGAGCAGGGCCTGAAGATGCTCGGCAGGGGCGGGGCCCCGGAGCAGGGCCTGGACAGCCTCGTGCTCGGGCCGGTTCTCTCTCGCGCGGGGCGCCATGTCGCCCCCAAGAGCCTCGCGCAGAAGCGCTACGTGGATGCGATTCGCCGGCACGACATCGTGTTCGGGATCGGTCCGGCCGGCACCGGGAAGACGTACCTGGCGATGGCCATGGCGGTGGCGGCGCTCCAGGCCCGCAGCGTGAAGCGCATCATCCTCGCCCGGCCGGCGGTGGAGGCGGGCGAGAAGCTGGGCTTCCTTCCCGGAGACCTGGCGGAGAAGGTGAACCCCTACCTGCGCCCGCTCTACGACGCGCTCCACGACATGATGGACATGGGGCGCGCGGCGCAGCTGGTGGAGCAGGGGACGGTCGAGGTCGCACCGCTGGCCTTCATGCGCGGCCGGACGCTGAACGACGCCTTCGTCATCCTCGACGAGGCGCAGAACACCACCGTCGAGCAGATGAAGATGTTCCTCACCCGCCTCGGCTTCCACAGCAAGACGGTGGTGACCGGAGACGTGACCCAGGTGGACCTTCCCCAGGGGAAGATGTCGGGCCTGACGCACGCCCGGCGGATCCTGGAAGGCGTGGAGGGAATTGCGTTCTGCGGCTTCACCGAGGTGGACGTGGTCCGGCATCCCCTGGTGCAGGAGGTCATCCGCGCCTACGACCGCGCGGACGCCGAGGCGAAGCAGGCCGAGACGCCAGCGCTGCCGGGTTCGGCGGAGTCGGCCGCTCCGGCGGCAACGCCCGCCCCCGCGGCCGGGACGTCCGTCACGACGTCGGAGACCGAGGGAAGCTAGGCCGGCAGACGGACTGCCCCGAGGGGACGCGGGCGGGCCGGGACTTCCACGAAGCAGCTCGGCCGGCCCTGGTCTCGGTCTGCAGCGCTGGCAGGTTGTCGCGGAAACGGCGAGCCCGTGCAAAAGCGGTCACCCGGGACGAGCGCGCGGCAAGGCGGCCCGACCGGGTGAGCGGTTCTGCACCTGGAACGGCCTCCCACGTGCAAAAGCGCTCGGTCGGTTCCGGGAGGCTGTCGGGGGCGATCCGGCCTCCGCCGTCGTGAGGGCGGGGGGCAGCGCAGGCCGGGCGTGAAGGCCTCCGCGCCTGCGATCGAGCGTCACCCGCGTCGCCTCGGGGCCGACTTGCAGCCATGTCCGAAAATGGGATCGACCTTCCCGTGCCCGGCCCGTCGAAATGCCCCCGAGCCCTGTCCCCTCAAGGGAAACCCGACATGGCACGCCCTTCGCTGAAGGGCCGGCCATGAGCGACTCCTCCGCGCGGGCCTCGTCTCCCCTCGCCGGCCTCGGCAAGGACCTCCAGGTCGCAGTCCGCCGGCTGCTGAAGGACCGAGGCTTCACCGCCACCGCGGTCCTCACGCTCGCGCTCGCGACCGGGGCGACCACCGCCGTCTTCACGCTGGTCAACGCGGTGCTGCTCCGCCCCCTGGCCTACCGGGCCCCCGAGCAGCTGGTGCGGATCTACGACGTCCAGCCGGACGTGGACCGGGCCTCGGTCTCGGTGCCCGACGCGCACGACTGGATCACCCAGTCCCGGAGCCTGAGCGGCCTGGCGCTCTTCGCCGGCACCAACAAGAGCCTCTCGGGCGACGGGGAGCCGCTGCGGGTCTCGGCCCAGAAGATGAACGCCGGAGCGCTGCGGGTGCTCGGGCTTCCCCCGCTGCTCGGGCGGGAGTTCTCGGACGACGAGGACCGGGTCGGAGGCCCGGCGGTCGCCATGCTGGGCGAACGGTTCTGGCGGAAGCAGTACGCCGGACGTCCGGACATCGTCGGGACCACCATCCGCCTCGACGGCCGCGATTACACCGTGCTCGGCGTCGTGCGCGCGCAGCCGCACTGGCTGAACGACTCGGATGTCTGGGTGCCCCTCCAGCCAGACCCCGCGACCATGCCCCGCGGAACGCACTTCATGAACGCCATCGGTCGGCTCGCCCCCGGGGTGACGGTGGCCGCGGCGCAGAAGGATCTGCTCTCGGTGGTGAAGTCGATCGCGCGCGACAACCCCGACTACCAGCACCACGGCATCCTGGTGAAACCGTGGGTGGACGAGCTTCTGGGCGACGCGCGCGCCTCGCTCGGCGCGCTGGGAGCGGTCGTCGGGCTGGTGCTGCTCATCGCCTGCGTGAACCTCGCGAACCTCCTCCTCGCCCGGGGTGCCGTCCGCAGACGGGAGGTCGCGGTCCGGATGGCGCTGGGCGCCGACCGGTGGCGAGTGGCCAGGGCGCTGCTCGCCGAGGCCGCGGTGCTGTCGGTGCTCGGCACCGGGCTCGGTCTCCTCGTGGGCTGGGGCGGAGCGTCGGTGCTCCGCGGCACGCTCCCCATCCGTGCGCCGGCGCTGGCCCAGGGTGTGTCGCTCGACGCACGGGTGCTGGGGTTCTCGGTGGCCCTGTGCGTGCTGACCACCGCGCTCTTCGGCGTGCTGCCTTCGCTCCTGCTCGCCCGGGGCGACCTGGCTGCCGTCCGGGGCGAGATACGGAGCGCCCTGGGCCACCGCACCCAGTGGTTGCAGTCGGCGCTGGTGGTGTTCGAGGTGGCGCTGGCGCTGGCCCCGCTGCTCGGCGCCGCGCTCGTCCTCCAGAGCGTCCAGCGCCTCCTGCGCCAGGACCCGGGCTTCCGTCCCGAGCAGGCCTTCGCCTTCCGCATCCAGCTCCCCAACGAGCGCTACCCCGACGACGCATCCAGGCGGACGGCGGTCAATGCCTTCCTCACCCGGCTCCGGGCGCTGCCGGGCGTGAGCTACGCCGGGGGGATCAACGACCTGCCCCTGAGCGGCAGCAACACCAACGGGAACTTCTCCATCGAGGGCCAGGTCTTCGAGAAGGCGCACGAACCGTCCATCGAGTACCGCTTCGCGTCGGCCGGGTACGTCGAGGCCATGGGAATCCCGCTCAAGGAGGGCCGGACGTTCGAGGACTCCGATCGGGCAGGGGGAGAGCGGGTGGCCCTGGTCAATGCCGAGGCAGTGCGGCGGTTCTGGGGTGGGAAGTCACCGCTCGGCGTCCGCGTCCGGCCCGGTGACGCCCAGGACAACGACGAGCCCTGGCGCCGGATCGTCGGCGTGGTGGGGGACGTGCATCACAACGGGCTGGGCGAGAAGCCCCGCGCGGAGATGTACTACCCGCTGGATCAGGACACCTCCAACCGGGTCACCTTCGTCCTCCGCAGCCGCCAGGCCCTCGCCCCGCTGGCGTCGGCCGCGAAGCACGAGCTGGCCGCGGTGGATCCGGGCCTGTCCCTCTTCGACGTGAAGTCGCTCGAGGATCGAGTGTCCGACTCGGTCGCCGCGCCGCGCTCCGCGGGCTTGCTGCTCGGCGTCTTCGCCGGGCTGGCGGTCATCCTCGCGGCCGCGGGCGTCTACGGCGTCCTGGCCTTCAGCGTGGCCCAGCGCACTCGGGAGATTGGCATCCGGATGGCGATCGGCGCGTCGGCTCGTTCGGTCCGGTGGTGGGTGCTGCGCCGCGCGCTGGCTCTGGCCGGAATCGGCATCGTCGCCGGTCTCGGCGGGGCGCTCCTCCTGGGCCGCTCGCTGGAGCGGCTGCTCTACGGCGTCGCCCCGTCGGATCCGCCCACGGCCCTCGCCGCCGCCGCCATGCTCTGCGGCATCACGGTGGCCGCTGCGCTCCTCCCCGCGAACCGCGCGACCCGCGTCGATCCGCAGGAGGCCTTGCGGGCCGAGTGACGCCCGTGGGGACCGGTGGCGTCACTGCCCACCGGATGACACACCTTCGCTGCCAGGGGCATACGCCGCCGGCTGCCTGCCCGGGCAGCGCCGCTTGTGGGCCGTCACTCCGGAGCCCTAGGGTGCACGGCTCTTGGACGACAACGCGAAGAGCCGGTGGGGTGAACCTCTCCGGCGCTCCCTGCCGGCGCTGACCCTGCTCGGCGTGGTGTCGGTCCTGGCCGGCCTGCTGGTGGCCCCGGGCTTCGCGGTGCAGACGCTCCCCTCGCTCCGGCCCGAGGACGTCGGCCGCCCCTTCGACAGCGCCTCGGCCGCCGGCTTCAAGGCGACGCGCGACTACGACCTGCCCGATGCCGCGCTCACCGACCGCCGCCGCCAGGAAGCGCGGGCCGGCGTGCGCCCCGTCTTCGACTTCAACCCCGGCGTGGTGCCCGAGGTGCAGGGCGCCGTGCAGGAGGCGTTCGCCGGGCTTCGAGCCGCGATGCCCCGGGTGGAGCCGCCCGCGAAGCCGCCCCCCGCCAGGCCCGCGGCTCCGAAGCGCAAGCCCGAGCCGGTCGACGGGTCCGCGCTCGCCCAGGCGCGGCAGGCCTTCGAGCAGCGCCTCTTCGACGTGGACGACGAGGACTGGAAGGCGCTCGTGGAGGCACGCGCCGCACCGGAGGTGGAGCACGCCGTCCTCTCGGTGCTCTCGCGGGGATTCCTCGCGCCGGTGGTGGGCGCCCGCGAGGACCTCGGTCCGGCCGGGAGCTTCCTCACCATCCGCGACCTGAACGACGGCGCCGAGCATCCCAGCGCGGTCGTCCCGCCGTCGGTGCTCGACGTCCGCGAGGCGCGGACGGAGATGGACCGCTGGGCCACGCTGCCTGGAAACCTGCTTCCCGACGCTCCGGCGCTGCTCCGGCGCGCGGTGCTGCGCGTCGCCAAGCGTGCGCTCCGGCCCAACCTCACCGCGAACATCGCCGAGACCGAGCGCCGGCGGGCAGTCGCCGCCCTGGCGGTGAAGGACGCGGTCATCCAGATCAAGAAGGGCCAGAAGATCATCGGCGACGGCGAGCTGGTCACCCAGGATCACCTGAGAATGCTCGCCGCGATGCGGGCCCAGACCGACCGCTTCGACGTCGTCGAGGCGAGCGCAGGGACCGCCGCCCTGGTGGCCCTGCTGCTGGCCGGGATCTGGACCTTCCACCGCAAGGCGTTCCGGCGTTTCCGGCCCACCCGACGCGACGGCCTGCTGCTCGGAGCGCTGCTCATCCTCTTCCTCGGGGCGTTCCGGCTGGCGGCAGCGGTGGCCGAGGCGCTGCACGACCGCTGGCCGGCGGTGCCGGTGCAGGCTCTCCTGGTGCTGCTCCCGGTGGCCGCGGGGGCGATGCTGGTCCGGCTCCTGCTCAATCAGGAGCTGGCGCTGTTCTTCGGCCTGGTACTGTCCACGCTGGCCGGCGTGATGCTGGGCAACTCGCTGTTCTTCGCCGTCTACGGCCTGCTGGGGAGCCTGGTGGCCGCGACCCAGGTGGCCCGCGCGCGCGACCGGGCGGCGCTCTTCCGGAGCGGCGTGTGGGTGGGGCTGGTGAACGCCGGGGTGGTGCTCGCCTTCGGTCTCGCGGCGGGGAAGGGACCGGCGGGCGACACGCTGATGGCGGCCGGCTTCGCCGGGCTCGGCTCGATGCTGGTCGTCCCGACGCTCGTGCTCGCGCTCACCCCGCTGCTCGAGCTGGGCTTCGGCTACGCGAGTGATTTGAAGCTGCTCGAGCTGGCAAACCTCAACCACCCCGCGCTCAAGGAGCTCATCGTCCAGAGCCCAGGCACGTACCACCACAGCATCATCGTGGGGAGCCTGGTCGAGGCGGCAGCGGAGGCCACGGGCTGCAATCCGCTGCTCGGCAGGACGTGCGCCTACTACCACGACATCGGCAAGGGGAAGAACCCGCTCTACTTCGGTGAGAACCAGAAGGGCGAGAATCCCCACGACTGCCTCGCGCCGGGGATGAGCGCGGTGATCATCAAGCGCCACGTCACCGACGGCCTCGATCTCGCGAAGCGATACAAGCTGCCTCGCGCGGTGCAGGACGTGATCGCCCAGCACCACGGGACGCGCCTGGTCGGCTACTTCCACCACAGGGCGGTGGAGCAGGCCGAGGGACGGGAAGGAGCGGTGGAGGACGCGCTGTTCCGCTACACCGGCCCGCGCCCGCAGTTCCGCGAGGCGGCGCTGGTGATGCTCGCCGACGCCGTCGAGGCGGCGAGCCGGGCCATGCCCGATCCGAGCCGCGAGCGGCTCCAGGCGCTGGTCCAGCGGATCATCACCTCGGTGTTCACCGAGGGACAGCTCGACGAGTGTGACCTCACCCTCCGGGATCTCAACGCGATCGCGTTGTCGTTCCTGCACACTCTCGAGGGCATCTACCACTCGCGTCCGGCATATCCGCCCGGCGCACTGGGTGGCGGTCGGCCGGCGCCGCTCGCGCTCGCGTCCGAGAACCGAGTCCAGCGTCGCTGAACGGTTGCGGCCGCATGGGTGCCGCGCCGCTCACTGGTGGACGTCCGCCGTGGATGCGCGCGGCGGCGCGTCGTGGCCGGTCGCTACGCTCGCGCACGATGAATTCTTCCGGCGGAGCCCTTCGCTTCCACGCACCCGGATCCGACGATCAGGAGCTGCTCCGCCTCGCGCTCGACGTGGTGCAGGAGAACATCTACATCTTCGACCGCGACATCCGGTACGTCTACGTGAACCAGCTGGGCGCGGCGGCGATGGGCGTGACGCCCGCCCAGATGATCGGCCGGACGATGGACGAGCTCTTCGGCGGCGGCGCCTTCCCCGAGTTCCGCGTCCAGCTGCATGCGGCCTTCGTCACCGGCGCACCGGCGCGGAGCGAGATCGCGCTCCTCGATGGGGACGAGACGCGCTGGTACGAGTACTCGCTGTCGCCCATCCCCGCACCGGACGGGCCTCCGCAGCTCGTCACCTGCATCAGCCGGGACGTGACGCAGCGGCGGCGGGTGGAGAAGGAGGCCGCGCTCGGGCGCGCGGCGGTGGAGGACGAGCGACGGAAGCTCCAGGCCGCCTCGGAGTTCGAGCAACGGTTGCTGGGCATCGTGAGCCACGATCTGCGAAATCCGCTGGCCTCGGTGCGGCTCGGGCTGGAGACGATGCGGAGGCGAGGCATCGGTGAGGAGCACCTGCGCACCGTCGAGCGGATGGAGCGATCCACGGAGCGGATGCAGGCCATCATCTCCGGGCTGCTCGACGTGACCCGCATCCGGCTGGGTCAGGGCCTGCCACTCACCCCGGAGCGGGTGTCGCTGGACGCGGTGGTGAACAGGGTCCTCGAGGGGATGCCGGAGGACCAGGCGCGCCGGGTTCAGCGCGAGGCCGACGGTCGTCCGACGGGGATGTGGGATCCCGAGCGGCTCGCCCAGGCCATCGGGAATCTGGTGGGGAATGCGCTCCAGCACGGTGACCCCGAGCGGGGAGTGACGGTGCGGGTGGGAATGCGCGAGGGAAGGGCGGTGCTGGCGGTGCACAACCACGGCGCGCCGATCCCGCCGGAGGTGCTGCCCGGGCTCTTCGAGCCATTCCAGCGCGGGCTCCGCCCGGGCGCGCTCGACGGCAGCATCGGGCTCGGGCTGTACATCGTCCGGCAGGTCGCGATCGGACACGGTGGCGAGGTCCGGGTCCGGTCGACGGCGGACGAGGGGACGACGTTCGTCCTCGAGTTGCCTGCCGCGACGGTGCCCGAGCTCCCGTCGCTGAGCGTCTGAACGTCCGAATTTCGGGACGGTGCGTGTCCGGGTAATCAAAGAAATCGGGCTGTACGCGTCCTGTCTTGTCCGTCGTGGCTACTGGGGACTGTAAGAAAGTCTACCCAGGCGTAGGGTGTACGCCCGATGTCCGAATGGGCTCCTCCGCCCGAGTTCGACGGGTATCGAGTGGTTGGACCGCTGGGGCGGGGCGGGATGGGCCGTGTCTTTCTCGGACACGACGTGCTGCTCGAGCGCGCGGTGGCGGTGAAGTTCATCGCGTCCGTCGAGCCGAGTAACCAGGGGCGCGAACGCTTTCTCCTCGAGGCGCGTGCGATCGCCCGGCTGTCCCATCCCAACGTCGTCACCGTCTATCGCGTGGGGGAGGTGCAGGGACATCCGTACCTGGTGGCCGAGTTCATCCGCGGCCAGAGCCTGAGCAAGGTCCCCAAGCCGCTGCCTGCCGATCGCGTGCTCGAGGTGGGGATCGGTCTCGCACGCGGGCTCGCGGCGGCGCACCGGCAAGGAATCCTCCACCGGGACATCAAGCCGTCCAACGTCATCCTGAGCGAGAGCGGCGAGATCAAGCTCCTCGACTTCGGGCTCGCCAAGCTGATCGAGGACGGTGCCGTGCGAAGCGGGGCGGCTCCGATGCGTCACTCGCCGAGCGACAGCACGCTCGGGCTGGACCGGGGCGATGGTCGACTCGAGCTCACACAGTCGGACGTGGTCCTGGGAACGCCGGCCTATATGGCCCCGGAGGTGCTGGCCGGGGAACCGGCGAGTCGGCGGAGCGACGTGTTCTCGCTCGGTGCAGTGCTCTTCGAGCTCTGCTCCGGAGAAGCTCCCGAACGCCGGGATGGGGTCCCGATCGTACCGGTGCAGACGGCGGTTCCCGGGATTCCTTCGAGCCTCGCCGAAGCGGTGGACCGGAGCCTGGCGCAGGATCCGTCCGAGCGGTTCGCTTCGGCTGATCAGCTGCTCGATGCCCTGGAGCAGCTGAAGCGAACCGAGCCGGCCCCTGCGTCGACCGAGGGCAATCCCTACCGGGGTCTGCGGCCTTTCGAGGCCGAGCATCAGTCTCTCTTTTTCGGCAGGGAGGTGGAGACCCGAGCCGTCGTGGAGCGACTGCGCTCCGACCCGCTGGTCGTCGTGGCAGGGGATTCCGGAGTGGGGAAGTCCTCGCTCTGCCGGGCCGGGGTCATGCCCCTGGTCGCCAGTGGCGCGCTCGGTGAGGGCCGGCGCTGGGTGACGCCGCAGTTCGTGCCCGGACGCTCACCGCTCATCGCGATGGCCCGCGTCCTGGCGCCGGTCGTGGGAACGAACGAGGAAGCGCTGGCGGCGTGGATCTCGGCCGAACCCTCGGCGATCGCCCGGGCCTTCCAGGCACTCCGGCAACGGCGTCCCGACATCGGGCTGGTGGTGTTCATCGACCAGACCGAGGAGCTGTTCACGCTCGCGTCGACGAGCGAGGCCAACCTGGTTGGCCAGGCACTGGCGGCGCTCGCCTCGATCCCCGCTGCGCGCGTACTCGCGGCGATCCGTGGAGACTTCGTGACCCGACTCGCGGCCCTGGGAGGGCTCGGGGAGGGCCTCTCGCACTCGCTCTATCTCCTGCGGCCGCTGACCGAGGAGAACCTCCGCCAGGTCATCCTCGGCCCCGCCCAGGCACGTGGCTTCGCGTTCGAGACGGACGCGATGCTCGAGACGCTCGTCGCCTCCGCCCGCACGGCGCCCGGTGGGCTCCCGCTGCTGCAGTTCGCCCTGGCGGAGCTATGGGACGCGCGTGATCTCAAACGGAAGCTCATCCCCGCCGTGGCACTCGAGCGGATGGGTGGAGTCGAGGGAGGCCTCGCGCGGCATGGGGACACGGTGCTCGCGAGCCTGTCGCCGGAGCAGCGCGTGGAGGCGCGCCGGATCCTTCTTCGCCTGGTGACGGCGGAGGGAACGCGCGCGCGTCGCACGAGCCGAGAGCTGGGCGCCGAGGAAGGTCCCGCGAAGGAAGCGCTCGGTGCGCTCGTGGATGGACGCCTGGTGGTCGTTCGAGACGCGGGAAATGGAGGGGCGGCGTGTGAGCTGGCGCACGAGGCTCTGATCGATGGATGGGGAACGCTGAGGGACTGGCTTGCCTTAGCCGCGGAGGACCGCCGGATCAGGGAGCGCCTGGAGGCTGCCGCG
>Ga0081540_1001068_pt1 | contig 24364 bp, 9 predicted proteins | sample TabmetS2T1R1_FD_71024 | JGI IMG/M metagenome (GOLD analysis project Ga0081540, IMG submission 71024) | Tabebuia heterophylla rhizosphere microbial communities from the University of Puerto Rico - S2T1R1 | ecosystem: Host-associated > Plants > Roots > Rhizosphere ... | reverse complement strand
CCGCGCCTGAAGCACCTGCTCGAGCAGGGCCTCGAGAACCTTCCTGCGCTGCGGACTGAGCACTCCAGTTCTCTCCAGACGGGTGAGGAGCGAGTCCGGCGCAGCGTCGACCAGCCCTGCTGCTGCCGCGGTGAGGACCTGCGACGGACTCACGAAGCCCGCCTGGACCGCGAGCACTCCCACGATGAGATCACGCTCCTGCATGGCGGCGCCTCCCGCGCGCATCCAGCGCAAGCGGCGGGCCACCCGCAAGATCTGGAAAACGCAGGAGTTTTCGCCCTGCCGACCACGAACTTTCGCCGCTCGACCACGAAAGCTCGTGATCGCACCGGGGCGCTCGCGCCCGGTCGAGTCAGTGCGGCTTGAAGCGCCGGACGTCGATCTTGAGGGCGCGCGACGCGCTGAACCGACGGTTCGACATGGTATTCGCCGAGTCGCTGGACCCGCTTCAGAGCGTCTTCAGAAACGCGATGAGCGCGCGCTTGTCTTCAGCCGCCAAGTTCAGACCGTACCGGTGGCCCGGAATGGGCCGCACGCGTGTATCCGGCGGGTTCCATCCTTTGGGGAGGTAGTCGTCACGCAACCGCGCCGGATCGAACCACTCCTCGAGCGTCGCAATCGAGCCCGAGTGCTCGAATGGTCCTCGATACCACAGGCCCTTGAAGGACCTTCGCGGGACCCGATGGGCGGCGGACCAGCCGGGCTTGCACCGCACCCGAAGCTCGACCCAGACCAGCGGTCGCTGCTCCGCAAGGAACGACACGGCTCCCGACACCGCGAGCTGTGGACGAGGACAGTCGCGCCAGTCAGCCATGCATCCGAGTTGCGGCTCCGGCCGTAGCGTCTGCGCGGGCGAACCGCGGAACAGACGGAGGAGTCAATGAGAGCTCGTGGTGCGTCCAGGGGTGCGTGGATTCTCATGCTCGCGGTGCTCGGGGCCGGGTGTAGCAAGGATACTCCCGGCGCAGTCGCCCCCAGCATCACCGGGCCAGCGTCTCCGCTGCCCGACGCGATCGCCGGGACGGCCATCACTGCCATCACCTTCGCTGCCTCGGGAGCCACCCCCATCACCTGGAGCGTGACCTCGGGCGCACCTCCTCCCGGACTGAGCCTGGAGCGGACGACCGGGCGCTACGCCGGAACTCCGACCACGGCCGGTGCCTACGGCTTCACCGTGACCGCCACCAACTCGGCAGGATCCAGCTCCAGGCCCTACACCCATGCCGTTCTCGGCCCTCCGGTCATCACCGGTCCGGTCATCACCGGTCCGGCCAGCCCGCTCGCGGCGGGCACCGTCGGGACGCCCTACCCGGCGACGACGTTCACCGCCACCGGCTCTCCGCCGATCAGCTGGAGCGTGAGCAGCGGAGCGCTTCCCCCGGGGCTGAGCCTCGACTCGGCCACCGGCCTTTACGGCGGGACACCCACCTCCCCGGGCAGCTTCACCTTCACCGTCACCGCCACCAACGCCGCGGGATCGGCTGACGCGAGCTACACCCAGTCCGTCGCCGCGCCTCCGCCCGATGCCACCGCGCTGCTCTCCAACAACCGGCTCACCTCCTTCAGCACCGTCTATCCCGCAGGGCAGTCAGCCCCGGTAGCGATCACCGGGCTGAACGCCGGCGATGTCCTGGTGAGCATCGACCGGCGTCCGCAGAACGGGTTTCTCTACGGTCTGGGGTACAACGGCGCGCTGGGAACGGTGCAGCTCTACGCCGTGCATCCCACCAGCGCGCTGGCCGTGCCGATCGGGTCCCCGGGCAACTTCTCCGACGCCTCGGGCAATCCGGTGGTGGTCGGTGCCGGCACTTTCGGGATCGACTTCAACCCCACCGTCGACCGCGTCCGGGTGGTGACCAGCGTCGGACAGAACTTCCGCATCAACCCGAACACCGGGGCACCCGTCGACGCCAACCCGACGGCCACCGGTATCCAGATGGACGGGGCGATCGGCGGGGCGACCACCACCGTGGCCGAGACGGCGTACACCAACAGTGCCCCCAACGCGATGGTGACCACCCAGTACACCCTGGACCCAGCGAGCGATCAGCTCTGCATCCAGAACCCTCCCAACAACGGCACCCAGACCGGATGCCTCGCGCTCACCCAGGCGGTCGACGCGGTGCTTGGATTCGACATCCCTCCGGGAGTCGATACGACCGCCTCGGGCCAGCCCGTGGCCAGCGGCGCAGGGATTGCGGTGGTACGGCTCGCGGGCCAGAGCGAAGAGGTCCTGGCCCGCGTGGACCTGATCTCGGGCGCCGTGACCTCGCTGGGGAGCCTGGGGACGGCCGGGGTCGTCGGACTCGCGCTCCAGCAGCCGACGTCGACCCCGATGGTGGGTCTCTCCGGCGACGGTAGTCAGCTGCTCCGCTTCCAGAGCGCGAGCCCTTCCACGGTGGTGACCGCGCCGGTGGGAACGCTGACCGCCGGGGAAATCCTGATCGGCGTTGATTGGCGACCGCAGACTGGACAGCTTTTCGCCCTGGGAGTTCAGGCCAGTGCCGACACCGCCACCCTCTACCTGGTGGACCCACAGACGGGTTCGGTCAGCGCGGTCGGAACCCCGGGAGGAATCAGCTTCGTCGAGACGAATGGAGCTCCGGTCGACCTTCCGGCGGCACAGGCGGGGTATGGCTTCGACTTCAACCCCACAGTGGACCGACTCCGCGTGGTGACCGGCAATGGCTACAACCTCCGGATCAACCCCCTCACCGGCGTGGGAGTGGACGGCAACGCCAACGCGGCCGACGGTGTCAACCCCGATGGACGGATCAACGGTCTGCCCCCAGGCTCGACCGGTGTCACCGCCGCGGCGTACACCAACAGCTTCGGGCAGCCCCTCACCGGAGGCGTCACCACCCAGTACGTGCTGGACTCGATCAGCGGCAGGCTCTACATCCAGAACCCGCCGAACTCCGGGACGGTGAACGGCGGAGTGATGGTGACGGCTGCCGGCGCTCCTCTGCCCTTCACCGAGGTCAACGGCTTCGACATCCCCGCAGGCGTCCGGACGACCACCTCGGGAATGCCGGTGGCGAGCGGTTCGGGCTTCGCCGCGGTGAGCCTTGGCGGTGCCGCCCACCTCTTCCGGATCGACCTCGTCTCCGGCGAGGCGACGGATCTGGGGGGAATCGGTGCCACCGGGATCTCCGGGCTCGCGGTGGGTCAGGTCGACGAGCGCTGAGCCCTCAGGACCGCATCGAATCGACGTCGATGATCCAAGGAAGGGTAAGGGTGGAGGTCGACTCCGGAGCGGCTCCCGCGCGGCCCGAACGACGCTCTGGCCCCCACGCCCCAGCTCATGCATGCGCGTGTACTGGCCCGGACGCTCGAGGGGAATCTCGGCGAGGGCGGGAACGTCACCATTCGTCCGGATGCCTTCAGCAGCGGCCACCTGAGTCTCGAACCGCGCTGGCAGGCCGGACAGTGAGGTGATCGGCGCCTGCCGGTCGCCATTCCGCGCCTGAAGCGCTTGCTCGAGCAGGGCCTCGAGAAGCTTCCTGCGTTGCGGACTCAGCACTCCAGTTCTCTCCAGACGGGTGAGGAGCGAGTCCGGCGAGGCGTCGAGCAGCCCCGCTGCTGCCGCGGTGAGGACCTGCGACGGACTCACGAAGCCCGCCTGGACCGCGAGCACTCCCACGATGAGATCACGCTCCTGCATGGCGGCGCCTCCCGCGCGCACCCAGCGCAAGCGGCGGGCCGCCCGCAAGAACTTGAAAACGCAGGAGTTTTCTGCCTGCCGACCACGAGCTTTCGCCGCTCGACCACGAAAGCTCGTGATCGCACCGGGGCGCTCGCGCCCGGTCGAGTCAGTGCGGCTTGAAGCGCCGGACGTCGATCTTGAGGACTTTGATCTTCGACGACAGCGTGGTCGGCGGCATGCCCAGCTTCACCGCGGCGCCGAGCGGTCCGAAGACCTTCCCGCTCGTCTCTGCGAGCGCCGCCTCGATCATCTGCCGCTCCCGGGCGCCCAGTTGCTCGGGCAGGGTCCCGGCATTCGTCTCTGCGGCGACGGAACGGGGACCCAGCCACTTTTCGTCGACGGAGAACTCGCTCCCGTCGCACAGGATGACGGAGCGCTCGATGACGTTCTGCAGCTCCCGGACGTTTCCCGGCCAGGAATACGCCTCGAGCAGCTCCGTGGTCCTCCCCTCGATTCGAGCGAACCTCTTTCCGGCCCTCGTCGCGAATCGATCGACGAAATGCTCGAGAAGAAGGTGGATATCTTCGCCCCGTTCTCGCAGAGGCGGAACCCAGATCGGGAAGACGTTCAGGCGATAGAACAGGTCTTGCCGAAAGCGCCTCTCCGCGACCTCGGCTTCCAGATTTCGGTTCGTGGCACAGATGACGCGAACGTCGGCCGGGAGGGTCTTGCTGCTTCCGACCCTCTCGAACTCTCTCTCCTGCAGCACGCGGAGCAGCTTCGCCTGGGCTTCGAGAGGAAGCTCGGACACCTCGTCGAGGAAGAGCGTTCCACCGTGCGCCAGCTCGAATCGTCCGAGACGCCGCTGCAACGCACCGGTGAACGCTCCCTTTTCGTGGCCGAACAGCTCGCTCTCGATGAGCGCCGGGGCGATTGCCGCGCAGTTGACCTTGACGAACGCAGCGCCTCGTCGAGGGCTGAGCTCATGCAAGGCATTCGCGAAGAGCTCCTTCCCGGTTCCGGTCTCGCCGAGCAAGAGCACTGTCGATTGGGTGGGAGCGACACGCTCGACGCTGGCGAGCACCTCGCGAATGGCCTTGCTCTTCCCCACGATGCCCGGGCGCAGCTCTGCACGCAGCTCTTCTCGGAGATAGACATTCTCGGCCTCGAGGCGGCGCGAGAGCTGCGAAACTTCCTCGAAGAGACGGGCGTTCTTGATCGCGACCGCCGCCTGAGTGGCGAACAATCCTAGTCGATCGAATTCTTCGTCGAGCAATTCCCTCCGAGCGAACATCCCGAGCACTCCGAGGAGCTCTCCGGCGAACTCCAGAGGATACCCGGCGAAGGCCCGGAGATGCTCTCGCCGGACCCATTCCTTGTCCGTGATGCGCGGCTCGCCGAGCGGGTCGTTGGTCAAGACTGGCTGATGCGACTTGGCGATCCAACCGATCTTGAGCACGCCGAGAGGGACTCGCCGATGCGTGCCGTCGAGGCGTTCGGAGAGGCCTGCGCTGGCCACGAGGTGGAGGCAGAGCGTCCGGTCCCGGCACTGAGGGGCCATGGTGCAGGTCGCGCAGAGGTCCCCCGGGCGAACGAGCCAGATGCGCGCCAGTGCGGCGTCCAGGTCTTGAACCAGGCCCTTCGTGATCTCCGAGAGCAACTCGGTGAGATCGAGCTTGCTCGCCATCCGCAAGCTGATCCGCCCGAGCGTTCTCTCGATGCTCATGCAGGCCTCCTGGACGCGCATCCTACTTCCACGGCACGGCGCGTGCGTTGCTTCCAGGGGGCGAGCCCGGCTGACTCTAGTGGTCCGCCGGGTAGGCCATGGTGGTGACGAGCGCGTTCGCAGGGTGTCGCGAGTCGAGCCGGGTGTGCTGAACGACGATCGGCACGTCCGAGCGGATCAGGCTCGCGTAATCGGCTCCCCGGGGAATCGGCTCCGGGTCCTCGAGCTCGTTGAAGCGTATGTGCCGCGTCCGCATCGCGGGCACCGTCACCCGATAGGGGCCGACCGGATCGCGGCCGGAGAAGAAGACCGTGATCTCCACGTGAGCGTCCTGGTCGCCGGGGTTCAGGATGCAGGCTGTCTCGTGGCTGATGAGCTCCCGCTGGCCCGCGGTGCTCCAGGTCGGAATGTAGCCTTCGGCGATCGCCCAGGTCCTCCGTCCGATGCTCATCGTCTGCTCCTTCTCCAGAACCCGCCCACCGCCACGCAAACTGCCGCCAGTCGCAAGAGGAACGCGCTGCCTCGGCACCGCTGGCGTCGGTCGCCTGCCGCGTCTGCGTTCACGGCTTTGTCCGGCTGGCCCGCCTGACTCGCCCCGCCGAAGTGGTCGCCCCCTTCTCCCGCCTGTCCAGCAGGGTCGAGGCCGCCCACCTCGGTTCGGCGCCGACGGCGGGAACAGGGCCTTGAGCCTCGCCCGTACCTGGAGCCGGTACAGGTCGCTGTTGAGCCCGAGCAGCTCCGACCGCCGCGACGGCCCCATCCGGCGTTGCCCTGGCCTGAAGCCCGAGCTCAACGATCCCTGCCGAGCCGAAAATACCCAAGAAAGCGATCGCCACCGCAGCCATCAGCGTTCGGCGCCTGGCGGCGAACTTGCGGAGCGATTCCAGGGCCCCGTACCGGTACGCCTTCACGCGGCCACCTGTGAGGTAGGCCTTGAGCTCCCTGGCCAGCTCCCCGGCGTCGCGGTAGCGGTCCGACGGTTCCGGCTGCAGGGCACGCTCGGCGATGGCAGTGAGCTCTGGCGGGGCGTCCGGAGCAAGCATCCGCACCGGATGGAACTCGCCTGCCTTGACGTTTTCCACGATCTGGTCCGACGTCGCGCCCTCGAACGGTGGGCGTCCGGTGAGCACCTGATACAGGAGCGCTCCCAGGCTGAAGACGTCACTCCGGGTGTCGACGGTTGCGAGATCTCCCCTCGCCTGTTCGGGACTCATGTACGCAGGCGTGCCCAGCGCGCTGCCCTCGGTGCTGACCAGTGGTTCTGCCGACGGTCCCGGGCTCGGCAGGCTCTCCTCCGCCTCGTCCTGGTGCTTCGCCAGTCCCCAGTCGATGATCACCGTCTCGCCGTCCTCGTCCACCATCACGTTGGCCGGCTTGAGATCTCGGTGGATGACGTGCCTCGAGTGGGCGAACGCCATCGTCTGACAGGCGTCGAGCACGTACCGCAAGAGCTGCAGCCGGTTGGCGAGCGTCCGGCAAAGTGCGAGACGAGTCTGCAGCGTCTCGCCGCGGATGAGCTTCTGCGCACAGAAGAGCGTACCGTCCTCGCGACGAGCGACATCGAGGACGGGGACGATCCCCGGGTGCTCCAGGCTCGCGACCAGCCGCACTTCCCGAAGAAACCGCGCCTGCCCCGATGACGATGACCCGTGCCCCGATGGCCCCGACGGCGTCACCAGTTCCTTGAGCGCGACCTCACGGCCAACGATCTCGTCCCGCGCGACCCGTACGACACTCTGGCCCCCACGCCCCAGCTCATGCATGCGGGTGTACCGGCCCGGACGTTCGAGTGGAATCTCGAGGCAGGCAGGAGCAGCTTCATTCGTCCGGCTGTCGCCAGCGGCGGACACCTGAGTTTCGAACGGCACCGGCGGCGAGGTCCTCACCGGCCGCCTGTCGGCGGACCGTGCCAGAAGAGTCTGCTCGACGAGGGCATCGACAATCTTGCTTCGCTCTGTACCGAGCGCTCCAGCTCTCTCCAGACGGATGAGCAGCGAGTCTGACCCGGCGTCCACCAGCCCCGCCGCGACCGCGGTGAGGACCTGCGACGGGCTCACGAACCCGGCCTGGACGGCGATCACGCCTGCAATGAGATCTCGCTCCTGCATCTCGACAGAGGGCAGAGCAAGCACCGCGCCCGGCACACGCACGGCCTGGAAGTCCCCGGCGACTGGGGCGTTTTCGTGGTTCGAGGCGTCCGACGACGCTCGTGGAGCCGGGCCGCAGCTCGCGAATCCTGCGAATGTTGCGACTTCCGCGAGTCCTGTGATTGTCGGGTCCTGGACGCGCGGGTTGGGGTGAGGGCGGGATGCAATCCGAAGGCGAGAGCCGGAACCCTCCGCGCCAGGCGGCTCGCACCGGAGGGCCTTCCAGAGGTGGCGACACAGTCGATGTGTGACCGGGAGGTCGTGGCGGGCTTCAGCTCTCTCGCGCGGTCTTCGGTTGAGCGATCGTGCCCGGAACCGCTGGTCGAGGGGAAGGTGACGGAGGGTGGAAGGCTTACCCGGCGGGGCGCGACACTCCGCTGCCGAGCGACTCAGTGCTGGCTGATCACCTCGAGAAACGTCGTCCGCTTCCCGACCATCAGGACCCAGAAGAGGCGAGCGAGACATCGCGGGCCAAACTCCCGGTAGATGATCCCGACGTTCTGCACCACATCTCTTCCAGTGATGATTCCGCGCATCGCGTGGATCAGACCTAGCAATGCACGGGCCAGCTCACGCCATTGGCGCGCGCGACAACCTCGCACGCCGTCCGTGGCGTCTCGGCGCCGCGTGACGCGAGCTCGTCGTGGTGCGGCACGATCAGGACGTCCAGACCCACTGGAAGAAGACCTCCCGCCCACTGGCTGCGCCCCAAACGCGCGCCGAGTCTGCCGAGGCGCCCGCCAGCCCACTCAGCGGAACCTGAAGTCGCTCTTGCGAATCTTCAGAGCCTTGATGCGGTATTCGAGCGTCGAGGCGGGCATCTGAAGCTTGGCCGCCGCCCCTGAGGGCCCCGAGACCCGTCCCCTGCTCTCGGCCAGAGCAGCCTCGATGATCTCCCGCTCACTGTGCGGTTCAGCCGCGGACGCCCCCGACGGTCGAGCCTCGGAAGCCGATCGAGACGGTTCCTTGGGCAGCCAGAGCTCGTCGACGGCGAAGACGTCACCCGGGCTCAGGATGACGGACCTCTCCACGACGTTCTGCAGCTCGCGGATGTTCCCTGGCCAGTCGTAGGACACGAGTACGTCGAGCGTCTTCTTGTCGATCGACCGGATGTTCTTGCCCGCTCGGCTGGCGTAGCGCCGCACGAAATACTCGACCAGATCGAGGATGTCATCCTTGCGTTCCCGGAGCGGTGGCACCTCGATCGGGAACACGTTCAGCCGATAGTAGAGGTCCTGCCGGAACGCCCCGCTGGCCACCGCGGCCTGCAGATCGCGATTCGTGGCTGCGATGACGCGGACATCGACCTGGATGGGCTGTACCCCCCCGACGCGCTCGAATTCCCGCTCCTGGAGCACTCTCAGGAGCGCCGCCTGGGTGTCGGGCAGAAGCTCGCCCACCTCGTCGAGGAAGAGGGTTCCGCCATCCGCCAGCTCGAAACGTCCGAGGCGTCGCTGTGCAGCTCCGGTGAAGGCGCCCTTCTCGTGACCGAACAGCTCCGAGGAGATCAGGGTCGGCGGCAGCGCGGCGCAGTTCACGCTGACGAAGGGGCGCGCGGACCTCTGGGACCTCTTGTGCACGGCGCGAGCGAGCAACTCCTTCCCAGTTCCGGTCTCTCCGCTGATGAAGACCGTCGAGTCGGTGGGCGCGACTTTCGCAATCCGGGTGAGGACGGCCTTCAGCGGACCGGAGGTCCCGACGATCTCCTCGAACATCGAGGCCCGGTCCACCTCCTCCCGCAGCGCCAGGTTCTCCCGGTAGAGCTGGTCCTTGAGCGCCCGGATCTCCGCTTCGGCCCGCTTCTGCTCCGTCAGGTCGAGCGCGAACGCGACCCCTTCGCTGCCGCCCTCTTCGAAGAGCGCGGCGGCGATTAGCACCGGCACGCGGCTCCCGTCCTTCCGGAAGAACTCCTTCTCAAAGGGTTGCACCGTTCCGGTCTGCCGCACCGTCATCAGGGCGCGTTCATCACCCGCGCGCCATTCTGCGGGGGTCAACTCGGTCCACCGCACGCGCCCGGAGGCAACATCGCGATGCTCGTACTGCACCATCCGGACAAATGCCTCATTTGCATCGAGGATCGCGCCGTCGACGTTCCAGATAGCGATTGCCAGAATGTTGGCGTCGACCAGCCGTCGGATCTTCGCCTCTCGCTGCTCGAGATCGCGATAAAGCCGCGTGTTCTCCAGCGAGATGGCCGCTTGCGAGACGAGAACCCTCAGGACCGAAAGCCGTTCAGAGGTGAATACGCGCGCGGCCAGATTGTTTTCCAGATAGAGGATTCCTGTGAGCTTCGCCTGGTTGAGCAACGGCAGACAGAGAACTGAACGCGACCGATTCCGAAGGAAGTAGGGGTCGTCGGAAAACGCGTTCGGCGATGATGCGTCATCGAGAATGACGCTCTCGTGCGTGCGCATGACATAGCGGAACATCGACTCTGGCAGGGCCGTGGCCGCGGCGTCCCTGAGGGACACGGTCACATCGCTTCCGCTGGTCCTGGACTCCGCCTCTATCAAGAGCTCATCCCCCCGTGGGACGACGAGGAGGCCTCTCTCGGCGCCGGCGTGCTCCATTGCCTTCCGCATCACGGTCTCGAACAGCTTTTCCAGCACCATCTCGCTCGAAACGGCCTGCGAGACCCGGATGACCGTCGCGAGTTCCAGCCCTTCGCTCGGCACCGTGATGGTTGAACCAGGACCTGGCGACGGTTGCTCCTGCTTGAGGCCTGGATACAGAGAGTCGAGCTGCCTCACCTTCCCATCTGCACCCCATGAGGCGTAGCAGGCGCGAGCGTTGCGCAGGTAAGTGTCCGCGAATTGCTCGAACCCGCGTGAGCGGTAGAAGGCCGAGCAGAGCTCATAAGCGAGCGCCTCGTTGTTGACGAAGCCGTTCGTGCGAGAGGAGTGGATGGCGGTTTCGTACAAGCGCATCGCGTCGAGGTCACGGCCTTCGAGTCGGGCCATTTCGGCGGCTACCAGTGCGGCACGGTGTTCGAAATTCTGCCGACAATTCTCCGCCCAGATGTCGAGTTTTCGCTGGTGCTCCGCCAGGGCCTCGATATGCGGCGCGCGCTCGTCCGCGGCCAGGGACTCGCAAAACGCAGCGCGAGAAAGCGCGCTATAAAAATGGTATTCGGCCTCCTCCACGAAGGCGGTCGCGGTCCAGAGCGATGGCTGCGCCTTCGAAGACGCTTCCATGGCGGCTTCGTACTCGCCGGCAGAGAAGCGCGCCTGGATCTTGCGGACCCAATAAAAGCAGCACTGGAGCTGCAAGGACGGATTCCCAGCAAAAACATGTTCGAACGCGCGTTCCCCGAACAGCTCACTGTCGAAGCAGCCGAAGTTCGACGTCAGCCCGCGAAGCATCCGGATCATCGCAAGCTGAGAGCCAATATAGTCAGCATGAACGCCGAGACCCGCCTTTCGAGCGAAGGCGAGGCCAAGCTCGGCTTCACGTTGCGCGTCACTCAGCGTGGCACCCGAAAACAGAAGGGACGCGTTCAGCGCGCAGTTCGCGTACGTTGCATACGTGAGATCGCCAATGCGGCTTGCGACCTCGAAAGCGCGGCGATGAAGGTCAATCGAGGCCCGCACATGCTCAGTCCAGGGCGCTATCCAGGTGGAAGCAAATAGATAGATGTTGCCCTCGAAGCGCTTCAACCCACGGCCTTCGACGAGCTCGACGCCGGCCTGACTGAATCGCAATGCCGTCTTGTAGTCGCCGAATCGGGGTATGGCGATCCTGCTCAGCATGGCATACGCGAGGCACGATGCGTCGCAGTTGCCCCGTTCGAGGCTGAGATTGACCGCTTTACATATCGCCAGCGCGTCCAGGTTTGGATCCGAATAGAGTGCGGCTGGCACGAGCCTGGTCAGAACGTCGACGGTCACGAGCGACTCCGGGTCGCTCATCAGCGGCAGCTCGACGACTTCCTCGATCGAGCGGCTGCCTAGCTGCGACCGGATTTGATCGTATTCGCGCCGCACATCGTCCTTCGTCGGGTGCGGCGACCAATCAATGCCCACGTGCCGGAGATAGTCGAGAGCGACGGCGACGGCGCGATCGCTTCGAGCGAGCTCGGTACAGACGCCCATGTGCAAGAAGGCGACAGCCGCGCGCTCGACGGTATCGGCAACGCGGCTCGAAAGTGCGATCAAGCGTTCATCGGCAGTCTCCAGTGCGCCAGTCAGAGACTCGCATTCAGCCCGCGCCAGCTCCAGGGCGAACGCCAGGTCGTGCCGGCGCTCCCAGCCGTCGCGGGCCAGGAGCTCTGCTCCTGCGGTGAGATAGTTGAGTGCCGAGGCGTAAGCGCTGGACGCCTTGGCGCGCTTGCCTGCAACCAGGTTGAGCTCGGCCAGATGCTCTCGCTCATCTCGTGAATCGTTGAGCGTGACGCCACGGTTCAGCTGATTGACGAGTTCGAAGACCATCTCCTCTTGCTTGTTCGGAGGAGTGTGCGCCACGAGCAGCCGTCCGATGCGCACATGCGCTTCGGGGCGCGAGGCTTCCGGGATCAGCGAATAGGCTGCCTCGTGAACACGGTCATGGATGAACCTGTACGACCCCTCCCGGCGTTCGAGCAGCTCTTGGCGCACGCCCTCCCAGAGGGCTCTGTGCACCTCTTCTCCCGGCATCTCCAGGATGATCGAAAGCATCGGGACATCTGCCGCGTTCCCGAGACACGCCAGGTGCTGAAGGGCCTTCTGCGTTTCGACCGGCAGGCGTCTCAGCTTTCCAACCATGAGGTCCACCACGTTCTCGGTGTACCCCTTGGCGTGAATGCGATCGATGTCCCAGGACCAGCCCCCCTTCGCATGGTCGAAGGCCAGCAGCTTCTCGTGCTCGAGCGCCGAGAGAAATTGAGTTGTGAAGAATGGATTTCCCCCTGTCTTGCGGTAGACCAGTTTCGCCAGCGGCACGACGGCTTCCAGGGCGCCCTGAACGGCATCGTTGATCAACTCCTCGACGTTCTCTTCCGAAAGCGGTGCAAGTCGGACGTGGTTGACACCAGCCCCCACTCTACGGATGGCTTCGAGCGTTCGAGTCAGTGGATGAGCACCGTCGACTTCGTTGTCGCGATAAGCGCCGATCATCAACAGGTGCTGTACGTCAGTTTGCGTGAGGAGATCCTCGAGCGCCTCGAGCGTGGCGGAGTCGAGCCATTGCAGGTCATCGAGGAACAGCGCGAGTGGATGTTCCGGCCGTGCGAAGACGCCGATGAATCGCCGAAGGACGAGTTGAAAACGCCTTCGCGCGTCCTGAGGAGGAATCTCTGCAATCGGAGGCTGCTCGCCGATGATGAGCTCCAGCTCAGGGACCAGGTCCACCAGCAGCTGTCCGTTCCCGCCCAGCGCCTCTCGCAGGGCCCCTCGCCAGGGCGCCAGATCGGCCTCGCTCTTCGCAAGAAGACGCTGGACGAGACTCTGAAACGCCTGTGCCAGCGTGGAATACGGGATGTCGCGCTTGTACTGGTCGAACTTTCCCGACGCGAAGAGCCCGCGCGGCGGGACGAGGACCTTGTGGAGCTCGTGCACGACCGAGGACTTGCCGATACCGGGGTGGCCCGAGACGAGGACCAGCTCCGGCGTGCCGCTCTTCACGACGCGGTCGAACGATGTGAGGAGCGTCTCGACCTCGCGCTCTCGTCCGTACAGCTTTTCAGGGATGAAGAGCCGTTCCGGCGTGTCCTTCTCGCCGAGTGGGAACTCGGCAATCCGGCGTTCCGCTTCCCACTGAACCGAGCACTGGCGAAGGTCGTGCTCCAGGCCGGCTGCCGTTTGATAGCGGTCCTCCGCAGTCTTGGCGAGCAGCTTCATCACGATGCGCGAGAGCTGCACCGGCACACCGATGGACCGCTCGGCTGGTGGCACCGGCCTTCGCGCGATGTGGCAATGCACCCACTCCATGGAATCGGCAGCGGTGAAAGGGAGGCTCCCCGTCAGCATCTCGTACAGCGTGACCCCCAGGGAGTAGAGGTCGCTCCGCGAGTCGATGGACCGATTCATCCGCCCGGTCTGCTCCGGTGCCATGTAGGGGAGCGTTCCGGCGATGAACTCGGGGGCGCCAGGCGTCTGGCGCTCCCGCGGAACGCGGGACGCGATCCCGAAACCCATCAATCGGACCTCGGCGCCATCGCCATTCACGAGAATGTTCGCGGGCTTGATGTCCTTGTGGACGAGACCCCGTCCATGGAGCTGGCGCAGCGCCGCACACAGGCCGACGGCGGTTTGCAGGAAATCTCCAAGCTCGGGTGGCTTCGTGAGCAGAAGATCCAGCGGCTGTCCGCCCGGGTCCTCGAGCACGAGCGTCGCCTGGTCGCCGTTTCGGGTGAGCAGGATTGGCCGGACTGCCCAGGCCTCGTCCAGCTCGGCGCTCAGCGAGTACTCGTGCTCGAGCCTCCGAACGAGCTCCGGTGCCGGATGCTCCGGCACCGGTGCCAACGTCAGAAGGGACGGCTTGCTCGACGCGGTCGGGTGCCTGACCGTTCCTCGGGAGAGTACGAAGTCGGGCCCGGTGCGAACCGGGGCGAGGGCGTACGCCGAAAGGTCCATGACCGCTCTTCAGCAGCGGTGGCCTGAATACGTCTCGCGGCCATCGGCACGGAGCGCCAGCTGCTCGGCGTGTATCAACTCCTCGACAATCGCGGGGACGGCTTCCTCCGGGCGAGTCCACCCGACCATCGGTCTCGCAAGCCGAGCGGCGGGCCCTCAGCGGAACCTGAAGTCGCTCTTGCGGATCTTCAGCGCCTTGATCCGGTACTCGAGGGTCGAAGCGGGCATCTGAAGCTTGGCGGCCGCTCCTGAAGGCCCCGAGACCCGCCCTCTGCACTCCGCCAGGGCAGCCTCGATGACCTCCCGCTCGCTGAGCGGCTCACCCCTGGAAGACATCGACGGCCGGGTCTGTGGAGCAGGTCGAGAGGGTTCCTTGGGCAGCCACAGCTCGTCGACGGCGAAGACGTCCCCTGGGCTCAGGATGACGGACCTCTCGACGACGTTCTGCAACTCGCGGATGTTCCCTGGCCAGTCGTAGGACGACAGCAGCTCGAGCGTCTTCTTGTCGATCGACCGGATGTTCTTGCCCGCTCGGCTGGCGTAGCGCCGCACGAAGTACTCGACCAGGTCGAGGATGTCATCCTTCCGTTCTCGGAGCGGCGGCACCTCGATCGGGAACACGTTCAGCCGGTAGTAGAGGTCCTGCCGGAACGCCCCACTGACCACCGCGGCCTGCAGATCGCGATTCGTGGCGGCGATGACGCGGACGTCGACCTGGATGGACTGCGCTCCCCCCACACGCTCGAATTCCCGCTCCTGAAGCACCCTCAGGAGCGCCGCCTGGGTGTCGGGCAGCAGCTCGCCCACCTCGTCGAGGAAGAGGGTTCCGCCGTCGGCCAGCTCGAACCGTCCGAGGCGTCGCTGGGCGGCCCCGGTGAAGGCCCCCTTCTCGTGCCCGAACAGCTCCGAGGTGATCAGGGTCGGCGGAAGCGCGGCGCAGTTCACGCTGACGAAGGCGCGCGCGGACCTCTGCGACCTCTTGTGCACAGCGCGAGCGAGGAGCTCCTTCCCCGTTCCGGTCTCTCCGCTGATGAAGACGGTCGAGTCGGTGGGCGCGACCTTCGCAATCCGGGCGAGCACGGCTTTCAGCGGCGGCGAGCTGCCGACGATCTCCTCGAACATCGACGCTCTGTCGACCTCTTCGCGCAGAGCGAGGTTCTCTCGGAAGAGCTGGTCCTTGAGCGCCCGGATCTCGGCTTCGGCCCGCTTCTGCTCCGTCAAGTCGAGCGCGAAGGCAACGGCTTCTTTGCCACCCTCTTCGAACAGTGCGGCCGCGATCAGCACAGGCACGCGGCTCCCGTCCTTCCGGAACAGCTCCTTCTCGTAGGGTTGCACAGTCCCGGTCTGCCTCAGGCTCATCAGGGCGCGTTGATCACTCTCGCGCCATTCCGACGGGGTGAGCTCGGTCCAGCGCAAGCGCCCGGAGGCCACATCCTCATGAGCGTATTGCACCATCCGGACGAATGCTTCATTTGCATCGAGAATACCTCCGTCGACATTCCCGATGACGATTGCGAGAATGTTGGCATCAACCAGGCGTCGAATCTTGGCCTCTCGCTTCTCCAGATCGCGATAGAGCCGCGTGTTCTCGAGAGCGATGGCAGCTTGCGAGACGAGAACCCTCAGGACCGAGAGCCGGTCAGTGGTGAACACGCCCGGGGCCAGGTTGTTTTCGAGATAGAGGAGCCCCGCGAGCTTTGCCTGGTTGAGCAACGGCAGACAGAGAACCGACCGAGCCCGATTCTGGAGGAAGTACGGGTCGGCGGAAAACTGGTTCGTCGAGGATGCGTCATCGAGGATGACGCTCTCCTGAGTGCGCATGACATAGCGGAGGATCGACTCCGGCACCACCGCCGGCCCTGCCGCCGCGTCTCTCAGGCGCACGGTCACATCGTTTCCGCTCGTCCTCGACTCGGCCTCGATCCGGAGCTCATCCCCCCTCGGGACAATGAGGAGGCCTCTCTCGGCGCCGGCATGCTCCATTGCCTTGCGCATCACGGTCTCGAACAGCTTCTCCAGCACGATCTCGCTCGAGACGGCCTGCGAGACTCGGATCACCGTCGCGAGGTCGAGGCCTTCGACCGGCACCGTGATGGTGGAACCGGGACCGGGCAACGCTTGCTCCTGCTTGAGGCCAGGGTACAGGTGGTCGAGCTGCCTCACCTTTCCATCCGCGCCCCAGGATGCGTAGCAGGCGCGAGCGTTCCGCAGGTAGGCGTCGGCGAACTGCTCGAACCCGCGTGCGCGGTAGAAGGCCGCGGCGCGCTCATAAGCGAGCGCCTCGTTCTGGACGAAGCCGTTGGCATGCGCCGAGCGAATCGCGCGCTCGTAGAGACGGGCGGCGTCGAGATCGCGCCCTTCCAGTCGGGCGATCTCCCCGGCCACGAGGGCGGCGCGGTTTTCGAAATTTTCCGGACAATTTTGCGCCCAGATCTCGAGCTGTCGCAGATGGCGCGCCAGGGTCTCCAACTCTCGTGAACGTTCGTCCGCTCCGGAGTCGCAGGCCGCGGCGCGAGACAATGCGCCATAGAAGTGGTATTCGGCCTCCTCGAAGAAGGCGGGGGAAGTCCAGAGCAGCTGCTCTGCCCTCGATGCCGCGCCGAGCGCTTCCTTGTACTCATTGGCCAGGTAGCGCGCCTGCAGCTTTCGAACCCAGTACCAGCACTCGGCGATCGCCAGGGTTGGGTCACCCGCCAGATGACGTTCGAACGCGAGCTCCTCAAACTGTTCGCCGTCGAAGCAGCCGAATTTCGGCGTCAACCCGCGGAGCGTGCGGATCATTGCGAGCTGAGCGATGTGAACGTCACTGACGATGCCGAAGCGCGCCCTCTCCGTGAAGGCCAAACCAAGCTCGGCCTCGTGTTGCACCTCGCCGAGCGGGTTACCCGCGACGAGAAGGTCCGAGTTGAAGTTGACGGTTGCGTACGCCGCATAGGTGAGATCGCCGCTCTGGTTCGCGGCTTCGAATGCGCGGCGCTGCAGCTCACTAGATGTCCGCACATGTTTCATCCAGCGGGCGATCCAGGCGGCGAAGTATAGATACGTTCCGGCCTGGAAGCGCTTCAGCTCCCGGCGCTCAACGAGCTCGCACGCGACCTGGCCGAATCGAAACGCCGCCTGGTAGTCGGAAAATCGCGGTCCGGCAATCCTGCCAAGCGTGACGTAGGCGAGGCACGACGCAGGGCAGTTGCCCCGCTCCAGGCTGAGATTGACCGCCCTGCAGATGGCCAGCGAATCCAGATTTCGATCGGTGAAGAAGGCGGGGACCACGAGCTTGGTCAGAACGTCGACCGTGGCCAGCGACTCGGAGTCGGTCATCAGCGGCGAGTCGATGACCTCCTCGATCTTGCGGCTGCCAAGGTGCGACCAAATCTGCTCGTATTCGCGCCGCGCGTCGTCCTCAGTCGGATGAGGCGACCACTCGATCCCTGACTGCCGGAGGTAGTCGAGAGCAACGGTGACTGCGCGACCGCTCTGACCGAGGTTGGTGCAGACATCCATGTGCAAGCACGCGATCGCCGCTCGCTCCGGAGCAACGGTCGCGCGACTGGAGAGTGCACTCAGGCGGTCATCCGCAGATGCCAGCGCGCTGGTCAGGAACTCGCACTCGGCCCGCTCGAGCTCCAGCCCAAAGACCAGGTCACGTCTGCCTCTCCAGGGATCGTCGCCCAGAAGCGCAGCACCTGTCCTGAGATACTTGAGGGCGGAGGCATGAGCGGTGGAAGCCTTTGCGCGCCTGGCCGCGGCCAGGTTGAGCTCGGCAAGCTGCTCCCGTTCCTCTCTCGAGATGATTAAGGCCGCGCCGAGGTTGAGCTGATTGACGATCTCGAAGATCATCTCCTCCAGTCTCTGTCCGGGCGCGTGCGTCGCAAGCAGGCGTCCGATTCGGAGGTGAGCCTCCGCCCGCAACACGCCGGGAATCAGTGAATACGCTGCTTCGTGAACACGGTCGTGGATGAACTTGTATGAGCCGTCGAGGCGTTCGAGAAGCTCTTGACGGAGCCCCTCCCAGAGAGCCGCGTGCACCTCGTCCTCGGTCATCTCCAGGATGACCGAGAGCGTCGTACCAGCTGCGGCGTTGCCGAGACAGGCCAGCTGTTGCAGGGCCTTCTGCGTTTCGGCCGGCAGCTGTCTCAGCTTTCCAACCATGAGGTCCACCACGTTCTCGGTGTACCCCTTGGCGTGAATGCGGCCGACATCCCAGGACCAGCGGCCTTGACCGTGATCGAAAGCGAGCAATCCCTCGTGCTCGAGCGCCGAAAGGAACTGGGTCGTGAAGAATGGATTGCCGCCCGTCTTCCGGTAGATCAATTGAGCGAGCGGCCGGATAGCTTCTGAGGGACTCTGAAGCGCATCCTGGACGAGCTGCGCGACGTCCTCGCGTGAGAGCGGTGCGAGCTTGACCTCGCTGACGCTGGTTCCCGCCTTAAGAATGCTCTCCAGTCTTCGGACCAGCGGATGAGCGCCATCGACCTCGTTGTCCCGATAGGCACCAATCATCAACAGATGGTGCACCTCGGTCTGCGTCAGGAGGTCCTCGAGCGCCTCGAGCGTGGCGGAATCGAGCCACTGCAGATCATCCAGGAACAGCGCGAGTGGATGTTCCGCCCGAGCAAAGACGCCGATGAAGCGTCGGAATACGGCCTGGAAACGTCTTCGCGCGTCCTGCGGAGGAAGCTCTGGGATCGGAGGCTGTTCGCCGATGATGAGCTTCAGCTCGGGGACGAGGTCCACCAGGAGCCGTCCGTTCGCCCCCAATGCCTCTCGCAGGGCTTCGCGCCAGGTCTCTAGCTCGACCTCGCTCTTCGCCAGAAGACGCCGGACGAGACTCTGAAAGGCTTGCGCCAGCGTGGAATACGGGATGTCGCGCTTGTACTGGTCGAACTTTCCAGACGCGAAGAGGCCGCGCGGCGGAACAAGCACCTTGTGCAGCTCCTGGACCACGGACGACTTGCCGATACCCGGGTGCCCGGAGACGAGGACCAGCTCTGGCGTGCCGGTCTTGACGACACGGTCGAACGAGGCGAGAAGCGTCTCGACCTCGCGCTCTCTTCCGTACAGCTTTTCGGGGATGAACAGCCGTTCCGGCGTGTCGTCGTGGCCGAGCGGGAACTCGAGTATCCGACGTTCTGCTTCCCACTGAGCCGAGCAGCGGCGAAGGTCGTGCTCCAGGCCGGCTGCCGTCTGATACCGGTCCTCGGCAGTCTTGGAGAGTAGCTTCATCACGATGTGCGAGAGCTGCGCCGGAACACCGTTCGCCCGCTCTGCTGGCGGCACCGGCCGTCGTGCGATGTGGCAATGCACCCACTCCATCGAGTCGGCAGCCGTGAACGGGAGGCTGCCCGTCAGCATCTCGTAGAGCGTTACGCCGAGGGAGTAGAGGTCGCTCCGCGAGTCGACGGACCGGTTCATCCGCCCCGTTTGCTCCGGGGCCATGTACGGAAGCGTTCCGGCGATGAACTCGGGAGGTGCAGGCGTCTGGCGTTCGCGCGGAAGCCGGGACGCGATGCCGAAGCCCATCAGCCGGACCTCTCCCCCGTCCGGCTTCATGAGGATGTTTGCCGGCTTGATGTCCTTGTGGACGAGACCTCGCCCATGGAGCTGGCGTAGTGCGGCACACAGGCCCACGGCGGTCCGCAGGAACTGTCCTAGGTCGATCGGCTTCGTCAGCAGACCATCGAGCGGCAGTCCGCCCGGGTCCTCGAGCACGAGCGTCGCCCGGTCGTCCTTCCGGGTGAGCAGGATGGGTCGAACCGCCCAGGCCCTGTCGAGCTCGGCGCTCAGCGAGTATTCGTGCTCGAGCCTTCGGACGAGCTCCGGCGCCGGGTGCTCCGCCACCGGTGCCAGCGCCAGAATGGAGGGCGCCATCGATGCGGTCGGGTTCCTTCCCGTCCCGCGCGAGAGGACGAAGTCCGTGTCGGTACGAACCTGGTCGAGGGCGTACTCCGAAAGATCCATGACCGCTCCTCTTCAGCAGCGGTGGGCTCGAGAAGTCCCGGCCATCGGCACAAGCACCCCTGCGCCCGATGTATCACTCGTCGAAACCGGCGCGGAACTCACTCCCGGACAGAGTCAATCTGCTTGCATCATCTGGACTGTAGAGGACATCTGAAGATTCTCGGATCCTTTGCCAACTCCCGGTAGATGATCCCGACGTTCTGCACCACGTCTCTTCCAGTGATGAGTCCGCGCATCGCGCGGATCAGACCTAGCAGTGCTTGGGCCAGCTCACCGCGTGGCGCGCGCGACGACCTCGGGCGCGGTCCGTGGCGTCTCGGCGCCGCGTGACGCGACAGCGTCGTGGTGCGGCACGATCAGACGCGAGCCGCGCTGTCCGGTGACGGACGTCCAGGCCCACTGGAGGAAGACGCTCAGGCGCAGACCCGGCTGCGCGAGCGAGAGGATGTGGACGAGCGCCCAGGCTACCCATGCGACGAACGCCTTCAGGCGCAGCTTCCCGCTCTGGAGGATGGCGTAGCCCGGACCGACCACCGCCATGGTTCCCCGGTCGTGGTACCGGAACGGCGGCGGCGGAGCCTGGCGGACCACGCGTCGCGCGATGGCCTCGCCGGTGTAGCGGCCTTGCTGGAGCGCGACCTGCGCCACTCCGGCCAGCGGCTTGCCGTCCTGGGCCAGCGACGAGGTATCTCCGATGACGAAGACCTCGGGGTTCCCGGGAACGGTGAGGTCCGCCTGGATCTTCACCCTTCCGGCGCGGTCGGTCTCCGCGCCCAGCCACTTGCCCGCGGGCGACGGAGCCACGCCGGCGGTCCAGATCACCGTCTTGCTGGCGATGCGCTGCCCGCCCACCACCACGCCTTCCTCGTCGATCTTCTCCACCGCCTGGCCGAGCCGCACCTCGACGCCGAGCCGCTCCAGCCGCGCCTTCGCCGCCTGCGAGAGCTCGTCCGCGAAAGTCCCAAGGACCTTGGGCGCCATGTCCAGCAGGACGATGCGCGCCGTCGTCGGGTCGATGCGACGGAACTGGGTCTTCAGACTGCTGTGAACCGCGTAGGCGATGGCCGCGGCCATCTCCACCCCGGTCGGACCCGCCCCCACGAGAACGAAGGTCAGGAGATCCCGGTGGGCCCGGGTGTCCTCCTCGGCCTCGGCCTGCTCGAAGGTCTGGAGGACGCGGTTCCGGATCTCCTCCGCGTCCGCTAGGCTCTTCAGCCCCGGGGCGAAGCGCGCGAACTCGTTGTGCCCGAAGTAGCTGTGGGTCGCCCCGGTGGCGAGGACCAGGTAGTCGTAGGAGATCGGCACTCGCTCCCGGTCGGGACTGCTGGCGAAGACGACCCGCTTCGCCCGGTCCACACCCACCACGTCCGCCATCTGTACCGTGACGTTCCGCTGTGTGGCGAGGATCTCGCGGAGCGGCGCAGCGATCTGTGCCGGGGAGAGCACCGCCGTGGCGACCTGGTACAGGAGCGGCTGGAAGAGATGGTGGTTGCTCCGGTCGATCAGCGTGACTCGCACCGGGGCCCGCCGGAGCGCCTTGACCACGGCGAGCCCTCCGAATCCGCCGCCCACGACCACCACGTGGGGAACGCGAGGAGCGCCGAGGCGCTCCACTGGGGCGACTGTTTCCGACGTCTGCATGCGTGAGTCTCCTGGGGAACGGTGTTGGTTTTGCACCTCCCGGGCCAGGCTGGACGGCAGTCACCGGGCGACCGACGTGCTCGCGGGGCCGCGGTCGGGCTGGGGCTCGGGCTCGGAGCATCGCTCCCCGAGCCCTTCTGACTCCGCAGGCGCGAGCCGCGTCACCTGCCGTCCGTCACATCCGGCTGTACCGTCACAGCGCTCGGCCCCGGCCCTCGCCCCTGGATCCGAAGGCGCTAACCCTTTGGATAAGGAGCGCCACCGGCTCGGACATTCCTGGCCCGCTTCCTGCTCTGGGGCCGCGTGTCCGGCGCAAGGACGCCGCAGAAAAGGGAAGACCCTCTTGAAGGCACGATCGTGCTCTCGGCCCGGACGTGAGAGGTTCTCACCGATGTCCGGAGAGGCCACGCGGTGACCTCGCCAACCCTGGATCTCGTCCTGCCCAACTCGAAGTCCCGGTTGTCCGTCATCGCCGGTCGATGGCGGGTCCTGCCGGTCCCGCCTCCGGAGACTCGGTCGCCGGCCGAGGCGCTGCGGCACATCCTGGAGGTGACCGGACAGGCGCTCCACGACGGTGAGCTCGAAGCCGCGCCCTGAAATGCGAAGGGCGGCCGCCCCTGGGAGGCTGCCGGTTTTCCGCCGACGGAGTAAACCGCTCTCGGGGAGACTGGGACTCGTTTGACGGAGGGCGGCGGTGCAGGACCGCGATCTCATCGTCGGAGTGCTGGCGGCGCAAGCGGGCTTCGCGACCCCGTCCCAGGTGCTGACCGCCGCGGCCGCGGGCCTCGTCGACTCCGCCCCGGACTCGCTCCTGACCCGGCTCGAGCGTACGGGGACGCTCAGCGCCGAGCGCCGGAAGATCCTCGAGGCGCTGCTCGAGCAGACGCTGGCGGCGCGGAAGGGCAACACCCGTGCGGTCCTCGAGTCGCTGAGCGCCGCGTCGGGGGTCATCCAGACGCTGGCCTCGGCCGTGCTCGCGTCGCCGACGGACGGGCATCCCCCCACCCCGGCGATCGACATCCCGCTCGAGCGGCCCGGGCAGTACACGAGGCTCCAGGAACTGGGCCGTGGGAGCCAGAGCATCGTCCGGGCCGCCCGCGACGAGATCGTCGGTCGCGAGGTCGCGCTCAAGGAGCTCGCGGTGCTGCTCACGCCCGCCGAGGATGACTCCTCGCGCGCGGCCAGAGCGCGGTTCATCCGCGAGGTGCGGCTGGTGGCGGGCCTCGACCACCCGGGCATCGTCGCCATCCACGAGCTCGCCCGGCGCGAGGATGGGACGCTCTTCTGCGCGCAGAAGCTCATCGGTGGCGCGACGCTCCAGGCGCGGCTCCTGAGGTGCCGCTCTCCGGGGGAACGCCTCGCGCTGCTTCGCCACGTGCTCGACGCGTGCCAGGCGATGGGCTTTGCGCACTCGAAGCACGTCATTCACCGGGACCTCAAGCCGTCGAACGTGATGGCCGGCGAGCACGGAGAGACAGTGGTGGTCGACTGGGGCCTGGCCAAGCATCGAGAGGAGCCCGAGGAGGTCGTCCCGTTCATCGCCTCCTCACCGGAACCCGGATTGACCGTGGCCGGGGTGGCCATCGGGACTCCGGCGTACATGAGCCCCGAGCAGGCCAGGGGAGACCTTCCAGCCATCGATGCCCGGAGCGACGTCTTCAGCCTCGGAGCGATCCTCTATCAGGTGCTCACCGGCCGTCCGCCCTTCGAGGGCGCCACGTCGGACCAGGTCCTGGAGAAGGCGCGCGCAGGAGACTTCCACCCGGTGCGCGCACTTGCGCCCGGCGCCCCCCCCGAGCTCACTGCCATCGCGGAGCGAGCGCTTCAGCCCCGGCCCTCGGACCGCTATCGAGATGCCGAGGAGCTGGCCGGGGAGCTCTCCGCCTACATCTCGGGTGGACGGGTCCGGGCGTACCGCTACGGAAGCTGGGAGTTACTCCGCAAGTTCGTCTCGGCGAACCGGGCCCTGAGCGCCGTCAGCGCCGCCGCGGTGCTCATTCTCTTCGCCGCTGCGGGAATCATCGTCCACCAGCTCCAGGTCACCCGCGAAAACCTGGCGCAGTCCTTCATCGAGCGGGCGAGGGCCGCCGAGGCCACTGCTGATTGGGCCCGAGCCGCCGGCTATTACGCCGCGTCGCGCATCGAGCGCGACTCGGACGAGGCGCGGTGGGGTTACGCCCTGGCGGCGGAGCGGGTGTCTCCCCGCGTTTCCGTCCGGACCGGCCCACCTGGGGCCTACCTCGACGTGGGCCCCCTCGCCGACGGCCGGCTGATCACCCTCGGGCGACAGAACCGAGCTCTCTTCGCCTCGGATCTCGAGACCGGGAAGGAGATCTGGAGAGCAGAGCTCCCCTTTGGCGCCCAGGATATCGCGCTGCGCCCGAGACACCTGGTCTCGATGCGGTCCGCCAGCCCACGCCATCCGCTGCTTCCGATGACCGGAAAGACGGTCCTTGACGCCGCCACCGGGAGCGTTCTGGCGTCCCTCGACAACGCCGAGGGAATTCCCTGCTCGCACAGTCCCTTCCCGCCTCCGGTCCTCGTGAGCTCTGCTGGACTGGTCACCGCGCCGGGTGAGGGGAAGCAGTCGACTGTCCTCTCGCCCACCGTCGATCGCGATTCGAGATGCATCGTGACCGATGATGGCCGGCAGGTCGCGTTCGAGGACGCCGGGGGGAGAGTCCACCTCTGGAGTCTG
>Ga0081540_1001067_pt1 | contig 24383 bp, 22 predicted proteins | sample TabmetS2T1R1_FD_71024 | JGI IMG/M metagenome (GOLD analysis project Ga0081540, IMG submission 71024) | Tabebuia heterophylla rhizosphere microbial communities from the University of Puerto Rico - S2T1R1 | ecosystem: Host-associated > Plants > Roots > Rhizosphere ... | reverse complement strand
CCGAGCAGCTCGCCCAGCCGGTACCCGCCGCCGGCGCGGCGACCGATCCCGTCCGCATCGTGCAGCCGGAGATGCGCACCCGCGCCGCCGTGCTGGAGACCACGGGCAAGGTGCAGTTCAACGAGGACGAGCTCGTGCGCGTGAATGCGCCAGTCACGGGACGGGTGACCGAGGTCCTCGCCCGACCCGGCCAGGTGGTGGAGCCCGGGCATCCCCTCTTCGTCCTCGACAGTCCCGACCTCGGCCAGGCCAAGAGCGACTACGCCAAGGCCGTCTCCGATCTCGCGCGCGCGGACAAGGCGCTCCAGCTCGCCCGTGACCTCTTCCAGCTGAAGGCGATCGCGGAGAAGGACATCCGCGAGGCGGAGAACGACCACAACAAGGCGGTGGCGGAGCGCGATCGCGCGGCCGCGCGCCTCCGCACCCTCGGCGTCCGCCTCGATCAGCTCCCGGAGATTGCCAATCGCGCCGACGCGTCGACCACGGTGACGGTGCGGGCCCCGCGCAGCGGAGTGATCGTGGAGCGCAACATCAGCCCCGGCCAGGTCGTCGCCTATGGGCAGTCGGACACACCGGTGAGCCTGTTCGTCATCGCCAATCTCTCGACGATGTGGGTCCTGGCGGATGTGTACGAGCCGGACGTGCCCAAAGTACGCCTGGGCGAGACGGTGCGGGTCACCCTGCCCTGCTGTCCGCAGGACCGCTACCAGGGCAAGATCACCCACGTCGGGGCGGCGGTCGACAAGGACAGCCGTACCCTCAAGGTGCGGGCCCTGGTGCCGAATCCGGGCGGCGTCCTCAAGGGTGAAATGTTCGTCAAGGTGGCGATCGACACCGGCTCCAGCTCCGTCCTCACTCTGCCCCAGAGCGCCATCCAGCGCGCCGACGGCGCCACCTTCGTCCTCCTCGAGCGGGGCAAGGGCGAGTACGAGCGGCGGCCCGTGAAGACGGGCCCGGACTTCGACGGACTCACGGAAATCGTCGAGGGCGTCACTCCACAGGACCGGGTGGTCAGCACGGGAGGGGTCCTCCTCAAGCGCGACGCGAAATGATTGAACGGCTCCTAGGGTTCGCCCTCCCGCAGCGCACGGCCCCGGTCCTCCTCAAGGGCGCCGCGACATGATCGAACACCTCCTAGGGTTCACCCTCCCGCAGCGCACGGCCCCGGTCCTCCTCAAGGGCGCCGCGACATGATCGAACGCCTCCTAGTGTTCGCCCTCCCGCAGCGCACGGCCCCGGTCCTCCTCAAGCGCGACGCGACATGATCGAACGCCTCATCGCGTTCGCCCTCCACCAGCGCTTCATCACCCTCGCCCTCGCCCTGCTCCTCACCGTGATGGGCGTGGTGTCCTTCCGCAACCTCCCCATCGAGGCCTATCCGGACGTGGGCGACGTGCGGGCGGAGGTGATCACCCTGTGGCCGGGCCACGCCGCGGAGGAAGTGGAACGGCTCATCACCATTCCGCTCGAGAACGAGCTCAATGGCATTGCGCGCGTCACCGTCATCCGCTCCGATACCCTCTTCGGCCTCTCCAACATCCGCGTCATCTTCGCCGACGGCACCGACGACTACTGGGCGCGCCAGCAGGCGCAGGAGCGCATCAACCAGGCCCAGCTCCCTGCCGACGCCAAGCCCGGGCTGGGACCGCTGTCGAGCGTGATCGGCGAGGTGTATCGCTACACCCTCGAGTCCAAGACCATGTCCCTCGTGGAGCTGAAAGCCCTCCAGGACTGGGTCCTCGAGCGCGAGTTCCGCCAGGTTCCCGGAGTGGCCGACGTGGTCTCGTGGGGCGGCGGGACGAAGCAGTACGAGATCATCGTGGACCCCGCCCGTCTCCGCGCCTACAACCTCACCCTGAAGCAAGTCATCGACGCCGCGACCAACGCCAACTCGAACGCGGGCGGCGGCTACATCGCCCAGGGCGAGTATCGCGTCACCGTGCGCGGGCTCGGGCTCCTCCGGACCACGCAGGACATCGAGAACATCGTGGTGAGCGCGCAGAAGGGCACCCCCGTGCGCGTGCGCGACATCGCGACGGTGGTGGTGGGCACCGCCATCCGGCTGGGCGTGCTCGGGCGTGACCACGAAGACGACCTCGTGCAGGGCATCGTGCTCATGCGCAAGGGCGAGAACCCGGACGCCGTCATCAAGGGCGTGGCGGCCAAGATCGCGCAGCTCAAGAAGACGCTGCCCGCGGGCGTGGAGCTCCGGGACTACTACAGCCGCGATCGCCTCGTGCGGGCCACCGTGACCACGGTGATGCGCAACCTGATCGAAGGGGCGGCTCTCGTGGTGGTGCTCCTCTCCCTCTTCCTCTACAACGTGCGCGCCGCCCTCATCGTAGCCATCACCATTCCCCTGTCGCTCCTCTTCGCCTTCATCTTCATGGATCTCCGGGGCATCCCCGCCAACCTGCTCTCGCTGGGGGCCATCGACTTCGGGATCATCGTGGACGGCGCCGTGATCATGACCGAGAACATCGCGCGCCACCTCTCGGAGCGCAGGCCGCGCGGGCATCGCGTGGTGCGCGAGGTGCAGCACGCCGCGGTGGAGGTGGCGCGTCCCCTCACCTTCGCCGTTCTCATCATCATGACCGTCTATGTGCCCATCCTCACCTTCGAGCGCATCGAGGGAAAGCTGTTCCGTCCCATGGCCGTCACCATCTCCCTCGCGGTGATCGGCGCTCTCGTCCTCACCCTGACCCTGATTCCCGTCCTCTCGAGCCTTCTCTTCCGGCGCCCGCCCTCCGACCGGGAGAGCCCGCTCCTCGCCCTGTTGCGCCGGCCCTATCTCCCCGCTCTTCGCTGGTGCGTGCAGCGGCCCCTCCTACCCATCGCGGGGGCGGGCCTGCTCCTCGCGCTGTCCCTGTGGACCTTCACCCTGCTCGGGAAGGAGTTCCTGCCGGAGCTCGACGAGGGTGATCTGTGGGTGCGCGTGCAATTCCCCATCGGCGTGTCGCTGGAGGGCGTGCGCCCCTACGTGCGGGAGGTCCGCGAGCGTCTCCTGCGCTTCCCCCAGGTCCGGGTGGTCGTCTCGCAGCTGGGGGCGCCCGACGACGGCACCGACCCCGAGGCCCCCGACAACTCCGAATTCTACGTGGGGCTCAGGCCGCGGGAGGAATGGCTGGACAAGAACAAGGAGAAGCTGATCCAGCAGATGACGGCGGCCCTCGCCGACATTCCGGGCGTCACCACCAACTTCTCCCAGCCCATCAAGGACAACGTGGACGAAGCCCTGGCGGGAGTGAAGGGCGAGCTCGCCATCAAGATCTACGGCCCTGACATCTTCGTCATGGATGGCATCGCACGCCAGATCATGGCCGTGCTCAAGGACGTGCGAGGAGTGACCGACCTCGACTTCGACCACCTCGTGGGACAGCCGCAGCTCCAGCTCGCCATCGACCGCAGCGCGGCTGCGCGGTACGGCATCAACGTGCAGGACATCCAGGACACCATCGAGGCCGCCACCAAGGGCCGCACCGTGAGCGAGATCTTCGAGCAGGAGCGCCGCTTCAACCTCGTGGTGAAGCTGGGACAGCCCGGGGAGCCGACGGCCCGCCTCCGCGACGTGGCGGTGAGCGCGCCCAGCGGGGAGCGCATCCCCCTGAGCCAGCTCGCAGAGTTCACCCGGACGGACGGCCTCGCGGAGATCTTCCGCGAGAACAACGTGCGGCGCCTGTCCGTCAAGTGGAGCGTGCGCGAACGCGACATGGGCAGCCTGGTCTTCGAGGCGATGGAGAAGGTCGATGCCGCGGTGAAGCTGCCCCCGGGCTATCGCATGGTATGGAGCGGGCGTTTCGAGGATCAGCAGCGCGCGCTGTCACGCCTCTACGTGATCGTCCCCCTCGTCGTCTTCATCATCTTCGTGCTCCTCTTTGGCGCCTTCAACTCGGTGGGGGACGCGCTCCTCATCATGCTCAATCTGCCCTTCGCCCTCATTGGCGGCACCCTCGCCCTCTTCTTCTGGCAAAGCACCTTCAACATCTCGGCCGCCGTGGGCTACATCGCGGTCTTCGGGGTGAGCGTGCTCAACGGCACCGTCCTCGTCTCGTCCATCCGCCACGCCTTCGCGGAGGGCTTGCCCCTGCGCGAGGCCATCGTGCGGGGCTGCGAGATCCGCTTCCGGCCCATCATGGTCTCGGCCATCGTGGCCGTCATCGGCTTCCTGCCCGCCGCCCTGAGCCACGGCATCGGATCGGAGATCCAGAAGCCGCTCGCCCGCGTGGTCATCGGCGGCCTCGTCTCCTCCACAGGCCTCACCCTCCTCGCCCTGCCTGCCGTGTACGCGCTCTTCGCCGGGCGCCACCGTTCCCGCAAGACCCCGGGTGCCCCGGAGACCGAGCACCCGTGAACACACGTCGGCCCCCGCCGCGGAAGAGGCGGCGAGGGCCGGCAGGCGGTTTAGCAGACTCTAGATGTCGTAGTAGAGAGCGAACTCGTAAGGATGCGGACGCAGCCGGACGGGATCGACCTCGTTCTTCCGCTTGTACTCGATCCACGTCTCGATGAGATCCGGGGTGAATACGTCGCCCTTGAGGAGGAAGGCGTTGTCCTTCTCCAGGTTGTCGAGCACGACGTCGAGCGCGCCGGGGAGCTGCTTGATCTTCTTCTGCTCGGCCGCGGGCAGCTCGTAGAGGTCCTTGTCCACCGGCTTGCCGGGATCGATCTTGTTGGCCACGCCGTCGAGACCCGCCATGACGCAGGCGGCGAAGCTCAGGTATGGGTTGCAGGTCGGATCCGGCGTGCGGAACTCGATGCGCTTCGCTCCCTCGGCCTTGGAGTACATCGGGATACGGATGGCCGCGGAGCGGTTGCGCTGGCTGTAGACGAGGTTGATGGGCGCCTCGTAGCCGGGCACCAGCCGCTTGTAGCTGTTGGTGCTGGGCGCGATGAAGGCCAGCAGCGCGGGGGCGTGCTTGAGGATGCCGCCGATGTAGTAGAGGCAGGTCTTGGAGATGTCCGCGTAGCCGCCCCGCTCGTAGAAGAGGTTCTTGCCGTTCCGCCAGATGGACTGGTGCGTGTGCATGCCGGAGCCGTTGTCCTGGAAGAGCGGCTTGGGCATGAAGGTGGCCGTCTTGCCCCACTTCTTGGCGGTGTTCTTCGCGCAGTACTTGTACCAGCACACCTTGTCCGCCATCTTGGTCAGGGTGTCGAAGCGCATGTCGATCTCGGTCTGCCCGCCCGTGGCGACCTCGTGGTGATGCACCTCGACGCGGATGCCCACCGATTCGAGGGCGAGGACCATGTCCGAGCGAACGTCCTGGAAGTGATCCATGGGCGGGACGGGGAAGTAGCCCTGCTTGTAGCGCGGCTTGTAGCCGAGGTTCGGACGGTCCGCCGACCCTTCCCGGCCCGTGTTCCACGCCCCCGCCTCGGAGTCGATGAAGTAGTAGCCGTGGTTGTAGGACTGGTCGAAGCGGACGGAGTCGAAGAAAAAGAACTCGAGCTCGGGCCCGATGTACACGGTGTCACCCGCGCCCGACTTCTTCACGTAGGCCTCGGCCTTCTGGGCCACGAAGCGCGGGTCGCGGGTGTAGGGCTTGCCCGTGATGGGGTCCTTCACGTTGCAGATCAGCACGAGGGTGGGGACCGCCGTGTAGGGATCCATCTGCGCGGTGGAGGCATCGGGAATCAGCAGCATGTCCGACTCGTCGATGGTCTGGAAGCCGCGGATCGAGGAGCCATCGAACCCCAGCCCGTCCGAGAACACTCCCTCGTTGAGCTCGGAGATCGGGATCGAGAAGTGCTGCCACAGGCCAGGGAGGTCGATGAAGCGTAGATCGACGATCCGAGCGCCCTTCTCCTTGGCCATCTTCACTGCGTCCTTCGGGGTCATGCCATCCGCCTCCTTTGAAAATAACGTGGAACGAAAAATGCCGCGCCGACGGAGCCACGATGCTCCGCCGGCTGCTGGCTACACTAAGCGCTTAACTTCAGAGGGTCAATGGGCCGTGTGCTTCGCCTGCGCGGCCTTCATGGCTTCGGCGAATGCTCCGCCGCCTCCCCCGCTCATTCCGTACTCTCCGTAGGAGGAGCCGCCCAGCGAGTACGCCGTCTCCGAGTGCTGCGAGAGATCGAGGCCGGCCATCTCGTCGTCCTCGGTCACCCTGAGCCCCATCACGGCGTCGAGGACCTTGAGGATCACGATGGTCATCACGAAGCCCAGCACGAGGGTGGCCGCCACTGCCACGATCTGCTTCCAGAGCTGGCCGGGATCGCCATAGAGCAACCCGTTGGCGCCTGCGTCGTTCACCGCCTTGGTGGCGAAGATACCCGTGGCCAGCGCGCCCCACGTCCCGCCCACGCCATGCACGCCCACCACGTCGAGAGAGTCGTCGTAGCCCAGCTTCGTCTTGAGGTTGCACGCGGTGTAACAGAGCACACCCGCGAGGCCGCCAATGACCAGGGCGGCCATGGGCGTGACGAAGCCGGCGGCAGGGGTCACCGCCACCAGCCCGGCCACGGCACCGGAGGCCGCGCCCAGCACCGTGGGCTTGCCGCGCGAGCTCCACTCCGTGAGCATCCAGCCGAGGGCCGCCGCCGCCGCGGCGGTGTTCGTGGTCGTGAAGGCGTGCACGGCGAGCCCATTGGCCGCGAGCGCGCTCCCCGCATTGAAGCCGAACCAGCCGAACCAGAGCAGGCTCGCCCCCATCACGGTCAGGGGCAGGTTGTGCGGCGGCATGGGCTGCTGGCCGTAGCCCTTGCGCTTGCCGATGACGAGCACGGCGGCCAGCGCCGAGATACCCGACGAGATATGCACCACGGTGCCACCCGCGAAGTCGAGGGCGCCCAGCTTGTGGAGCCAGCCGCCGTCTCCCCACACCCAGTGGGCGAGGGGGTCGTAGACGAACGTCGCCCACGCCAGCACGAAGATGATGAAGGTGGAGAACTTCTTCCGCTCGGCGAAGGCGCCCGTGATGAGGGCGGGCGTGATCACCGCGAACATCATCTGGAAGAGCATGAAGGCCTGGTGCGGAATGGTCGCGGCATAGGCGGGATTGGGCTCGACCCCCACCCCGCGCAGCCCTACCCACTCGAGACCCCCGATGATGCCGCCCTTGTCGGGACCGAAGGCCAGGGTGTAGCCCCAGAGCACCCACTGCACGGAGATGAGGGCGAGGATGATGAAGCTGTGCATGAGGGTGCCGAGGGCGTTCTTCTGCCTCACCATGCCGCCATAGAAGAGGGCCAGCCCCGGCGCGGTCATGAGGAGCACGAGCGCGGAGGACATGAGCACCCACGCGGTGTCACCGGTATCGATCTTCGGCGGTGCGGGCGCGGGGGCCGCAGCAGCCGCCGGGGCGGCGGGGGCCGGGGTGGGAGGTGCCTGAGCCCAGAGATCTCCGGCCAGGCACAGGACCACGAGGCCCACCAGCAGTGCGGGTATGAGGATCCGGCGCGCTCTCATTACCGCCTCCCCTCCCTGACCGGCGCCCTCACAGTGCACTCTCGTCGCGCTCGCCCGTGCGAATGCGAACCGCGGTGTCCACGGGGTGAACGAAGATCTTGCCGTCACCGATGTTGCCGGTCTTGGCGGCGCCGGCGAGCACGGAGGCGACCTTGTCGACCAAGCTGTCCGGCACCACTACCTCGATCTTGATCTTGGGAAGGAAGTCCACCGTGTACTCACCGCCCCGATAGAGCTCCGTATGCCCCTTCTGCCTGCCGAAGCCGCGGACCTCGGACACCGTCATGCCGATCACGCCTATGCCGGTCAAGGCCTCCTTGACGTCGTCGAGCTTGAACGGCTTGATGATGGCCTCGATCTTCTTCATGGATTCCTCCCGGGAGGGGCTGGTTTGCACCTGTCGTGCCGGCCGACTCTATTCGTGTGGCCGAGCAAAATCAGTCGCTTGAGGATCGGCGGGTGAGGCGGTTAAACAAACATCTGCCCATTTGATAGGCAGATGTTCAAAAGTGCCTCGGCGCTAGGCAGGGGCCGAGGTCAGATGAAGCGGGCTGTCAGTCGCGCCAGACTGTCGCTTCGGCAGTCCGCCGAACCTTGCTGTTGTCCGTCTCCACCGGCCGCGGCATGGCCGCCTCGATGGCCAACCAGACGTTACGGAGATCGGGCGTCTTCTGTGCCGGGAACACACCCGGGATCGCCGGAGGGCTATCGGTCGTGAAGGACCCTGAGCAGATGACCACGGGGATTTTGCAGCCGCGCCGCTCCATCTGGCGGAGGAATCCCATACCGTCGAGATGCGGCATGCGGAGATCGAGAACGATGACGTCGGGCCGAACACGATCGAGCGCGGCCAGGGCGTCGAGCCCATCCACAGCCTCGAAAACCTCGAAGTCACTCTCGAAACCCATCCGGTATAGCGCGCGCCACGCCGGATCGTCGTCAATGAGGAGCATCTTCGTCATGGCTTGCACCTCCTGAGGGGCTGCAGATGCAATCGGGCGGCCGGGAGCAGAGGCGCGATGTGGAGAGGACTTACGAGCGGAGCGTCAAGAATGCGCGTCAGGGCCGACACGAAAGCCCTGACACTGTCCACGATGGAACACCACGGGCTATCCCCGACGCTGGGGAATCCCGTGGCGACGCATCTTGGAGTAGAGGGTAGGACGGCGCAGGCCGAGGAGCGCCGCCGCGGCCTGCTTGTTCCACCCCGTGGTTTCCAGCGCCCGCACGATGGAGAGCCGCTCGATCTCTTCCAGAGAGCCCGAGGGCGGCGCCGGGCTGAGGAGGGGAGCGCCGGCATTGAGTGCCTCCGGCAGGTCGGCCACGGTCACCTCGCGCCCGCGCGCCACGAGCACGGCGCGCTCGACCACGTGCTCGAGCTCGCGGACGTTGCCAGGCCACATGTAGGCAAGGAGTCGACGGAACGCCTCGGGGTCGATGCCCTCGATCGGCCGGTTGTGCTTGAGGACGAAGCGCTCCAGGAAACCCTTGGCGAGAAGCGGGATGTCCTGGGTCCGCTCGCGAAGGGGGGGCAACTCCACGGTCACCGTATTGATGCGGAAGTAGAGATCCTGGCGGAGCGACCCGTCCCGCACCGCGGCCTCCGGCTCGCGGTTCGTCGAGGAGATCAGTCGGAAGTCCACGGGCACGGCGCGGCTGCCACCCAGCCGCCGGACTGAGCGATCCTCGAGGACGCGAAGGAGCTTGGCCTGGAGGTCGGCCGGCATCTCCGTGATCTCGTCGAGGAGGAGCGAGCCCTTGTGCGCCTCCTCGAGCAGGCCGGCGCGCTCCGAGGTAGCGCCGGTGAAGGCGCCCTTGACGTGGCCGAACAGCTCGGACTCGATCAGGTCCTTGGGCAGGGCGGCGCAATTGATCTTCACGAGCGGGCCCTGGGCCCGTGGGCTCTTGGCGTGGACGGCGTTGGCGGCGAGCTCCTTGCCCGTGCCGCTCTCGCCCACGATGAACACGTTGGCGTCGGAGGCGGCCACCGAGTCGAGCAGCTCGAACACGCGGCGCATGGTCGGCGAGCTGCCCAACATCTCGCCGTAGCCCATCTGCTCGGCGAGCTGGCGGCGCAGGTCCGAGGTCTCCGCGAGGAGATGGCGGCGCTCCAGGGCCTTGCCGAGGAGGGTAAGCATCTCTGCGGAGTCGAAGGGCTTGGTGACGAAGTAGAAGGCGCCTTCCTTGGTCGCCTCCACCGCCTTCGAGATGGAGCCGTGACCGGTCATGATGATCACTTCGATGTCGGGATCGCGGCTACGGAGCACCTTGAGGAGGCCCATGCCGTCGCCGTCGGGCAGAACGAGGTCGACGAGGGCCACGGAGAAGTCGGCATCGTCCATTCGGGCGGAGGCCTCCGCGATGCTCACCGCCGTCTGCACCACATAGCCCTCACGCTCGAGGATCAGGCGCAGGCCTTCCGCGATCGCAGGCTCGTCGTCCACCACCAGGACTTCGGGCTTCACGGTCCCTCCACAGGCAGCAGCACGCTCACTTGCGTACCCCGTCCGAGCTGGCTCCGGATCTCGATGCGGCCGCCATGCTGCTCGACCACGGCGCGAGCGATGGCCATTCCGAGTCCGGTACCGGTTTCTTTCGTGGTGTAGAAGAGATCGAAAATGCGGGCGCGGGTCTCGTCGCTCATCCCGCACCCTGTGTCCTCCACCATCGTCTCGAGGAACCCTCGCTCCGCTGCGCGGGTGCGCAGGGTCAGCGTGCCCCCACTCTCCATGGCCTCGAGCGCGTTGCCGATCAGATTCAGGAACACCTTGCGCACCTCGCGGGCGTCGAGCATGGCCGGTGGCAGTGCGGAGTCCAGGTCGAGCGTCACCTGCACGTTCGTGGTCTTGCGGCGCGCCTGGGCCAGGTCGAGACACGACTCCACGAGGCCATTGAGACTGTTGGGCGCCCGGCGCAGGGTCGCCGGCCGGCCGAACTGGGTGATCTCGCGCACCAGCTCCGCCATGTGATCGATCTCGAGACTGATCCGTCGCGCCACCTGCACGCCCTCGGTATCTGAGGCGTCGTTCAGTCGCTGCTCCAGATAGTCCGCGAAGAGCTTGAGCCCGCCGAGGGGATTGCGCAGCTCGTGGGCGACCTGGGCGGCCATGCGCCCGAGAGCGGCGAGGGCCCCGCTGCGCAGCCGCTCGAGCTCGCGGGTGTTCTTGAGGCCCACCGCCGCTTGCGAGGAGAAGAGTGCGAGGAGATCGAGGTCGTCCGGCGTGGGCTCCACCTGCGTCTCCACGACGAGGGCGCCCGCCGCGCCGCCCCCCACGAAGAGCGGCGCGCCCAATCGCACACGCCCGTCGGGATCCGTGACCACGGTGGGCGCCTTCCGATTGATGACGGTGCGGGCCGTGCGCGCCAGATCGTCGATGAGACCGACGGCGCTGCCCGCGCTGCCCATGGGCACGAGCCGCCCTTCCTCGAGAAGGAAGACCACGGCCCGCTCCGCCTCCGTCGCCTCGACCGTTGCGTGCGCCACGGTGTCGAGGACACGCTCCATGGTCCCGGAGGAGCCGAGCGCCTCGCCCACCGCCCTGAGCAGCGTGCGGTCACGCGTCCAGCGGCGCTGGGAGAGCGCCCGGCCGACCTTGCCCCGCAGCTCCTCGGGCACGAAGGGCTTGGTCAGGTAGTCGAAGGCGCCTTCGCGGAGCGCCTCCACCGCATTGTCGATGGTGCCGTGCGCGGTCATGATGAGCACGGGCAGGCGCGGCTGACGCTGATGCGCCGCCTCCATGAGCTGGAGGCCGCTCAGCGGCTCCAGGCGCAGGTCGAAAAGCGCCACGTCGAAGCCGCGCCCATCCAGGAGAGAGATGGCGTCCCGATAGCTCCGCGCGAGCGCCACGTCGAGGCCCATGGACTGGAGCCGCATCTCGAGGACCTCGAGGATGCTCGGGTCGTCGTCCACCACAAGGGCGCGACCGTTCGTCACCGCTTGCCCTCGATCGTCTCGACGGCCGACCCCGCGTCACCGGGAAGTCGCCCATCGCGAGGCAGGCGCACCGTGAAGGTGCTGCCCTCTCCCTCCTGAGACTCGACGCTGACGTGGCCGCCATGGGCCTCGACCAGCCCTTTCACGATGGCCAGGCCGAGCCCGGAGCCGCCGCGGCCGTGGTGGGCCTGCTGGTAGGGATCGAAGATGCGGGCGATCTCGCTCTGGGGAATGCCGATGCCCGTGTCCCTCACGGTAAGCTCGATCTCCGCGCCCCGGTCAGTGAGCCCGGCCACGATCGCCCCCCCTTCAGGCGTGAACTTCACGGCATTGCCGACGAGATTCACCACCACGCGCAGGAGCCGGTCCTCGTCGCCCTGGATGCCGAAGTCCGGGCCATTCGTGGTGCGCCCCACCGCGAGGTTCTTCTCCTCGAGCTGCGGCCGCAGCTCCTCGAGGGCATGCACCACGAGCTTCTCCATATCCACGAGGCGCCGCTCCAGCGGCAGCACGCGCGCGCGGAGGCGCGAGAGCTCCAGCACCTGGCTCACCAGCCCGAGGAGGCGATTCGAGCTAGTGGCGATGATCCCCACGAGGCGACTCTGCTTGGGTGTTAGCGGACCCGGTACCCCATCCAGGAGCAGATGGGTCGCTTCCTTGACCGAGGTGAGCGGCGTCCGGAGCTCGTGGGAGATGTGGGAAAAGAGCTCCTCCTTCAGGCGATCCACCTCTCTCAGCCGGTCGGCCATCCGATTGAAGGACCGCGCGAGCCCGCCAATCTCATCGCGGCTCGTCGCGGAGAGCGGCTCGGTGAACACGCCATCGGCGAGCTGGCCAGTGGCGACGGAGAGCTGCCGCAGCGAGCGGGTCAGATGTGCGGTGAGGAAGCCCGCGGCGGTGAGGGCGGCGGCGAGGCTCACGAGGAGCGCCCAGAACACCGTGTTCCAGGTGTGCGCCTCGAGCTCCCGCGCCTCGAGCTGGGCGTCCTCTAGGGCGCCATAGGTCGCGCCCAGGACTCGATCGAGATGGGCGCCGGTGCGCTCCGAGGCGAAGCGCCGCTCCGCGGTGAGGGCGGGCCCCATCGCGGCCAGCCGCCGGTAGGTGGTGAAGGCGATCAGCGCCTCCTGATGCTGCGACTGCTCCTCTTCTGTGCCGAGGAACGTGCGCAGGAGCCCTAGGTCCTTGGCCATCCGCGACGCTCGGTCGTTCCAGACCTTGTGGGCCGCCTCCGATGCCGCAGGTCCGGCGCTGTCTTCGGTGCGGGTGAGCCCGCTCAGTTGCTCGCGGAGCGAGGTGCCCAGGCGTACCGCCGGGACGGACTGCGTGGCAATGGCCCGGTTGACGTCGACGAGGCGACTGATGGCGAGTAGGCTCCACGTGCCAACTCCCGCCAGGGCGAGAATCAGCACGGCCGTCGTGACGAAGATCTTGTGGGAGAGGCGCATCGTGCTATTCCCAAGCTAGCACAGGCACCCCAAAGCGTCACCAGACTGACACCAGGGAATCCCTTGAGTCGCAGGGTTTGAGTGTCCAGTCACGATATCAGTGGGTTAGACTTTACCGATTAAGGCCAGACTCGAATCCGAGGCACTGGCAAATTTACTCGAAATCCTGACGGCCAGGCGTTCGGGGCCGTGACATGTCCGTGTGCGAACGGACGTCCCCGTTGCCTTGACAGGCCCATAAGCGGCGCGCAATATGACCCCGCCATGGACTTCGGTTTCGCATTTCCCGGTCGCGGCCCGCTCGCCGTCCCCGACATCCTGGTCAAGCTCGCGCGCAAGGCCGACGCCCTTCGATACTCCTCGATCTTCGTGACCGATCACGTGGTCATCCCCACCACCCAGACCACGCCCTACCCGTACGCGACGACGGGAAAGTTCGCGGGCGACTGGACGAATGGCTATCTCGAGCCCCTCACGCTGATGAGCTACCTCGCGGGAGAGACCTCGCGGGTCAAGCTGGGCACCAGCGTGCTGGTCATCCCCTACCGCAATCCGGTGGTGACGGCGAAGATGCTCGCCACGCTCGACGTGCTCTCAGGGGGACGGGTCATCCTCGGGGCGGGTGTGGGCTGGTTCAAGGAAGAGTTCGAGGCGCTTCACGCGCAGCCGTTCGAGCGCCGCGGCCCCGTCACCGACGAGTACATCGCGCTCATGCGCGCATGCTGGACGAAGGAGCCGGTCGACTGGCAGGGCGGCGTCTATCGCATGGGACCTGTGAGCGCCATGCCCAAGCCCCGGCAGAAAGGGGGCATCCCGATCTGGACCGGTGGTCACACCGACGTGGCTCTGCGACGAGCCGGCGAGGTCTCGGACGGCTGGCACCCCATCGGCCTGCGCCCGCCGGCGATGCTGCTCCCCGAGGAGTTTCGCGACAAGGTCGCCATTGTCCACGACTGGGCGAAGAAAGCGGGTCGCGATCCGGAGGCGATCACGCTGTCGTTCCGCTGTCCGCTCGAGGTCGTGTCCAAGCGGGCCAAGCCTGCGGGCGGCGACCGCACGCTGTTCCGCGGGACGGCCGCCGAGGTGATCGGCGATATCAAGACCTACCAGGCGCTCGGCGTCAGCCACTTCGTCTTCGATGCGGCGGCGCAGGATGCCCGGGGCTTCCTCACCATCATGGAGCGCTTCGCCGAGGATGTCCGGCCCCGCCTGCGCGGCGGCTCGAGCCGGAGCTGATCGCGCGCATGTCCGCCCTGCCGGCTGAGGTGGCGCACTTCATCGCCTCCGCGCGCGTGGGGAGGCTGGCTACCGCCGACGGATCCGGTCAGCCGCTCGTGGTGCCCATCTGCTACGCCTGGGACGGTGAGGCGCTCGTCTCGGCCATCGATGCCAAACCGAAGCGCGCGGGCGAGCTCGCGCGGGTGCGCAACATCCGCGAGAACTCCAAGGTGTCGGTGGTGATCGACCACTATGAGGAGGACTGGCGGCGCCTGCGCTGGGTCATCATCCAGGGCATGGCTGAGATCCTCACCGCCGGCCGGGACTTCGCAAAGGCAGTGGATCTCCTCGTGGCCAAGTATCCCCAGTACGCCGGCATGGGTCTCTCGCGCGACGCGGGGATGATGATCAAGGTCCGCCCCGGCAAGGTGCTCCAGTGGCGCTACGCGAGCTAGCTGCGCTCGGGCGCGCGGCCGGAGGGGCCACCCTATCTCCCGAGGAGGCGGTGGCCCTCCTCGACGGCGGCGGCGCGCTCCTGCCCGATCTGCTCGCGGCAGCTACCGCGGCGAGGGACCAGGGGCGCGGACGGCGCATGAGCTTCTCGGCCAAGGTCTTCATCCCCCTGACCAATCTCTGCCGCGACTACTGCGGGTACTGCACGTTCAGGCGCGATCCCGACGATCCGGGCGCCCTCACCATGACGCCGGAGCAGGTGCTGGCTCTCGCGCGCGCAGGCGAGCGGCTGGGAGCCAAGGAAGCGCTTTTCTCGCTTGGTGACCGCCCCGAAGCGCTCTTCCCCGAGTACCGTGAGTTCCTCGGCCGCATGGGGCACCGGACCACGTTGGGCTACCTGCGAGAGGTTGCCCGGCTCGTCGCCGAGGAGACAACGCTCCTGCCCCACGCGAATCCCGGCCTCATGGGCGAGCGCGATCTCTCCGCGCTGCGCGAGGTCAACGTGAGCATGGGCATCATGCTGGAGACGCTCTCGGAGAGATTGCTCGGTGCGGGTCAGGCTCACGACCGCGCCCCCGACAAGATCCCGGCGCACCGCCTCCGGACCATTGCCCTGGCGGGCAAGCTTGCCATTCCCTTCACCACGGGGATCCTGATCGGCATCGGCGAGACCCGCGCCGAGCGCGTGGAGGCGCTGGTAGCCATCCGCGATCTCCACGAGCGCTACGGCCACATCCAGGAAGTCATCGTCCAGAACTTCCGGCGCAAGCCCGGCATCCCCATGCACGACCATCCCGAGCCGTCCATGGACGATCTCCTCCGCACCGCGGCCGTGGCGCGGCTCCTCCTCGGCCCCGAGATGAACATCCAGGTGCCGCCGAATCTCTCCGATGCCGACTTCGCGCGGCTGCCGGAGTCCGGCATCAACGACTGGGGCGGTATCTCCCCCCTCACTCCCGACCACATCAACCCCGAGCGGCCCTGGCCCGGGCTCGCCGTCCTCCGGCGTGCCACCGAGGCCGCGGGGCTCGAGCTGCGCGAGCGGCTCGCGGTCTATCCCGAGTATGCCGGGCGTCCCGAGTTCATCGACGAAGGATTGCGCCCGAAGGTGCAGCGCCTGATCGACGAGCACGGGCTCGTGCGTGGTGACCTCGAAAGGTGGCGAACGTGGAACTGAACGGCGGCCCTCCCATCAACCTGGACTGGATCGACGGCGACGTGCGGCGGATCCTCGGCCGCGCCCTCGAGGGCGGCGAGCTCACGGTGGACGAGGGCATCCGTCTCACCGAGGTGCAGGGTCGTGAGCTCCACGCCCTCGCCCTCGTGGCTGACGAGATGCGCCACCGGCAGGCGGGTGACCTCGTCACCTACGTGGTGAACCGGAACATCAACTTCACCAACGTGTGCATCAAGCACTGCACCTTCTGCGCTTTCAGCCGCGATCACCGCGAGGAAGAAGGCTACTTCCTGCCCCTCGACGAGGTGGTACGCCGCGCCGTGGAAGCCTGGGAGATGGGCGCCACCGAAGTGTGTATCCAGGCGGGTCTGCCCCCCAAGCTCGACGGCTCGTACTACGTCGATCTCTGCCGCGCCATCAAGGCGGCCCTGCCGGAGATGCATCTCCACGCTTTCTCGCCGGAGGAGGTGCTCTACGGCTCGACGCGCTCGGGCCTGCCCATCCCCGACTATCTGAAGGCGCTGCGCGCGGCGGGGCTGGGGACGCTGCCGGGAACCTCCGCAGAGATCCTCGATCAGGACGTGCGCGACCGCATCGCGCGCGGGCGCATCACCGTGGACCAGTGGATCGAGGTCATCACCTCTGCCCACGCTCTCGGCATCCGGACTACCTCCACCATCATGTACGGTCACGTGGAGACCCCGGCCCACTGGGTGCGCCACATGGATCTCCTCCGCCAGATCCAGCGGCAGACGGGAGGCTTCACCGAGTTCGTCCCGCTCTCCCTCATCCACCACGAGGCGCCCATGTACCGGCGCGGGCTCGTTCCCGGCGTGCGCGAGGGCGCGACCGGCGTCGAGGTGATCAAGATGCACGCTCTCGCCCGGCTCCTTCTCGGCCCCAGCTTCCGCAACATCCAGTCGTCGTGGGTGAAGGAAGGACCGAAAATGGCGCAGTACCTCCTCACCGCGGGCGCCAACGACGTGGGGGGCACTCTCATCAACGAGTCCATCTCCACCTCGGCAGGCGCGGGCTTCGGGCAGCTCGTGCCGCCCGCCGAGCTACGCCGTCTCATCCGCGAGGCGGGGCGCACGCCCGCGCGCCGCACCACTACCTACGACCTCCTCAAGGTCTATAGCTCTCCGCAGGACGACGAGGACTCGCCCCTCGACCACGTCACGGACGCCGCGGCGCGCTTCGGCTCCTATCGCGCACTCTCCACCTCTGGCGAGTTCCGCTTCCTCCATCCCACGAAGGCGGAGGCGCCGAGCCACTCCTAGCTCCGCTCGAGGCTTGTGTTTACGCGGGCGAAGGGCTGAGTTACAATCCGGCCTTGTTCCTGACGACCGCTGTCTTCCGCAGTGGCCGTATCGTTCAACCTCAACCCTGAGACGGAGGATCACCGAATGGCAAAACCCATGACCAAGTCCGCCACCATCACCCACCTCTCCCAGAAGAGCGGCCTCGCCAAGAAGCAGGTCGTGGACCTCTTCGAGCAGCTCGAAGCGCTCGCCATCAAGGAAGCCAAGAACGTCTTCGTGCTGCCGCACTTCGGGCGGCTGGTGCTCGCCAATCGCAAGGCCCGCATGGGCCGTAACCCGCAGACAGGCGAGCCCATCAAGATCCCGGCCAAGCGCGTGGTGAAGTTCCGTCTGGCCAAGAGTCTCAAGGACGCGGTGCTTGGAAAGAAGTAAGAGCTGGGAAGGCCTCGCGTTCCGACCTCTCGGGGAGCCGGGACGTGAGGCGCGCGAGCTCTTCGCCTTCGTGGGGGCTTGGGCGCCGCCCTCCGGCGATGTGGTAGCAGGTTGGGGCGCGTGGCACGAGGGTGCGCTGGCGGGCGCCGTCGTGCTGGAGCGCGTGGGACGGACGGTGATGCTACACGGGCCCGCGGTGGCGAGCCCGCCGGGAGCGGATCCCGAATCCGCAGTCGACGCCGCGGCCGGCCTCGTCTCCCTCGCCCTTGCCTGGGCCGAGGGTGAGAAGATCGAGACGGTCTTCACGCGGCCTCAGAGTCTCGATCGCGTGTGGGTGCGCTTCGGCTTCATTCCCGTCCCGGAAGCCGAGCTGCCCAAGGAGCTGAAGGGACGCCCGGGGATCGGCCTCTTCGGCTGGCGTGGGGGCAGCGCCTTGTGGAGCGCGGTGGGGCGCGGCCGCGATCGGCGAGCCTCGCCCGCCCTCCGCTAACTCCGGGTCATGCGCTTCGTCGCCCTCGCCGGTGGCACCGGCGCCGCCAAGCTCCTGAGAGGCCTGGATGCGCTGGTCGAACCGGGCGCGCTCACCATCATCGGCAACACGGGCGACGACGCGCTGATCTGGGGGCTGCACGTCTCCCCCGACCTCGACACGATCTGCTATACCCTGGCCGGGCTCATCGACGAGAGTCGCGGCTGGGGCTTGCGCGATGAGAGCTTTCGCACGCTCGGCGAGATGGTCCGCTTCGGCGAGCCTACGTGGTTCAATCTCGGTGACCGCGATCTCGCCACGCACCTCCATCGCACGAGGCTCCTCGCCGAGGGCGCGACGCTGAGCGAGGTCACGGCGCGCCTGGCTCGCGACCTCGGCGCGCGCCACCTCGTGGTGCCCATGTCGGATCAGGCCGTGCGCACGCGCCTCCTCGGTCCCGACGGCTGGCTGACCTTCCAGGAATACTTCGTGCGGGAGAAGACGCAGGTCGAGGTGCGCGAAGTGGAGTATGCGGGAGCGGCCGCCGCGGCACCCTCGCCGGGACTGCTCGAGGCCATCGCGGAGGCCGATGCGGTCATCGTGTGTCCCTCCAACCCGGTGACCTCTATCGGTCCCATCCTCGCCGTTCCCGGCCTCGCAGCCGCGCTCGAGGAAACTCGGGCGCCGGTCATCGCCGTGAGCCCCATCATCGGCGGAGCGGCCGTGTCGGGACCCGCGGGAAGGCTCATGGCCATGCGCGGGTTGGAGGTCTCCGCTTTCGGCGTGGCCACCGCCTACGCGCCCTGGCTCGACACCCTCGTTCTCGACCGGGTGGACGCCGCCCTTGCGCCGCGCCTGGAGGCGACCGCCGTGCGTCCCGTCCTCGCGGACACACTCATGCGTGACCTCCCGGACGAGATCGCCCTCGCTCGTCGCGTGCTCAGCGCGCTCGCATGAGCACCGTCGTGGCCGTGCCCGTGAAGGATCTCGTGAACGCCAAGCAGCGGCTCGTGTCCTTTCTCTCGCCGCCCGAGCGGAGCGCGCTCGCCCGGGCCATGCTGCAAGACGTGCTGGAGGCGCTCGGCCGCGCCGGCCTCGGCGAAGTGCTCGTGGTGACGCGCGATCCCTCCGTGCAGGCGCTGGCCCGGCGCCACGGCGCGGCGATCCTGAGCGAGGACGCCAACCGTGGCCACACCGAGGCGGTGGCCCGTGCGCAGCAGGCTGCCCTCGCGCGCGGGGCGAGGCGCTTCCTCACGATTCCCGGCGACGTGCCCTGCACCACCGCGGAGGAGGTGACGATCCTCGCCGCCGCCCTGCCGCCGGGTCCCGGCGCCGCCTTCGTGCCGTCGCTCTCGGGCTTCGGCACCAACGCCGCGCTCCTCGAGCCTCCCGGCCTTCTCCCGCTCAAGTTCGGCGAGCCGTCATTCGACAATCACCTCCTCGCCGCGCGGGCGGCAGGCCTCAATCCGGTGGTGGTGCGTCTCCCCGGCATCGGCCTCGACATCGATGCTCCGGAAGATCTCCGCCTCCTCCTCGAGCGCGGCGTCTCGACGCGCAGCGCCCGCCTGCTGGAGGATTTCGCAGTGCCCGCGCGCCTCGCCGAGCGCACCGGAGGCTGACGGATGCCGCCGCGCTACGAAGTGATCGGCGTCGAAGGCCTGCCCGAGATCGGAGTGGGCCAGGATCTCGCCCAGCTCATCGCGGAGGCGGCGCGGGCGCAGCAGACGCCGCTCGCCGCGGGCGATCTCCTCGTGGTGAGCCAGAAGATCGTCTCCAAGACCGAGGGGCGCATCGTCCGACTCAGCGGCGTCACGCCGTCGCCCGAGACCCGGAGGCTCGCGGAGGAGATCGAGCGCGATCCTCGTCTCGTCGAGGTCATCCTGCGCGAGAGTCGTCGGATCGTGCGCAAGGACAAGGGCGTGCTCATCGTGGAGACGCGCCACGGGCTCGTGTGCGCGAACGCGGGGGTGGATCAGTCGAACGTGGACGCGGATACCGCCTGTCTCCTCCCCGAGGACTCCGACCGCTCCGCGCGGGGGCTGCGCGACGCGCTGCGCGCGCTGACCGGCCACGACCTCGGCATCATCATCGCGGACACCTTCGGACGGCCGTGGCGCGAGGGACTGACCAACGTGGCCATTGGGGTGGCAGGGCTCGAGCCCCTCAAGAGCTATCTCGGAGAGAAGGATCCCGCGGGCCACGTGCTGCAGGCGACCATCCTCGCCATCGCCGACGAGCTATCGTCGGCGGCCGAGCCCATCATGGGCAAGCTCGACCGCATCCCTGTAGTCATCATCCGCGGGCTCGACTGGCCTCGCGGAGAGAGCGGCAGTCGCTCGCTTCTGCGCGACCCGGCCCGCGATCTCTTCCGGTAGTGGCCGACTTCCTCTCGTCCACCAGGCGGCATCACCCTCGCCGGGAGATCGCCCCTCCACCCGCTCGTCTACATCGAGGCGATTCATGCACATAGGGATACTCGGAGGCACCGGCAAGGAAGGCGCCGGGCTCGCGCAGCGATGGGCCCTCGCCGGCCATCAGGTGATCATCGGCTCCCGCGACGCAGAGCGCGCCCGCACCAAGGCTGCGGAGCTCTCCGCGCTGGCCGGCGGCGCCACCATCACGGGCATGGCGAACATCGACGCAGCCACCGCAACGCCCGTGATCGTGCTCACCCTGCCCGCCTCGGGGCTGGCCGCGACTCTCGTGCCGCTCAAGGATGCCTGCCGCGGCAAGGTCGTGATCAGCACGGTGGTGCCGCTCACTTTCGGCGGCGGTCGTCTCTTCACCCCGCCGCCCCAGGGCTCCTCCGCCGAGGAGGCCCAGGAGCTCCTCGGAGCGGAGGCGCGGGTGGTGGCCGCCTTCCACCACATCGCCGCCCACGAGCTGGCGGCCACCGAGCACGACATCGAGTGCGATCTACTCCTCTGTGGCGGAGATGCCGAGGCCAAGAAGATCGTCACCGAGCTCGGCCAGAGCATGGGCCTTCGCGCCCTCGACGTGGGCGCGCTCACCAACGCGGGAGCGATCGAGGGCATCACGGCCGTGCTCGCCACCATCAACCGCCGCTACAAGCTCAAGAACTCCGGGATCAAGATCACGGGGCTGCCCGCCTAGAAAGGATCCGCCATGGCCGACGCCCCTGTCATCGTCAAGCACGAGCGGCTCGCCGACTTCATCGCCTCGGTGCTGGAGGCCATGAAGATGTCGCCGAAGAACGCCCGCGTGTCGGCCGACCTCATGGTCCGCACGGACCTGCGCGGCGTCGACTCGCACGGGATCGGCATGCTGCCGAAGTACGTGGAATGGACAGACTTGGGGTTCATCGATCCCGGCGCTGAGCCCACGGTGGAGCGGGACGACCTCGCCACGGGCCTCGTGGACGGGCAGAAGGGGCTCGGCCACCCCGCGAGCGTGATGGCGATGGAGCTGGCCATCGCCAAGGCCGCCACCTACGGCATGGGCATCGTGGCGGTGCGCAACTCGAATCACTTCGGCGCCTGCGCCAACTACTCCATGATGGCGCTCGCGCGCGGGATGATCGGCCTCGCCTTCACCAACTCGCCCTTCGTGGCCATGGCCCCCACGTTCGGGCGCAAGCCCATGATGGGCACCAATCCCATCAGCGTGGCCGCCCCGTCGGGGAAGCGCGAGCCCTACGTGCTCGACATGGCCACCACCACGGTAGCCGTGGGCAAGCTCAGCATCGCCGTGCGTTGGGACAAGCCGATTCCCGAGGGATGGGGACTCGACGAGCAGGCGCGTCCCACGAATGATCCGAAGAAGGTCCTCGCCTCGCGGCTCCTCTCCCCGCTCGGGGGCAGCCGGGAACTGGGCGGTCACAAGGGCTACGGCTTGGGCGTCCTCGTGGACATCTTGTCGGGCGTGCTGAGCGGCGCCGTCTACGGCGACGCGCTCGACCGCAAGGGCCTCCGCGCTCAGAAGCTCACCAACACCGGCCACTGCTTCGCAGCCATCGACATCAAGCGCTTCCGTCCCTTGGACGAGTTCACGGCGGACATGGACGATCTTTTGGGCACCCTCCAGGAGATGCCGACGGCGGAAGGACACGAGCGTGTGTACACGGCGGGGCAACCCGAGGCGGAGACGGAGCGTCACCGGCGGGCAGCGGGAATTCCCGTGGCGCCCGTGCTGGCCCGGCAGTGCAACGAGGTCGCGGCGCGGTTCGGAGTGCCGCCGCTCGCCTGACCCCCGATCTTCGCCCCCCGCCCCCGACGACGGACCACGCCTCGCGCTCTGAACAATCGGGCTAGGGCGGCTCAGCGGCCGAGCAGCTGCCGCAGCGCGCTCTCCACGTCGGCGAAGTCGTCGAAGAGGAGATCGGGCCCTTCCGCCTCGAGCGCTTCGCGCGTGTACTGTCCCGTGGCCACCGCCACCGCGACCGCGCCGAAATGCCGCGCGCACTCGATGTCGCGCGGGGTGTCGCCGATCACCAGCACCTGGTCGGGCGGGAAGGGTACGCCCACGAGGGCGTGCGCCCGCCGCGCGGCGAGCGAAGGGAGCTGCCGGCGGTCGTGGTGGTCCGATCCGTAGGCACCCAGACGAAAATATGGCCGGAGCCCCGTCGGCTCGAGCTTGATGCGCGCGCCCGCCTCGATATTCCCCGTGAGGAGCCCCAGGAGCACGCCGGCGTCACCGTGCAGGCGGCGGACCAGATCGGCGATACCGGGCAGGGTGATCACGTCGCGCCCGTCGCCGATCTCCGCGGCCAAACCCCGCGCATAGGCCTCGAAACAGTCGTCGATCCGCGCGCGCACGTGCTCGCGGGCGAGCCCCGCCGCCTCCAGCACGTCGAAGACGATGCGCGGGTCGGTCTGGCCGCCGAGGTTGTAGCCGTCGATGTCGCCCGCCGTCCCGTACACGTCGCGCAAGGCGGCAGTGAGGGCGCGGCGGCCCGCGCCACGCGCGAGCAGCAACGTGCCGTCGATGTCGAAGAGGACGAGGCGGCGCATGGTGATCAGCGAGAGGCAGGCAGCGCGAGCGAGCGCAGGCGCAAGACGATGGGCGGGAGACGCTCGATGACAGCGTCGACCTCGCTGGTAGTGCTCCACCGTCCCAGGGTGAAGCAGAGCGAGCCTTCCATCTCCTGGGGCGCGCATCCGATGGCCCGCAGGACGTGCGACGGCGCCCCCGTGCGTTGGGCGCACGCCGAGCCCGAGGACGCGGCGACGCCGCACAGGTCCAGATCGAGGAGGATGCTGTCGGCCTTCGCGCCGCGCAGGACCAGGCTCACGTGATGGGGCAGGCGCGCCGAGCGGGGGCCGGTGAGCCGGCAATCGGGCAAGGCGGTGAGCAGCCCCTCCACGAGGCGATCGCGCAGCCCGGCCAGGCGCGCGGGCTCGCCATGCGCCGCCTCCGCCCGCATGAGCTCCGCCGCCACTCCGAGGCCGACGACCGCGGGCAGGTTCTCGGTGCCCGATCGATAGCCGCCTTCCTGACCGCCGCCCAGGATCTGCGGCGCGATCTTGACTCCGGGCCTGACCCAGAGGGCGCCCGCGCCCGGTGGCCCGTAGAGATCGTTGCTGGACACCGTCATGAGGTCGAATCCCATGGTGCTGGCGAGGGGCATGCGCCCGAGCGCGCCCACGGCGTCCACGTGCAGCGGGATGCCTGCCGCACGCGTGAGGCGCGCGATGTCCGTCAGGGGCTGGGTCGTCCCGATCTCTCCGCAAGCCGCGGCGATCGACACCAGGGCCGTCTCCGGACGGATGGCTCGCCTCACTTCGTCCGGGTTGACCTGCCCCTCCCCATCCACGGGCAAGAAGGTGACCGCGGCTCCCGCCTTCTCGAGATCGCGGCAGGCGTTGAGCACCGAGATGTGCTCCACGGCCGAGCTGATCACGTGCCGCGCCCCCGTGGGCGCGCGCAGCACGACACCGCGGATGGCGAGATTGTTCGCCTCGGTCGCCCCCGACGTGAAGACGACGCCGGAGGCCGAGCCGCCAACCAGGCGGGCGACTTTCGCCCGCGCCGCCTCGAGCGATTCTCGGGCCTCGGACCCGAGCGAGTGGGGCGCCGAGGGATTGCCGATCCCCGCCTCGAGGAACGGCCGCATGACGGCGAGCACGCGGGGATCGACGGGGGCGAAGCCAGCATAGTCGAAATAGACCCGATCGGGAGCGGCGCCCCCCCGCTCCACGCCGCTACCGGGTCTTCCTGACGAGGAAGCGGTAGACGCCGCCCTCCCGAGCGACCTCGATCAGGTCGTGGCCGGTGCTGCGGCACCAGCTCCGCATGTCGGCGTCGGAGGCAGGATCGTCCGATAGCATGGCGAGGAGCTCGCCCACGTTCATTCCCTGGATCGCCTCGCGGGTCTTCACGATCGGGATGGGGCAGAAGAGACCGATACAGTCGATTTCCTTGTCAGGAATGAGCACTTTTGGTGCGGCCGCCATGGCCCGATACGGTATCCTAGCCGTGCGAGCGGCGTCAAGGCAGCGAGCTTCGCGGCGCGCCGCGCGGCAAGGCCCGATGGCTCAGTCGACACGCACGAGCAACGGACGACCCGAGGAGCCCACCCGGGTGGCGGGCGGCGCACGCCGCACGATCATGCTGGCGCTCTGCCTC
>Ga0081540_1001066_pt1 | contig 24391 bp, 24 predicted proteins | sample TabmetS2T1R1_FD_71024 | JGI IMG/M metagenome (GOLD analysis project Ga0081540, IMG submission 71024) | Tabebuia heterophylla rhizosphere microbial communities from the University of Puerto Rico - S2T1R1 | ecosystem: Host-associated > Plants > Roots > Rhizosphere ... | reverse complement strand
GATCCCTAGACCAGCCAAAATCGCCGCGCCCAAATCTATCGACCCTCACCTAGCCTCTCCCTCACAGGGAGAGGTGATCGCTTCTCCCTGCGAACTCATGGCCTACTTTATGTTTTCGTAGTAACCAATGAAGACAGCAGTCTTAAGACTGCTGCTCTCAATTATGCACCAGTGCTTTTACCAATCTCCCAGAGCATTCACTCCCATCGGGCCAAATCCACCGAACTGCTGAATTTCGACATTGTGTGGTCCAGCGGTCTCTAGCGTCGGCTCCAAAGACTGTCCCGCCATCTGGGCTTCTCCCATTTGGGCCATGCTTGGATGGCTCGCCGGGTGCGCCGCCGCTTGTGCCGTGAGCGACTGTTTGTAGGCGTTGAATTGCTTTTGTCTCCCGACGTAGATCTTGTCTTTCGTTCCAGTCGGATACACATAGTACAATTTCCCGTTGTACTTCACTGCCGAGACTCTGCCTTGAGTCAGCCCGGCGACCGCTTGTTGTTGTTGCGGCGTCGTGACCGTTATGACCTTAAAACCCGATTGTGCGAGCAAGGCCTCTTTCTGGGCGCTGACCGACTGACTGCTGCCAGTGGTCTCACACGCTGTCATCAGTGCTAATGCCACGATCACAGTCGCGATATTTGTTAGTATTAATAGTTTTTTCATGTTTTTGTTTCTACTAGGTTGGTTGAGTTTTTGGTTGTATGAAAAAATAGAAGCGAATTCAAAACCTTAATTGTTACCGTCGGCCCCTCCCTCCACCGCCGAATCCGCCAAAGCGGCCTCCGCCAAAGCCACCTCCACCAAAGCGATCACCTCCAAATCCGCCGCCGCCACCACCGAATCGATCACCACCGCCAAACCGGTCACCCCCAAAGCCGCCGTCGGCGCCGCGTTGAAAGTTCTGGAACCGCTGGCTCGAAAAATCGCCACGCGATCGGTTCTGAGCCTCACGGTCCAGATTGCTGGAACCACTTCCACCGCCACCACCAGATCGGTTGAAGCCTTCGCTGGAACGATCAGAGCTGCCTTCAGCAGAGCGATTGGAGCTGCTCGCTTCGGATGATGTTCGTTGCTGATACGATTCACTTCCCGTCCGTTGCTGATTATTCTCCGCGCCCTGCCAATTCGGCTGGGGTTTGTTTACCTGATTCCAACTGCCGTTATCGTACTTCTGCCAACCGTTGCCAGTATTTTTATAAACATTCCCATCGTGTTCGGCATACATATTGCCGCTGGCAGTTTTCCCCGCTGCGGAGTTTCCCCATGCAGTATTGGTTCCCGCGGCTTTACCACCCGCCGACGTTGAAGCTCCGGCTACAGTGCCATTGGCTGTGGAGTAATGGCCCGTAGTAGCGCTCTGGTTTCCTCGCGATACATACGAGCTGCCCCATTGAGCTGTTGGACTCGAACCTTGTCGCGTCTGCGCATAGGTCCCGGTGTATGGATTATACGCCTGTGCTGCGCTTCTAGTTCCATAAGGCGTGGAGACTGTACCCCCTCGAGCGTATGTGCCTGTGTAAGGGTTGTAACCAGCCCCCCAACTCGCGGACCCGTACGGGCCGTAAGCGCTTCCATGCCAGCCGTAAGCTCCCGTGTTGTAGTCGTAATAAGGAGTGCCGTAATGATAACCGTAGCCGTAATAGGCGCCGCAGTACGTCGCCGGGTACGGGTAATAGTAACCTGCGTTACAGTATGGAGGCCACCAATAGCCGCTCCCATCGGCTAGGATCGCTCCGGTCGCAGCGCCAAGAATGAAGCTGCCTAAATATCCTGCTGTGTAGTTCGATGTAACGGTGCCATCGGGATTGGCGGTTTGTGCGACGTAGGTCACGTTGTAAACCGGGGAGCTCGAAGGAATCGTATAGATCTCCTGCGGAACTGAGGTGCACGTGGTCCACGGCCCCGCTGGATTCGGAGACATAAACCACACACCCTGGAGGCAAAGATAAAAGGCGTTTCCGACCTTGATCACCTTGTCGGGAGTGTTCGTGGCGTACTCCATCGACGTTCCCTTGATTGGCTCAAACTTTGGAGTACCGGCATACTCGACCTTAGCTTTAGTCTCCGCTTCCTTTGTGTTGACCGTCATCGTGGTCGGTACTTGCGCTAACAAAACAGCGTCTTTCGCTTGCTCAGTGCCCGGAACTGTAGCGAGTATCGCCGACGCAGGACTGCTCAGTGGTATCTTGGCAAAATCTGCCGGAAGGTCAGGTGTCGCGTAAGTCCACGGTCCCTGAAGATCCATGGCACTGAACCATCGGCCCGCTGTCAAATAATAAAATTGTTGCGTCGGCTTAAACACGAACACAACGCTGCTTGTGTTCGTCGCGTACTCAAGCTGGGTACCCGGAATCTGCGCGTAGACGGGCTGGCCGTCGAACAGAATGATTTCAGCCGGCTTATCACTGTAAAAAACCTCTGGAGCGGGACCCTTGGGATTTGCAGCTGGCGGGATAAATTTTTTCAGCCCGCTCCACTGTTTGTCCTGCGGTACCTTGGACATCTCTGGCGGCAACTTTTGCGTAGCCGACCACTGACCATCTAGTTTACTGGCCGTTAGCCACCGCTGACCCACAGCGAGGTAGTAAGTGGAGGCGCTTTCGTTTAGGAACAGCGGCCACTGTGTGTTAACGACGAACTGCAAATTGGTGTTGGGGACCACAGAAAGGACCGGATCGCCATTCACGCTCAACAAAATCGATGGCCGGTAACCGACAAAAATCTTCGGCGGATCGTTGTTTAATTGCACACCTGCCGGAGGCTCCTGCTTTGGCGTAGACGAGATTAAATGAAACAAGGAAATCTGGAAGGTCGGTGGCACAAAGCTTTTGAACACTTGTTCCATCTTATCTGCCGTTGCCTTGTCCAATGACGGAAAATATGTGTTTGTGATCTGCAGATTCGAGATGGTGACAAGCTTGGCGACGTTATCCACATCCGTGGTTCCCTTCATTTCCACCACGCCTACTACTGTTTTGCCGGTCTTCGGCGTAAGCGAAACCGCCATTCGCCAGCTCAAATCCTGGAAGTTTTTCCAGTCATCAATCTGCGGTTGATAAATGATGAGGCGGTTCCCATTCTGATAGCGTTCTCGTGGCCAACTCGAATCGCCGGATTGGCCGGACGCTGTTGTTGAATTGGCCGCGCGTACTTGGAAAGGCGAACTACAGAGCGCAGCCGTTACGATCAGAAATTGGAGGAAGGATGCCTTAAGGATTTTCATGGAAAGGGAAATTGATCATGCCACAGTCGTGACGCCGTTGGCTATAAGACTTTAGGGCAATATGGAGAGGCAGAAACGTCTTCGAACCGGCGCGCTCATTTGTTCTCAAAAGGAAAAATCACCTTCCAATCATTCTTCATGCTGATGACTGTCCAGCCGTTCTTCTTCGCCTCATCATAAAGCGCCTGCGTGAACGTGCCGACCTTCGTGTCGGGTAACCCATGAGCGGGACCGTACGCATACTCGCGCTCTGCATCGTCGTGCAACACGAGCAACGAAAGCCGTGCGCCATCGCCCGCCTTGGTATATTCAAGCATCTGCTGGTCGCCAGTCGAGTTACCGAAGGCGATGTGCGGGCGGCGGCCGATCATAAGATGGATGCCTTCGGGCTTGCCGGCATCGTTGTCATTGAGCACGAGCTTCGGTTCCTTGGTTAGGAAGGGCTTACCGTCCTCGGCATAGCCATATTTGGTCCCCAGCGCCGTGCCAACGACTTGCTCGGGCGGAATACCGTACGTTTGCTCCGCGTATACGCGCACAAAGTCCTGGCCGCCGCCTGTGACGATATAGGTCTTGTAACCATTGGTCCGGAGATACTTCAGTACCTCCTGCATGGGGAGATAAGTCAGCTCTGTGTAGGGTTTCTTCCAGCGCGGATCTTTTGCTTCCGCGAGCCATTTTTTCACCTCGGCCTGAAACATTTCGACCGACATGCCGGTCAGCGTGGCAATGGCAATCTTCTCGAGGTCGGGCAATGTCAGCTTTTCCATCGCCGCGCGATCACCGTGAAGCAGTTCCAGGACGGTGTTAAATGGCGCGACGTTCGCCAGTTCTGGCTTCGCTTTGACCAGCGCCGGAACCTTCTCCAGGCAATACATCACCTGGGTATAAATCGGATGCTCGACCCACAGCGTGCCGTCCTGATCGAACGTAGCAATACGTTCTTCGGGCGGTACGAACTGAGGGCTGCCTTGGGTTGTAGTCGCCCTAACGAATTCTACAATGGCTTGTTTGGCTGGTCCGTCGTTCCAAGAAGCCAACGGATCGGCGGCCTGCGCCTTGGTCGCTGAGAGAACGACCATGCACGCGATTACAATTGTTATGAGGTTTTGTGTACGTCTGGTTTTCATTGCTTAACTTTCTTGTTTATCGGTTCGGAAACTTTCTGGAAGCCCCTTCTTTGAAATGCATTTTCATCGAGTTCAAAGAGACCGCTTATACTTCCGACGCAGACATCGAGCCGAAGAATATTTTCATCACCTTTTCTCTTCCCATCACGCGCACGAGCTCGTGCATCGTGCAATACATGGCAATAAGGACGAACAGAATGATCTGGATGGCCCAGAAATGCGGCCAGATGATTTCTGCCAGCAACTTTTGATTGCCCGCAACAAAGCCGCCAGTTTGCCGCCAAAAATCGATTAGGTGTTCCACATAATGAATGAGCGTAGCCATTAGCCAGTAGATCAGCGTCTTCCAGGCAACATTGTAGATCAGCGGTTTATTGGGAAAGCGATTGATGATCGGCACCATGTCCGCGATCAACACTGCCTTGCCGAGAATGAGGGCGGCGACGGCAATTGAAATGGAGGAGGACGGCGCGATCCCGGTTTTCTTCAGCATCAACGCGTGAACAAACGCGACGATGTGCAGGGCGACGAAAAAGAAGATCGTCGGCGGGAGAATCTTGAAGAACTCTTCTTTTAGCTTTGCCATTTTCAGGTGCTTTCCTTTCGACTGAGGACGGCCAGCGACTGTCCGGCGGACGCCCGCGCAAACATCGCCGCACAGATCGCCGGATGAATCAGCGACAGCGCAGTGATGATGGCTTGAAGTTGCTTGTGCATGTTTATTTAAGGCGATCGATTCTTACAAAATAGGCCCCAACATCGCAATGGTGTTGTTCCAAAGCCGGCGGGTGATCGACCATTGGTCCACCGTCTCGGCAGTGACGGGATGAGAGCAGGCAAGATAGGTGTCCTGACGACGGCGCATTTCGGCAGTTAAAGTCGGATCGTAGAACAGAATGTTGTTTTCGTAATTCAAATCGAAACTGCGCCGGTCCATGTTGGCGGAGCCGATCAGGGTGACTTCCCCGTCCAATGTGAGTGACTTGGTATGGAGGAGACCACCCTCGTACTCGTAGATGCGGACCCCGGCGGCGAGCAAGTCGCTGTAGTAACTGCGACTGGCCGCGCCCACGATCCATGAGTCGTTTCGCGCGGGGAAAATGACAGTGGTCGCCACGCCGCGCCGGGCACTGGCACAAAGAGCGGTCTGCATGCCTTCGTCCGGCACATAATAAGGAGTCGTGATGACCAGCTCCCGCCGGGCCGTGTACAACAGGGTTTCGAAGACTTCGGGCATGGCCGAGTTATATATCGTCGGCCCTGTGCCAATGACCTGCGCTGTCAGCCCAGGGTCGCGGGGCGGCAACGGTTGACGCAACAAAGGCGTGAGATCGTCATCCGTTTGCGCCATCCAGTCGCTCGCGAAAAGGTACTGATTCTGCCGCGCAATCGGCCCCTCAAAACGCATCGTCGCATCTACCCATGGGGCAAACTTTGCCTTGATCCGGAACTCAGGGTCTGCGCAGTTCTGACTGCCGCAATAGGTGATCCGATTATCAATCACCAGAATTTTGCGGTGATTGCGCAAGTCGATGCGCCCTCGGAATGGACGCAACAGGGGATCGCCAATGGGCAGGGCGGTAGCCACCTGAACACCAGCTGACTGCATGGCCTTCCAATGTGGAGACTCGATCATGATGCGCGACCCCAATCCGTCGGCCATCACCCGGCAGGAAACATCGCGTTTAGCCGCCCGTTTCAACGCCTCGACCATTTTGAGTCCGTTGTTATCTGGCAGCCAGATGTAAGAAATCAGATGGACATGATCCTGAGAAGCATCAATATCCGCGACCATGGACTCGATGGTCGCGTTGGAATCTGGCAGCAAGGTCGCGCAGTTGGCACCCACGGGCTCGAAGCTATTGACCGAGTACCCGAGGCGGAAGAGGTGGGCGTAAGTCTCTGGGATTTTCGGTTGCAGATTAGGCGAATCCATTCCCGGCGCCTTGGTAAGGTCAGGCATGGCGGCCAGCACTGCGTGCAGACGACTCACACGGCGGCGGCCGATACTGGTTTCACCGAGAAAAATATAAGTTATGATGCCGACCACGGGCAGAACAATAATGACAACGATCCATGCAACCCGTGAAGCCGGCTCCCGGTGCGGCCGCAAAATGACCCTCGCAATCACGCCGAGCTGGACCAGGAGAAAGACTCCTGCCCAGACTGCAGTTATCACCTGGCTTTCAGACATTCATTAACTGGGTTGATCAAAAGGATCTGATGATCGCTAAAAAAAGGCCGGCGGCCCGTGGGAGGCGCCCGAGTAGTTCGCGATCCGACTATTACCCTTCGTGGTCCTTCATTACCGCGTCGACCTTTTCCCTTACTGCCTCGAGATTAAATGATGCTGGGGCAGTTGCCGGTTTTTTTCTCATGCTATCGCTGCCTCCAATTTCCTATTGGCTGTAGCGATCATTTCTCCGGAAATAAGAAAGAAGGCGAAAGCCATTAATTGTGGATCGTCAGTCGTTCATCGTGTTATGCGCGGCTCCCAGGGAAGGGAGCTGACTCTTGTGTCGGGCAAAGCCTCGGGTCGCCAGCGCCGCAAAAATGTAAGCGCCGACAAGCGCGCCGAAGCCTTTCCAGACGTGCGTCCACTGTACATCGCCTCCAAACAACTCCGAGAGATGACCGACACTCAGGTAAACGTGGACGGCGCCGAGACCCACCGACGTGAGCGGGTGTAGCACGAAGCTGGGCAGAGGTAGCACAAAACGGAAACCCATAACCATGTCGCCTTTCATCTGGATGACTTAAACAACTCCACGCTCGCGAACGGTTCCGCCGACCAAGGCCGGAAACGGTTTAGCGTGAACTTGGTATCCTGCCCGGGTTGAACGTCAACGAGCAGATAGTTGTATTCCTCCTTTGGCGGCTGGCCTTTCCAATAAAGATCCGGTGGATAGCCCGCAGGCACCTTGATGCTCGTTCGGCCAGGGAGAATCGGGTCCTGTTCCGCGCCGCCGCCGCCCAGCAACAGATATTTCACCCCATCCACCTCGTAAAGCTCGGTCGTGTGCACGTGCCCGTTAAACACGACGATGTCCAGGTCCTTCGCGTAAGAGGCAAGAATCTTATGGGGATTCTGCGACTCGGGGATCGGGCCCATCCCGGAGCGACAGAAAGCCGGGCAATGAAAGGCGATGAAGACCCTCTTGGTACCAGCAGCCTTGGCTTCATCCAGCCATTGCTTTAACTCCTTCATTTGTGCTTCGTACGCGGGCCGCGTGGCATCCCACGCCGTGGGTGATCGATAGTCGTATTTGCCGGTCCAAAGAAAGATGAAGCGAGCGCCGTTATAATCGAACTTGTAGATGAGCCGCTTGTCCGAGACCCCGAATTTTTTCAGGTACGGAAAGGCGGTCAACAACCCTTCGACATCGGAGTCGTCCCACACTTCGTGATTGCCGACCGCGGGAAAAACGCGACCGGCCAGGCCCGCAGCGCGCATTTGATCATCTGGAGCAGGCAACTGCTTTAACACATCTTCGTACACCAGTTTCCAGTACGGATTCTCCGAGGGTTTAGCACCCTGTTTCCCCCACCAAACCATGTCACCGGTATTGAGAACGAACTTGGCTCGCCCGCTCTTGACATCGTTCACGACTCCATGAGCGACCCATTCGCCGCCGTGAAGACGGAACATAGTGCGTCGAACGCCTGGAAGCAGCTTCACATCTTCAACCGCCGCTTCGGTAACCCAGCCCTTGTCCAGTGTCATATAGGTCACTTCGCTTCGTGTCATGAACGGCATGATAACCTGCGTCAGCTCTTTAGTGGCCGGGTCGTAAATGAGTTTCACGTCCTTCTGGACGACCTCTGCCGCGACCTTTTCTGGCAATACCAGCTCAAACATATCGACCATCGCGTTAGTCGCCTCCTCCTTCTGAGTCTCCATGTATGGGAGATACATCATCGAGCGTGAGTCGCCGTACACAGCAAACGAAAAGCCGGACGCGGATGTCTTCGCTGGAGGGCTCTTTTCAGCAGCCGCAGCCCGCCCTGCGACCAACGCGAACAGAGCTATAACTATGAAAAGCACAGAACAGAGTTTCGTGGTATGCTTGGTTCGTTTCATTTTCTATCTCCTTCCTCTAAATTGGCTGGGACGCGCAATGTTGCGCAATTCGCATGTCGACGGTCAATAGGACCTTGGTCTTACAGAGGCACTGTTTCCTGACATACGTTTCATGGCTTCAAATTCCATTCCTTGAGTTTCTTCGCAGCCGTGCCGAACGGGCCGAGCTGGTAGACAGCCGCACCCGTGGGCGAGAAGGTGAATGGCGCAAACGGTTCGGCGAGCATTTGTCGAGGTAATCGCGGGGGGCGACGCCGGTGCTGACGTGTGGATTAAAGCGCTCACCGGTTTGCTCCGGAACGAAGGTGGACACGTAGCTGATGAGGAGCGCGTCGTGGGCGGGGTCGTCGTGTGAAGCGGTGAACGCGCCGATGGGCCCAGTCTCCAGCGTGAGCGGTGCTATGGCGGCAATCAATTCCTGTTGCAACGTGAGCAGTGCAGACGTCCGCCGTATGTCAATACCCGCTACGTCAAGATCCTTGCCAGGGGTGTAATAGTATTTGAAAGCCTCAAGCTGCATGCGAGCGACGTTGGCGCCGGCGAGGACCTTTTCGGCAGCGGCGTAGACCTGGTCGAGGTCCGCCGTGCGGACGAACCGTTGAAGCAGCGTGATGTGCGGACGGTGCGCCTCATCCAGGGCGAATCCCTTCGGGTAGACTTTGAGCAATCGAGCGTTGTTGGCTTCGGCATGGCGCAGCATGGTGGCGTCCGGTTCCAGCAGGATGTCAACGGCCGTGACCGGGTTTTGCTCAGCAGGGCTCGCAGTCAGAGCGACGATAAGCAGAAGGGCGATGACCAACCGGGGCATAGGCCTAACGAGACAAAGATAGGCCACCGCACGGGACAAGATAGCCCTTTAGGGCGTAAGTCATCGCCTTGCGGCATTGGCAAATCAGAATGTCTCCGCGGACAACAATTTCTTTTACTGCCCTTCGTGGTCCTTTATCTTCTCTTGGATTTCCCGTTGGATCGCTTCTAGGTTGAAAGAAGCGGGCGCCTGCATTGGCGGGTAGTTGATCGCTGTTTGGGCGAGCTTGGCTACATATTGCTGTACCATAACAAAACGCCAGAATTCCCGGGCATAGAAGTCATTCATGTAACCTCCGCCAAGATCGTTGAGACTCTGACCGTTGGTGGACGGCGTTCGCTCAAATGGGTCTTGCCGGATGTTATACATGACCGGCATATCGGTCGTGACCTTTGGTCCGGGCCAACCCGCTGGCTGTTGGTAGAACTGGAATTTGAAGTCATCCAAGCGGATCGCTCCTAAATGCGGCCCGCCGAAGTAGAACAGTTCATGACGCACAGATGGTCCCTTCCCTTCCAGCAAGTCCATCTGGATGTAACCATCCAGATGGTTCTTATAACTCCGGTCGCCAAGCTTCACACCCTTTAGCAACTGGTCCGTAATATTCGGATTTCCCGCGGCGGCGCAAAGGGTCGGAAACCAATCCAGGCCGGAAAAGATCCCGTTCTCGACGGTGCCCGGCTTGATGTGGCCGGGCCAGCGCGCGATGCAGGGCACGCGGAAGCCGCCTTCTCCGACAGTACCCTTGGTGGCCCTGAACGGCGTCATTCCGCCGTCCGGCCAGGTGAACACTTCTGCGCCGTTGTCTGTGGAGAATATAACAATCGTATTATCCGCTTCGCCCATATCGTCCAAGTGTTTCAAGAGCGCGCCGATGCTATCGTCCATCTGCGCCATCCCGGCTTCTTCAAGACCATAGTTGGTCTTACTGTTCTGCATGGACGAGTACTTCTGCGATAGAAATGTCCAGACGTGCATGCGCGTGGTATTGTGCCAGACAAAGAACGGTTTGTTATCTTTCTTGGCCTTGTCCATGAAGTCGGATGAAGCCTTGACCAGCACTTCGTCGAAGGTCGTCATATCATACTTCGCCTTTAGAAACGGCAGGTCGTGCATGTTGGCCACATTGGACATGTTCGGGAAAGGTGGGAGCGGGCCTTCATCTACGATCTTTTGCTTACCTACTTTGCCCCACCGTGGCATCACTGTGGAATCATCAGCATCCTGTGCCCAGCAATGCACCAGACTCCGTGGGCCGTACTTGTTGTAGAAGTCCTGGTCTTCGGGGAACGAGTACCAATACGGGTCAGACATCGCGTCGAGGTGGTACAGATAACCGAAGAATTCGTCGAACCCGTGCAGCGTCGGCAGGTACTTGTTTAAATCACCAAGGTGATTCTTGCCGAACTGGCCAGTAGCATAGCCCTGGGCTTTCAACGCGGTGGCGAGAGTGCATGCTTCCATGGGGATACCGACGTCGGCTCCAGCCTGACCCACGGTCGTCAGGCCCGTGCGGATGGGAAGCTCGCCGGTAATGAAATTCGCACGGCCCGCCGTGCAACTGGCTTCGGCGTAATAGTCGGTGAATAGCACGCCTTGCGAGGCGAGCTTGTCGAGGTTCGGCGTCTTGCCGGACATGATGCCGCGGTGATAAGCGCCGATGTTGAACCACCCGACGTCATCGCCCATGATGAATAGGATGTTTGGTTTCTTGTCTTGTGCCTGGCCGGTAGCGACCGCGCTGAAACATGCGGCGCTAGCAATAAGCAGCGACAAGCCGTTATGGATTACGTTTCGTTTCATTTTGGTTTTCTGTTGTTATTTTAGTTTTAATATGTTAAGGAATGTTGAAGTAGGTAAGCGTTAACGCATGAAGTTTGACCAGTCTTGCTCATCTAAATCGCCCGACCCCTAGTCCCATTCCCATCGGTCCCCAGCCCATTCCCCACCCACCCCAGGCACCCCAGTCCATGGCTGCATCCTGGTACATTTCAGCGGTCTCGAGATTCTCGTTCGCGATGTTGTTTGCGGCGCGGAGTTGTTGGTACGCCTGATACTCCTTCGGTCCACCGACATAGGCCTGGTTATGTGCCGCGTCAGGGAAAACGTAGTAGGTTCTTCCTTGCCTGTTAATCATGGCCATATGGCCGGGCGGAAGCTGTTGGAGCTTCTGTTGCTGGGCAGCGGTCTTGGGGGTGATCACCTTAAAGCCGGACGCCACCAGCATGCTCTCTTTGTTCTGAGTGCTGGCCGTTGTGGCGCAGCCGAGCGTCAACGCCAACAGAGACATGACGCTGACCATTTTGAATGAGAGTCGTAATTCTTCCATGATTCTTGCTTCCTTTTTTGATTTGCTATCGACGACCATTTGCAAGCACGCATCCCATCGATTCGCTCTTTGGACTCGTCCGAGCTAATGCCATCCAGCGCGCATTTTTGACCGCGCGCGTCCTGCCGAATAGTTGGACTTTGGTCGTACTAGGTTTTGTCCTACGGCGCTGTAGTGCAACGAGGTCCGGGCAGAAATGTCTTGCCAAAAAAATGCCGCGCGGCGCATTCTGAAATGGCGCGGACCGCAGCAACAGCCGAACTATTGAGAACTGCCCGGCATCAGGTGTTCGTCGATCCGTCTTGAGCTCGACAGAATCAAATGTCCGTCCTGATCAAAGCTAAGCTGGATGACCCAATTGTAGACCGAACCGGGCCATTTGCCATTCGGGAGAAAGGTTTTGGGGGTTGCTCCCAATGCACCGATCAGAGCCGGAATGTATGGATGGCGCCAACAGATCAAAATCATTTTTCCCTGTTGGTTCGCGCGTATGTCAGCGGCCAGGTCAGCCGACTGACTGTTGCCAAAACGCGTATCGATTTTCAATTTTGCCGCCTTCGCAAACGGTTCCAGTGTTAGACGAGGCCGGTGGCTTTTCTTAGAGTCTTTAGCTGCAAAAACTGCTTGGGGTTCTAGTCGCTTGGAATCGATGGTAAAGTTTCGGAAGTAATTCGCGTATGCTTCAGCCCGCTTTTCGCCAAGAGGCGAGATACCGTCACCGCTATTGGCGTCTTCGGCGTGACGAATAATCAGTACGACTGAATTTTTCGGCCCATCTTGTCCACACGCGACAAATACCAGCACAGACGCAAAAAAAATCGCGATGAAAAAACGCCAATGCATCAACAAGCTTCGTTGAGCGGGTAGTCGGCGCATCACGCGCTTACACCACGTCCACAGCGATTTTGGAGACGTGGTGCTTCTTCAAGCTCGATCGCACTTCTGCCTCCAGTTGCCTTGGATCCACTCCACTCGGGATATAAAGCAGGAACACCATCTGTCCCTTGTCCTCGTAAAGCGCAGAACTTTGAAGCCGACACTTGTGGGAGACGAGCAACGATTGCACCGTGCCAAAGACGGGCTTTGGATCTTCTGCATCGTCGAGCCGGATTCTGACCCGGCAGCTCGAGTGAGAATCAAGCCAGTAAACGAGCACCCAACTGAAGCCGGTAACGAATACGGCCATTGCCCACGATCCCATGCCACAGGCGAGCCCGACTACCACCACCATAATCGCCTTCCCGGTAAGTTTCGGATTATCGAGCAGGGTACGAAAACGCAATAGCGCGCCGATACCGAAGATCACAAAGGCAAGAGTTTGGCTAGTCCCGCTTAGTTCAGCGACAACCGCTCCGACCACGCCAAGGAGTATCAGCGCCTTGCGTTCCTCAAGATCGGCAAGTGGATCCATCAGCGACGAGCGTCGCGGATGCCACGCGATTGCATACGCACAGCCCACTGCCAAACTAAGGCTGAGGAAGAGCCGCAGAATGAATTCCGGCCGCCCGAACTGCTCGACGCTTTGCTGGATCGACACCCATGAATTGCCCTTGGGATCTATGCCGCCTGTGCTTCCGTGTTTAGCTAACTCTTCTGCTGGATTGGCACCGAATGCCGCCGACGACAACACAAAGGCGATAACAATCATGATGCCGATGGTGCGTAGCGCGCGTCCGAGATCACGATTAGAACAAAACAGCTGCGACGGCATTTTCTTTTTTGACGCTGGGCGTTCAAGGAGCATTATTTTCGACGTGTTCATTTTCGCTGGAGTCATCTTCCTTCGTTAGCCGTGCGCTGGTGGGCAATTTTCCGCCAGCACACTGCTATCTCGCAGAATGCTACTGCGAGAGTCACTGCCCCGACAAGATAAACTTTCCTATTTAATAGGTTGGCACCGTCTGACCCTGGTTCCTCACCAAAACCACATTCCCACTTGACCAGCCCGCGGTAAAGGAATAGGTCTGACCAGCTTTTACAGTCAGAGTCTTTCGACCCGAACCGGCACCGGTTTGATTGGGATCAACCCGGGCGGTAATGACGTGCTGGCCTGCCGGCAAATAGCCACTGTAACTTCGGCCCTCAGTAAAGCTTCCCACGTCCTTGCCATCGATCGACACGACAAGGCTCATATTGCTCCCGAAGTTTGCGACACGATTAATGAGCAAACGACCTGAATTAGGAGGCGGCGCGGTCGAAGCACCTTGCTGAGTCGTGCAGCCGACCGCGATCAGGCAAGCGCACGCCAGACTGAGAATGTTAATGATTGAACTATATTTTTTCATGCGTTGAACTCCTTCGGTTTCTATAAGCACTATGATGTGCTCTCGGCGATTCTATCTGTCTATAGGACTTTAGGGCAATACTAATCTTGAATCGTTCCTGCGGAACCCTGCTTCGAAGATCGTAAGGCGCGTGGTTCGCATGTGAGAGGGACGGTTACTTCACCAGCCCAGGCCGCAGCCGCATTACAGAAAAGTAGGCTTTCAGCGGTTTCTCCTGTCCTCCTCTCGCAGTTACTGGGGCATTACTTCGGATGGGCCTTCGATTTTTACAATGGGCGGCGGATTCCATTTGCCAGTCAGCGCATCTGACTTCGGAGCATATAACCGCATGCAAAGGTTAAAAGCACCTTTGGGAGCGGGTAGCCAGTTTGCTTCCTTGTTCGCGCCCGGGCTTTCGCTTTGGAAGTACAGGTCAAGCGAACCGTCTGCGTTGTACTTAAATGGCATCCAACTGCTCACGGCGAACCGGTTTAGAGTATTCGCGACTTGAAAACCTTCCGAATCGTAGAGCGTTATCGACCAAAACGCTTCGACTGGCGGCAGGATCGCCTTGTCGAAATGGATCGTGTATTTGTTCGCACCGTCGAGTGGCTTCCCAGCTTCATCGCCAAGGTTCATTGGGTAGATGGCATCCTCCGGCAGGTTCGCGCCTAACCCCAGCTGTGCGATCATGGCCCGCTTTAGGTAGTAATTGCCGTACACACCCATCGTATCGGTGTTCATTGACCAATAGTTCGCGACACGGGCGAGTGTCGGCAATTTCCACTTCATCAACGCTTCTGCGTCTGCCGGAGCGCTGACGAGTGCCTTTTGCACCACAGGATCCAGCTTTCCAAAGTCAAGGCTCTTTCCGGGTTCGATACCGATGCGTTCCATACGAGCCATGATTGGCTCATCGGTGATGTGCGGCGGGTGGAGCTTCAGTAACTCGGTTGCGTAGGCGAAGTATTTGTCGGCCGGCATCGTGTCTACCTGTACCTTTGGCGGAGTTTTCATGTCCACGGATGAATCAACTTTTCCGGTCACCGACTCAGAGGTTTTGCCCCACTGCGAGAGCGACGCGACTTTGTAGCCCGCCTGTATCTTGTGCACGGCGTCGTAGTCGGGCGGGCCGTCTGTCTTGGTGCGGCCGATAATCCATACATAAGGAGTGGGCGCCTTGATCTCCGCCATGCCGTCGGGAACCGTGCCTGTCCAACCCGGAGGGGTCAGTAGGAAATTCGCCGCCTTAGTTCCAGTTGTGCGCCAGCCGGGTGACGCGAACACATCCGTCCACATATCGAGCATTGGGAACAGGTAATAGCGGCCACCCGTATCCGGCACGGACACGACCATGGGTTCCTTCGTTAGGTCAAGCCAGGCACTGGAATATAATGTGTCGAAGTTCGGGCGGACGACCTCTCGCATGTCCGCCGTCGGGTATCCAGGAATATTCGCGAAAGAATTCATCGGCGCATGGATTCCCTCGACATGGTCCGTGTTCGTGAGCTGCTTCCGGGTGATGTCCATCGTTATGAGCGGATAAAAGTAAACGTAAGCTTCCACGCCGATGGCGTGCGCTTCCTCGGAAGAAATGGGTTTACCGTAGGCAGCTAGATTAGCCTGAAGCGACGCTGTGGCGATCAGGACAGAGATAATGGCTCGTGTTAATAGTGAAAACTTTGTTCGATTCATGACGTTCGTTAATCAAATTCCAGTCTCTAGTCAAACTACTCAGCAGTACTGGTTAAGAATTCCGGATGTTAAGCCAATGGCCGTTGTTCAGCTCGCTTTTCTAGTCATTTATTCGAGCTACAGCTTCGGCCTTGGCTTTCTGGTCCTCAGCCATCATTTGGTTTGGCCCGAGCTTAATAGTCAGCTTATCGAGCTTTCCAGTAAAACGGAACGGCGGCTTGTAATCTTTGTCCTCCACCCCGGTGCGAGTATCTACTCCGACATCGAAAGACTCATCAATTGTCATGAGGGCCGGGATGGTGTGCGGGATCGTCTTGCTGGCGACTTCCTTGCCGTCCACCGACAAAACTCCTGTGCCACCCTTGCCCATGCCAGGACCGTCGTATTTGAAATCAAACAAAATGCTGTGTTTACCCGGCGTTAGAGGCTGTGAGCCTTCCCAGCGGAACTTTTCCAGAGCTAGCAGGTTATAGGTAAACACAGGTTTGCCCTTAACCAGGTAAAGGCCATAGCCGCCGAAGCGGCCTCCGAGCGTGTTGAGCATTCCCTCTGCGCCACCCGCGGGGATTTCCACCTCGGCGGTGATGGAGAAGGACTTGGTAAGCAAGCTGGGGGCATTGCCATCCGGCAGGCCAGACATTTCACCTGAATAGGTAAACTCGGTCCGCCCGGCGACCGCACTTGGCCGCGGAGCGAGGATCCGCTCCAAAATCGAATTGTCCAGCGGCAACACCTGGTATTTCTTAGCTTCGTCCATGAAAAGCCCCTGCAACTCTTTGAGCTTATTGGCATTCTTCGCGGCGAGGTCGTTGTTCTGGGAGAAGTCGTCGGCGATGTTATAGAGCTCCCATTTATACCCGGTGAGCACATCAGGCATTTTGACCGTGCCCATGAGCCACGGCGGTTGCGGAGGAACAGTGGTGGCGATCCAGCCATCGTGATAGAGGGCGCGGTTACCGAACATTTCGAAATATTGGGTATCGCGCTTCGACGGGGCGTTCGCATTCGCGTTGTCAAAGGTGTAAGCCATGCTGATGCCTTCGATCGGTTTCTGGGCAATGCCGTTCACCGTCGCCGGCGGCTGGATGCCAGCGACTTCCAGTATTGTCGGCACGATATCGATGATGTGGTGGAACTGCGACCGGATGCCGCCCAAATCCTTGATGTGACCGGGCCAGGAGATGGCCATGCCCTGCCGGGTGCCACCGAAGTATGAGGCGATCTGCTTGGTCCATTTGAACGGAGTGTCGAAAGCCCACGACCACGCCACTGACATGTGCGGGGTTGTCAGATCCGAACCGAGGACATCGTAGAACTTCAACTGGGCATCAACGGGCATGTCGATACCTTGAATCGCGGCGAGATCGAACGTCGTCCCAATGGCCGAGCCTTCGGCGCTAGTCCCATTGTCCCCGCTGATATAGATGATCAGCGTGTTATCGAGTTTGCCCAGATCTTCCACGGCCTGAATCACCCGGCCAATCTCATGGTCGGTGTAGGCGGCATAGGCGCCGAATATTTCCGCCTGGTGGGCGTACACCTTCTTCTGAGTGGGATTGAGCGTGTCCCACTTCGGCAAGAGGTCCGGCCAGGGAGTGAGCTCGGTATTTGGCGGAATGACACCAAGCTTCTTCTGGTTGGCAAAGATTTGATCGCGCAATTCGTTCCAGCCCATGTCGAATTTACCTTTCATCTTGGCGATCCACTCCGGAGTTGGGTGATGCGGCGCGTGCGTACCGCCTGGAACGTAGTAGAGGAAAAAAGGCTTCTCCGGTGCGGCGGCATTTAATTCCGTCAAATATCTAATTGCTTCGTCGGCCATATCGGTGATGAGGTTATAGCCGGGCTTCCCGATCCAGGGGAAGATCGCGGTATGATCGCGAAAGAGAAAGGGTGTCCACTGATTGGTTTCGCCGCCCATGAATCCGTAGAAGTAATCGAACCCCATCCCGCTAGGCCACTGATCGAAGGGTCCAGCCAAACTGTAGAGGTAAGTAGGCGTGTTATGGTTCTTGCCGAACCAGGAAGTGGCATAGCCGTTTTCCTTCAGGATCTCGCCGATGGTGGCTTTGTCCTTTGTAATTATGCTGTCATAGCCCGGGTAGCCGGTGGCCTGCTCGGAGATTACACCAAAACCCGAAGAGTGATGGTTGCGGCCGGTGATCAAAGCCGCACGCGTGGGGGAGCAAAGCGCGGTTGAGTGGAACTGCGTGTAGCGCAAGCCTGTCTTCGCGATCCGATCCAGGGCAGGCGTCGGGATCACGCCGCCGAAAGTGCTACAGAGGCCATAGCCCTGGTCATCTGTCATGATGAGAAGGATGTTGGGCGCGCCCTTGGGTGGCACGACCGTGGGCGGCCACCATGGTTTCGAATCAGTGGCAGTATCTTTGATCACGCCGCCAAATTTCGGATCAGGCGGCGGGAGTTGCTTTCCGTCAATGGTTGTCGTTGCGCCGGGTGAACCGAACGTGCCAGTGGTTTGTATTTGTGCTTTTGCGAAAGGCGCAACCGTCAGGACGGCGCCAGCGAGCATTCCGCTAAGGACGATCTGTCTTGCTGATTTCATAGGTATTAATCCAGGTTGTTATCGCTCATCTACTCATTTGAGTGAACGTAATTTTGTCGTGCCTCTGGCGATTTGCCTATTGGACTTTAGGGTAACGCCATACGGTGTTTCGCCGTGCCCAGGGTGAGCCAGAGTGGTCGGCAGGCTGCAAGTGTTTCACAGTCTGTTGAACTCTTATCACTTGGTTCCATTTTTCCTGCCAGCGGCTGTTGCAGATATTCTGGGAGACGATGACGCAGCAGTACTAAGACTGGTAGCCTGAAGTTTTTCAACAAAGAAGGCTTTTAGGTTTTTGAATTCTGACGCGCGGGAGCTGTCTGGAAGAACTCTGGCGCCGGACGCATCCACTGCGATCGTTCGGCGAAGAGTTCCTGATCTGTCCGTAAGCCAGGCGGTGCCTACGGAATAAATTTTCATCTTGTCTGCTATTGTTTTGAGCGCAGAAAGCACGATGCCCTCTTGCTTTGGGTCGATGCTCACTGCAAGTGCGAGACTAATTCCGTCCGAGGTACGATACGACTTTAGTTTCACTGGAAGACGATCACTGCCAACGCCGAGTATGGCCGCTAGCTCCGGGGCTATCGATTCTGCAGCGCCTTGAGACAGCACCCATTCTTCCACTTTGGAAAGTTCGGCCTGGCCAGAATAAGAAGGTGTTGGAGCAAGACTCTGAGCTAACAAGGCGACGGGAATGAGCGCCGCAACCACGAACAGTAATTCCCTGTGGTGCCAAACCCACGCGAGAAGCAGCGTCAAAACTGCACGCAACACAACTGCCGGCCACAAAAGCGCGAGTTGGGCCGCTTCCTCTCTTAGTTGGTTAAGTTGACCTCAAATGCCTGCGCTCCCAGGGAAGAGGCCAGGCCTTCGGTTTGGCCGGCAAGATACATGGTCACACCATTCTGGTTGGTCAGCTTGGCATGCATCTTCCCCTCGATAAGGGTCAGCCCGCGGGCGATGCCATGGTAAGTTCCCGAAAACTGGGAGAGGTTATTCAGGTTATAGACTTTGCCGGTGGCAGAGACCTTTTGAGCGCCCGAGCCGCCAACGCCCGCGCCAGAGATGGTGAAACGGTGCCGCCCGCCTTGGAAATAGAGAGTACCTTTTCCGGCTTCAGCCTGAGCGTAATAGGCAGCCGACCACTCCTGAATTTTGACGGTGGCTGAGGGTGGCGTACTCGGGGCCTGAGTCATTGATGCGCATCCGGCAATGAGAAGTATTGTGATGCCGGTAAAGGCGGAATTGATGAAGTTGGTTTTCATAGCTTCGAAGTTTTTGGTTGGTTTTATAGAATTCGATTTTCTCAGTTAAGTTGCCAATTTTGGCAGGCCGACGAGGAAGTGCCTATAGGACTTTAGGCCAATGCTGATGAATTAAGCGTGTCCTGCGATTCGGCTTGACTTGTTCCAAGTCATGAGCACCATGTCGCCTCGAAATCAGAAAAAACGAAAAAATGAAAAACCGAATCTATCTTTTAACCGCCGTTTTGTGCTCCGCTGCAGTCGTATTGCTAGCATCCACGTCCCACGCTCAAAAGGCAGGTGGAATTTCAAAGGTCGAGGCAATATCGCAGCAACTGGATCTTACGCCGCAGCAAAAGCTTAAAGTTCTACCCATTCTTCGAGAGGAAGCACCGAAAGTGGAAGCGATCAAGAACGACAACTCGCTTTCGAAGATTCAGAAAGTTCAACGGCTCAGAGCCATTCATCAGCAGACTGATCCTCAGATGAAGGCTATTCTCTCCCAGGAACAATACCAAAAGCTACAGAAAATTCGGCAACAAACGATCAGGGAAGCCACTCAGACGTACGGCAGATAAGACATCAAGCCCAAACTGCTTCAATCAATTCTATTTGGCGATCGCCGTAGTTACATCAACGGCTTGCGTCAATACAGGCCTGGGCCCGCCATTGGACCAAAGGATCCAATGCCTGCGTCCCAACCGCCCCAGACACTCCATTCCATAGCCGTGTCCCGGTACATCTCATCGGTCTCCAAACTTTCCTTCGCAAGCCTGTTATCGGTACGCAGCTGTTGATATTGCCGATACTGCTTGGGTCCACCTACGTAGGCCAGGTTGTGCGCGGGATCCGGGAAAATGTAATAGGTTTTCCCGGCTTTCTGGATCATGGTGACTTTGCCCGGCGGAAGGTTTTGAAGCTTTTGTTTCTGCGCCGCCGTCTTGGGTGTGATCGTCTTAAAGCCGGAGGCCGCCAGCAGGCTCTCCCTCTTCTGCGTGCTCATTTGCGTAGTGGCGCAGCCGACACTCAACACGGCGCATGCACCCGCGATACTAGTTAGCAAGCTGCTTCTTAGTCGTTTCATTTCTTTGATCTAGTTCTTGGTACTGATTTGAGCGTGATTTCGTTACTCCAATTCTATTTAGAAATTCAACCCGGCCTGGATCAACGGGCCGCTCATTTCAAGCTCATCAGTGAAGCCGCTATTTCTGTAATCGTACTTCAAGTAACGCCATCCGGTCTGCAGCCACAGGTTGCGAGTCAATTGAAACTCGAGCCCGCCGGCTACTAGGTAGCTCCAATCGGAGCTATCCACTGATTCTCGCACGATGGTTCGTCCCCGTCTGTGCAGTTCAAAGGCGGAATCAGCGTTGGCATTAAATCCACCAACATCACCTCCCGCGTACAGCGAAATGGCTTTCCAAATTCTCCATTTTCCACGCAGACCGATCACCGGATCGACCCAGCTGGTCGAATCTGAAAAGTCCAAACGGTTGCGGATTCCCAGGAACTCGCGAAGCCTTGTCAGGCGCGCATCACCGTTATCGAAAATACTTAAATCCCCCAGCAAATAGGTCCACCGCCCCCCGGCGTATAGAGAAAGAAAGCCTTTATCGCAATTGATCACTCGATAACCAAGGTACCATTGTGCAAGTGCGTTCTTGATATGCACATTGGCATCGGTAAAAAGTAGCCCGGGCAGCGTCGCGGAGGTACCCACCTCGATGTATTGACCGGCGACGTAGAAGTCCCACCGGCCATAGCGCGCTTCAATCGACAGCGCGACAGGGAAATGCGTGAGATGACGGAGCAACTGGTCGAACTTGACGTCAACGCTGTCGACAACACCTTTGACTCCGGTTTCGCCGGACAAACCCGACAGCCAACCGGGCGCACCGACTCGGACTTCCCATAACGGCGGCGTCTCGCACCACGACTTTGGTGCAGGCGCTATTTCCTTCGAATAATCTTTTTCGTCAGTGTACTGCTCCGGTCCGGCGAAAAGAATTGGCGTCGAAACGACGATTGTCGTGACAACCACTCCTGTAAGAAAAAGCAACTTTGTTTTCACGAAGACGATCTTATGCTCTTTGGTGCGTAAAATCCGAGAGAAATTAATTCTCTAGATCACGCGAGCGCTATCCTTTTGTATCTCCTGTGATTCGTCTATAGGACTTTGGTGCTATAGCAGCAAGTCCTGACGATAGAAACAAAAAAGTCGGCCTCCCGATGAAAGGAGGCCGACTTGACTTAACCAATCCGATAAATTCTCCGTTAGTTTAGAAATGCAGCCGCACACCCGCGCCCACTAAATGCTGTCTCAAAACGCGATCTTGATTCGTGTCGATCTGGGTGCTGGTATAATTCAGAAACTTGTATTCAATAAAAGTGCTGAACTTCGGGGTCCAATAGTAGTCTGAGCCAGCAACTATCTGCCATGCCAAGTCCGCATGACTTTGCCCCCCGCCAGTGTTGATTGGGACTCTTCCAGTTACGGGATCTACGACCTCGGTCCCCGCAGATTCAGCATAGTAAACACCGACTCCAGCACCGGCATACGGCTGGAATCTTTGGTTTCCAGGTGCGAACCGCGCGATGAAGTTGAACATGAACGCGCCTGTATTGATCCAGGTAGTCACGTTGCGCTGTGCTAAAACTACATTATCGATATCCCGCAGCGTGAAGTTAGCGCCACCGCGAAAGCCATTGTAAAAGAAATCGCCTTCAACTGTGGGACGAAACACGCCCGTGCCAAAGACGTAACCGAGCTTGACGCCACCGAAAAAGCCGACGTCATTTTTTGGGTTAACTTCGAGACTGTCTCCGAAGAAAGGCGAATTCGGATTATCATCCGTAAACGTCCGGGTGCCTCCGCGGTTTTGATAAACATTCGCTCCAAGATCGATCGCCCCGTAAAAACCGAGCCCATACATTGGTGGCGGTGGCGGAGCAACCTGTTTGTACGCGACGGACTCTCCCGCTTGCATCGAAACGGTGAGAGCTCCTATCAGGAGGAGTGCTGCTAAAGTGGAAGTCTTTTTCATAAGCAATTCATTGTATAGGTGATGAATCCTGGTTTGGTCAATTGATTTCTCTGGTTTATCTTTGATCGGCAGCCTTCATTCGGCGATGGCGGTTTTCTCGTCTATAGGACCTTGGTCGTACTCCGAAAGGGCGTGTTCATGACTAGTCAACGACGCTCTCACTGTCGTTTTCTCGACCATTGCTTCAACGTCATCCAGATTAACAGATGCATGACCGGTGAACTCAAACCAGCGGTCGTCCACCCGGACACTTTCATTTTTATCATTCGCGACGTCTGGGGTTAGGAGATTGGTGGTCTCCGTTTCTGCAGGTTGGACAGCCGTGTGTCGGCGAATCGGTTTTCTCGGCCGATAATCCCACCCTGATGTGATTTGGGGCGCGATTTCCTTCATGGGTGTATTTTGCACTCGTTCAACCTGGTTCCAGTTACGGAACGCGCGTATCACTCTAGCCAGGAAGGCGCCTGAACTGAATTTTGGCAGGTAGGTTTTCATTCTGTGCCGGCGAGGGCAAGCCGTACGGCAGTCAACAGATCTTCGTCGCCAAATGGTTTCGTGAGAAATGCCGATGCGCCTGCATTCAAAGCAGTGGAACGAACCCGCGGATCAGGATTTCCGGTAAAGATGATGACGCGCGTGGAAGGCGAAATCCTGCCAAGCCGCGATTGAACTTCCAGACCGCTCATCTGCGGCATACAAACATCAACCAAGGCAACTGCGGGACGATGAATCAGCGCGTATCGGAGGAATTCCTCAGGGTCGCTGAACGTTTCCGACTGCAAGCCAGCTGACGAGAGAAGCCGGCCCAGCGCTCTAAGCACGGAACGATCATCGTCCAGCAAGCAAACAACAAACGCGTGCACTTTGTTCAACACCTAAATCTAACCCTGACAGCAGGTAGAAGACTATGGGACTTTGGTCTTAGGCCTTGCCGGTGCACTGAGGGATGTTTTCTGTACTAAACGGACAAGCTCAGCTACCGAACTAACACCCAGCTTTTGCATCACTCGTCCACGGTGGACTTTTACCGTCTTCTCTGCCGTGCCTAGCTCTCCAGCGATCTGCTTGTTCAACATGCCAGAGACAACCAGCTCCATGACTTCGAACTCGCGTGGGGTCAGTAAATCAAGAAGACGTCGAGCCTCAGTCTTTCTAACGCTGCGCCGTCGCTGCTCGATCGATCGCGTCAGGGCCTTTTGGACGGATTGCAGCAACTCTTCATCCTCCAGCAGGCAAATAACAAAAGCATTCGACTTCTTCAACGCCCAAGCCTACTACTGACGGTCGGCGCAAAGCTATGGGACTTTGGTCTTAGAGACTTCAGGTTCCAGCTTTGAGGACGGAGTGAGGCATGCCCTCTGAACCAAATGGACGAGCTCAGCCACCGACGCAACACCAAGCTTTTGCATCATCCGACCACGGTGGACCTTCACAGTCTTCTCCGCCGTGCCTAAGTCTCCAGCGATCTGCTTGTTTAACATGCCAGTAATCACCAGCTCCATAACTTCGAATTCGCGTGGCGTCAGCAGATCGAGTAGACGCCGAGCCTCGGTTCTTTCAGTACTGCGTCGTCGCTGCTCGGCAGATCGAGCCAGGGCCTTCTGAACGCATTGCAGCAACTCGTCATCGTCAAACGGCTTCCTGAGAAAGTCGACTGCGCCCGCTTTCATCGCCTGGGCGCACATGGGAATGTTCCCATGACCTGTAATGAAAACCAGTTGTTCCTCGCGATGCTGTTGGAGAAGCGTTTCCTGAAAATCCATTCCGTTTAGAACCGGCATCTGCACGTCTACGATGACACACGACGGTCCGCTGTGCGCCGGGCGCGCAAGAAAATCGCCGGCTGATTCAAACATTTCCTGCTTATAACCTGCGGAGCGAAGCAATCGGGCCAGACCTTTCCGCACCGAGGGATCATCGTCAATCGCAAACACCACGCTGTTTAGAGGGGCCATCATGGATGTGCGGAGGCCGCGTCTACGGGAGTTACAGGAAGAGTAAACTGGAACC
>Ga0081540_1001065_pt1 | contig 24422 bp, 19 predicted proteins | sample TabmetS2T1R1_FD_71024 | JGI IMG/M metagenome (GOLD analysis project Ga0081540, IMG submission 71024) | Tabebuia heterophylla rhizosphere microbial communities from the University of Puerto Rico - S2T1R1 | ecosystem: Host-associated > Plants > Roots > Rhizosphere ... | reverse complement strand
GGGACCGGACGCCGCGCGAGGGCACGCAGCCGCACCCAGGCGAGGACGAAATAGAGGACCGCCAGTCCGCCGAGAAAGATAAACGGCTCGGCAGAGTCATGCACCGGGACGCCGCGCGCCGCCTGATCGAACAGCAGCTGAACGTACCAGCGCAGCGGCAGCAGCGTGCCCCAGCCGCGCGCAAAGCCGTTCATCGCCAGCACCGGAAAGCCGACGCCAGCGAAGCCGAAAGCCGGCGAGCAGATGATGCCCGTGAGCGTCAGGCCAAAGGCGAGGTTCTTCACGAGAAGCTGGAGGAGCGCGCCCAGCGAGAGGTAACCAATGATCAGCAGGCAGGCGGCCGCTCCCATCATCGCGGGGTCGCCACGGAAGGGTATCTCGAAGAAGCCGTTGATGATCGCCAGTACGACGACCATGATGATGAGGAAGATGAAGAAATAGGGTGCGAGCTTGCCGACGAGCGCGGTGATCGGGCTGCCGCCTGCTGTCGCCAGCCACTCGCGCACGCTGCGCGAGCCGAATTCGGAGCCGACGGCATAGCCGCCGGAGATCGCGACGACGATGTGGAGCACCGTCGGCAGGATCGCCCTCAGCAGGAATTGCGCGTAGTTCAGAGCTGGATTGGTGAGCACGTATTGCTCCACCACCAGCGGGCCGGGCGTGAAGTTCGAGCTTTTCGCTCCAGCCGGCAGGTCGGCGACCGCTGCCGAAACCGCCGCCTGCAACGCGCCGGAGGCAACGTTGCCCGGCGTGAAGAACTGCTTGTTGAAGAAGATGACGAGCTGCGGCCGCTTCCCGTCGGTGATGTCTCGCTCCAGGTTTTGCGGAATGTAGACCGCTGCGATGGCCCTGCCGGAGCGGACCGAGTGCATGGCGCCGTTGAGGTCGGACGAACGCTCCGCGACCGTCACGCCGGGCGCCGAGCTGATCGCCTGGACAAAATTCTCCGAGGTCTTCGTCCGGTCCTGGTCGACGACGTCGACCCTGAGGTCGCGGATCACCGCATTGCTGAAGGTGGCGGCGAGCAGCGCAAAGGCGATCACCGGAATGCCGACGGTGAGCAGCAGCGCCAGGCCGCGCTTCTTGACGAAGTTGCGGGTCTCCTTCTCGTCGTAGGCGTCGTTCACGGCCTGGATCAGCGCGCTGGTCCCTCCCGAGGCGCTCCACAAGGCGAGCAGGAGGCTGACGACCACACCGATGCTCAGCCCGCTCTTCGACGCGGCCGCCAGACTCGTGAGCTGGTCCGACAGCAGTTGCCTGGCCGACTGCGGCAGGGTCGAGGAGAGGCTGTTGACCTGGTTCGCCACCTCGCTCGGAGTCGAGACCAGGCCGTAGATCAGCATCGCGGCGATGAGCGTCGGCACCAGCGCGAGGAAGGCGTAGAAGGCCACCCCGGCGGCGATCAGGCTCATCTGGTCGGTGCTGAACTCCTTGACCCCACGGCGGACGACCTGCCACCACCCCTTGGCGGGCACCTGCGTGGGCGTACGGGCGCCGGCGCCCGGGTACTCGCGTTCGAGGCCCTGAACGTCGACGTCTTCGCGCCCTGCGCGCCGATCACGCTCGGTCCCCGTGTCACTCGCTCTGGCCACGGACGAGGCTTACCCGGAAGCTCGGCCCGCATGCAGGGTCGCCGCCTGCTCCCCTGCTCGACGCTTGAAAGCTTCACCTCGTGACGTACGGTCCGGGACACGCGGGACGAAAGCGCTCAACAGTTCACCGATAGTGATGACGCTTTGCATCGGCGCGACGGTGTGGCACGCTCGTCCACGCACCGGCGCCGAGAGCGCCGGTGCACCACGTTTGGCGCCGGATCGCCCGGTGATCGGGCACGGTCGGCGGCTGTGCCAGACGGCATGATCAGGCCGCGGCCTCGCCGAGGAAGACCTCCCACGAAGGGTCACGCTGATCGGCTCCGCGGACGACCCAGGCGGCACCGCGCGGCGCGTACGGGCGCATCCGCAGCGACCAGCCCTTCTCCTCCGGCGTCCGGTCGCCCTTGGCGTTGTTGCAGCGCACGCAGCAGGCCACCAGGTTCTCCCAGGCGTCGTCCCCGCCTCGGCTGCGGGGCAGCACATGGTCAACCGTCGTGGCGTGGCCGGCGCAGTAGGCGCAGCGGTGACCGTCGCGCCGCAGCACGCCGCGCCGGCTGACGGGCACGGAGCGCCCGTGCGGGGCGCGCACGTACCGCGCCAGCAGGATGACCGAAGGGCGAGGCAGGGTGATCGTGCCGCCGACGACGGGGGCGCCACCGTCCGCGATGATCGTGGCCTTGCCGGCGAGGACGAGCACGAGGGCCCTGCGGAACGAGACGACGGCGAGCGGTTCGTACCCGGCGTTGAGCACCAGCGTGCGCACGGGCAGTCACCCCCTTTCGTTCGGGACGCGCGCCTGGCTGGCGGCGTCACGACCTGCCGCGGGAGCAGCTCCCCACGACTCCTGCGGGCGGCGGAGACGCACCCCGACCCCTCTCATGAGTTCCGGCCCCCTGCAGGGCCGGAACGAGACAGAGAACGAGGACAGGACGACCGAAGGCGCCGCCCCCCCGGGGGGACGACGCCTTCACGGCAGTGCGCAGCGGTACGGGGTGGAACCGCACAGGCATGTGCGACCGCCCTACTTCGTACCGCGTCGCGCACGAGCCCTCCTGACGGGTGCGTCGAACCGTCGCTGAGAGCAGAGTAAGGATCGAGGCGGGCAAAGGCACTACCTTGGCCACCGCGATTCGCCGATTATCACCCCTTGTGAGCGGGCCGCTCGCCTGCCAGGAACGGCTCCGCCGCCGGGAGGAGCCGTCAGCCGGGGCGACCGAAGGCGACGTTGGCGGAGTAGATGTCCTGCACGCGCACGACGGTCCCGGTGTGCGGCGCCGCGATCATGCGGTTGCCGCCGAGGAAGATCCCGACGTGGTAGGCCGATCCACCGCTGAGGTAGAAGACCAGGTCGCCCGGTTGCGCCTGGGACCGTGCGATCCGCGGGACGGTGCGGTACTGCCCGTCGGCGCTGCGCGCCAAGGAGATCCCGACCTGGGCGAAGACGTACGAGGTGAAGCCCGAGCAGTCGAACCCCCGTGGCGACGCCCCGCCGTACACGTACGGCACGCCGAGGTACCGCATCGCGATCGCGACGATCGTCGAACCCTTCCCGCTGCTGAGCACGGGGGCGGAGGCCGTCGCCGAAGGGGACGAGATCGCGTGTCGCGCGCTGGAGGCCGTCCGGGCGGCGGCGGCGGAGCGTGCGGACAGGTACGCCGTGCGCGCGAGGGAGCGGGAGATCGTGTCGACGGCACGCGTCGCGGACGCCGGCGTCGCGCCGGCCGCGTTCCGGGCCGGCAGCGCGGTGAACGCGCTGCGCTCGAACGTCACCCGCGCCTTAGGAGGTGCCGCGACGGTCGCCGAGGCGAGCGTGTCGGCGCCGGCGGCGAGCGCCGGCGACGAGGCCGTCTCGGCGAGCAACGGCACCGACGCCGTCTGCGGCGCGGAGCCGCCCGAGACCTGGGCAGGGGCGCCACCGGGGAGTCCGACGCCGGCGACGAGACCCGAGGAGACAGCGATCACCATGCCGCCTCGGCCGAGGACCGCGGCGTGGTCACCCACGGCGTTCGACACGGCCGACGAGATCGAGGTGCTGATGCCCCCGAGGGGCGTCGAGGGTGGCAGATCGGCACGATGACGTGCCGTAGCACGTTCGGTCACGACAGACCTCTCCGTACGCCTACGAGGTGAGCTGTCGGGTTCGGGTGGGAGAAGTCACCCGGCCGGCCGGAGCTGCGACGTGCGTCGCCGTCCGGACCGGCTTCACCCCGAGGAACCGGCCGGCCCACTGATCCAGCGAGACCGGTATCGGAACCGAAGGTGGGTCCCCCGCCTCTGCCATGCGGTGTCGTCCGGCTCCGGGACGGTGGCAGAGCTCGGCGTCCGTCCGGAGGCTCCCCGGAGGGAGGGAGCGCGCCAGAAGCTACCCGAACGGAGGAGGAGATGTCACATCTGGGTCACGACACGCCGATCGTTCGGTTCCGCGGGATCGACCGAACCGGTCTCGAGAACGTCCACGAAGACGTGCAGGGCGGCGGCCGCGGGCACGACCGCGTCGCCCATCGCGGTGGTCACCCGGACGTCGGCACCGGTCCGCTGGGCCCGCACGGGCAGTCCCGGCCGGACGCCGAGCAGAGACAGCCGCCCCATCAGGTCGAGGTCGGTCTGCAGCGGCTCGCCGAGCCGTCGCACCAGCAGCTCCCGTGACGAACCGTCCGCCAGCGCGTCGGGCAGGGGGACGACTCCGACCCGGGATCCGGCGGCGTCCGGCCCACCGAGCTCCGCCAGGCCGGGGATCGGGTTGCCGTAGGGGGACTCGCGGGGGTCGGTCAGCATCCCGAGGAGCTTGCGCTCGACCCGGTCGCTCATGACGTGCTCCCAGCGGCAGGCCTCGTCGTGGACGTACTCCCACTCCAGCCCGATGACGTCGAGCAGCAGGCGCTCGGCGAGCCGGTGCTTGCGCATGACCCGGGTCGCCTTCTGCCGGCCGAGCGGCGTCAGCTCCAGGTGTCGATCGCCCGAGACGGACAGCAGGCCGTCGCGCTCCATCCTCGCCACGGTCTGGGACACCGTCGGCCCGGACTGCGCGAGCCGTTCGGCGATCCTGGCTCGCAGCGGGACGATGCCGTCCTCCTCCAGCTCGAAGATCGTCCGCAGGTACATCTCGGTCGTGTCGATCAGGTCGCTCACGCGAGCCGGCCTCCATCCCTGCCGTCCGCCCCGACCGTCGCGGGGCGGCTGCGGCCCGGAACCCATTGTCCGCCCCCACCGCGTCCTGCAGGTACAGGACCCGGCCGTGAGCCGGGGAGGCGACTGTCGGGGCCGGCCAGTACGGTCCCAGACGTGGCGACGGTCGGCGAAGGACCGGCGACGAGCGCGGGCGGCGCGCTCGTCGTTCCGCGACGATTCCGCGGGCCGGCGACGTCGGGCAACGGCGGGTGGACCGCCGGTGCTCTGGCCACCTACGTGACAGGAAACGGCCAGGCGCCGCAACCACCGGTCCGGGTCCGGCTGTCCGCGCCACCTCCGCTGGAGACTCCCCTCCAGGTCGACGTGGCGGCGGATGCGGGCCGGGCGCTCCTGAACGGGCTTGTCGTCCTCGAGGCGACCAGGCTGGAGGCGGACGAGGCGAGACGAGCGCTGGTGACGGTCCCTCCGGTGCCGGCTGCGACGGCGACGGAGGCCGGGGCGAGGTACCGCGGGCAGCGCGATCACCCCTTCCCCGAGTGCTTCGCGTGCGGTGTCGCACGGCCCCCCGGCGACGGCCTGCGGCTGCGGCCGGGGCCCGTCGACGACGGCGTCGCCGCCGCCTGGCGGCCCGACCCGAGCGTCGCCGACGAGAGCGGACTGGTGTCGGTTCCCGTGCTCTGGGCTGCGCTCGACTGTCCCGGCGGCTGGGCCGTCGACCTCACGGGGCGTCCGATGGTGCTCGGCACGATGACGGCCCGGATCGACGAGCGGCCCGAGAAGGGGGAACCTCTCGTCGTGACCGGTCGTGCTCTCGACGTGTCCGAGCGGAAGGCGGTGACCGCCACCACGCTGTACCGCGCGTCCGGCGACGTGCTGGCGGTCGCGGCACACGTCTGGGTGGTGGTGAACCCGTCGACCTTCGGCGCCGGCGCGGGGCAGTGATGCGGGCCGCCGCACTGATCGTGTCGGCCCTGGTGGTCGGAGTGACCGCGTGCACGCCCTCGGGTCCGGACGCGACCTCGTCGTCGCCATCGGGCCAGGCATCGGCGCCGGCCACGGCAGCGGCGTCGACGGCACGGGGCGGGCTGGTGGCTTCGTGGCTCGCTGTCCCGGCCGGGCTGGATGCCGTGCCGCTCGACGTCCCCCGCCAGGTCCTCGCTCCGCGGGGCTGGCAGGTCGCGGTGTGGGCACGCGTGCCCGACGCCCGGCTGGCCGCCTGGACCCCGGACCGCACGCTGCTCGTCTCCGTGCCGGGCGCCGGGAAGGTGGTCCGGCTGACGCCGGGCACGAGCGGCGCGCCCCCCACCGAGCAGGTGCTGGTCGACGGGCTCGACCAGCCGCACGGGCTGGCGTTCGACGGCTCGACGCTCTACGTCGGCGAGAGCGACGAGATCATCGCGTACGCGTACGACCGCGGAAGGATCTCCGGCCGGCGCGTCGTCGCCGGTGGCCTGCCGGACGCGAAGAGCCCCGACCTGCACGGGCACTACGCGCACGCGCTGAAGAGCGTGGCCGTGGGCCGGGACGGCTGGCTCTACTTCTCGATCGGCAGCACCAGCAACGTGTCCTTCAACGACCGGGTCGCCTCGCCCCAGCGGGCCACGATCATGCGGGTGCGACCGACCGGAGGAGCACCGGAGGTCTACGCCGTGGGGGTTCGGAACGGCACGGGGCTGGCCGTCGATCCGGCCGGCGCGGTCTGGACGGCCGTCAACAACCGCGACAACGTGGCGTATCCGTACAGCCGTAGCTACGGCGGCGACGGCGGTTCGGACCAGGGCCAGGTGCTGCAGCAGTACGTCAACGACCACCCGCTGGAGCCGCTGGCGCGGCTGACGCCGGGCCGGGACCTGGGCTGGCCGTACTGCAACCCGGACCCGGACACCGACCCCGGCGTGCGGGGCAGCCCGCTGACGTACGCGAACCGCCCCTTCGTGCGGGACATCCAGACGAACCCCGACGGTTCGCGGCTGGACTGCGGGGCGTTGCCGCATGTCGAGCAGGGGCTCGGGGCGCACTCGGCGCCGCTGGGCCTGAGCTTCGTGCAGTCGTCGGCCCTGCCGGCGCCGTACCAGCAGGGCGCGCTCGTCGGGGTGCACGGATCCTGGAACCGGCAGCCGCCCCGGGCGCCGGAGGTGTCGTTCTTCCCGTGGCGGAACGGCACCCTCGGACCGCAGCAGACCCTGCTCGGCGGCTTCCAGGCAGCGGACGGGAGCCGCTGGGGGCGGCCGGTGATGGCGCTGCTCGGCCCCGACGGCGCGATCTACGCGACGGACGACTCCGCGGGAGCGATCTACCGGATGGCGCCGCCGCAGCGGTGAGGTCAGGTCGAGGCCGTCGTGGCCGCGACCACGGCCCCCGTCGTACTCGCCGCGACGGCGGCCTGCACGGCCTCGACGGCCTTGCGCACGGCGTCGGCGGCCCACGCGCCCGCACCGATCTCCCGGGCACGCCGCCGTACCGCCGCGCGGTCGGCCCGACCCCGCGCGTCCACGACCACGTGCGCTGCGTCGATGGCCGCCAGCAGAGCGATCAGCGCGGACGTCCGCGGGTCGGAGGTCGTGCCGCGCAGGAGGACGTCGGACAGGCGCGCGACCAGCCGGCTGCGGGTGCGGGCGTCGCCCGCCGGCCAGCGATCCCGCCGGAACAGGCGCAGGACGCGGTCCTCCTCGTGGTGCACCAGGTGCTGCCGTTCGGCGCGCCCGAGCAGCCGGGCGCGCAGTCCCTTGCTCAGCGCGGGCACGAGCTTGTCGGCGCGCGCGGGCGTGGTCTCGATCCGGTGCAGGGCGTCGTCGAGGACGTCGTCGCCGGTGCTCCCGGGATCGAGCACCACGACCCTGGCGCGACGCGACGGCCCGGGCGGGATGTCGACCCGGTGGTCCAGCGCCAGGTGGAGCAGGACGGCGCCGCTCAGCGCGTAGTCGAACATCGTCCGCTCGACCTTGGGTCGACCGGTGTCGGCGTCCAGCAGCACGAGCAGCAGGTCGTCGGCGAGGGTGGACATGCGCCTCACACTCCTTGCGGGACGGGTCCGTCGGACGTCTCGGAGGCGCCCTCGGCCGGCACCTCCCGGCGCACGCCGAGGGCCGAGAGCCAGCTGACGCGGCTTCCGGCGTGCAACAGCGACCGCTCGTAGACGCGGGTCGCGATCGCGACGAACAGCACGGCGGTGACCGCGACGCCGGCCGCCGCCAGCGCCCCCTCCCACCAGGCGGCGTCCTCCAGCGCGAGCCGGCGCGGCATCGCGATCGGTGCGGTGAAGGGCAGGTAGGACAGCGAGGTGAGCATCGGGCCGGGCGTGTACAGGTACGTCGCGGCGAGGAAGGGAACGAACAGCAGGATCTGCAGGGGCACCGTGGTCGCCTGGAGGTCCTCCTGGCGGCCGGCGATCGCCCCGGCGGCGGCCCACAGGCAGGCCAGCATCGAGAATCCGAGCAGGAAGAAGAGCAGGAACCAGGGGCTGGACCGCAGGAGCAGGGTGACCAGGCCGGACTGCCCGGCCACGCTGGCGCCCGCCAGGCCGACGGCGACGAACAGGACGATCTGCCCGAGCGCGAGCGCGGTGTTGCCCAACACCTTGCCGGCGAGCAGCACCCGAACCGGGATGGCGGCGACCAGGATCTCGACGATGCGGCTCTGCTTCTCCTCCACGACGCTCTGGGCGATGGCCATGCCGAAGAAGAAGACCGTGATGAAGAAGAGCATGGCGAAGGCCGTGCTCGACCCGAGCGCGAGGTCGGTGTCCCTGGCCGCCGGGTCGAGCAGCCGCTCGGCCGGGGCGGCGGAGGTGGCGTTGCCGAGCACGGCTCTGGCCTGCGCGGGGGACATTCCCGCGGCAGCCAGCCCCTGGACGACGGCGTCCGACGCCGCAGCCGCACCGACGAGGTCCTCGAGCTCGGACGGCACGTTCCGTTGCGCGACGAGCTGCAGGCCACCCTCTCCCGTCGGGACGAGGGCGGCGGCGGCGGCGCCGGAGCGGACGAGCGCCTCGGCAGCCGCGACGTCCCGGACCTGGCGCAGGTCGACGGTGGCGGCGGGGACGGCGGCCTGACCAGGGGGCGTGACCTTCCGTGTCCCGGTCCCGGCGTCCTGCTCCGCCTTCGCGGCTGCACCGAGGTCCCTGGCGGACGACGCCACCCGGGTGGCGGAACTCCCGGCGGCGGCCAGCGTCAGCGTCGGTGCGCCGCGACCGCTCAGGAGCAGCGGCACGGTCACGGACGCGGCGATGAGCAGCAGGACGAAAGCCGTGGAGATGATGAAGGTCTTGTCGCGGACCCGCGCGAGGATCTCGCGGCGGGCGACCACGGCGACGAGGTCACGGGCGCGGGGGTTCACGTGACGGCCTCCCTGAAGATCTCGGCGAGGGTCGGGATCGCCCGGCGGAACTCGTGCACGGGCCCATGGGCGAGAGCGCGGGTGAGCAGCCGCTGGTCGTCCTCGACCCGCAGCAGCTCGACGAGCGCGGCCTCACCGGCGACGTCCAGCACCCGGACCCCCGGCTCGTCGCGCAGCCAGCCCGCGTCGGCACCCAGCTGGAGCCGGTACCTGGCACCGGCCCGCTGGGACCGCAGCTCCCGCGCGTGCCCGGACGCCAGCACCCGGCCCCGGTTGATGATCACGATGTCGTCGCAGAGGCGCTCGACGAGGTCGAGCTGGTGGCTGGAGAACAGGACCGGGACGCCGGCGGCCGCGCGGCGGCGCAGCAGCGCGGCCAGCACGTCGACGGCCACCGGGTCGAGGCCGCTGAACGGCTCGTCGAGCACGAGGAGTTCCGGATCGTGCACGAGCGCGGCGCCGACCTGGGCGCGTTGCTGGTTGCCGAGGGACAGCTTCTGCACCTGGTCGCCCGCTCGAGCCCCGAGCCGGAGCTCGTCCAGGAGGACCCGGGCGCGGCGGTCGGCGGCATCCGGGGCGATGCCGTGCAGCCGCGCGAAGAAGACGAGCTGGTCGAGCACGGTCATCCTCGGGTAGAGGCCCCGCTCCTCCGGCATGTAGCCGAACCGCCGGCGCTGGTCGGACCCGACCGGCGCGCCGTCCCACAGCACGTCGCCGCTGTCCGGCGCGAGCACCCCGACGACGATGCGCATCGCCGTGGTCTTGCCGGCGCCGTTCGCCCCGATGAAGCCGGTGAGCACGCCGGGACGCACGGCGAAGGTCACGTCGTCGAGGGCGGGAACAGGGCCGAACCGGCGACACAACGCGCGCAGCTGCAGCATGCTCCCGACGTTACGGAGCCCGGGTGCGGCCGTCGTCCGTCCCGGGTCGGATCCCGGCGTCCGCCCCCAGGCGTACGCCGGCCCGCTAGGACCCGGCGTCGTCCGTGCCCGGAGTGACGATCCCGGCCTCGTAGGCGACCACCACCGCCTGCACGCGGTCACGGAGGTCGAGCTTGAGCAGCACCCGTGACACGTGCGTCTTGACCGTCGCCTCGGCGACGACCAGGCGCCCCGCGATCTCCGTGTTGCTGTAGCCACGAGCGAGCAGGCGGAGCACCTCGCGCTCGCGCTCGGTGAGCTCGGCCAGCCGACGGTCCCAGGCCGAGGACCTCGCCGGCCGGAGCCGGCCGGCCGCGGCCTCCACCACGCGCCGGGTGACCTCGGGTGCGAGGAGGGCGTCTCCGCGCGCCACGATCCGCACCGCCTCGATCAGGTCCTCCGGGGAGGCGTTCTTGAGCAGGAAGCCGCTCGCGCCGGCGCGCAGGGACGCGAAGAGATAGTCGTCGCGGTCGAACGTGGTCACCATGACGACCCGGGAGCCGCCGTCCGCGACGATCTTGCGGGTGGCGGCGAGCCCGTCGAGGCGGGGCATCTGGACGTCCATCAGGACGACGTCCGGCAGCATCGCCCGCGCCAGGGTGACGGCCTCTTCGCCGTTCCGCGCCTCGCCGACGACGTCCAGGTCCGGCTGTGCCGCGAGGATCATCCGGAAGCCCGCCCGCACGAGGTCCTGGTCGTCGGCGAGGAGCACGCGGACGGCGGGCTCGTCGTTCCGCTCGACGCCGCCTTCGTCGATGCTGTCGTCGATCATGTGGGCACCGCGGAGCGGAGCGGGAACCGGGCCCGGACGCGGTAGCCGCCGCCCGGCCGCGGCCCCACCTCGAGCTCGCCGCCGTGCAGGGCGACGCGTTCGCGCATCCCCCTCTGGCCCAGGCCGTGCGGGGAGCCCGGCTGCGCCGGCGCCGGTACCGCCCTGCCGTCGTCGACGACCTCGACCTCGAGCCCGGCCTCGAGGAACCGGACCCGGACGTCGACCCGGGTCGCCGCCGCGTGCCGCAGCGTGTTCGTGACGGCCTCCTGGACGATGCGGTAGGCCGACAGGGCCACGCCCGGCGGTACCGGAACCGGATCCCCCACCTGCGCGTAGCTCACGTCGAGGCCGGCGGAGCGGACGCCGTCGAGCAGGCTCTCGACGCCGTCCAGGCCCGGAGGGGGCGCCGTGCCGGGAACGGGCGGCTGCTCGGGGGCGGGATCACGCAGGACTCCCAGCAGCCGATGCATCTCCCCCAACGCGGACCGTGCCCCGGACTCGATGCTCTCGAGGGCGGCGCGGGCGGCGGCGGGGTCCTGCTCGAGCACCACCCGCGCGGCGCCGGCCTGGATGCCCAGGACGCTGACGTGATGGGCGACCACGTCGTGCAGCTCCCGTGCGATCCTGACCCGCTCCGCCAGCACCGCCCGGCGCGCGTTCTCGTCGCGCTCGCGAGCCAGCTCGACCGTGCGCTGTTCGAGGAGCGCCTGCTGGCGCGCCTGGTTCCACGCGAGGTCGCCGAAGAACCAGGCGGCGCCGAAGTAGAGCACGTTGACCGCCGTGACCCAGATCATCGAGGCGGTCGCCGGCGGCAGCAGCTGACCCGCGTGGTCCCGGCCGCGACCGACGTTCGCGGCCCAAGCGGTCTCGGACAGGACGTACGCCAGCCAGGCGAACATGCTGACCACGACGACGAGCCGGACCGCTCGCGCGAGCGTCCGATCGGCGGCCCACGCGCCGGCCGTGAACAGCGCCAGGAACAGGCAGACGCTCGACAGCTGCGTCTCGGCGACGAACCTGGCCTGCAGGCCGATGAAGGCGGCGGCGACCACGACGAGCACCGACAGCGGCCAGACCCGTCGCAGGGCCAGCGGCAGGCTGACGGCCAGGCACCAGAGCACCTCCTCGAGGGCCGCCGGAGGCGTGCGACCGAGGTCCACGCCGGCTGCCCGCGCCAGCAGCGCGCTGGACACCGTTCCCGCGGCCAGGGCGAGCGCGACGGCGACATCCACCCGCCGCTGCCGAGGCGTCGGCGGCGGACGGCGCCACGCCGCGGCGGGCGAAGTCGTCGACATGCACCCAGGGTAGGAGCGCGGACCACCGCCGGTGCTGATCATGCAATCCCCGCTGATCATGCAATCCCCGCTGATCATGCGATCCGCGTCGATCATGCCAGCGGGTGCCCTGCGCGAACACACCGCCAATCCGCTTGGCGCACGACGGGCGGTCGTCGTAGGTTCGCCGTACACGGGAAAGGAGGTGGTCCGAAGTTGGATATCAGTCGGACGCGTGAGGTGGCTGTCCGCTAGCCGCTGTCCTTCGGACGGACTGCCCCGACCCAGATCGGGTGCTTCCACCGGCCGTCAGCGGCCGGCGAGAACCAGGCAGTCACCGCAGCCCGCGGGTGCCGCGCCTCGTCCAGCGCGGCGTTCCTCTCTCGGAGGAAACCCGCGGGCTGTTGCCTGCCCGGAACCCGGTGGCGGAGTGCATCCCACCACCACGCCATCACCGCGAGTCTGCGATTCATTACGAATCGGTACTTACGTCCACGGATGGCTCGCCCCTAATGTCTGGTTCTCGACGGATCACTCGACGATGCGTGATCCGCATCGAGAGCCAAGGGGAGTCCATGAGACGAACACGTTCCCTCGTCCGCACGGCCGTAGGAGGCACGGCCGTCGCCGCGACCGTGGCGGCCACCCTGCTCGGCGGCGCGGGTCAGGCCGCTGCACAGACCAGGGCCGCGGCGGCGCCCACCGCGGCAGCAGCGCAGACCACGGGATCCACCTACCTCGTCATGTTCGCGCAGGGCTCGGACGGAGCGGCTGCCGTGAAGGCCGCCAAGGCGGCGGGGGCGAGCGTCGTCTCCGTCGACCGCGCGCTCGGCTACGCCGTCGTCCGGAGCGCGAACGCCGCCGCGATGAGCACGCTGTCGCGCGCCGCCGGAGTGCAGGGCACGGCCCGGAACCAGGTGATCGGTGCGGCGCCCAAGGATGCCAAGGACGGCGTGGAGAGACTCGCTCCGGCGGTCGGTGACCGCGCTGCAGCGGCGGACGCTCCGGCGGCGACCCCGGCGGAGCCGCTGGCGAACCGGCAGTGGGACATGCGCCAGATCGGCGCCACACCGCAGGGCTCCTACGCGGTCGACCAGGGCAGCAAGAAGGTGCGGGTGGGCGTGATCGACACCGGCATCGACGGCACGCACCCCGACGTCGCCCCGAACTTCGACGCCGCCCTGTCGGTCAACTTCGTCACCGACATCCCGTCCATCGACGGGCCCTGCGAAGTGCCCTCCTGCGTGGACCCGGCGAACGAGGACGACGACGGCCACGGCACCCACGTCGCCAGCACGATCGCCTCGCCGATCAACGGGCTCGGGGTGGCCGGCGTCGCACCGAACGTGACCCTCGTCAACATCCGGGCCGGCCAGGACTCCGGCTTCTTCTTCCTGCAGCCCACCCTCGAGGCCCTCGAGTACGCCGGCGACATCGGCGTCGACGTCGTCAACATGAGCTTCTACACCGACCCGTGGCTCTACAACTGCCTCTCCAACCCGGCCGACACCCCCGCGCAGCAGACCGAGCAGCGCGTCGTCCGGGAGCTCACCCAGCGGGCCGTGCGGTATGCGATCAATCATGGCGTGACCCCGATCGCGGCCGAGGGCAACGAGGCCACCGACCTCGGCCACCCCACCTCCGACGACACCAGCCCGGACTATCCCGCCGGGGCCGCTTATCCGCGCACGGTGGACAACTCCTGCATCTCCGTCCCGACCGAGACCCGCGGCGTCATCGCCGTGAGCGCGACGGGGATCAGCAAGCGCAAGGCCTACTACTCCAACTACGGGCTGGAACAGACCGAGGTCGCTGCACCAGGGGGCGACGTCTACGACACCCCCGACAACACCCGCGACATCCGCGCCGGCGTCCTGGCCGCGATGCCGGAGGCCCTCGCGAAGGCCAGCGGCCTGCTCAACCCCGACGGGACGCCGAAGGCCGGTGCGCCCATCGTCAGGGATTGCAAGGGCACCGTCTGCGCCTACTACCAGTACCTGCAGGGCACGTCGATGGCCGCTCCGCACGCGGTCGGCGTGGCCGCACTGCTGATCAGCCGGTTCGGACACCGGGACACCGGGTCGCGTGGTCTGACCCTGGCGCCGTCCGCCGTCACCGCGCTGCTCTATCGGAGCACCGTGCCGCAGGCGTGCCCGGAGCCGCGGCTGTTCCACTACGACCGGATCCTGCCCACCGGGGAGACCGTGACCGCTGATCACCTCTGCCAGGGCGGGGTGAACTTCAACGGCTTCTACGGGCACGGCATCGTCAATGCCTACGTGGCGTCGACGGGGCACCTGCGTTGAGGCCCTGATCAGGGTTCGCGGGCCGGTTCCCGACCTCGGGGACCGGCCCGCGGTCTGATCGAGGCGGTCTGATCGACGCGGGTCTGATCGACGCGGTCGGTGTGATCATCTATGGGCAGGCCCGTCCGGTTCAGGGAGCGCGGCGCTCCACCGTCCAGGCCGACCGGTCGTCGAGCGCCGCCCCGGCACCGGCCCGGGCCGTGTAGACGAGGCGATCGTGCAGGCGGGACGGCCGACCCTGCCAGAACTCCAGCTCGACCGGGCGCACCAGATAGCCGCCCCAGTGGCCGGGGACCGGGACGTCGTCGGGCCGGCCGCGATCGGGCCACCGCTGCGCGAGCTCCTGCCAGCGCTGGTCGAGCTCGGCCCGGCCCGCGATCACCTGTGACTGCGCGCTGGCCCACGCCGCGATCCGGGACGCCCAGGGCCGCGTCGCGAAGTACCTGGCCGACTCCTCCCGCGACACCTGCTCGGCCACGCCCCGGACCGCCACCTGCCGGTGCACCGCGTGCCACGGGAAGAGCAGCGCGACGAGCCCGTGGGAAAGCTCGGCGGCCTTGCGCGAGCGGTAGTTGGTGTAGAACACCAGGCCGCGCCGGTCGGCCTGCTTCAGCAGGACGGTCCGGGCGGACGGCGCACCCTCGGCGTCGGCGGTCGCGACAACCATCGCGTTGGGCTCGGCGAGCCCGGCCGCCACGGCGTCGTCGTACCACCGGAGGAACTGGGCCAGCGGATGCTCCGCGAGATCGGCCTCGTCGAGGGCGCGGTCCTGGTAGGACACCCGGGCGCTCGCGAGAGCCGAGGCGGAGCCGGGGTCGCCGGGCGGGGTCGAAGGCGTGGCCGTCACCTCATCAGTTTGTCCGTCCGAGCGCGTACCGTCGGCCCAACGGCACACCCCGCCGTGCCTGTGCCGCCGCACCGGCGACGGCGGCTCGGACCGCGCCGCCGCGGTCAGACGAGGAGGACGAGATGGCCGACTTCGTCCCCGGCCTCGAGGGAGTCGTCGCGTTCGAGACCGAGATCGCCGAGCCGGACAAGGAGGGTGGCTCGCTGCGGTACCGCGGGGTGGACATCACCGATCTCGTCGGCGGCGTGTCGTTCGGCAACGTCTGGGGGCTCCTCGTCGACAACGCGTTCACCCCGGGTCTGCCCCCGGCGGAGCCCTTCCCGCTGCCCGTCCACACCGGTGACGTGCGCGTCGACGTGCAGAGCGCGCTCGCGCAGCTGGCCCCGATCTGGGGCTTCCGCCCACTCCTGGACATCACGCCCGACGAGGCCCGCGACGACCTCGCCCGCGCCTCGGTGATGGCACTGTCCTTCGTCGCCCAGTCGGCCCGCGGCCTGGACGTGCCGATGGTTCCGCAGCGGGAGGTGGACCGAGGCCGCACGATCGTCGAGCGATTCCTGATCCGTTGGCGGGGCGACGTCGACCCGCGGCACGTGGAGGCTCTCGACGCCTACTGGGTCTCGGCCGCCGAACACGGGATGAACGCCTCGACGTTCACGGCCCGCGTGATCGCCGGCACCGGCGCGGATGTCGCCGCGTGCCTGTCCGGTGCTGTGGCGGCCATGAGCGGCCCGCTGCACGGCGGCGCGCCGTCTCGGGTGCTGCACATGCTGGACGCGGTCGAGGAGTCCGGGGACGCACTGGGGTACGTCAAGAGCCTGCTCGACCGGGGCGAGCGCGTGATGGGGTTCGGCCACCGGGTCTACCGGGCGGAGGACCCGCGCGCCCGGGTGCTGAGGGCCACGGCCGAGCGGCTGGGCGCGCCGCGCTACGAGGCGGCCCGGGCACTCGAGGAGGCGGCCCTCGGTGAGCTCCAGGCGCGCCGGCCGGACCGGGTGCTCGCGACGAACGTCGAGTACTGGGCCGCCGTGGTGCTCGACTTCGCCGGCGTACCGGCGCGCATGTTCACCCCGATGTTCACGTGCGCCCGGACGGCGGGCTGGTCCGCCCACATCCTCGAGCACAAGCGCACCTCCCGGCTGGTGCGGCCGTCCGCGCGGTACGTCGGCCCGGGTCCCCGCCGCGCCGAGGCCGTGGGCGGATGGGACGACATCACCCACCCCGTGCCCGCGCGCTGACGGCGCGGCGCGGCGTCCGGCATCCGGGCCCGGGCGCCCCGGGGGGCGGGAGTGCGCCAGACTGGACGCCGCTCGGGTAACCACGCCGTGCTCCCCCACGCCTCGTGAAGGAAACGACAGCTCCGTGACCACTGCCACGCAGGCCTCCGCGATCACCATTCCCGGCGAGCTGAAGCCCACCGACGGCCGGTTCGGCTCCGGACCCAGCAAGGTCCGCCCCGAACAGGTCGAGTACCTGGCGTCGATCGCGACGACCGTGCTCGGGACGTCGCACCGCCAGAAGCCGGTCCGCGAGCTCGTCCGCCGCATCCGCGAGGGGCTCGCCGTGTTCTTCTCGCTGCCGGAGGGCTACGAGGTCGTCCTCGGCAACGGCGGAGCGACGGCCTTCTGGGACATCGCGGCGTTCAACCTGGTCCGAGAGCGGGCGGAGCACCTTGCGTACGGCGAGTTCTCCGCCAAGTTCGCCGCCGTCACGAGCAAGGCGCCGTTCCTGGGCGAGCCCGTCGTCGTCCGGAGCGAGCCCGGGACGCTGCCGCAGCCGCAGGCCCAGGTCGGGATCGACGCCTACGCGTGGGCGCAGAACGAGACGTCGACGGGGGTGATGGCGCCCGTCCACCGGGTGCAGGGAGCGGACGCCGACGCCCTCGTGCTGATCGATGCGACGTCGGGCGCCGGCGGACTGCCCGTCGACGTCCGCGAGGTCGACGCCTATTACTTCGCTCCGCAGAAGTCCTTCGCATCGGACGGCGGGCTCTGGCTCGCGCTGCTGTCCCCCGCGGCGCTCGCCCGGGTCGAGGAGATCAAGGGTTCGGACCGGTGGATCCCCGACGTCCTCGACCTCACCACCGCCATCGACAACTCCCGGCTGGACCAGACCTACAACACTCCCGCCATCGCGACCCTGGCGATGCTGGTCGCCCAGATCGAATGGCTGAACGGGCACGGCGGCCTGGACTGGGCCGCGAGCCGGACCGCGGACTCGTCGTCGCGGCTCTACCGCTGGGCCGAGGGCACCCCCTACACGTCGCCGTTCGTGGCCGACCCCGCAGCGCGCAGCCAGGTGGTCGGCACGGTCGACTTCTCGGACGCCGTGGATGCCGCGGCGGTCGCCGCCGTCCTGCGCGCCAACGGCATCGTCGACGTCGAGCCCTACCGCAAGCTCGGCCGTAACCAGCTGCGCGTGGCGATGTTCCCGGCGGTCGAGCCGGACGACGTCGACGCCCTGACGCGCTGCGTCGACCACGTCGTCGAACGGCTCGCCTGACACCGGTCGGGTCGTGGTCAGCTGCTCCGGCGACCGCGCCGACCGAGGGCGCTGAGACCGCTGACGATCGCCGCGACGCCGATCGCCGCGATCCCGCCGACCACTCCCAGCGGGGGTGACGACGCCGAGGCCTTGGACCCGTTCGTCGCGACCGTCGTCGGCGAGCCACTGGTCCGCGACGGCGAGGTCGGCGCGGCCGACGCCGAGGGCGACGATCCGGTCATCGCGCTCCGCAGGTCGGCGGGCAGCGGGAAGCGCAGCACGGGCTGGCCCACGCCTTCGCTGGACAGCAGCGCCGACCGGCCGTCCCGCGACAACGTGACACCCTCGCCCTGCGGCTGGTCCGGCAGGTCCGCGGGCGCCTGCGCCCCCAGTACGTGCCGGCCCTCGTCGATCGGCGGCGGATCCAGCACCGTCAGCTGACCGTACGTCCGGAGCAGCATCGCCCCGCCGGGCGCCAGCGTCCCGTCCGTCACCAGGACGAGCGGCGTCCACCCCACCCGGACCAGCGTCGCCGACCTGATCGCGGGGCGTGCCGGCGCCCTCCCACTCCAGCCGGTCGTCGGCACGACGTAGACGGTGGAGCCCAGCAGGCCCTTGCTGACGACGAACATCCGGCCCCGGCCCCGGTCGACCAGCAGCGTCTCGGCGTCCCGCGGCCCGTCCGGGTACCGCAGCCGAAGTCGCAGCAGCGGACGGACCTGCGCGTCCTCCAACGAGGACGGCTCCGCGACGACGTCCACCTCGACCGACTGCCGGTTCCCGAGGTTGTCACCGATGTCGCCGACCGCGAGCAGCGCCCGGCCGGTGGCGTCCCGGAACGCCGCGAGCGCCTCCCAGTCGACGTCCGGGACACCCGTCACCCGCAGGGTCGCCTCGACCCTTCCCGACGGGCCGAGGGCGAACAGCCGCGGCGGGTTCCCGGAGTCGTCGTGGGTCCACAGGACGTCGGGATGCGACGGGCTTCCCGCGAGGCCGGACGATTCCCCGATCCGTGGGTCGGTCATCCTGCGGTCCACGCCGGGCTCCGGACCGGCCGCGACCGGACGAGCGGCGACCGGACGAGCGGCGACCGTCGCGACCGCGGGTGGCGACGCGAGGACCGCGGACACCGGGAGCGCGATCGCCCCCGCGAGCAGTAGCCGGATCACGATCCGATGCCGTCTCCGCCGGCCGTCTCCGGCGCGACCCGACCGAGCCGGGCGGCCAGGGCGGGCCGCACCTGCCAGGCCGCGGCGAGCTCGGCGTACTCGGCCTGCAGCGCCTCGTCCGCCGGTGCGGCCGGCGCCGCGCCGCGGCGGTCCTCCGCGCGCAGCAGCACGTTGCGCGAGGTGTGCCTCGAGTCGACGAACTCGACGACCTCGACGGTGTAACCGGCGAGCCGCAGCAGCTGAGCGCGCAGCGCGTCCGTGAGCAGGTCGGCGAAGCGCTCCCGCAGGATCGGATGCCGGACGAACGCCGCGTACGGGGCCGGGGGTGTTCCCCCGTCGGCGCGGGCGGCGTCGAGCTGCCGCTGGATGTCGTGGTGACAGCACGGCGCCGCCAGCACGACCGCCGCCCGCCACTCGACCGCCCGCGCCAGGGCGTCGTCGGTGGCGGTGTCGCAGGCGTGCAGCGCGAGGACGACGTCGACGACCTCCGTCCCGGGGTCGGTGTTCTCGATCGTGCCCACCGTGAACTCCAGGTGCGCCAGGCCGAGCTCCCGCGCCAGCCGGGTGTTGCGTTCGGCCAGCTCGGGCCGGACGTCGACGCCGAGCGTGCGCACGCCGGCGGGCAGCAGCGCGCCCAGGTGACGGTGTGCCGCGAACGTGAGGTACGCGTTGCCGCAGCCGAGATCGACGACCCGCAGCGGGCGCCCGGCGGCGCGGGCGCGCTCGATCGTTCGGGCCGACGCCGCGGCGAGCTGGCGCAGGAACGCGTCGACCTGCCGCCGCTTGTCGCCATCGGCGCCCAGCGCCGCGAAGAGGGGGTCCCCGGGGTCGAGGAGGTGACGCTTGGCCCGGTCGTGCGGCAGCGCCGGCCGGTCGGCCGCGCCCGCGGACGCCGCACGGTGCACCTGGGCGTCCCCGCTCTTGGTGACGCGCAGCTGGATCACCTCGTCGCGCGTCTCGACGTGCCAGGTGCCGAACGGCTCGGCGAGCAGCGCGTCGACGGCCCGCTCGGCCTCCTCCCCCGGCGGGTGGTTGCGCGTGGTCGGCGTCCGCCCGTCGGTCGTCACCACCTGGAGCCGCAGGCCCGCTTTGAGCGTCACCGGGCGCAGCTCCGCGCGCGGGACCGAGGGCCGGGTGCCGCGGCGGCGCCCGCCCGCCACCGCCCGCACCAGCCGCATCGGATCGGCGAGCAGCGGCCGCAACCGTGCGAGCGCCGGTTCCAGGGGTTCGGGCACGCCTCCATAGTCCCTCGGCACTGCCTCGGCTCGCGGGACGGCTCTGGCCTCCTCGGCCGACGGAGCGTCCGGGCAGAGCGGAGAAAGGAGAACGAATCGGTAACACCCCGGAAACATCGGACGCCACCGGGCGTCCCGGACGGGCGATAGATTGCCCGCTGACCGCGCCCCCGTTCCCCTTCCCGATGCCGCTGAGGATGGTTCCGTGGCCGCTGACACGGGCGCTACGCCCACGATCCCTGCCGAGGTACGCGAGGGCGAGTACGGCGATCGCGTCGTCGCGGTCGAGCCCGGCGGAGCGGAGTTCATCCCGCTGTCCGAGCGACACGGCAATCCACTGTCGTTGTTCTGGACCTGGACGTCGCCGAACCTCGAGTTCGCGACGGTCTTCGTGGGCGTCCTGGCCGTCGCCGCCTTCGGGCAGACGTTCTGGCAGGCCGCTCTGGCGATCGCGGTCGGGACGGCCCTCGGCTCGCTGTCGCAGGGCCTGCTCGGCTCGCGCGGGCCGCTGTTCGGCGTCCCGCAGATGATCCAGTCGCGGATCCCGTTCGGCTTCTGGGGCAACATCCTGCCGGCGGGCCTGAATGCGGTCACGGCCGGGATCGGCTGGTTCGCCGTCAACAGCGTCAGCGGGACGCTCGCTCTGAACGCCTTGACGTCGCTGCCCAAGGGGATCTGCTTGGTGATCGTCGTCGCGGCGCAGATCATCATCGCCTACCTCGGGCACAACTTCGTGCACGCCTTCGAGCGGATCGCGTTCCCCGTGCTCGCGGTGGCGTTCGTGCTCGCGATCATCTATGTGGCCGGCAAGGCCCATCCGTCCGCGACGCAGGGCGGCGGTGGCCTCGGCGGCTTCCTGCTCACGCTGGGTGCGACGTTCGGCTATGCGGCCGGCTGGAACCCGTACGCCAGCGACTACACCCGGTACTTCCGCCCGGACGTCGACAAGCGTGCGATCGCCCTGTGGTCGGGGCTCGGCGTGTTCGTGTCGTGCGTGCTGCTCGAGACCACAGGTGCGCTGGCGTTCACGGCCGTGCCCGGGGACGCCTGGTTCTCGAACGGGACCAGCCAGTTCACCTCGCTGATGCCGACGGTCGTCGCCGACCTCGTTCTGCTGGCGATCGCCATCGGGGCGATCTCGGCGAACGCGATCAACATCTACTCGGGGACGATGTCGTTCCTCGCGCTCGGGTTCCGGCTCTCGCTGACCCTGCGGCGGGCGATCGTCGCGGTCGCGTTCGGCGCGGTCGGCTTCGTGCTCGCGTGGACCAGCCTGGACGATCAGAGCAGGTACGAGAACTTCCTGCTCGTCATCGCCTACTGGATCGGCCCCTGGCTCGGCGTCGTGTTCACGGACTGGTACCTGCGCCGGCGACACCGCGTCGACGGGTTCCTGTTCGACGCCCGGCACAACCCGTGGGCGGGCTGGGTGTCCATGCTCATCGCCGGCGGCGTCGCCATCCTGCTGTTCTCGAACCAGCAGCAGTTCGTCGGATTCGTCGCCCGGCAGAACGCCTCGTTCGGAGACCTGGCCTTCGAGGTGGGGTTCGTGCTCGCAGCGGGGCTGTACGCGCTCTTCTTCTCGATGCAGCGCGACCCGACCGACGAGGCACTCGTCGTCCCCTCGTCGTCGGCCCCCTCCTCCTCGCCCTGATCGTGAGCACGCCTCGGGCTCAGGGGCGGAGGAACGTGACGTCGCGCGTCTCGCCGAGCGCGGTGACCGTCGTCCGGGCGGGGACGGTGCGGGCCACGATCGCTCCGTCGCGGAGCACGAGGAAGCGCGGCGTGACCCGACGCAACGCGTCCTCCGGCGTGGGTGCGTCGAACACGACGAGGCTCGCCGGGCCACCGACCCGCAGGCCGCCGGCGTCGACGCCCAGCGCCTTGGCGGGATTCGTGCTGATCATCTCGAGCAGGTAGGGCAATTCGGTGGCGCCGCTCATGTGCCCGGTGTGCGCCAGCACGAACGCGGCCTGCGCCGGGTCGGCGTAGCCCAGCGGATACCAAGGGTCCATCACCGAGTCGTGGCCGATGGCCACGTTGACGCCGGCCGCGAGGAGCTCCTTGACCCGGGTGTGTCCGCGCCGGACCGGACCGATGTCGAAGCGGCCCTGCAGGACGGCGTTGTCCAGCGGGTTCGTCACCATGTGGAGCCCGGCCCGGGCGATGTTCGTGATCAGCCGGTTCGCGTACGCCGCGTTGTACGAGTGCATCGCCGTGGTATGGCTGGCCGTGACCCGCCCGCTCATCCGCCTCTTGATCGTCTCAGCGGCCATGACCTCGACGAACCGGGCGTGGTCGTCGTCCGTCTCGTCGCAGTGGATGTCCACCTGCAGGCCGAAGTCCTCGGCCAGCCCGAAGGCGAACTTCACCGACTGGACGCCGTCCTCACGCGTCAGCTCGAAGTGGGGGATGGCCCCGACGACGTCCGCCCCGTGCTCGACGGCCCGGCGCATCAGCGCCGCGCCCCCCTCGAACCCGTAGATCCCCTGCTGCGGGAACGCCACCAGCTGCAGGTCGATCAATCCGGTCAGCTCCTGGCGCAGCGCGGTCAACGCGTGGAAGGCGCGGAACGTCGGGTCGCAGACGTCGACGTGCGAACGCACCGCCTGGACGCCGTTCGCCAGTTGCCACAGCAGGACCTCGCGGGCGCGGGCCCGGACGTCGTCCTCCGTCAGCGTGGTCAACCGCTCGGACCAGACCGCGATGCCCTCGAACAGCGAGCCGCTGGCGTTCGGCCGCGGCTGGCCGACGGTGAGCACGGCGTCGAGGTGGATGTGCGGCTCGACGAGGGGTGGCGTGACGAGTCGGCCCTCGAGGTCGATCTCCTGCCAGGCGTCGGGGTCGGCCTCGATCCCCTCCTCGAGGGCCTGCACGCGGCCGTCGGCGATCGCGATGTCCACGATGTCGCTCCGACCCAGCAGTCGGGCGTTGCGCAGCAGCAGGTCCATCGATCCCCTCAGGCGGTCGTCGTGCGGAAGTCCGCGAGCACCCGTGCGCTCTGCTTCGAGGGGGCGTCGGTGGTCATGCCCGAAGTCTTCCAGCCTCCTCGGTGATCAAGGAATGGGTGACCATCAAGCAATCGGTGATGATCAAGGGAATGGACGGCCATCCCGATTCAGACGGCGGGGACCTGCTGCGTGACGCAGTGCACGTTCCCCCCGCCGAGCAGGATCTCCCGCCCGGGCACCGGCACGACCCGGCGGCCGGGGAACAGTGCGGCGTAGGTCGCGAGCGCCGCGTCGTCGTGAGCGTCGTCGAACACCGGAACGATCACGACCTCGTTGCCGATGTAGGCGTTCACGTACGACCCGGCCATCCGGGCGCCCGCCGGCCGTGCCTGGCTCCCCGCTACGAGGTCGATGCCGGCGGCCTCGTGCTCGGCGATGGTCAGCGGCCCGGGCTGATGCAGCAGCACCACCTCCAGCGGCCGGCCGCGGGCATCGGTCGCGGACCGCAACACGTCGAGCGCCTCGGCGGATCGCTCGTACTGCGGGTCCGACGCGTCGTGCGTCCAGGTCAGGACGACGACGCCCGGCGCCACGAAGCGAGCCATGTTGTCGACGTGTCCGTCCGTCTCGTCGAGATGAACCCCGCGGGGTATCCACAGGACCTTCTCGACGGTCAGATGGTCGCCGAGGTACCGCTCGATGTCGGCCTGGGTCAGGTCCGGGTTGCGGTTCGGATTCAGCAGGCACTCGGACGTCGTCAGCACCGTCCCCTCGCCGTCGACGTCGAACGACCCGCCCTCCAGGACGATCGGCGGCTGGTAGCAGTCGACGCCCTCGAGCTCTGCGATCTTCTGCCCGAGCACGTCGTCGCTGTCCCACGGGAAGAACAGGCCGCCCCGCAGGCCGCCCCAGGCGTTGAAGCGCCAGTCGACGGCCCGCAGCGCGCCACCCCCGTCGGTGACGAAGGTCGGCCCGCTGTCCCGTACCCACGCGTCGTCCGTGGTCGCCTCCACCAGCCTGACGTGCGCCGGCAGGCGGCTGCGCGCGTTGCGCCACTGCCCGGCGGACGCCAGCACGGTGACGGGCTCGCTCGCCGCGATCGCCTCGGCCAGCAGGACCCACACCCCCTGCGCGGGCTTGCCGCCGTCCCGCCAGGTGTCGGGCCGCTCGGGCCAGACCAGGTAGCAGCCGTCGTGGGGTTCCCACTCGGCCGGCATCCGGTACCCGTCCGCCGACGGGGTCCCGAGCAGCACGCTGGGCATTCGATCTCTTCCGTTCGGCGGGCGATGTGCGCCTGGCACGCTAGCAACCGCACCATGAAGGGGTGACGACCAAGCGTCCCGCCGCGGCGGCCGGTCCCGGGGACGCCGAGCTGTCGGGCGCGGACGTCGTCGCATCGGGGGCC